>Ga0207675_100003156_pt1 | contig 16170 bp, 17 predicted proteins | sample KBSSwiS42_FD_184305 | JGI IMG/M metagenome (GOLD analysis project Ga0207675, IMG submission 184305) | Switchgrass rhizosphere microbial communities from Kellogg Biological Station, Michigan, USA - KBS Switchgrass S4-2 (SPAdes) (version 2) | ecosystem: Host-associated > Plants > Roots >... | reverse complement strand
GTCGTCTGCACCAATTCGCCCAGCACGACTACAAGCCTAAAGCTGCGGCCGACGGTCAGCGGGGCAACGCTAGCGTCTTAACAAAGGGGATGAAACCTCGGAGACCGCCTCGCAGGGGACGCCAGCCCCATCCCTCACCGGTCGCCACCCACTCTCGGGCGAGTGTGCCCGCACGGCTAGCTTTCAAACCGGGGTTGTCGAGGCGAAAGATCGCCGGTTAAATCGGCTCTGCACGGGTACCTGTGGAAGGTCACGGTTGAGGTCGACTGCCAACTTCCCCTCTGCGGTGGCGAGCCGCGCGGGCGCCGATGGGCGGCGAGCGCGAACCGCGCGGCTGGCCTCAGCCGTGACGCCCGCCTGTCATCGCCATGGCTGCAAGAAACGGCCCGCCACCCAAGCAGGATGACGGGGGCTGGACACAAGGCGATCAGCAGGGGCGGACGACGAAGAGGGCTCCGCGCAGTCGGGCTGGCCTGTCTAACGGGTGCTCCGGCGCCCGCACCATCCATGCCCCAAGTTGGTGGAGCGGACGAGATCGCCCGCTGTGGGAATGAACAAAGGCTGGCTAGTTTCCGTTGCAACAAATGGGGAGATGCAAAGGAGCACGACCATGCGAATCAAACTGACTTACATCGGACCGCTGTTGGCGGCGGGTGCTGCTGCGGTGGCGATCGCGGCTGCACCGACGGCTGCGGCGGCAAGTGGGCAGACCTGCTCGGGAAATATCTGCCAGTCGCCCGGCAATGTTCAGGTCAACAACGTGCCTCCCCCCGTTCAGTACCACCCTTACGGAGACGTGCCGTTTCTGCTCGGCGGCCACGGTGGCCTTCACGGCGGCATGGGCTGACACGTAGTAGCCGCAGTAGTCGGCCCGAGCGGGATGACGGGCCATAGCCGTTCATCTTCTCGGGTCTCGTCTTGGCCGGTGAATCTTTTTTCTCGAAAACTATTGTGCTGCAACGTATTCCGTGCGATTCTTCTCTCATAACAGAACAGAGAAATCGGCGGGGCGGGATGGCTAATCACACAACAACGCTTACTCGAAAGGGAAGTGAACCCGACTGGAACCAAGGCCCCAGACAGATCGAGGACTGTCACCCCGCCGACTACAACGCCCACCGCAAAACGGTGGGAGCGGCTCTGTTTCAGCTCAGCTTGGTTGGGTGGAGATGCGCACTACCGCCGGCCCATCCAGCGCGGCGCAGTGCGTGTTGAGCGGCGGCCCATACACCACCGCATCACAGGTGCGGCAATGCCAACTGGTGTGCCCGCCACCGCCGTGGCCGAGGCAGGCGACATGCCCGACGAGGACCGAATTCGGGCCGAGCGGATGACCGTTTGGACACCGGCAGGCGGGCGGGTGATCCACTTCCCATCCGTGGTCTGCACTAGGTCGCCAAGCACACATCCACGCTATCGCTCGCCGGCGGCAGGGGAGTCACCCCACCCGGCGACCATCCACGACCCCGCCCAGGCGCGGTCGGCGTTACACACCCCTAGGAGGTGTGGGTGAGGGGCAGCCTTCGCGGAATCCGGAATCCAAATACCTCGGGACCGGCGCCTTTCGGATATCCAGGCTCATGGTCGCTGTCTGCGACCACTTTCTTCCAAACATCAGGGACGGAGTAATGGGTCTTTCCACTACTGGACACTTTGAGGACGCCACTTTGCAGGACTTCGTAGGTGTCGTCATCGCCGTATTCGTCGGTTGGAAGGTCCGTGTAGGTCACTGTGAATGCCATGTTTGGAGCCTGCCATGAAGGCGGGGCGAACAGTAATAGGACGCTGGGCGAGTTACGTCTAGTCCACTCGACGGCAAAGTACGGCGCTGACGTGTTGAGTAAGCGTCGGCGGGGTTGGCATTCAAGTCTTCCTGCCCGGGGCCTTGTGTCTTTCCTGGCTCAGTCCCTCTCGGGGTGAGCGATGGTGTCCGTTTACCCATCCCGGCCCCGCCAACCCCGTTCTGGTATGGGTTAAAGGCCATGACGAATTGTGTTGGCGTACGATACTTTTCGTGAATACCGCGGCGATCAGCAGCACGCCTGGGTGATGGTCGCGTGACCCACGCGGCACATACGGGCACAACCCGCCCGCGACCATCTGACAGATCGCACCATTATCGGCAAGGACAAAGCAATTAACTGCGCCGAGGAGTTCCTTGCCCGGCCCGACCGCTAGCCAATGACAATATTGCCGCTGGTCACGTGCCACACATTCGCCCGCACTTGGGGGTTGTCGAAACGGTCGAGCGGAAAATCCTGCTGCGCGACTGCTTTTTCGGTGCCCTCAGCCTCCGGCCGCCGCTCGACGGCACCGGACCGCGCGATGACGGCGAGATCGCCGTACACCACGACGGTGTCCTCGACGAACACGCTGTCGGGACAGCCGGGCGCGGGCGCTACCTCCGTCACCTGCCAGCCGGCGTCGACAACGGCGCGGACATAGCCCTCCCACTGCTTCATCGCGACGTCGGCGTCGACGGGCGAGCGCCCGATGTGGGTGAGCAGCCCATCCGCAAGGCGCGGGCTGGGCCGACGTACCAAAGCCGCCTTGGCGTGCACGGTCCGATCGTACGGTCGGGCTCGGCCATACACTTGACATTGCAGTGTATGGTCTCGGTATGACGCAGACCAGATGCCCCTTCGGCAGTGGGTATGACTTCACCGACCCAGACGTCTTGGTGAAGGGCATCCCCGTCACAGAATTCGCCGAGCTGCGCAAGACCGCGCCGGTGTGGTGGAACGAGCAAACCGACTCGATCTTCGAAGACGGCGGCTACTGGGTGATCAGCCGTCACGCCGACATCAAGGAGATCTCCCGCAACGGCGACCTGTGGTCCACCAACCGCAAGGGCGTGGTGATGCGGCTACCCGACGGCACCAATGCCGAACAGCTCGAGCTCACCAAGGCGCTGTTGATCAACCACGACGCGCCGGAGCACACCCGGCTCCGCAAGATCGTGTCGCGGCTCTTCACACCGCGGGCGGTCACCACGCTGGAGGAGAAGCTGGCGGTCGCTGCCCGTGAAATCGTCGCCGCCGCAGCCGAAAAGGAGTCCGGGAACTTCGTCGACGACATCGCGATGAGCCTGCCGCTGCTGGCGATCGCCGATCTGATCGGGGTGCCCGAGGCCGATCGGGCGAAGCTGTTCCACTGGACCAACTCGATCATGAACACCGACGACCCGGACTACGAGACCGACTATGCGGCCGCCAACGCCGAATTGATGGGCTACGCCTACACGATGGCCGAGGAGCGCCGCCGTTGTCCGGCCGACGACATCGTCACCCGGCTCATCGAGGCCGACATCGACGGCGAATCCATGGACGACGTCGAGTTCGCGTTCTTCGTCATCCTGCTCGCCGTCGCCGGCAACGAGACCACCCGCAACGCCATGACACACGGCATGAACGCGTTCTTCGAAAACCCCGACCAGTGGGAGCTGTACAAACGTGACCGGCCGGCAACCTCCGCCGACGAGATCGTCCGCTGGGCCACGCCCGTGCACTGCTTCCAGCGAACGGCGTTGGCCGACACCGAACTTGGTGGCGTCACGATTCGCGAGGGCCAGCGCGCCGGCCTGTTCTACAGCTCGGCCAACTATGATGAAAATGTCTTCGAATACCCCTTCGTATTCAATATCCTGCGCGATCCCAACCCGCATCTGGGCTTCGGCGGCAACGGCGCGCACTACTGCATCGGCGCAAACCTGGCCCGCATGGAGATCAAGCTGATCTTCAACGAGATCGCCAACCAGATCCCCGACATCGCCAAACTCTCCGAGCCTCAACGACTTCGATCCGGGTGGATCAACGGGGTCAAGGAGTTGCAGGTCTCGTATCGCGGATAGCATCCAGGCGTGCGCACCCACGGCTGGTCGGGCTCGGCCCCCGCGACCGACGAGGAGGCCATCGCGCGGATCCTCGACGCCGCGAGCAAGGCCATCGACGCGCGGGGCGCCGACTTCTCCATCGCCGACGTCGCCCGCACGCTCGGCGTCACCCGACAGACCGTCTACCGGTATTTCCCGAGCACCGACGCCCTACTCGTCGCGGCAGCCGTGCACGCCGCCAGCGGCTTCCTCGACCGGCTGGCCGCTCACCTGCAGGGCATCACCGATCCGGCCGATGCCGTACCCGAAGCCGTCGCCACCGCCCTCGAGTGGCTGCCGGAGGACAAACACCTGGGCCTGCTGATCAAGCCCGGCAAGCCGAACCCCCACACCGAGTCGGTGACATCGGACGTCGCGCTGGACTTCGCCCATTCGATGGTCCGCCGTTTCGATGTCGACTGGGCCGGCCTCGGCTTCTCCGACGCCGATCTCGACGAACTGGCCGAGCACTTGCTGCGGATCATCCAGTCGTTCGTCATCGACCCGGGCCGACCGCCGCGAAAGGGCGACGAACTGCGGGCGTATCTGCGGCGGTGGGTGGGTGCGGCTATACGACCGTCAGAGGAAGGGATTTCCGCGACTCGAACGCGAACGTCGAGCCGCCGCTGAATCTCGTCACGGCGACCTCTCGGAACTCCTTTGCCGGGGTGTCGGTCTCGATGACACGCGCCGTCCAGTCGGTATCGGTTCCGTTGACCTCCACGTCGAGATGCGGGTCGACCGCTGCGACAATCGCCTGCAGCGGCCGGTTCTCTGCTGGGGTGACCAACGAGAGCCAGGCACCGTCCTCGTGGGCGGGCGAGCGATAGACGTGCACCGTATCCGGGCCGAACTCGGCACTCACGTATTCCGCCGGGTTGAGCATCGGATGCAGTTCCAATACGCGCAGCGCGCCCTCCATTCCGCCGGGAAGGTCGAGCGCGCGATGAATGCGCTCGGCGGCGATGCCGGCGATTCCGATGAGTTGTCTGGTGCAGATCTTGGTCGCAAGTTCGGTGTTGGTGCCCGCGCGCTTGCCGACGGCGATGACGAACGAGAGGTTCAGCAGGTGCATCTGCAGGCACACCTCGTCCGCGACGTGCACCAAGGCAGAGTGGGAGAACGCACCGAAGTCGAGGTCCGACAGCAGTTCGCCCGAGTAGTCCGCCTGTCCCTCGTCGTCGGGATCGATCGGGTCGAGATCGGTTCTCGCCGCGCGGGTTCGGCGTACGACATCGAGCACGGGATGGTCCTCGACTTCGGGATATGACTCGTCGATGACGACCGTCCATGCGCAGTGCGGGTGCCGATCGGCGGGTACCCGCGGCGGGCGATGAATCGGCCGGATCTGCGCCCTACGGTTGGTGGCCACGGCGGTAGCGTCGAACGTCGGGTCCTCGATGTCGTGGCACATGCCGCGGACGTAGTCCTCGCCCATCGGCTCGACGTCGAGCAGGGCGCCGCAGTGGTCGAGGTGGAATTCGCCGTGCCACCGGTCGTGCACGGTGTAGCGGAAGTCCATGAACTGCGGCGGGGCACCGATGTCGAGCTGCAGGCCCTTGAAGATCGTGATGACGTCGTCGCCCTCGTAGCGCAACGCCTTCTGCATCCTCTTGGTGTAGATCGGGCTGGACCCCATCCACTCCTCGATCGCGATCTGCAGCATCTCTGGGTGGCCGAATTCCTTGACACACCAGGCCATTCCGGATCGGTCGATCATCTGCCCGATCAGCAGCAGCTCCGGCACCAGCACCGCGAGTTGCTCGCGCGACAGGCCGGCGTACCTACTTGTCATGGACCTTGCCCCCGGAGTGCATTTGTACGGCGGCGTTGACGTTGGCCTTCTTGTCTTCCCCTTCGCCGCGCTCTGCTGCCTTCCGGCGCTTCTTTATCACTGTGCTGATGACCCCGTCGAGCTTCGAACCGAGCGGGAAGCCGAGGTAGTGGGTGAGGAAGATCGCCATCTCCTTCAGCTCGTCCTCGGTGATCTCACCGTTGGCCAGCGCGGCGTTGGCCTGGATCTCGGCCAGGTCGCTGTTGCCCAACGCCGTCACCACGGTCAGCGTCATGATCCGCTTGTCCCGCATCGACAGTCCGGGCCGCGTCCAGATGGTGCCGAACAGGTGGTCCGCGGTCAGCGCAAAATACTCGTTGCCTTCCACGTTCGGCATCTCCCAGCCGTAGACCTCGTTCATCTTCGCGAGGCCTTTTTTGCGCAGCTCATCCATTTGTCAATCCTCCCTATGCGGCACGCCGAGCCCGGCCGCCAAGTTTCTCAGCGCCAACTCGGCCATTGGCAGATCGACACCGAGGCGTTCACCGAGCGCGAGCGCCAAGCCCAGATCCTTCTCGCCCAAATCGCGGGTGTGCTGGAACGGCTTGTAAAGAAAGTGATCCGGGGTGAGAACCTTTGCATCATCACGGAACATCACCATGCCCGCGCCGCCGCTTTGCTTGTCGCTGTGGCGGACGACGTTGCCGAGGTCCTGCAGGCTGACTCCCGCCGCGTCGGCAAGCTTGAGGGCTTCGCACGCCGCAGTGAACGAGATGAAGTGCAACATGTTGCGCGCCAACTTCATCCGCGTACCGGCGCCGGGTTCTCCCGCATGCACGATCAGGGATGCCCATTGCGAAAAGGGCTTCTCTACGAGAGCGAACGCCTCATCGCTGGCACCCACCATCACCGCCAGCTCACCCTTCTTGGCCGCGCGGTCACCGCCGCTTACCGGCGCATCGACGACATGAATACCCCTGTCTTGCAAATGCTCTGCCAATTCGGCCGCCGTGCCGTCGGCGATCGTGGAGTGGATCGCAATGACGGTACCGGGCTTGGCGTGCTCGCCGAGCTGCCCAACGACATCGCGGACCTGCTCGTCGTTGAGTACCGTCACGCTGATGACGTCGGCCTCCGCCACGCCCGCCACGTCGTCGGCCAGGCTCGCACCCAGCTCTGCCAGCGGAGTCATCGCCTCGGTGCGGACGTCGAAGACGACGAGCCCACCCGGCCATTCAACCAACCGCTTCGCCATCGGCGCACCTTGGTTACCGAGGCCGATATAGCCAAGCTTTACGTCGTCACTCATCATCGGATGATCTGCCCTCCGTCGACGTTGAAGATCTGTCCGGTGATCCACTTCGCCTGGTCCGACAGCAGAAACAGACACATGCCGACCAAGTCCTCCGGTTGGCCCATGCGGGACAACGGAAGACCTTTCACGATGTCGGCCACAATCTCCTGCGGCGTAGTGGTCCGGTTCGCCTCGGTGTCGATGGGGCCCGGCGCGATCGCGTTGATCCGGATGTTCTGGCCGCCGAGTTCGGTGGCCAGCTGTTGAGTCAGGCCGTTGACGCCGACCTTGGCCAAACCGTAGAAGTTCGAGTACAGCCAAGCCGCGGTCGAGGACTGGTTGACGATCGCGCCGCCGCCGCGCTTCGCCATCTTCTTGTACACCGCGCGGGTGCACCACAGCGCGCCGTTGAGGTTCACACTCATGAACTTGTTGTAGTACTCGGGATCGACAGTGAGCAGGAAGTCCAGCTTCATGCCGCCGAAGATCGCAGCGTTGTTGACCAGGTAGTCGATGCCACCGAACTCCGAAAGCGTCTGGGCGGCCATCTCCTTCGCGGACTCTGGATCGGATACGTCCACCCGAACCGCAAGCGCGTTGCCGCCCTCGCCCTTGATCCCGTCGGCGACCTTCTGCGCACCCTCGGTGTTGATATCGGCCACCATCACCGCGGCACCCTCGCGGGCCAGTGCCTCGGCGTAGGCCTGGCCGATGCCGCCACCGGCCCCGGTGACGATCGCGACCTTCTCGTCGAACTGCATAGTTTTCCTCTCCGTTCGAGTGTTGGGTTATGACGCGGTTTTCGCGTCTACGCGTGACACAACCCCACACTCGACACGACTAGACCCCTGTGGCAATGGCTTTGGTTTCGAGATATTCCTCGAAACCGGCGAGCCCCATCTCCCGGCCGATGCCGGATTGCTTGTATCCGCCGAACGGCATGTCGGCGGAGTACCAGACGCCGCCGTTGACGTTGACGGTGCCGACCCGCATCCGCGCGGCGATGCCCGCGGCGCGGTCGGGATCCGCGGAAAAGACCGTGCCCGACAGGCCGTACGGCGAGTCGTTGGCGATCCGCACCGCGTCGTCGTCGCCGTCGTGCGCGATCACCGTAAGCACCGGGCCGAAGATCTCCTCACGTGCGACCTTCGCGTTGTTGTCAAGCCCCGCGATGACGGTCGGCTCGATGAAGAAGCCGGTGTCGCGGTCCGCGGGACGACCACCGCCGCAGGCGAACTTGCCTCCCTCGTCGGTTGCCGAATCCAGGTAGCCCTGAACACGATCCCGTTGACGCGCCGAGATCAGCGGACCGCAGATGGTGCGTGCGTCGTTCGGGTCGCCGGGCTTCAGCGAACCCATCGTCGCCGCCGCGGCCTCGACGGCCTCGTCGTAGCGGGCGCGCGGCACCACCAGTCGGGTGGTGATCGCACAGCCCTGGCCCGCGTGCATCGAAGCAGTGAACGCGGACATCGAGCACGCGCCGGCCAGATCCGCATCGTCGAGTACAAGGAACGCCGACTTGCCTCCGAGTTCCAGGAAGACCTTCTTGAGCGTGGCGGCGCCGTCGGCCATCACCGCGCGCCCCGTCGCCGTCGACCCGGTGAACGAAACCATGTCCACGCGTGGGTCTTTCGACAGCAGCGCGCCGACGCTGTGGTCACTGGAGGTGACGATGTTGAGCACACCGGGCGGGATGTCGGTGTGCTCGATGATGAGCTCGCCGAGGATCGCCGCGCACCACGGCGTGTCGGGCGCCGGCTTGAGGACGACGGTGTTGCCTGCCGCCAGCGCAGGGCCGAGCTTGGCGAGGTTGATCTGGTGCGGGAAGTTCCACGGGGTGATCGCGCCGACGACACCGACGGCCTCCCGTGCGACGGTGCGATGAGTCTTGATACCCATCGGCTCGGCGATTCCGAAGTCGGTGGTCCACTTGTACGACTCGGCGGTGTCCGCGCAGAAGCTCAGGTCGGCGACCGGGCCCTCCAGCTGGGCTGCGGACGTCAGCATCCGCGGCGCGCCGACCTCTGCGATCGTCAGGTCGCGGAGTTCCTCGACATGCTTGGTGAGCACGTCCTGCAGCTGACGCAAGCAGCGCACCCGCAACTCGGTGTTCGTCGACCAGTCGGTGGTGTCGAACGCGCGGCGGGCCGCCTCGATCGCCTGGCCCATGTCGTCGACGGTCGCGTCGGCGGCGACGCCCAGCACCTCCTCGGTGGCCGGGTTGACCGTCGGGAACGTGCCGCCGCTGCCCGCCACCAACTTGCCGTCGATGAACAGTTGGCTCTCACGATCGATCAGCAGACCCATCCAAAATCTCCGCTTCATTGCTGGACAACTGTCCGACTCGATTCCTTCGAACGATAGCCCCCGATGGCTCCGAGTGGCAAGCACAGCTTTTCTACCTGCGTGCTTGCCTAACACGGACCCGGTCGGATAACTTGGACATGTGTCCAGCGATGCCGTGGCTGCCATCCCAGATTCGCCACGTAACCGCCGCCAGGAGGAGACCTTCCGCAAGGTGCTCGCCGCAGGCGTGGAAATGCTGCGCGAGTCGTCGTACGCCGACCTGACCGTGCGGGCGGTGGCCGCCCGCGCCAAGGTCGCGCCGGCCACCGCGTACACCTACTTCTCGTCGAAGAACCATCTGATCGCCGAGGTCTACCTGGACCTGGTTCGCCAGGTGCCGTACTTCACCGACGTCAACGACAGCAGGTCTAGCCGCGTCGAGCAGGCGCTGCGCGCCTTGACGCTGATGATCGCCGACGAGCCGGAGGTCGCAGCCGCCTGCACGACGGCGCTGCTGAGCAACAACGACCAGGCGGTGCGCGCGGTCCGCGATCGCATCGGCGCCGAGATCCACCGCCGAATCCGGTCGGCGGTGGGGCCCGACGCCGACCCGCGCACGGTGTCGGCGCTGGAGATGACCTACTTCGGCGCCCTTGTGCACGCCGGCAGTGGCGCCGTCACGTATCACCAGATCGCCGACCGCCTGTCCTACGTGGTCGGCCTCATCCTCGGAGACGACTCATGACCGTCCAGGCCAGCGACGTGGTTCTCGACCCCTATGACTACGACTTCCACGAAGACCCGTACCCGTACTACAAGCGGCTGCGCGACGAGGCGCCCCTCTACCGCAACGAGGATCTGGGTTTCTGGGCGCTGTCGCGACACCGCGATGTCCTGCAGGGCTTCCGCAACAGCACGACGTTGTCCAACAAATTCGGGGTGTCTCTGGACCCGGCCTCACGGGGTCCGCACGCCTCCAAGACCATGTCCTTCCTGGCCATGGACGATCCGGCACACTTGCGGCTGCGCACCTTGGTTTCCAAGGGTTTCACCCCGCGTCGCATCCGCGAGCTGGAGGCGAGGGTCACCGGGATCGCGCGCCGGCACCTCGACGTGATGCTGGAGAAGGCCCGCTCCGGAACCGTCGATTACGTCGACGAATTCGCGGGCAAGCTCCCGATGGACGTCATCTCCGAATTGATGGGGGTTCCCGAGAAGGACCGCGACCAGGTAAGGGCGTGGGCCGACGGGGTCATGCACCGCGACGAGGGTGTGACCGACGTGCCGCCGACGGCCATCGAAGCGTCGATCAATCTGATCGTCTACTACCAAGAGATGGTGGCCGAGCGACGCAAGAAGCTCACAGACGATCTGACGTCGGCGCTGCTGGAGGCCGAGATCGACGGCGACCGGCTCACCGACGACGAAGTACTGGGCTTCATGTTCCTGATGGTGATCGCCGGCAACGAGACCACCACCAAACTGCTTGCCAATGCCGCGTTCTGGGGCCACAAGAACCCCGACCAGCTGACCCCCATCTACTCAGACCTGGAGCGGGTGATGCTGTGGGTCGAGGAGACGCTGCGCTACGACACATCCAGTCAGATCCTCGCCCGGACGGTCGCCGGCGAGCTGACGCTCTACGACACCACCATTCCCGATGGCGACGTGTTGCTGTTGTTGCCGGGTTCGGCGCACCGGGACGAGCGGGTGTTTCAGGATCCGGACAACTACGTGATCGGCCGTGAAATCGGCTCCAAACTCATGAGTTTCGGTAGCGGCGCCCACTTCTGCCTCGGCGCGCACCTGGCCAGGATGGAAGCCCGGGTGGCCCTGACCGAATTGTTCAAGCGAATCCGCGGATACGAGGTCGACGAGGCCAACGCCGTCCGCGTCCACTCCAGCAACGTCCGCGGATTCGCTCATCTTCCCATGACCGTGGAGGTCGCGTAGATGCCGCGCTTCGAACCCCTGCCCACTCGTAGACCCGCCTTGGTCGCGGGTGCGTCCTCCGGCATCGGCGCCGCAACGGCCATCGAGCTTGCCGCCCACGGCTTTCCGGTGGCGCTGGGCGCCCGCCGGGTGGACAAGTGCCAGGAGATCGTCGATCAGATCAGAGCCGACGGCGGCGAGGCGATCGCCGTGGCTCTCGATGTCACCGACCCCGACTCGGTCAAGGATTGTGTCGAGCGGGTGACCGCGGAACTCGGCGACATCGAGGTGCTCGTCGCCGGGGCCGGTGACACCTACTTCGGCAAGCTCGATTCGATCAGCACCGACGAGTTCGAATCCCAGATCCAGATTCACCTGATCGGTGCCAACCGGGTCGCGACGGCGGTGTTGCCCGGCATGATCACCCGCCGGCGCGGCGACCTGATCTTCGTCGGATCCGATGTCGCACTGCGTCAGCGCCCGCACATGGGAGCCTACGGCGCCGCCAAGGCGGCACTGGTCGCCATGGTCACCAACCTGCAGATGGAACTCGAGGGCACCGGAGTCAGGGCGTCGATCGTGCATCCGGGGCCGACGAAGACCAACATGGGTTGGAGCCTACCTGCCGAGCTAATCGGTCCCGCCCTTGAAGATTGGGCCAAATGGGGGCAGGCGCGCCACGACTATTTCCTGCGCGCCGCCGACTTGGGCCGGGCCATCACGTTCGTTGCCGAGACACCGCGCGGCGGGTACATCGCCAATATGGAGTTGCAGCCTGAAGCACCGCTGGCCGACAACAAGGACCGTCAGAAGCTCGCCCTGGGTGAGGAAGGGATGCCGGGAGAGTGACTACCGCAATCGTGCCCCGGGTTTCCGGTGGCGAGGAAGAGCACGGACATCTCGAGGAGTTCCGCACCGATCCGATCGGGCTGATGCAGCGCGTCCGCGATGAGTGCGGGGACGTCGGTTGGTTCCAGCTGGTCGACAAACACGTGATCCTGCTGTCCGGCGCGGAGGCCAATGAATTCTTTTTCCGGTCTGCCGACGAGGATCTCGACCAGGCCGAGGCCTATCCGTTCATGACGCCGATCTTCGGCAAAGGTGTGGTGTTCGACGCAAGCCCAGAGCGGCGCAAGGAGATGCTGCACAACTCCGCGCTGCGCGGTGAGCAGATGAAGGGCCATGCGGCCACCATCGAGGGCGAAGTCAAGAAGATGATCGCCGACTGGGGTGACGAAGGCGAGATCGAACTGCTCGACTTCTTCGCCGAGCTGACGATCTATACCTCCACGGCGTGCTTGATCGGGCTCAAGTTCCGCGAACAGCTCGACCACCGGTTCGCCGAGTACTACCACGACCTGGAGCGCGGCACCGATCCGCTCTGCTACGTCGACCCGTACCTGCCGATCGACAGCTTCAAGCGTCGCGACGAAGCCCGGGTGAAACTGGTTGCGCTGGTTCAGGAGATCATGGATCAGCGATTGGCCAACCCGCCGAAGGACAAGGCCGACCGCGACATGCTCGACGTGCTGGTGTCCATCAAGGACGAGGAGGGCAATCCGCGCTTCTCGGCCGACGAGGTCACCGGGATGTTCATCTCGCTGATGTTCGCGGGGCACCACACCAGCTCCGGCACGTCGGCATGGACACTCATCGAGCTGATTCGCCACCCCGAGGTGTACGCCGAGGTCCGCAAGGAACTCGACGAACTCTATGCCGACGGCCAGGAGGTGAGTTTCCATGCGCTGCGCCAGATCCCGAAGCTCGACAATGTCGTCAAGGAGACGCTGCGCCTGCACCCGCCGCTGATCATCTTGATGCGGGTCGCGCAGGACGAGTTCGAAGTCGAGGGCTTCCCGATCCACAAGGGCGACTTCGTCGCCGCATCGCCTGCGATCAGCAACCGGATCCCCGAGGACTTCCCCGATCCCAACGCGTTCAATCCGGACCGCTACAACAAACCCGAGCAGGCGGATATCGTCAACCGCTGGACGTGGATTCCGTTCGGTGCGGGCCGGCACCGCTGTGTGGGCGCGGCGTTCGCCCAGATGCAGATCAAGGCGATCTTCTCGGTTCTGTTGCGCGAGTATGAGTTCGAGATGGCGCAGCCGGCCGACACGTACCGCAACGACCATTCGAAGATGGTGGTGCAGCTGCAGCGTCCCGCCAAGGCCCGGTACCGCAGGCGCGCCAAGTAGGGAGAACCATGGGCTATCGAGTCGAGGTGGACCTCGACCTGTGCCAAGGCCACGCGATGTGCGAGGTCGAGGCGCCCGACTATTTCAAGGTCCCCAAGCGTGGCAAGGTCGAGATACTCAATGCCGAACCGCCGGAAGAGGATCGGGCCCAGATCGAACAAGCCGTGTGGGCATGTCCCACCCAAGCACTGTCCATCAAAGAAGAGGACTAAGGAAGGCCAGAACTATGCCGTCACTGCCCCGCGGAGAACTCGACAAATGGGTCGAAGAGTGGCTTGAAGCCAACCGCGAATGCGAGCGGAAAGGCGACTGGACGCCGCTCGCCGACTTCTACACCGAAGACGCTACCTACGGCTGGAACATCGGCCCCAAGGAAGACGTGATGTGCGTCGGCCGCGACGAAATCCGCGACGTCGCATTAGGTTTGGAGATGGAAGGCCTGGAGAACTGGGTCTACGAGTACCAGAAGGTGCTTGTCGACGACAAGCAGGGCGAGATCGTCGGCTTCTGGAAGCAGATCGTCAACAAGTCGGACGGCACGCAGGGCGAGATCTACGGCATCGGCGGAAGCTGGTTCCGACTGACCGCCGTCAAGAACGGGGCTCTGAAGATCGAGTGGCAGCGTGACTTCTTCGACTTCGGCCACGTGTCGTTCATGTTCGGCAGGCTCATCGAGTCCGGGGATCTCAGCCCCGGGATGCAGAAGCGGATCGAGCGCTCGCTGGCTGGTGAGAAATTGCCCGGCTACTACCCGCTCGGCGAGGCGCCGGTACCGATCTGGTAAACCACCCAGTACAGGTGTGACTTAGATAACTTAGTCTGACCGGGGGCCGTCCCGAGGAAAGCAGGTTGCGATGAAGACAAAAGGCGCTCTCATCTGGGAGTTCAACCAGCCGTGGTCGATCGAGGAGATCGAGATCGGTGACCCGGTCAAGGACGAGGTCAAGATCCGGATGGAGGCGGCGGGGATGTGTCACTCCGACCACCACCTGGTCACCGGCGGCATCCCGATGGGCGGCTTCCCGGTGCTGGGCGGGCATGAGGGCGCCGGCATCGTTACCGAGGTCGGCCCAGGTGTCGAGGACATCGGTCCGGGTGACCACGTGGTGCTGTCGTTCATCCCGTCGTGCGGCAGGTGTCCGTCGTGTCAGGCCGGGCTGCGCAACCTGTGCGACCTCGGCGCGGGCCTGCTCAACGGCGCGGCAGTGTCCGACGGCACCTTCCGGATCCAGGCCAGGGGCCAGAACGTCTTCCCGATGACGCTGCTTGGCACGTTCTCGCCATACATGGTCGTGCACAAGAGTTCCGTGGTGAAGATCGACCCGTCGATCCCGTTCGAGGTGGCCGCACTCGTCGGCTGCGGCGTGACCACCGGCTACGGCTCGGCGGTGCGCACCGCCGACATCCGGCCCGGGGAGGACGTCGCGATCGTCGGCGTCGGTGGCGTGGGCATGTCGGCGCTTCAGGGTGCGGCCAACGCGGGCGCCCGCCATATCTTCGTCATCGAGCCGGTCGAGTGGAAGCGCGACGCAGCGCTGAAGTTCGGTGCCACGCATGTGTATCCGGACATCAACACGGCGCTGATGGGCATCGCGGAGGTCACCGCGGGCTTGATGGCACACAAGGTGATCCTCACGGTCGGCGAGCTCAAGGGCGAGGACATCGACAACTACCTCATGATCACCGCCAAGGGTGGCACCTGCGTTGCGACCGCGATCGGCAGCCTGCTCGACACCCAGGTGACGCTGAACCTGGCCATGCTGACTCTGATGCAGAAGAACCTGCAGGGCACCATCTTCGGCGGCGGCAACCCGCACTACGACATTCCACAACTGCTGTCGATGTACAAGGTGGGCAAGCTCAACATCGACGATATGATCACCCGGCAGTACAAGCTCGAGCAGGTCAACGAGGGCTATCAGGACATGCTGGACGGCAAGAACATTCGCGGCGTCATCCGCTACACGGACGACGATCGGTAGCGGTGGCCCGCGGGTTCACCCACCTGTTGCAGCCGGGTCGGATCGGCTCGATGACGGTGCGCAACCGGCTGGTGATGTCTCCGATGGAGACCATGTACGGCACGCCGGACGGGCTGCCGTCGGAGCGCACCCGCGACTACTTCGCCGCCCGCGCCAAGGGCGGTGTCGGGCTGATCACCGTGGGCGCCACCGGGATCGACCACCACCACCCGGAGACTCCGGGCGGACTACACCTCGGCACCGACGCGGCTGTCGACGCGTTCCATGTCAGCGGCGGCGTGATCGACCGGCTGGTGACCGGCATGGTCAACTCCGCCGCCGACGGTGACGCGCTCAACGTCGGCGCCGCCGCCGCCGTCAAGCAGGTCGTCGACGTGCCGGTGATCGCCGTCGGCCGCATCCACGATCCGCAGCGCGCGGAGCAGATCCTCGCCGAGGGGCGCGCCGACTTCATCGCGATGGGGCGCCCGATGCTCGCCGACGCCGACCTGCCGAACAAGGTCGCCTCCGGTCGCGCCGACCGTGTTCGCAAGTGCATCTCGTGCGAAAACTGCATCGACGCCATGGAACAGCGATTCTCGGTCGACTGCGCGGTCAACCCCCGCACAGGCAAGGAGCGCGCGTTGGCCGCACCGCGCGCGTCCCGCCCCAAAAAGGTGGTGGTGATCGGCAGCGGACCGGCGGGCATGGAGGCCGCTCGGGTGTCCGCGGAGCGCGGACATCACGTCACGATGTTCGAACGCAACAACCAGGCCGGCGGAGCGCTGTTGTGGGCGTCGATCCTGCACCCTGAGAACGAACCGTTCCTGCGGTGGCTGCGCGACGAGATCGGC
>Ga0207675_100003153_pt1 | contig 16173 bp, 11 predicted proteins | sample KBSSwiS42_FD_184305 | JGI IMG/M metagenome (GOLD analysis project Ga0207675, IMG submission 184305) | Switchgrass rhizosphere microbial communities from Kellogg Biological Station, Michigan, USA - KBS Switchgrass S4-2 (SPAdes) (version 2) | ecosystem: Host-associated > Plants > Roots >... | reverse complement strand
TAACCGGTCGACCCGACCCAACACCCTCCGCCAACTCACCCGAGCTACGCGCGTCCTCAGCGCCCGACGCCTGCGGCGGCCGACGCTGTGCCGGCCAGCAGCGGTCGCAGTTGCGCGTCGAGCTCGGCCTCGGTCATCTGTCCCGGGTGATAGAGACGCACGGCGCCCTGCCGGTCGACGATGACGATGGTCGGCGTCGTGCTGACGCCGTACCGATCGTGGTTCGCGGCGGTCGTCAGCACCGGCAGCGTCTTCAGGAACGGATAGAGCTCGTCGCGAATCTGGATGATGTATTTGAGCTCTTCGTCCGGCGTCGCCGACGCGCCGCGCGCCACGTAGCCGTAGCGCTGCGTCGGCGCGACGATGGTGAGGCCCTGGGACTGGTACTTGTCGAGCAGCTTCGCAAGAATCGGGCTCTGCCACTTGCAGTCGCCGCACCAGTGCGCCCAGAAGAACAGCAGGACGACCTTGCCCTTCAAGTCCTGCGCGCTCGGCGGCGGCGGCCCGATGAACTCGGAGCGGTCGAGCGCCGGCGCCGGCTGCCCTTCCATCGTCAGCAGGTTGATGTTCTTCTGAATCCGCTTCAGCATCGAAGTGGTGCGGTAGCGCTCCAACTCGCGCTGCAGATAGATGACCGCCTCGCTGCGCGCGCCGCGCGCGGCGGTGACGAGCGCCTGCACTTCGATGGTGGCGCCGAGCGCGGTCGCGAACTTGGGATCGACGTCCACGGGCCGGCCGGCGAGCGCGGCGAGGATCTGTTTCTGGACGTCGACGGCGTATTTCTCCGCCTGGTCGAGCTGGCGCTCGGCAAGCGCGCCGCGACCGAGCCACGACGCCGCTTCGAGCACTTCGGCGGTGTTGCCCTGCTCGGCCCGCCGCCTGGCGACAATCGCCTCGGCGCGGCTGACGTCGTGCTCGTTCAATGCGGCGCGCACTTCGGCGACGAGCGTCACCGGGCGGGCCGTCTGACCGACGGCCAGGAGCGAGGTCAGCGCGACTGCGAGAAGATTCATGGTCACCCCAATGATTTCGTAGCTTACCACCCAGGGCTTCAAGCGGAGACCTCGAGATCGGCGTCGAAGATCAGGCGGTCGGCGGCGGTATGCACCTCCAGGCCGCGGACGTAGCCGACGAGCTGCGCCGCCGGCGTGCCGGCCGCAGCTGCCTGGAGGTCGACCAGCACCCGGTCGCCATCGAGGCGGACGCCGGGCGGCATCTTCTGGTGCGGGCCGAGGAACTTCGACAGGATGGCGCCAAGGCCGCCGAGCAGCGACCAGCGCAGGACCAGCACGGGCGACGCGGGAAACTGCGGCTGGCGCTCGATGACGACGCCGATCTTCAACGGCGGGACGAGCGGCAACGTCAGTGTCACGACCGCGTCGAGCCGGTCGCCCTCGAGCGGGCGGATGTCGATCTGCTTCACCGGCGCCGCGCGCTGCTGCAGAGCACGCGCGACGAGCTGATTGACCAGCGCGCGCGAGACCGGGACGCGCGCCGAGAGGCGCGCGCCGGCGAGGTCGGCAAACGAGGTCGACTGCAGCCGCGCGAGAAGTTCGGAAACGATCGCGTCCAAGCCGGTATCATGTTGCCATGAATCATTCGCTGCGCGCGCGATCCGCCCACGATGTCGGCGAGGGCTGGACGGCGGCCGACGCCACCGAGCTCTACGAGATCGCACGCTGGGGCCAGGGCTACTTCGCCATCGGCGACAACGGCCAGGTGAAGATCCACCCGACCAAGGAGCAGCACCGGGCCATCGATCTGAAGCAGCTGGTCGACGACCTCGAGCGGCGCGGCATCTCGCTGCCGACCTTGATCCGCTTCAGCGACGTGCTCAAGCATCGGCTGCGCGATATCTTCGAGGCGTTTCAGCGGGCGATGGCGCAGCACGAGTACTCGGGCCGCTACATCTGCGTCTACCCGATCAAGGTCAACCAGCAGCGTCAGGTGGTCGAAGAGGTGCTGCACTTCGGGCGGCAGTACGGGTTCGGCCTCGAGGCCGGTTCGAAGCCGGAGCTGCTCGCGGTCGCCGCCGTCGCCGACAACGAGACGCCGATCATCTGCAACGGCTTCAAGGACGCCGAGTTCATCGAGATGGCGATGCTGGCGCAGAAGATCGGCCGCACCATCATCCCGGTGGTCGAGAAGTACACCGAGCTCGACCTGATCCTGGAGTACGCGGAGAAGATCGGCGTCCGGCCGAAGATCGGCATGCGCGTGAAGCTGGCGGCGCGCGGCGGCGGCCGCTGGCAGTCATCCGGCGGCTACCGCTCGAAGTTCGGGCTGACGGTGGGCGAAATCCTGCGCGGCCTCGAGGAGCTGAAGACGCGCGGCATGGGGGACTGTTTCGAGCTGCTGCACTTTCACCTCGGCAGCCAGATCCCGAACATCCGCATCGTCAAGGGCGCGCTGAACGAAGCGGCGCGGGTGTATGTCGACCTGGTCAAGTCGGGCGCCGGCCTCAAGTACCTCGACGTCGGCGGCGGCCTCGGCGTCGACTACGACGGCTCGCAGACCAACTTCGAGTCGAGCGTCAACTACACGCTGCAGGAATACGCCAACGACGTCGTCTATCACCTGCAGACGGTGTGCGACGAGGCGAAGGTGGCGCATCCGACCATTCTCTCGGAGAGCGGCCGGGCGATCGTCGCGCAGCACAGCGTGCTCGTCTTCAACGTCCTCGGCGTGTCGGAGTTCGGCGACGAAACCCTGCCGGCCACACCCGACGCGGAGATGGAACAACCGGTCATCGATCTGGTCGAGACCTACAACAGCCTGACGTCGCGCAACGCCCTCGAGAGCTACCACGACGCGCAGCAGGCGCTCGACATGGCGATGAACCTGTTTTCAGGCGGCTACCTGCCGCTCGACCAGCGCTCGCTGGCCGAGCGCGTCTATTGGGCGCTCTGCCGCAAGCTGCAGAAGCTGGTGCAGGCGATGGACGACGTGCCCGAGGACCTGCAGAACCTGGACGAATCGCTCTCCGACACCTACTTCTGCAACTTCTCGCTGTTCCAGTCGATCCCCGACAGCTGGGCGATCAAGCAGCTGTTCCCGATCATGCCGATCCACCGCCTCAACGAGCCGCCCACCCGGCATGCGGTGCTCGGCGACATCACCTGCGACTCCGACGGCAAGATCGACCAGTTCATCGATCGCCGCGACGTCAAGCGCACGCTGCCGCTGCATCCCTTCGACGGCAAGCCGTACTACCTCGGGGTCTTTCTCGTCGGCGCCTACCAGGAGATCCTCGGCGACCTGCACAACCTGCTCGGCGACACCCATGCGGTCCACGTCAGCCTCGACGACAACGGCGCCGTCGTGCTCGACGCCGTGATCAAGGGCGACACGGTGCGCGAGGTGCTCGATTACGTCGAGTTCGACAGCGAGCGGCTGGTGGCGAAGCTGCGGTCGGATGTCGAAGCGGCGGTGCGAAGCGGCCGCCTCGATTACGAGCAATCGGGACGTCTACTGCGCTTCTACGAGGACGGCCTCAACGGCTACACCTATCTCGAAGAGCACCACCGGGGCTAGCGCGGTCGCAGATCATCACGGCGTGGAAAGCGCACGCGAGATCGTCACGGCGTTGCCGAGCGGCGGCGTCGTCGCGGTTGGCCAGCGCTCGAAATGGGCGGGGTTGGCCGCGTCCCCCAGCGCCTTCAACACCGACACCTCCAGCCGGTAGGAACCGTTCGGCACCGCGACCGGCGTGCCGCCGGCGGCGTCGACGACGGTGCCATCCCACGGAATGGCGAAGAACGAATTCGCCTGGCTATTCCGCTGCACGAAGTTTTCGTTGTCGGCAAAGCCCACGAACTGGCCGGTCGTCCGGTCGAATACTTTGATCGCCAGGTTCGCGACCTGATGATTCAGGTGGAGCAGGACGTACGGAACATCGCCGCCTTGCAGCGTGAACGTTCCACCGACCGGCAGCGCGGCGAAGTTGCCGTTTGGCGCCAGCCTCGCGAGCAGCGGGAAGCCGGCGAGCGTAAAGACGGGAATCGCCTGGTAATCGCCGCTGTAGCCGAGATACGGCACGCGCAGTACCGCGCCGCCATCGTTCGGCGTGAGCGTGATGTATCCCCCGAACAGCCGCACCGCCGTCGTCGATGCAGGCGGCGTGATCCGTGCGGTAAAGGTCACGCTCGAGTCGTTTCCAGGGCCGCTGCGATCGTCATCAACGACGATCGTGCGACTGTTGAAGGTCACACTCGCGGAAGCGGTGCTGAACGTGGGCGTGAACGTGTTCGCGCCCGTGGCCAACGCCGGCGTGTGTCCCAGGGTGTATGTCACCGCGTCGTCTCCGCCACCGCCATCGCCACCGCGCCCGCTGCGGCCGCTGTCGCCGCCGCGCCCGCGGCCCCGGTGATCGCTGAGTTTGACGCGCAGCGTGCGTGTGACCGACCCGCCCTCGATCTCCCCGAGGGCCAGGCTCCCGGGCGTGACGACGGCGGCGGCCGTTACTGCATCGTCGATCTGCAGCATGCCGGCGCCCTGGAGATGGACAATCTCGAGACCAGACGGCGCGTTGGCAAAATGTGCCTGCGGGCGCGCGCTGTTCTGCAGCCGCGCCTGCACCTCGCGCGGCGACAGGTGCGGCCGCGCCTCGAGCAGCAGCGCCACGGCCCCGGCGACGTGCGGCGACGCCATCGACGTCCCGCTGAGCGGGCCGTAGCCGCCCTGCTCCAGCGGCAGCGTCGAGCGGATGATGCCGCCCGGTGCGCCGATGTCGGGCTTGAAGCTCAGATCGGCCGCCGGGCCGTAAGACGAAAAACTCGAGATCAAATTGCCGGTCGGGTTCGGTTCGTTCGTGAACTGATCCGTCCAGGTCAAGGTTACCGCGCCGTTGGCGAGACGGCCGTCGATGAGCCGCCCCCGCGCATCCGAGACGGCGACGACGGGAATCGTGATGGCAGGCGGGCCCGCGACGGTTGGTGAAACGAACCCGGCGACGTTGTTGTACAGGACGACACCGGCGGCCCCGGCGACCTGGGCATTGAAAGCCTTCAGATTGAAGGAGCAGGTTCCTCGGCGAATCAGCGCCACCTTCCCCGTCAGGGTTCCGGCGGCCAACGGACTACAGGCGTCGGCCGTGGCTGTCGATGTGCCGGTCCGCGCCAGGGGGAACGAGCCCGCGGTCGGTGTGGGCGCCGCGCCGGTGGCGTTGAAATAGCCGATCTTCGCATCGTCGGGAGATATCGAGAAGAACGGGATCACATTGGCGGACGTGTTGTCGAACGACGCGACGCCGATGACGTCGCTGCCGACGCTCGGCGCCGACGTCGCATAGAGCCCTAGATTGCTGTCGTTGCCGGCCGACGAGACGACGACGATGCCGAGGCGGACGAGCCGATCCGCCGCCTGCGCGGTCGGGTACTGCGGCCACTGCAGCGCCGCGCCGATGCTCATGTTGACGACGTCGACGCCGTCGCGCGCCGCACGCTCCATCGCGTCGAGCATGATTTCCGAGGTCGTCGTGCCCTCGCACCCGAACACCCGGTAGGCATGCAACGTGACCTCGGGAGCCACCCCCTTCAGGCCGCCGTTGGCGCCGATGATGCCGGCAACGTGCGTCCCGTGGCCGTTGCAGTCGTCAGGGTCGGGATCCGGGGTCGGCGTGTCGACGGTGCCGTTGTTGAAGGCGTCGCCGACGAAGTCGAACCCCTGCTCGACCCGGAACCCGGGGCCGAAGCCGCCGCCGAGATCCGGGTGGTCGTAGTCGACGCCCGTATCGATGACGGCGACGCGCACGCCGCGGCCGGTGAGCCTCAAGGCGCTCTGGGCCACGTCCGCACCCGTCTGCGCGAGCGCGGTAATCAACTCGGTGACGTTACCCGGCGGCGCCTCCTGATCGCCGAGGCTGACCTCCAGGTCGCGGTAGACGGCGCGCACACCCGCCAGCCCGCGGATCTTCGCCGCCTCGCCCTCGGAAGCCCGCACGGTGAGCCCGTTGAACAGATCGCGAAAATGACGGCTCTCCTTGTACTCGATCCCCGCCGCGGCGGCCGCCGCGTGAAAGCTCGACTCCTCCCCTTCCAGGGTCGACGCGGCAGTTCCGTCGCTCGACGGCGCGCTCGACAACTCGACGAACCAGCGGTCGCCAGCCTCGAGGCCGGAAATCAGATCGGAATCCGCCGGCTGCGCATACGTCATCATCGACGCGCAGAAAACGGCCGCGGCGATCGCGGCGGGGAACCTCACCATCGAATCCTCCTCTGGTCGGGTGGCCGAAGGATTCTATGGGCGCGTTACACGACTCCGCAAGACACAAAGTTGCAAGAGCGGCCGCGATCACAACGTTGTTACCGTTCGCTGGATCGCCGGCCGATGGGGACAATGCGGGTCGACTGATTGCCGGCGGTGTCGATCGCCAGAATCGTCACCGACACCTCGCCGTCGTCGTCATCGCCGTCTCTTCGCTCGTTGCCGCCGTTCTTCAACAGCACGTGATGCGCATCCACCACGAGCGCGCGGTCGGCGGCCCGCCCGCTCACGGTCAGTGCCGTCGCCACGTCGCCGCAGTTGTCGGCCGTCACGTAATCGAGCGTGAGCAGCGTCAACCCGTGCCGCGGGGACGGCTGCCGCTCCCAGCTGAGGGTGACATCGCCGATTGCGGGCGCCGTTTGATCCGAGACCGTGATGAAGGCGGCCGACGACGCCGAGACGCCGTAACGGTCGGTGCCGATCAGGGCGACCTGGTGCTGGCCAAGCCCGAATGGCCCCGCGGGCACAATCGCCAGCGTCAGTGCGTCGCCGCTGTCGGGATCGAAGGAGCCGTTGTCGATGTCCGCAACGCCCGCCGACGCGACGCATGCGGCCCCCGCTGCGAGCGACGCGTTCCGGGAGACGACGTTCGGCCGATGGTTGACGAGGCCGGCGGCCGACAGGTCGTCGAAGGTCCCGCCAAAGTAGCTGCTGTTCCAGTACGCCTTCTTCGCAATCTCCGCCGCCACCACCTTTGCCTGCTGCGCGGTCGCGCCAAAAACGATCACCCGGGTGCCCTTGTCGGTGAACGGCAGCCGGCCGTCGTCGTTGGCCGCCGTCGCCTCGCCTTTCTGCACGTTGACCGCTCCCGCCATCGAGGCGGCGCCAAATTCCCCCGGCGTCCGCGCATCGACCCAGACGGCGGTGCGATCGCCGCCATGGATATAGAGGACGCCCGGCATGTCGGTCTGGACCGTCTGGCTCAACGCGCGCCACACCGGCAGCCCGAGCTGATACCGCTGCACGCCCGTGTACCCGGCGGCGACGAGTTCCTCCGAGGTGCGCTTGCTCTTGCCGCATGACGGGCCGTTGCAATAGAGAATGAGACGCGCGGCACGGTCGGGGTACTGGGCGATGATCTGCTGCACCTCTTTTTCGTAGATGTTGATCGTGCCCGGGATGTGCGCGATCGCGTACTCCTTGGCGGTGCGGACGTCGAACACCGGCGCGCTCCCCGAAGCCAGCGCCTTTTGCAGTTCCTCGGTCGTGATTTCCGGCGTCAGCTGGTTCGCTTCCTCGAGCGTGGTTTGAAACACGCTTGGCCGCGGCGCCGGCTGCGCCGACGCGGACCGCGGCGAGGCCGCGACGAGAACGGCGACTGCGAGCAGCAGGCTGTGAGAACGTGGCGTGGCGAACATCGTGTGCTCCTTCCGGGCCGCTGCGCCCGATTGTTGGTGGTCGGGCGTCACTCTCGCTGCGGCGCGCGATGAGCTCAATGCACCGGGGATGAATTGCCGGTGGAGCGGTGGTGAACAGCTAAGGCACTGAGAACCGGCTGGTTGCGACCGCGGATGAACTGCTTTGACGCCGCCGGCGCGGGCCGCTAGACTCGCGGTTCATCGATGGACGAGCGTCTGAATGCCTCCTCACGCGTCCGGTTCGGCACGTTCGAGCTCGATCTGGATTCGGGCGAGCTTCGCCGCAGCGGCGTCAAGCTCAAGCTTCAGGAGCAGCCATTCCGGCTGCTGGCGATGTTGCTCGAGCGCCCGGGCGAGGTGGTGACGCGCGAGGAGGTGCGCGAGCGTCTCTGGTCGGCCGATACCTTCGTCGATTTCGATCACTCCCTCAATACCGCGATCAAGAAGCTGCGGCAGGCGCTCGGGGATTCGGCGGAGAACCCGCGGTTCATCGAGACGCTCGCGCGCCGCGGGTATCGGTTCATCGCGCCGGTCGGTGCGGCCGACATGGCAGTCCGGTCCGGACCGACGGCGCCAGACGTGCCGCTTCCGGGCGCAGATGCTGCGCCGCCGATCAGGCACATGGCGCCCGCAGCCGACACGGCCGCATCACGCGCTCATGCCCGACAGGTCCGCATCGCCATCCTGGCTCTCGCCTGCGTCGGCGTGTTGATGCTCGCCGCCATTGTGTGGAACACGCGCCGCGTCTCCAGCCGGCCGCCGGCTCCGCCGGCGCGAAGCGCGAGGGCCGTGCGGCTGGCGGTACTGCCGCTGAAGGTGCTGACCTCCGGCGAGACGGAACGGTATCTCGGCATCGGCATTGCCGATGCCGTCATCACTCAGCTGGCGAATGTGAGAACCGTCAGCGTCCGCCCGACCGCGGCGGTGATCAAGTACGAGAGCGGCGCGTCAGACCCGCGCCGCGCGGGCGAGGAGCTGGACGCCGAGCACGTGCTCTCGGGGACGCTGCAGAAAGTGGACGAGACGTACCGCGTCTCGATGCAGCTGATCAAGACGGCCGACGGCGTGCCGGTGTGGGGCCAGAGCTTCACCGTCGCGCGAACCGATCTCCTCACGATCGAAGATCAGGTCTCGAAGCAGGTGGCCGAAGCGCTGCGAGCGGAGCTGCGCGGCGGCGACAGCCGGCCGCGGACCGCGCCGCGTCACCCTGCCGCGTACGAATCGTACCTGCAGGGCCGCGCGCTGCTCGTGAACTACTCCGAGGCCAAGATGCGCGCGGCCATCGAGAGCTTCGAGCGCGCGGTGCAGCTCGACCCGGAGTACGCGCTGGCCCGCGCCGGCCTGGCCACCGCGCTCGCCTGGTTCAGCGTCCGATACGCCTATCAGAAGGACGCCCTCTACTGGGGCAAGCGCGCCGAAGACGAAGCCTACCGGACGCTCGCGCTCGACCACGACATGGCCGAAGCGCACTTCGCGATCGCCGCGGCGGCGGGCACGTTGTACGGCCAGTTCAACTGGCCGCGCCTGCTGGCCGAGAACGACGCGGCTCTCAAGCTGGACCCGTCGCTCGATCTGGCTCACGCCTCGCGCGCGCGAGCCCTCTATCATTTGGGCCTCTTCGACGAGGGACGCGCCGCGGCGGCGAAGGCGATCGCGATCAACCCCGACGGCAACGTCGAAACCAGCCGGCTGCTGGTGGCGCTCTCGCTGTTCGACGGCCGATTCGACGACGCGGCGAAGCGCGCGGAGGAACTGGCGCGGCAGTCAGATGCGCCGGTGATCCGGATGTATCTTGCCTCCGCGCGGTTCTATCTCGGCCGGCGCCAGGAAGCGCGGGACATGCTCGCCGCGATCAAGCGGGGGGCGGAAGCCGACGTGCGATCGCAGGCCGTGCTGGCGGCAGTGCTGGCAGCGACCGGCCAGCGCGACGCGGCCGAGGCGCTGGCCCGGGAAGTCGCGAAGAGCCCGTCGATGGACCACCACGTGGCCTACAGCCTCGGCACCGCGTACGCGCAGCTCGCGCGGCCGGGCGAAGCGGTCACCTGGCTGCGAACCGCCGCAGATGGCGGGTTCCCCTGCTTTCCCTGGTTCGCGGCCGATCCGCTGCTCGAACCGATCCGCCGCGATCCAGGCTACCTGCAGTTCATCGCCGACCTGCGCGCCCGCTTCGACCAGGCGCGGGCGCGTTATTCATCGACATCGTAGGGCCGGGCGCGGCCTGGCGCCGTGCGGCACACGCCCGGTCGTCGCTATCGCGGCGTGATGTCGACGAAGCAGATCTTGTTCGCCGTCGCCCCTGCCGCGCTCCGCAGCGTCAACCGCCCGTCGCTGACCGTGACCGTCGAGGTCCCTTCGATCCACCGCGTCGCGGAGTTCGACGTGCCGTCGACCACGACAACGCCTTCGATGGCGATTCGATAGGTGATGTTGAAGTACGACGGATCGCCGGCGACCGCGTGCACGTCATAGGTGCCGTTAGGAAGGGCGATTTCCCACACCGCATCGGGGTTGGCCGGCCGCTGCATGTAGGCGAGCGTGTCGTAACGCTGGTCCGGCGACACGCCCGAGTTCCTGTCGCGCATCTGCGCGCTGTTGTCGATGTTCCACCCGTAGGTCTGGCCGTTGCCGCGGGCGCCATACGCCTGCCCGCCGTCCTTCAGATATCCCGCCGGCACCGGCGCCGACGACAGCTGGAAGTTGACGTGGATGGCGGACGGCGTCCCACCAGGCGCCGGGAAGAGCCGCGAGCTCGGCACCACCGCCTTCGGCGTCGACGCGCTGCTCCAGAGCAGCCGGGCGGTCGCGCTGCCCGCGTTCTCGTAGTACTCCATCACAATCGGATAGCGCTGGCCCGCGGTCAGCGCGATCGTGCCGCGGTTCTCGACCGCGGCGTGATTGGTCCAGTTGTTCACGATCCGCACGCCGTTCACCCACAGCCGCACCCCGTCGTCGCTGACGGTGTAGAAGGTGTAGGTCTCGCTGAACTGCGGCACGATCTCGCCGGTCCAGCGGGCGCTGAAGGTGTCTGCGCCGATGCCGGCCGCAGGCGAACCCGTTCCCCACACGAAGTCGATCGTCGGATCGATGCGCGACACCGACACGCCAGTCAACGTCGCGGTGTCGAAATAGGTCGCGGCGAGCCCGGTGCCGCCAGGGCTTGCGGTATCCACCCTCAGAACCGCCGGGCGGCTCAGCACATTGCCGAAATCGTTGAAGACCAGCGCGGTGAATCGCGCGCCGCTGTCCGCCGCCGTGGGGTTCGCGACGGTGTAATCCGGCGACGTCGCACCGGCGATGTTGACGTCGTTCCGGCGCCATTGATACCGGAGCGGCGGCGTGCCGGTGGCGCGGACGCTGAACGTCACCGGGAAGCCGGGCGGCACCGTGCGGCTTTCCGGATGCGCGGTGATGATCGGGGGGTTGGGCGCGTAGTTGATCCGATAGACGGCGCCCGCGCCGCGCGCGAGGTAGTAGACGGCGCCGGCATCGGAGACCTTGAGATCGACCGGGGCGGAGATCCCGGTGGCGAAGGTCGTCACGCCGCCCGACGCCACATCGAGCCGCCGAATCCACCCGCCGCAGAAGTCGGCAAAGAAGTAATCGCGCGAGTAGTCCGACGGGAACTGCGACGTCAGCGGGCTGTAGAAGGCGCCGCCGGTGATCGCGCACGGCCCGCCCGTGTGGTTATAGGTGGAACGCGGCGAGGTGAAGCGCGGATCGCTCGTCGCGCCTTCGGTTTCCGGCCAGCCGTAGTTGGCGCCGGCGCGGCCGTCGTTGATCTCTTCCCAGGTGTCCTGGCCGACGTCGTTGATGAACATCTGGCCTCCGGCGGGGTCGAAGGCGAAGGTAAAGGGGTTGCGGAGGCCCAGCGCCCAGATGGCGCGATTGTTCCCGGCGGCCGAGGCGAAAAAGGGATTGTCGGTCGGAATCGTGCCGTCGGCGTTGATCCGCAGCATCTTGCCGAGCACGTTCGCCATCGACTGCGCGTTCGCGCCGTTGCCGTTCTCTCCGACCGCCGCGTACAACTTGCCGTCCGGGCCGAACGCCAGCGCACCACCGTTGTGGTTGGTGGCCGCGCTGAGGGTGTCGAGTTCGAAAATGATCCGCTCGCTGCCGGCGACCGCCACATCGCCGCTGGCGGTAAAGCGGCTGATGCGGTTGTGGATCGTCGGGGTCGTCGCGGTGTAGTAGACGTAGACGAAATGATTGGTGGCGAATGCCGGATCGAAGGCCACCCCGAGCAGCCCGCGCTCGCCGGATGAGCTGACCGTCACGCTGACGAACGGCGCGGGCAGCAGCACCCCGTCCTTTACCACTCTTAACCGTCCGGCTTGCTCACAAATGAACAAGCGGCCGTCCGGCGAAAACTGCATCGCGGTCGGATTCGTCAACCCGGCGGCGACCTGCGTTTCGGTGAAACCCGAAGGGAGTGTGGCGGCGGCAGCGGTGCCCGGCACGATCAGGGTGAGCGCGAGCGCGTAACAGACCAGTCTCATGATGCGGGCGACCAAGGAAAGTTCGTGCCGCATGCGTGGGACGTCCTGGACGCGAAAAGCCGCCGCGTTCGCTCGGAGCCATCTCGTCGACGCGCGACCAGGCTGCAGCGACTCGGACTAGCGGAACTAAAGTCGACCTCAGCAGGCTCTTGATTCCGTCCTCCGGCCGCGTTAGCGTTCTCTGTTCCCGGAGGACTTCGCATCATGAGAAGGATCGCATCGCCGCTCGTCGCCGCCGTCGTCCTGTCGGCCGCCGTCGCCGCGCAGCAACCCGGCACTGCCCCGGCGCAGGGCCGCGGCCAGCGGCCGGTCGATCCGCGCACCGCCGGCGGCGGCCAGTGCTCGGAGAACCCGTACAACTGCATCGACACCGCGAACCCGCTGACGCCGCCCGACACGGTCTGGCTCGAAGAGATGACGTGGATGGACGTGCGCGACGCGCTCAAGGCGGGCAAGACGACGATCATCATCTCGACCGGCGGCATCGAGCCGAACGGGCCGTGGCTCGCGCTCGGCAAGCACAACTACGTGCTGAAGGCGAACTGCAACGCGATCGCGCGCAAGCTCGGAAACGCGCTGTGCGCCCCGATCGTGCCGTTCGTGCCGGAGGGCAACCACGAGCCGAAGAGCGGCCACATGCTGACCGCCGGCACCATCAGCATGCGTGAGGAAACCTTCGAGGCGATGCTCACCGACATGGTGGAGAGCTTCAAGGTCAACGGCTTCCAGAACATCATCCTGATCGGCGACAGCGGCGGCAACGTCACCGGCATGAAGAACGTGGCCGAGAAGCTGACCGCGCGCTGGAACGGCACGCCGGTCGTCGCACACATCCCGCAGTACTACGACTACGCCTCGGTGGCGAAGCTGCTCGACACGATGGGCGTCACCAAACCGGAGATGAAGGGCGACAACCTGCACGACGATCCGGGGATCACGATGAACATGATGGTCACCGATCCGGAGAGCGTGCGCTGGCAGGGACGGGTGAAGGCGGGCAAGGCGACGATCAACGGCGTCTCGATTGCCGAAAAGGCAAAAGCGCTGGAGATCGGCCGCAAGATCGTCGACATGCGCGCCACCACCACCGCCGACCTGATTCGGAAGGCGATCGCCAACAAGGGCAAGACCACCTCGCAGCCATGATCATGAAGGCTGTCTTCGCGCCGCTGGTCGCGGTCGTCCTCCTCGGCGCCGGCGTCGCTGCCGACTCACCCGACCCTGAAGGCTGGTCGCGATTCCGCGGGCCGAACGGCTCCGGCGTCTCGACCAGCACTCGCCTGCCGTCGGAGTTCGGCCCCGACAAGAACGTCGTCTGGAAGACCGAGCTGCCGTTCGGCCACTCGTCGCCCGCGCTCACGCGCGAGCGCATCTTTTTGACCGCGGCCCGCGGCGATAGGCTGGTGACGATCTGCCTCGACCGCGCCACCGGCCGCGTCCTGTGGGAGCGCGAGACGCCGCGCACGCGGGTGGAGAAGCTCGACTCGCGCAACGGCCCGGCGGGGCCGACGCCGGCGACCGACGGCGTCAACGTCTTCGTTTTCTTCGCCGACTACGGCCTGCTCTCCTACGACATGAACGGCCGCGAGCGCTGGCGCGTGCCGCTCGGCCCCTTCAACAATCTCTACGGGATGGGCGCGTCGCCAATCCTGGTGGACGACAAGGTCGTCCTGGTCTGCGACCAGAACACCGAATCCTATGTCGTCGCGCTCGATCAGAAGGACGGGCGCGTCCGCTGGAAGACGGCGCGGCCCGAGGCGCACAGCGGCCACTCGACGCCGATCCTCTACAAGCCGCAGGGCGGCGCGACGCAGCTGGTGATCCCGGGTTCGTTCCTGCTCACCGCCTACGCCGTGAACAACGGCGAGAAGCTGTGGTGGGTCGGCGGGCTCTCGTTCGAGCTCAAGTCGACGCCGGTCGTGCTCGGCGACACGCTGTACATCAACGGCTTCGGCACGCCGCAGAACCAGCCGGGCGCGCACCCGGCGATCCCGGAGTTCGACGAGATCCTGAAGCAGTACGGCGAGCCGAACGGCGAGGTGACGCTGGCCCGGCTGCCGAACGGCAACGCGCGCTCGTGGGCCGACCTCGATGCGAACGCCGCGGTCTCGCGCAGCGAGTGGGACTACTACCGCGCGGCGATGGCGAGCGAGAACGGCATGCTCGCGATCCGGCTCGGCGGCCGCGGCGACATGACGGCGTCGAGCGTGCGCTGGAAGTATCACAAGTCGGTGCCGCAGCTCCCCTCGCCGCTCGTCTACCGCAACGTGCTCTACATGGTCAACGACGGCGGCATCGTGACGACGCTGCACCCGGAGACCGGGGCGGAGATGGGCCAGGGACGGTTGAAGGGCGCGATCGCCCCGTACTTCGCCTCGCCGGTGGCGGCCGACGGCAAGATCTTCATGGCCAGCGAGACCGGCAAGGTCGCGGTGCTCGCGCCCGGCGGCGGGCTCGAGCCGACCGTGGTCAACGATCTGCAGGACGACATCTACGCCACGCCGGCGATCTCGGACGGCCGCATCTACGTCCGCACCCGCGGCTGGCTGTACTGCTTCGGGCTGCCGCGATGACGGCTGTAGCGCAGCCCTTCAGGGCTGCTGTCGAACGATGACGCCGAACCAATTCCGGCGCATCGCGCTGGGGATGAACGGCGCGATCGAAGGCTCGCACATGGATCATCCCGACTTCCGCGCCAACGGGCGGATCTTCGCGACGCTCTACCCGGACAACGCCCGCGGCATGGTGAAGCTGACGCCGGAGCAGCAGGATGTGTTCATGCGCAGCGACCCGGAGACGTTCGAGCCGGCGGCCGGCGCCTGGGGACGGCAGGGATGCACCACGGTGCGGCTGTCGATGGCCGACGAGGCGTCGGTCGGCGAGGCGTTGACGCTGGCGTGGCAGGCGGTGATCGGGCAGGCTGCGCCACGCACGCGAACGACGACGAAGACGATGGCGCGCCGGAAGAAGAGCGTGAGGCGATGAACAAACCGGATCACAACCACACGCCTGAAGAAGAGCGCCGCATCAGGGAAGCGGCGCTCGACGAGACGATCGAGGACACCTTCCCCGCCAGCGACCCGCCGTCAACGATCCCAAACCCGGATGATGATGCGGCGCTGGACGAGCAGCCGCGCGAGAACTAGACGTTACCCGGAACCTTTTTACTCGAACCCAACCACCCCACCCGCCCACGCGCCTTCGGCGCGGAGGCGGACCTGCTCGACCCACGCGACCTCTTGCGCGCGCGAAGCGCGCGTCGCGTCAGCACGACACGCAGCGGTGGCTGTTCTTCGACCCCAGCTTCTCGAGCAGCGCGACCGTCGCCGGGATCGGTGAGACGCGCTGCACCGGTCCGTTGGCCATGTCGGCCGTGGTCTGGCCGCTGCGCGCGACGGCGGTGACGTCGGCGCCCTTCGACACCAGGTACATGATCAGCTCGTTGTCGCCGCGCGCCGCGGCGTGGTGGAGCGGGGTGTAGCCGTCGTTGTCGCGGGCGTTGACGTCGGCGCCGAGCTCTTCGACCAGGTACTTGATCGAGGCGAGCCACGCGTCCGGAGCGTGGCGATGGGCGTTGCCGGCGAACCCCTCGCCGTACTCGACGCCGGCGGCGGCGTGAATCGCCGCCGCGCCGGGCCCGCCGTAGGGCACCGGCGGCGCCTTGAAGCGCTCCTGCTCCGCGGTCGGCGTCGGCGCGACCGGTCCGCCCGCGCCGGGAACCGACGGCGCGGTGCCGGCGGGCGCTCCGGGCGGCGGGCCGCGGCGCACCGCCTGCTGCGGCGCGATCGTCTCGATGTTCGGGTCGGCGCCGTATTCAGCCAGAAGACGCATCGCGTCGAGGTCGGTGGCGTAGGCCGCGCGCCAGAACGGCGTCGAGCCGGACGTGTCGGCGAGGCCGCAGTTGCGGTTGCCGCAGCCGCTGTAGACCAGGTACCAGGGGTGCGAGATCAGCCGCGCGTTCGGGTTCGCGCCCTTCTCGAGCAGGGCGCGGGCGACGTCGAGATAGGTCGCCTTCTGCTTCTCCATCTGCTGCGGCTGCGGGAAGCGGGTGCGCG
>Ga0207675_100003151_pt1 | contig 16176 bp, 14 predicted proteins | sample KBSSwiS42_FD_184305 | JGI IMG/M metagenome (GOLD analysis project Ga0207675, IMG submission 184305) | Switchgrass rhizosphere microbial communities from Kellogg Biological Station, Michigan, USA - KBS Switchgrass S4-2 (SPAdes) (version 2) | ecosystem: Host-associated > Plants > Roots >... | reverse complement strand
CGTGCGTGACGAACAGCACCGTCTTGGCCTCGGCCTCCCAGATGCCGAGCAGCAGCTCCTGCATCAGCTCGCGCGTCTGGTGGTCGAGCGCGCCGAACGGCTCGTCCATCAGCAGCATGCGCGGGTCATTGGCGAGCGCGCGCGCGAGCGCCGTGCGCTGCTGCATGCCGCCCGAGAGCTGCTTCGGATAGTGCCGCTCGAAACCCACCAGGCCCACCTTGCCGATAAACGCATGCGCGATCTCGAGTTGCTGGACACGCGGCAGGCCGCGTTCGCGCAGCCCGAAGCACACGTTGTCGAGCACGCTCAACCAAGGGAACAGTGTGTAGCTCTGAAACACCATGCCGCGATCGGCACCCGGGCCGGCGACGCGCTTGCCGTCGAGCAGCACCTCGCCCGTGCTCGGCACGTCGAGGCCGGCCACGATGCGCAGCAGCGTGCTCTTGCCGCAGCCGCTGGGTCCGAGGATGGTGATGAAGTCGTTCTCGGCCACCTCGAGGTTCGTGGCCTGCAGCGCGAGCGTGGTATCGAAGCGGCGCTCGACGCCGCGCACCGACAGGATCGTGCTCACTTCGTTGCAGCGCGACGATCGTCGCCGCGCTGGTGCCATGGCCAAGCGGACACCGCCGATCCGGCTTTGCCGGTCCGCCGGCGGCTCCCCTTCGAGGGGGAGGCGGCCGCTAGGCCGCTTCGGAGGTGGACGTCATCACGCGATTGCGTCCGGCGTTCTTGGCTGCATAGAGCGCGGCATCGGCGCGGCGCAGCCATTGATCCTGCGTCTGTCCGTCGTCCAGGCCGGCCACACCGATGCTCACCGTGACCGGCTCCTCGACCATCGGCGTGACCTGCACCAGCGCACGCAGCCGCTCGGCCACGCCGAATGCATCGGCCTCGGCGGTGTCGGGCAACAGCAGCACGAACTCCTCGCCACCGTAGCGAAACAGGCGATCGAGCGTGCGCTTGTGCGCCGACACCGTGCGCACCAGCGCGCGCAGCACCTCGTCGCCGCTGTGGTGGCCGAAGCGGTCGTTGATGCGCTTGAAGTGATCGATGTCGATCAGCAGCAGGCTGGCCGGCGCGCCATGGCGGCGCCGGCGCTCGACGAGCTCGGCCACGCAGGGGTCGAGAAAGCGGCGGTTGAAGGCACCCGTCAGCGCATCGGTGTTGGCCTGCTGGGTCAGCGCATCCTGCAGGTCGTTGAGAATGCTGAGCACCACGTTGATCATCAGCGTGCTGGCCAACAGCGCGCCGAAGAATCGCGGCGCGGTCTCCACACCCACGTAGCGGTACACCAGCGCGGTGAAGAGCAGGACCACGCCCAGGCTGCAGGCCAGCGCCGCACGGCGCGGCAGCAGGAAGTAGCAGAACAGCACGATCGGAAAGGTCCACAGCGCGCCGAAGATGCCCTGACGCACGGTGGCGAATCCCGCCGCGCCAAGCATCGGCGCCAGCAGCACCCAGTACGGAATCGGCGGCCGGTGTCCGCGCCGCGCGGCCACGCCATCGACCAGCAGCGCCGCGGCCACCGCGCCGATCGCCAGCGCCAGGCCGATGCGATCGTGCAGCAGGTGGTTGATCACCAGCGGCACCAGCACGACCGCACCGACGATCGCCATCGGCGTCATGATGCGATCGCGATGCACCGTCAGCGCATCGATCTCGGCGCCAAACATCCGGTGCAGCCAGCGTGGCGCGTTCACCTCGATCGTCTCCCGCAGCTACGGCAGGCGGCAGATGATAGCGAGCGCCTTTCATCGTGCGCTCGTCATCGCCCCAGTTGCGCCCATGGGAACAAGCGCCGGTTGAGCGCCTTGAACGCAAAGTCGCTGGTCAGACCGATGAGGCCGATCACGATGATGCCGAAGATGATCTGGTCGGTGGCCAGCAGCGCCTGGCTGTCGGTGATCATGTGGCCGATGCCGCTGGAGGCGCCGATCAGCTCGGCCACGATCACGTAGGTCCAGGCCCAGCCGAGCACCATGCGCAGGGTCTCGGCGATCTCGGGCGCGGCGGCAGGCAGCAGCACGCGAGGAATCAACGAGCGGTCGCTGACGCCCAGCGTGTACGCGGCCTCCACCAGATCGCGCCGCGTGTTGCCCACCGTCACGGCGATCATCAGCACCAGCTGGAAAAACGATCCGATGAAGATCACCGCCAGCTTCTGCGACTCGCCGATGCCGGCCCACAGGATCAGCAGCGGAATGAAGGCGCTCGCGGGCAGGTAGCGCGCGAACGACACGAACGGCTCGAAGAACGCCTCGACCGGCTTGTAAGCGCCCATCGCGACGCCCAGCGGCAGCGCGAACGCCGTCGCGATCGCGAAGCCACCGAGCACGCGCCACACGGTGACACCGATGTCCTTGGCGAAGCCGTGTTGCACCAGCAGCGTCCAGCCGCTGTGCACCATCGTCAGCGGGTCGGCGAGGAAGGTCTTGCTGACCAGGCCGCCGAAGGTCGCCGCAGCCCACAGGGCGACGAACACGACGAAGAACGCCACGCCTAGCGCGACGCGTGCGCCCGGGCCGACGGGAGTCAGCGGTTTCACGTGACCGGCTGCCGGGCCGCTGCCAGGGTGGTCACTTCAGAAAGCGCGTGTCGGCGAGCTTCGACAGGTCGGGCACCGCCTTGATGATGCCCACTTCCAGCAGCAGATCGGCCGCCTCCTTGCTGAACTGCGCATGCTCGCCGCCGGCGAAGAACTTCTGATTGGCGTCGCGGTCCTGCCAGCGCAGGTACTTCTGCGAGGCTTCGAACTGCTCGCCGCTTTGCTTGACGTCGGCGCCCATGATCTCGAAGCTCTTCTTCGGATCGGCCTTGATCATCGCCACGGCGTCGAAGTAGCCGTCGGTCAGCGCCTTGGCGGCATTGGGGTTGTCGGCCAGGAACTTCGGCGTGCAGCCGAAGGTGTCCATCACCATCGGGTACTCGAGCGTGGTGGCGATGATCGTCCCGGCCGCCGGCTTGGCGCGCACGGCGCCGAGGTACGGCTCGTACGTCATCGCGGCGTCGATGCCCTCGGTGCCGGCGATCATCGCGTTGGCGGCGGCCTGCGGCTCGAGGTTGACGACCTTCACGTCCTTCACGCTCAAGCCGTTCTTCTTGAGCATCCATGCCAGCGTGAAGTACGGCGCGGTGCCGGGCGCACTCGCAGCCACGGTCTTGCCTTTCAGGTCGGCGATCTTGGTGATGTTGGGCTTCACCACCATGCCGTCGGCGCCGTAGCTCTTGTCGAGCTGGAAGATCTGCGTCGTCGCGACGCCGTTGGCGTTCCACACCACCCACGTCTCGACGGTGGTGGCCGCGCACTGCACGTCGCCCGAGGCGATCGCGAGGTGACGATCTTTCTGCGGGATCTTCTTGATGTCGACATCGAGGCCGTACTTCTTGAACAGCCCCGCTTCCTTGGCCAGGGTCAGCGGCGCGAAACCGGTCCAGCCCGAGATGCCGATCGCGACCTTGGTGTCCTGCGCCGCGGCGCCGGTGGCGCATGCGGCCGCTGCCAACGCGACCAGTGTGTTCTTGTACATGCCTGCTCCTGCTTCAGTGGGGTGACGAACAAAACGGTGAATCGATTCTGCGCGGGTTATACGGGAACCTTCGTGCTGCGCACTTCGGACTGGCCTTGCCAGCGGCCGTCGGCTCAGGCCGGCGTCCACAGCGCGGGCAGGCCCGCCAGGGTGCGAAACACGCGCGACAACGCCCCATCGGTGACCAGCGCGGTGGCGCGCGCGATGTCGGGCGCGAGGACGCGGTCGCGCTCGACGCTCGGACACGCCGAGCGAAGCAACGCGTGTGCCTGTTCGAGCGCGGCCGAGCTCGTCAACGGCCGCAGGTAGTCGACGCCCTGCGCCGCGGCCAGCAGCTCGATGCCGAGGATGTGCGCGGTGTTGGCGATCATCGGCTGCAGGCGGCGCGCCGCGAAGGTGGCCATCGACACGTGGTCTTCCTGGTTGGCGGAGGTCGGCAGCGAATCGACGCTCGCCGGATGCGCGAGGCTCTTGTTCTCGCTGGCCAGCGACGCCGCGGTGACGTGCGCGATCATGAAGCCGGAGTTCAGGCCCGCGTCGCGCGTGAGGAACGGCGGCAGCCGCGACACGCCGGCGTCGATCAGCATCGCGATGCGGCGCTCGGCGATCGCACCGATCTCCGCGATGGCCAGCGCCATCGCGTCGCACGCCAGCGCCACCGGCTCGGCGTGGAAGTTGCCTCCGGAGATGATCTCCCCGCCGAAGCGGCCTGCGGCCGCCGCCTCCCCTGGCGGGCGCCGCCGCCGGCCCGGCCGAGCCGGATCCGTGGCGTCCGCTCGAGACCCGGCCTGGCTTGGCTCGCCGGCGTGTTCGACGAACACCAGTGGGTTGTCGGTGACGGCATTGGCTTCGCGCAGCAACACGAGAGCGGCATGCCGCAATTGATCGAGGCACGCGCCCACCACCTGCGGCTGGCAGCGCAGCGAATACGGATCCTGCACGCGATCGTCGCCTTCGAGGTGCGAGCGGCGGATCGCGCTGCCCTCGAGCAGTGCGCGGTAGTAGCGCGCGACGTCGATCTGCCCCGGCTGACCGCGCAACGCATGGATGCGCGGATCGAACGGGCCGTCGCTGCCGCGCGCGGCATCGACCGTGAGCGCGCCGATCACCAGCGCCGCCTCGAGCACCGGCTCGAAGCTGAGGAACGCATGCAAGGCGAGTGCCGTGGAGACTTGGGTGCCGTTGGTCAGCGCCAGGCCTTCCTTGGCCGCCAGCCTGAGCGGCGCAACGCCGGACTCGCGCAGGCACGCCGCGGCGGGCTTGCACTGGCCCTCGACGATGAATTCGCCCTCGCCGATCAGCGCCAACGTCATGTGAGCCAGCGGCGCCAGGTCGCCCGAGGCGCCGACCGACCCCTGGCTGGGCACGAACGGCACCAGGCCGGCGTCGTGCACCGCCAGCAGCGTGTCGATCACCGCCTCGCGCACGCCCGACGCACCGCGTGCGAGCGAGGCGGCCTTCAGCGCCAGCATGAGCCGCAGCACCGGCGCGGCCAGCGGCGCGCCGACCCCGACGCTGTGCGAGCGGATCAGGTTGAGCTGCAGCGCATCGAGGTCCGACTCGCTGATGCGCGTGGAGGCGAGCTTGCCGAAGCCGGTGTTGACACCGTAGACGGCAGCGTCGCCACGCGCGGCGCGCCGCACCACGTCGGCGCTGGCGCGCACCGCCGCGCGCGCCGCGTCGTCGAGCGTCAACCTGCCGCCCTGGCCGGCATGGATTGCCTGCAGGTCGTCGAGCGTGAGCGCGCCCGGGCTCAGGCGCATCAGCGCTGCACCATGGGCAGGTTGAGGCCACGCTCCTTCGCGCACGCGATCGCATCGTCGTAGCCGGCGTCGGCGTGCCGCATCACGCCGGTGGCCGGGTCGTTCCACAACACGCGTTCGATGCGGCTGGCGGCGGCATCGGTGCCGTCGCAGACGATCACCACGCCGGCGTGCTGCGAGTAGCCGATGCCGACCCCGCCCCCGTGGTGGAAGCTGACCCAGGTGGCGCCGCTCGCGGTATTGAGCAGCGCGTTCAGCAACGGCCAGTCGCTGACCGCATCGCTGCCGTCGCGCATGCCCTCGGTCTCGCGATTCGGTGAAGCCACCGAGCCCGAATCGAGGTGGTCGCGGCCGATCACGATCGGCGCCTTCAGCTCGCCGCGCTTCACCATCTCGTTGAACGCGAGGCCCGCGCGATGCCGCTCGCCGAGGCCGATCCAGCAGATGCGCGCCGGCAGGCCCTGGAACGCGATGCGTTGCCCGGCCATGTCGAGCCAGCGGTGCAGGTCCGTGTCGTGCGGGAACAGCTCCTTCAACTTGGCGTCGGTCTTGCGGATGTCCTCCGGGTCGCCCGACAACGCCACCCACCGGAACGGCCCCTTGCCGCGGCAGAACAGTGGCCGGATGTAGGCCGGCACGAAGCCCGGGAAGTCGAACGCGTGCTCGACGCCGACATCGAACGCCACCTGGCGGATGTTGTTGCCGTAGTCGACCGTGGGAATGCCCATCGCCTGGAACGCGAGCATCGCGCGCACGTGCGTCGCGCAGCCTTGCGCAGCGGCGTCGCGCAACGACGCATGCTGCGACGCGTCGGCCTGCGCGCCTTTCCAGCGTTCGACGCTCCAGCCCGGTGGCAGGTAGCCGTTGACCAGGTCGTGCGCGGACGTCTGGTCGGTGACGAGGTCCGGCTTCGGCCCGCCGGCCTGCGCGCGCCTCAACAGGTCGGGCAGCACCTCGGCGGCGTTGCCGAGCAAGCCGATGGAGACCGCTTTGCCTGCGCGCGTGTGGCGTTGCAGGCGCGCCAGAGCGTCGTCGAGATCGCTGGCCTGCTCGTCGAGGTACTTCGAGCGCAGCCGGAAGTCGATGCGCGACTGCTGGCACTCGACGATCAGCGAGCACGCGCCGGCGAAGCTCGCGGCCAGCGGCTGGGCGCCGCCCATGCCGCCGAGACCGGCGCTGAGGATCCACTTGCCCTTGAGCGAACCCCCGTAGTGCTGGCGCCCGGCCTCGACGAAGGTCTCGTAAGTGCCCTGCACGATGCCCTGGCTGCCAATATAGATCCACGAGCCGGCCGTCATCTGGCCGTACATCATCAGACCCTTGCGGTCGAGCTCGTGGAAGTGCTCCCAGGTGCCCCACTTCGGCACAAGATTCGAATTCGCCAGCAGCACGCGCGGCGCGTCGACATGCGTGCGGAACACCCCGACCGGCTTGCCCGACTGGATCAGCAGCGACTCGTCTTCTTTCAGTTCGCGCAGCGAACGCAGGATCTGCTCGAAGCAGTCCCAATTGCGCGCCGCCTTGCCGATGCCGCCGTAGACCACCAGCGCGTCGGGGTTCTCGGCCACCGCCGGGTCGAGGTTGTTCTGGATCATCCGGTAAGCGGCTTCGATCAGCCAGTTCCTGCAGCTGAGCTGCGGGCCTGTGGGTGCCTTGACGGGACGCGGCTGGGCGATGTGGCGCTGGCTGGAAAGGTCGGTCATGGGGGCGAGCTCCTGCGGACTCCGGGTTGCACTCTACTTGTCTAGACAAGTCTAGGCAACTACCATCGACCCATGGTTTCCCCGGAAGCGGCCACCGCGCCGCGGGCTTCCGCGCCGGTGGCGCCCACACAGGCCACGGCGGCGCTGCCGCCGTATGCGCGCGTCAAGCACCACCTCAAGGACGGGCTGGCCATCGGCCGCTGGCCGCCCGGTGCGCTGATGCCGTCGGAGGCCGAGCTGGTGGCCGAGTTCGGCGTCAGCCGCATGACGGTGAACCGCGCGCTGCGCGAGCTGCAGTCCGAGGGGCTGGTCGAGCGCTCGCAGGGCGTGGGCACCTTTGCCGCGCCGCTGCACCGCGTGTCGTCGACCCTGACGATTCGCGATCTGCACGAGGAGATCGCGGCGCGCGGGCACCAGCATCATGCGACGGTGCACCTGCAGCGTGCCGAACGCGCGCCGTCCGCGCTGGCGGCGCAGCTCGGCGTGCCGGCCGGTGCGCGCGTGTTCCACACCTTGATCGTGCACCACGAGGACCACGTGCCGCTGCAGTGCGAGGATCGCTACGTCAACCCGGCATGCGCGCCCGACTACCTCGACGTCGACTTCACGCGGACCACGCCGACGCGCCACCTGTTCGAGGCCACCGCGCTGTGGCGCGCGCAGTACTCGATCGAGGCCGCACGCCCGACCGGACAGGAGGCGCGGCTGCTGGCGATCGCGCCGACCGACCCGTGCCTGATCGTGGTGCGCCGTACCTTCACGCGCAGCGCGCCGATCACGATCGCGCGCCTGGTCTATCCCGGCAGTCGCTACCAGCTCGAAGGACAATTCGCGCCATGAGCCCGCATCCCCGCCCGGCCGGCGGACTCCCCCTTGGACAGCGGCGCGCAGCGTCAAGGGGGACGCCATGAGCGTTGAAGTGATCGAACTCGACCGCATTGCGCCGACGCCATGGAAGAACGGCGGCGGCACGACGCGCGACCTGCTGGCCTGGCCCGACGCCGCGCACTGGCAGCTGCGCATCAGCGTCGCCACCATCGAGCGCGACGGTCCGTTCTCGGTGTACGAAGGGGTCGACCGTTGGTTCGCGGTGGTCAGCGGCGTCGGCGTGGCACTGCAGATGGGCGGCGAGCGCTACGAGATGCGCGGCGGCGCGCCGCCGCTGCGCTTCGACGGCGCGCTGTCGCCGATGTGCTGGCTGCTCGACGGTCCGACGCGCGACCTCAACTTGATGGTGCAGCGCGGCTCCGGCCATGCCGCGTTGCTCGACGCGGTGCCCGGCAAGGACTGGGTGTCGCGCTGCCCCTGGCGCGCCCTCGTGACCAGCGACGCGACGCATCTGGTGGTCGATGACCAGCTGGTGGCCGGCACGCGCGGCGTCTCGCTGGTGTGGAGCGCCCAGGCCGCCGGTCAGCGCTGGCGCGTGCGGCCGCAGCACGACTTTCACGCCCACGCCTGGTGGATCGAGTTCCAGCCGCGGCGCGCCGCAGCCCCATGACGACGACGCTGTGGCGCCACGCCCGCCTCGCCACGATGGCCGCGGGCACACCCTGGGGCTGGATCGAGCACGGCGCGCTGCTCGCGCGCGACGACCGCGTGCAGTGGGTCGGCGCTGAAACCGCCCTGCCGCCTCAGCTGACGGTCGACGCCGAGCACGACCTCGAGGGTGCCCTCGTCACGCCGGGCCTGATCGATTGCCACACGCACCTGGTCTATGGCGGCCAGCGCGCACGCGAGTTCGAGCAGCGCCTGCAGGGCGCCACTTACGAGGAGATCGCGCGCGCGGGCGGCGGCATCCGCGCCACCGTGGCGGCGACGCGCGCGGCGAGCGACGAGACGCTGCTTGCTGCGGCGTGCGAGCGCGCGCGGGCGCTGATGCGAGAAGGCGTCACGACGATCGAGATCAAGTCGGGCTATGGCCTGAACCTAGACGACGAGGCGCGCTGCCTGCGCGTCGCGCGGCGCCTCGCGCAGCAATTGGCAGTCACCGTGCGCACCACCAGCCTGGCCGCGCACGCGCTGCCGCCGGAATTCGACGGTCGCGCCGACGACTACATCGGCGCGGTTGCCCAGTGGCTGCCGCGCTGGCACGCCGAGGGGCTGGTCGATGCGGTCGACGCCTTCTGCGACCGCATCGGCTTCACGCGCGAGCAGACGCGCCGCGTGTTCGAGGCCGCGCGCGCGCTGCGGCTGCCGGTCAAGCTGCACGCCGAACAGCTGAGCGACCAGCACGGCGCGGCGCTCGCCGCCGAATACGGCGCGCTATCGTGCGACCATCTGGAGCACCTGAACGACGCTGGCGTCCAGGCGATGGCCGCCGCCGGCAGCGTGGCCGTGCTGCTGCCCGGTGCGTTCTACTTCCTGCGCGAGACCAGGCTGCCGCCGGTGACGATGCTGCGCGCGGCCGGCGTGCCGATGGCGGTCGCGAGCGACCACAATCCAGGCTCCTCGCCCACGCTGTCGCTGTTGTTGATGTTGCACATGGCCTGCACGCTGTTCCGCCTCACGCCGGAGGAGGCGCTGCGCGGCGTGACGCTTGACGCGGCGCGCGCGCTTGGCCTGGCCGCGACGCACGGCTCGCTGGAAGCCGGCAAGCAAGCCGACTTCGCGGTGTGGCACCTCGAGCACCCCAACGAGCTCGCGTACTGGTTCGGCCGCAATCCTTGCCGGGGCGTGGTACGCGCCGGCGTGGCACGAGCAATGATGTGATGGATGGGAGCGACGTCTACACGCTCCACCGCGGCACGCGGCCGCTGCTGATGAGCGTGCCGCACGCCGGCACGGCGCTGCCCGACGACCAGCGCCAGCGCTACGTGGAGCGCGCATTCGCCTTCGAGGACACCGACTGGCACCTGGAGACGCTGTTCGACTTCGTGCGCTCGTTCGGCGCCTCGCTGATCGTGCCGCGCTACAGCCGCTACCTGATCGACCTCAACCGACCGCAAGAGAACGTGCCGATGTACCCGGGCGTCAACAACACCGAGTTGTGCCCGACGCGCTTCTTCACCGGCGACCCGCTGTACCGCAACGGTTATCTCCCAGACAACAGCGAGATCGAGCGGCGCGTGCAGGCCTACTGGCGCCCGTACCACGATGCGTTGCGCAGCGAACTGATCCGGCTGCGCGCTGCGCACGGGCACGTGGTGCTGTTCGATGGGCACAGCATCAAGTCGGAGCTGCCCTGGCTGTTCGAAGGCCGGCTGCCCGACCTGAACCTCGGCACCGCGAGCGCTGCCAGCTGCGCGCCGAGCCTGCGTGCCGCGCTGTCGCGCGTGCTCGATGCGCAGGCGCACTACACGCACGTGGTCGATGGCCGCTTCAAGGGCGGCCACATCACGCGCCACTACGGACGCCCCGAGCAGGACATGCACGCGGTGCAGCTCGAGATGTGCTGGGCCTGCTACATGGCCGAGCGGCCGCCGTACGAGCTCGACCCGACGCGCATGAAGCGTCTGCTGCCGGTCCTGCACGCGCTGGCGCACACGATGCTGCGCTGGTCGCCGCATGCGTGAAATGGCCCACCCCCGAAGCGGCCTGGCGGCCGCCTCCCCCTCCAGGGGGCGACACCTGCGGACCGGCAAAGCCGGATCCGCGGTGTCCGCTTGGGTGGGCCGTCATCGGTCGCTCGACGCCGGCGCTCACCGCGCCGGCCTGTGACGTGACCGCCGCTTTGTGGGCGCCGCGCGCCTGGGTGCAGGGGCGTTGGCGCGAGTCGGTGCTGCTGGAGGTCGCGGCCGACGGCACCTGGGCCCGCGTCGCACCCGACACCCCGCGCGCTGGCGATGCGGACGCGCTGCCCGGGCCGGTGTTGCCGGGGCTGGTGAACGCGCACAGCCACGCGTTCCAGCGCGCGTTCGTCGGCCTGGCCGAGCGGCGCGACGGCGCGCACGACGACTTCTGGAGCTGGCGCGACCGCATGTACGGCGTCGCCCTCAGCATCACGCCCGAGCGCCTGCACGCGCTGGCGCGTCATCTCTATGCGGAGCTGCTGCACGGCGGCTACACGCAGGTGTGCGAGTTCCACTACCTGCACCACGCGCCCGACGGCACGCGCTACGCCGACGCGCTGGCGATGACCCGTGCACTGGTGCAGGCGGCCGTCGACACCGGCATCGGAATCACCGTGCTGCCGGTGCTGTACGAGCGCGCCGGCTTCGACGCGCCCGGGCTGCGCACCGACCAGCGCCGCTTTGCCACCACGGTGGACGACGTGCTCGCGCTGCGCGACGGCGTGCGCGCGCTCGGGCTCGCGCACGTCAGCGCCGGCGTCGCGATCCACTCGCTGCGTGCGGCGCGCGCGTCGTCGATTGCCGCCTTGGCCGAGCGGCTCGCCGGCGACGCGGCGCCGATCCACATCCACGTCGCCGAGCAGACTGCCGAGGTCGACGACTGCGTCGCCGCCAGCGGCCTGCGGCCGATCGAGTGGCTGGCCCGCCACGTGCCACTCGACGCCCGCTGGCAACTGGTGCATGCCACGCACACGCTGCCCGCCGAGGTCGACGCGGTGGCTGCCAGCGGCGCCGGCGTGGTGCTGTGCCCGAGCACCGAGGCCAACCTGGGTGACGGCTGGCCCGACCTGCCGCGCTGGCTCGACAGCGCGACGCCGCTGGCGACCGGCTCGGACAGCCACGTGACGCGCGACTGGCGCGAGGAGTTGCGGCTGCTCGACTACGTGCAGCGGCTGGTGCAGCGGCGCCGCAACGTGGCGGCCGCGCCGCACCACGGTGCGCCGGCCACCGCCGCCCGCTTGTTCGAACGCCTGCTGGCCGGCGGTGCCGCGGCCGCCGGCCTCGGCCCGTGCGGCTTGCAACGCGGTGCGCGCGCCGACCTGCTGGTGGTCGACACCGGTGACCCGGCGCTGCTCGAGCGCGACGGCGATGCGTTGCTCGACACGCTGGTGTTCTCGAGCCCGACGCGCCCGTTCACCCGCGTGATGGTCGGTGGACGCTGGGTGGTGGGCGCTCGCGCCTAGCGTCAACGCTTCCGTCAGCGCTCGGCGCGGCACGGGTCTTGCACGTGCGTCATGGTTCGCCGCGCGCGGCTTCGCACCAGGAGACACCGTTGACCTCCACGCACGCCACCCCGCCGTCCCCCGCCGCGGTGGTCGACGAATACCTGCGCCTGCTGATGGTTCCCGATCCGACGTCGGCGCGCCGCCTGGTGGTGCCGGGGTTGCGCATCCGCTTCAGCGGCGGCCGCGCGATGCGCGACCCGGCCGAATGCTCGGCATTCAACGCGGCGCGCTACCAGCGTGTCGACAAGCGCGTCGAGGCCACCGAGACGGTGGTCGGCGGCAGCGCCCGGCACACGGTGGTCTACAGCATCGGCACGCTGCACGGCCGATGGCCCGACGGCACGCCGTTCGAAGGCAACCGCTACGTCGACCGCTACGTCGTCAGCCACGGACTGATCACGCAGATGGACGTCTGGAACGACAGCGCCGAGTGGTTGCTGGTGCGTGCGGGCCTGGCCTCGCTGTAGCGCCGGCATGGCCGCCCGTTACCTCGGCCCGCTGCCCGGCCACGGGCGCTTCGACTATCGGGCCATCGCGCAACGCCCAGCGTACAGCTGGCCCGGGGGCGCACGGCTCGCGCTGTACATCGGCTTCAATCTCGAGCACTTCGCGTTCGGAGAAGGGCTCGGTGCGGCGCTGGGCCCGCTCTCGCCGCAGCCCGATGTGCTCAACCACAGCTGGCGCGAATACGGCAACCGGGTCGGCGCGTGGCGTTGCCTGGAGCTGTTCGATGCGCTGGAGCTGCCGGCCGCGGCGCTGATCAACGCCGCGCTGTACGACCACTGCCCCGAGCTGGTGGCGGCGTGCGTGGCGCGCGGCGACGAGCTGGTGGGCCACGGACACAGCAACGCCGAGCGCCAGGGCGAGCTCGACGAGGCCTCCGAACACGCGCTTCTGCTGCACTGCCGCCAGCGCATCGAGCAGGCGAGCGGCGTCGCGCCGGCGGGCTGGCTGTCGCCGTGGATCTCGGAGAGCCTGCTCACCAGCGACCTGCTGGCCGAAGCCGGCTACCGCTACACGCTGAACTGGTGCCACGACGACCAGCCGACGCGGCTGCGCACGCGCAACGGGCAAGGGTTGTGGGCAGTGCCGTACCCGCAGGAGCTGAACGACATTCCGATGATCGTGACGCGACGGCTCGACGCGCAGGACTTCGCGCAGATGATCGTCGACCAGTTCGACGAGATGCGCGAGCAGGCGCACACGCAACCGCTGGTGATGGGCATCGCGCTGCATCCCTACCTGATGGGTCAGCCGTACCGGCTGCGACACCTGCGTCACGCGCTGCGTCACCTGACCGACGCACGCGGGGCGGGCGACGTGTGGTGGACCACGCCGGGCGCCATCTGCAGCCACGTGGATGCGCTGGCGCGCGAGCGGCCGGCCGCCATCGGCTGAGCGCCCGCGGCCGCCGATGCTGTCGAATTCGCAGCGCCTCGCGCGTCGTGGCCAGTAGGGGCCATGGGAGTCACCTGTCGACATTGCGGCTTGAGCACCTGGGCATCAGCCGCACCGCTTCCAGAGGAGCACACGATGTTCAAGAAGATCCTGGTCGTGCTGGTGGTGGCGATCGGCGCCGTGCTGGCCTACGCGGCGATGCAGCCCGACCACTTCAGCCTGCAGCGCAGCGCCCGCATCGCCGCGCCGCCCGAGCAGCTGTACCCGCTGATCGCCGACGCGAAGGCGTTCAACACCTGGAACCCGTGGCTGCGCAAGGACCCCTCGAGCCGGGTCCAGTACGAAGGGCCCGCCAACGGCGTCGGCTCGGCCTATGCGTGGGACAGTGCGCAGCTCGGGGCCGGCCGCATGGAGGTGACCGACCTCACGCCGGCGCAGCGCGTGGCGATGAAGCTGCAGTTCTTCAAGCCGATGGAGGCCACCAACCAGGTCGAGTTCACACTCAAGCCGCAGGGGCCGCAGACCGACGTCACGTGGACGATGAGCGGCCCGATGCCGTATCTGTCGAAGCTGATGTGCGTGTTCGTCAGCATGGACCGCATGGTCGGCCCCGACTTCGAGGCCGGGCTCGCCAACCTGAAGGCCGAGGCCGAAAAGAAGCAGTAGGCCGCTTCAGGCGGCGTCGTGGAAGATGATGCCCGCCGTGTGGCGCAGCCCGCTGTGCACGCGGCTGACGCCGTGGCGCAGGTTGACGCGATAGACGCCGCGCGTGCCGCGCACCGGGCGCTGGTGCACGGCGATCACCGCGGCGTCGCCCTGCTGCATCGCCAGCACCATCGGGCGCGACTGCATGCGTGGCCGCTGCTCGGTCATCACCAGCTCGCCGCCCGAGAAGTCGCGCCCCGGCTGCGACAGCAGCAGCACCACTTGCAGCGGGAACACGTGTGCGCCGTACAGGTCCTGGTGCAGGCAGTTGTAGTCGCCCGCCTGGTATTGCAGCAGCAGCGGCGTCGGCAGCGTCTGGCCGGCAGCGTGGCAGCGCGCGATGAACGCGTCGTGCGCGGCGGGAAACCGCGCCGGCAACCCCATCGCCGCGTGCCAGCGGTTGGCCAGCGGCGCCAGCGGCCCGTAGAGCGCGTCGCGCAAGGCAGCGATCAACGGCGGCAGCGGATAGCGGAAGTAGCGGTACTCGCCCTGCCCGAAGCCGTGGCGCGCCATCACCACGCGGCTGCGGAAGACCTGGTCGTCGTCGCGGTACAGCGCTGCGAGCTGTGCACACTCGGCGGGCGTCAACAGCTGCGGGATCACCGCGGCGCCCTGGGCGTCGAGGTCGACGCCCACGCGCGGCCATTCGATGCCTGCCGCGCGCGCGGCCATCGGTGGCGAGGGCTGGTCTTGTGCGGCGCAGACGCCGCGCCCGTCTGCGTCGGTGTCGAGGGTGTGCGAGTCCATGGGTGCAGCGTAGCCCGCGCTGCGGGCGCGGGCTCGCCACAATCGGACGGGCAATTCGCGTGCGGCACCCGAGGCCGCCAGCGTCAGCGGGCCGCGCTCAGCCGCCTGCCTTCACCCACGCCAGCGTGTCGGCCAGCGCGCGCTGCGCGCGCTCGAACATCGCGTCGATCTCCGGCTCGCTGATGATCAGCGGCGGCGAGAAGGCGATCACGTCGCCGGACAGCGAGCGCGTGATCAGGCCATGCTGCTGCGCGCGCCGCACGAAGTACGGGCCGACGCCGCGCTCGGGATCGAACGGCTTGCGCTGACGCGGGTCTTGCGCCAGCTCGATCGCGCCGATCAGCCCGAGGCTGCGCACGTGGCCGACCAGGTCGTGGCCCTCGAAGCGGCTCAGCGCCTGCTTGAAGCGCGGCGCCACGCGCTGCACATGGCCGACGATGTCGTCGCTCTCGTAGATCCTCAGGGTCTCGAGCGCCACTGCGCATGCCAGCGGGTGGCCGCTGTAGGTGTAGCCGTGGCCGAAGCTGCCCACGCTGGCACTGGCGTCGGCCACCACCTGGTAGATGGCGTCGCTCACGTACAGCGCCGACAGCGGCACGTAGGCCGACGTGATCTGCTTGGCCACCGTGATCAGGTCGGGCTTGAGGTCGAACACCTGGGAACCGAACGCGCGGCCGAGGCGGCCGAACCCGGTGATCACCTCGTCGGCGATCAGCAGGATGTCGTGCTTTCTGAGAATGGCCTGCACGCGATCGAAATAGCCCGGCGGCGGGATCACGACGCCGCCGGCGCCCATCACCGGCTCGGCGATGAAGGCGGCGATCGTGTCGGGACCTTCGCGCTGGATGGTCTCTTCGAGCTCGCGCGCCAGCCGCTCGACGAACGCCGACTCGCTCTCCCCCGCTTCCGCGAACTGGTAGTGGTGCGGACAGCCGACGCGCACGATGCCCGGCAGCGGCAGGTCGAAGTGCTGGTGCATCATCGGGATGCCCGACATCGACGCCGCCGCGGCGGTGACGCCGTGGTACCCCTTGACGCGCGCGACGATCTTCTTCTTGTTCGGCCGGCCGCGCGCGTTGTTGTAGTAGCGCACCAGCTTGAACGCGGTGTCGTTGCTCTCAGAGCCCGAGTTGGCGAACAGCACGCGCGCGCCCGGCATCGGCGACCAGCGCGACATCGCCTCGACGAGGTCGGTCACGGGCCCGGGCACCTTGCCGGAGAACGTGTGGTAATACGGAAGCGTCCTCATCTGACGCGCCGCGGCATCGGCCAGCCGGGTCTCCGAAAACCCGAGCGACGCGCACCACAGCCCCGCCATG
>Ga0207675_100003147_pt1 | contig 16184 bp, 13 predicted proteins | sample KBSSwiS42_FD_184305 | JGI IMG/M metagenome (GOLD analysis project Ga0207675, IMG submission 184305) | Switchgrass rhizosphere microbial communities from Kellogg Biological Station, Michigan, USA - KBS Switchgrass S4-2 (SPAdes) (version 2) | ecosystem: Host-associated > Plants > Roots >... | reverse complement strand
GTGGTCAACATCCGGATCGAGCCGCGCCGTGTGGTCAACATCCGGATCGAGCCGCGCCGTGTGGTCAACATCCGGATCGAGCCGCGCCATGCGGTCAACCAGTCGGCCGCGGCGAACCACCCCACCGCCGCCGAGCACCCGCAATGCTCCGCGCAGTGAAATATCGCTCTGCCATCCCGACTGCCGCGGAGGGACCGACGGCCTAGCGGCTCGCCTAGACAGTTCGAGCCGCGCAGTGCCTTCAATCGGTCGTGCGCGGCGCACTATCTCTCCGCCGCGCCCGCACAGCTCCGCTGCACATCGATATCTTATTGTCAGCGAGCACGTGTTTCTACCTTTGCCGGGTCGCCCGTGGACGTACTTCCCCACCGCGTCGCCCGGCTCGGCTGTCCATCCTGCCTGCGGGCGGTGCAGCGAACGGCAGGAGGCACTTTCGGTAGATCAACGCGGTCATAGGTGGGCATACGTCAAGTGTGCACGCTGCATCAAGAAACCCCTATTTGGCCGACCGGAGAATGGTCTTGTCAACGTAAAGATCTCGCTTGCCGTCAGGCAGGACAAGCTTCACAAAATCCGCGCTTTCGGGATTCTCAAGAAATGCCTTAAATTCCGCATCATCCCGAAAACGCGTGTCCTTCAACAAATCGTCCGTCACCAAGATCATGTTAATCTTCTCGTTCCGCCGAAAGCTGTCGAAAGGAACGTATTTGCTGGGATCGTTCGGATCTCCCGCTGATTTTTGCTCAATCCGGACTGCCTTCCAATTGCCGCAGCCAACCAAATCGCAGGGGTTTCCCCAATTTTCTCCTAGGTACGACGTGTAGCCCCAATCTTTACTCAAGAGGTGTGTCTCGGCCGTGATATCAAGTGTTCTAATAAATTCAATCGCTTCCAAAGTCGGCTGTGAGCGGGGAGGCGTTGCCAGCAAATTAGCGACCGTCGGTAACCCAACAGCCGGAAAATTAACGAGCCTGGGCGTGATTCCGACAATCACTAACGCGGCGCATAACGCGGTGACCACTGCATGGGACCACCTCACCTGACGATCCTTCAACGGATCCACCAGAACAACAAGAACAGCCAATAGCAGCGTTCCCAACACCAACATGTAGTGAGGGCGAGGGTAGATGATTAGGCACGACAGTATGATTACAGGACAAACAGCGCATACAAAAAGCAGGAACCGCTTCTCGGTCGGCATCGCAAGGCGCAGGCGCGACAAAATAGCTCTTCGACTCAAGAAGAGTAACCCGCCAAATCCTAAGGCGAGCAGGATATAGGCTTCGATGGGTCGCATATGAAAAGTCGCAAAGAAGTTGGGATTAAGTGCAAACGTAGAGACAAGCGCGCCAGGCAGATGAATGGCATTTGTGGCAACGTGGCGCGCGAACGCTGCCGGATTGTTCAACATCGCTTGTCCGATGCCTGACACTTGCCCAAAATTCATGTGCACGATTTGCCGCCAGTCGTCCCACGGTGACAATGAGGCGTCGTGCGTCCAAGCGTGCCAATTCAACGAAAAATGCTGACCAAAGGCGGTAAGACTGCGGTTGCCGCTGACCGGATTTCCGACAATCGTAACGGCAATAGCAATAAGCGCAAGCGACGCTAGCGCTGCAACGTGAAACAGAGTGCGCTCCCGAAGCAGAAACGATCCGACACTGATGGCAAAACAGAGAACGAAGGCAAAGAACATTTCCGGACGAATATAAGCTGCAAGCAAGCAGCCAAAAGCCAGGATCGCAAATCCAAGCGTCAATGATTTCGGGATGGCAGCGAGGATTAGAAATGCCAGCAAAACCATAAGTTCAAAGTGATTGACTTTCGGCCATACGTAAAAATTCGCGCTAGTCAGCAAAAGAAAGAGTGCCGAAAGAGAAGAAGTAAGTAGAGAAACGCGGTACCGGCGCAATAGTATATAGAACAAGACAGGGGGGAGGATGGTCACCATCCTGCAGTTCAAGTAGTAGAGTGCGATCGAGTCCGAGGATACTCTCGCCAGCAATGAGTACCATATACAATACAGTGGGGCGTCGCCCGGCGGAGGCAACGCGAAGTGGAGAAAACCAATGCCCCGAGTGAGAAAGCCGGTTTCGTCCCAAAGAGCAATGTCCAGAGCCCCGCGGATGCCGGAAGTGTATTTCCATCCGGCTATCAACAAAGCCCCGACGATTACAATATCATGGCTCCGGCAACGGGCGAGCCAGTACGAAGTACGCACAATTCGCCTTTCAATTTATGCCCCAGATCAATTAGCGGGCATCACAAGACCTCGTCGCTTGCCAGCGCACTGATCAGCCGCGCGGTCACGCAAAGGTGCCCGGCGCGGGTTTCGTCGCGAAAACCGTTCTATGAGCCGGGATCGCGGCCCTAGGCGCAAAGATCGCGATCGGCGACCCTTGGCCGCGGCGGGTAGAGGAAGCGGTGTCCCACTCTGGCCATCCCAGGCAACTTTCGGCGGCGTTCTGCTTAGGTCTGGATACCAACCCGGCGACAACCGCGTCGTCATGTCCTCACCTTCATGCCAGGCAAGCGTAATGCAGCGAAGTGTCCTAGTTATGGGGTTGATCTGTCATCCCTGAAGGGGCGCTTCCTGTCAACAGGTTGTTGACCATTGGTTTTGCTGGCTTTCGGCCTCCGTGCGGGCAGCGTTCGGTAAGGACCGGTGTCAAGACGGAGCGCCCGCAGCGTAGCGAGGACGGGTTGCGTCTTGACGCTGGGCCGGCCCGGTGCATGCTGTCGGGTGGATGCCGGAAGATCAGCGGCGGATTCTGTGGTTGTGGGGCCTTCTCCAAGCCGTCATGGCGCACCGACCCGGCTAGCCACGACAGCAGCCCGAGGTTGGTTTCGGAGCGTTGCTTGACCGCGCGGCGCTTGTCTCGGATCAACCTAACCTGTTTCCACCTGCACTATGCATCTACAAGAAGCAAACATTGGTCGCTACTGCGCGAGCTAACCTCGGGCCAACTAGGGACTACCAACCCACCGGAGCACCCAAAGGCCCCAAACGGAAAAGTCCCGAGCCTAATGCAGGTTCGGAACTATTCCGATGTCCTGTCGGCCATGTCGAAAGCGCAGCTCGTCATCACCGCCGTCGTGCTGGAAGGACGCAGCAAGTGCGAGGTCGCCCGCGACTACGATGTGTCCCGCCAATGGGTACAGCAGCTGTGCAAACGTTGCCTGACAAGACGTGGTCTTCACCACCCCGCTGTCCGGTGGCAAAGCGGACGCATGAGGCCCGAGTCCGCCCCGGGCCCGACTCGAGACGACTGGGCTACGAGCGGTGGTAGCGGAGTACGACGTCAGGTGATTTCATCGCAGGTCATGTCCGTCCGCTGATACTTCGCCGCATGCGCGATCCCGGCAGGGACGGCGTTGGGTCAAAGCGATGGGGGTCTCATGGGGGCAGTCGGTCGGCAGGCCGTGGTTCTCGGTGGATCCGTCGGCGGACTGCTGGCCGCCCGAGTTCTCGCCGATTCCTTCGCCAGAGTCACGGTGATCGAGCGAGACGTTCTGCCCGACGGCGCGGCAACCCGACGAGGCGCCCCCCAGGCCCACCATCCTCACGCGCTGCTCACCAAAGGAGCGCACATCCTCGATCGCCTGTTTCCCGGACTGCTCAGTGCCCTCGTGGACCACGGAGCCCCTGTATGGGACGACGGGGACTGGTCGAAGCTCTACATGTCGATCGCCGGCCACGTCATGCTGCGCCACGGCCTGGCCGCATTCGACCACAACCAGATGGCGATGTACTTTCCCAGCCGGCCGTTGCTGGAAGCCGCCATCCGACGCCGGGTCGAGGCGGTCGACAACGTCGACATCCGCGACGGCACCGACGTCGCCGAATTGACCGTCACGGCTGATCGTCGGCGCGTCACCGGTGTGACGGTTACCGACGGAGACGGCACAGCCAGCCAAGACCTCGAGGCCGACCTGGTCGTCGACGCCATGGGCCGCAGCGCACACACACCGGCGTTGCTCGACAGACTCGGCTACGGACGCCCTGACGAGCTGCACGTCAAGTCGCGCATCTGTTACGTCAGCCAGCCATTGCAGCTCAAACACAACAGCCTTCACGAAATGATCGTCAACATCCATCCGGTTCCCGGACGGCCTACGGGAATGTTCCTGACCATCAACGAGAACGACACCGCCATTTTCACCGTTTTCAGTATCGGCGGGAACGAACCGCCAACCGACCTCAAAGCCATGATCGACTACGCCGAAAAATACACTCCCGCTGAGTTTTTCAACGCAGTGCGAGCCGCAGAGCCGATCGGGAACCCTCACCGGTACCGAATCCCCTCCAGCCAATGGCGGCGCTACGACAAGATGCGCCGATTCCCCGCTGGCCTGCTGGTGAGCGGGGATGCAATCTGCAGCTTCAACCCCATCTATGGGCAGGGCATGACCGTCTCGGCGCTAGAGGCCGTGGCGCTGCAAGACTGCCTACACAAAGGGCTGGACAATCTCGCACAGCGGTACTTCCGGTCGACCGCCAAACCCATCAGCACCGCATGGCAGCTAGCCACCACATCCGACCTCAACTTCCCCGAGACCGAAGGCGCGCGTACTGCCATGACCCGGATCGGAGCCAAGCTGACCGAACGCCTGCTGACGGTGTGTGAAACCGACCCCGTCGTCGCAGCCCAGTTCTTCAAAGTCAGCGGCCTCATCGACTCGCCGACCGGGCTCCTCAGGCCGTCGATAGTCCGCCGCCTAGCCCTACCGAAGTGGCGGCACTCGTGAAGTCGCGAAAGCGCTTGTAATGGGCGCGAATTCGTTGCGGCCAATCGCCAGCGCAAGGAAGGACCGACGCTGATAGCGCGCTGACGAAATCTCGATCCTCTTCTGCGCGATGCGGCGGCGACGCCTGGCACGCTCGCCTTCATTGCGCCCTACGGGCCCCGGGCATCGGGCGCTTCTCGGCTCCCGGGGTGTCGAGTTCGCCGGCCAGCCAAGGGAGCGCAGCCGCGAATCCGTCGCCAGCCGAAGGGAAGTCGTGCGAGCCCGAGTAACTCACCACCGAGCATTCGACGTTGTGTCCGCTCAGCAACGCACATAACTTGTCGGCGTCGGCGGCGTGCTCCTCAGAATACTGATCCCAGTCTTCGATGGCATCGGGATCCGGCGACGCATCGTTGGCTGGGCGATGCACTGGGGAGGTAGCGTCCGAAACGCCGAGCCACGCCGACATGTCGTCATAGCGGCCGTGTTTCTCGATGACAGTTTTGGGGTCGAACGCCGCCCATGCCTCAGCGTCCCCGCCGAACAACCGCGCAATGGTCTGTGGCTTCGTGCCGGCGTTGGGTCCGAGCTGACCGTCCAGAGAGACGAATGCGCTAAATAACTCTGGATACCGAACCGCCAGCACCAGCGCACACGTGCCGCCCGACGACCAACCGACCAGACCCCAGTTGGCCGGGCTCGAGCTGACACCAAAGTGCGAAATCATATACGGTACAACGTCCTTGGTCAGGTGGTCGGCAGCGTTGCCACGCGGCCCGTTGACACATTCAGTGTCGTTGTTGAACTTGCCGGTCGAGTCGACGAACACCACGACCGGCGCGTCGTCTTCTGCAGATAGCCGTGGAGGGTGGCCAGCGCCTCCGGCGTGGCGGGCCGTAGATCGTCCGGTGGTATCTGCTCAGCCAACGCGCTTCGCTGAGCGCTCTGGCATGACAGCAGCGCATCCCAATTCTGCTCGGCCGTCCCGCGCCGGTAGTCGTCGAGTTCGAGCTCGTACGGGTTCTCGTTTTTCAATGCCGCTAGAAACGCCACGTAGACCAGTTTCTGGTCGGGCGTGAGGGTGCCGGCCATGGCCGCGTCGGCGAGGCCTTCGAAATCAGCGATCGGGGACAGACTCGCCGTGGCAATCAGGTTCAGGCCAGATCCGTAGTTGTCCACGAGTTCGTTGGTCGCACGCCGCCTGCCCGCCTTCGAAACTGCCCAGCACCGCCCAGGAAGTCGATGTCGGGGCGGAGGCCAGTGTTTTCGCCGCCCGTACACCGTCGATGATGACGTAACCGGCTGTGGTCGAGTCCAAATAGGGGTGATAGACGGGCTTGCCGTCCGAGGGCTTGCCCAGACCCTGGTAATCAGGCACGAAGACGACATATCCCGCCTTCAGCAGCGCCGCCACATCGGCGGAACTGCCGAGCAGGTTCGGCGAGAGCGACGCAGCGCAGTCGGCAGCGGTGCCTATCGTCTCAGGCGCAAGGGCCACAACAGGATAGCCACCCTCGGGAGGGTCGCCTTTCGGCACGAAAACCGAACCGGTGACGTGTGTGTTGTCGTCGTCGATTCCGGAGCGCGACCGATACGTCATACCCCTCGCCCACGACGACGCATCGTGCACCGACGGGTCGAGATTGGCCGGGGGAGCATCGGATACGATGGTGCCGGCCCCAGGTTCTCCGCCGGTATCACCCGACTGGTTCTTCGAAGACGAACCGCAGCCGGTTAGGCCAATAAGGATGACCGCAAGCAGCGCGACGGCGCGAATGACCGAATTTCCCCCAGTTCGTTGTGATTGGCGGCGGTTGGTCAGACGGCACTCGATCCCTCCAGACGCTGCAAGTCCCGAGGCGTGCCGCGCCGTCATCCTTTTATGCTTACACGAGCAATGCACAGCCGACGGCCGTCACGAGAAAACCTGCGCCGATCGCGCTTTCGAGTCCACGCTGCTGTCGCTGCGGTGACCACTACTGCCCAAGGTGAATATGGACGCCTTGACTGGCTAGTTGGTTGAAGGTGTAGATGAAGTCGCCGCGATGGCTCACGCTGACGACGTAGCGATCCTGACCCTCAGTGACCGGAAAGCTGAACGAAAACGTGCACGTGAGGTCGTCGCCATGGCCGTCACCGAGCGGCGTGGTGCCCAGGATTTCGCCCCTGCCATTCCTCACGATGACTTGAGTGTTGCGGTCGATATCGGAGTATCCGTTCACTCCGTGACATGACGTTCCGTCCGATTCTATCGAGCTGATATCCACGCTCGAATCTCCCCCGGTCAGCACGAATGTTCCTGTCACAGTGGCGGTTTCGAGAATATGAAACCCTTTGGAGAATTGAGGGCAGTAGGCGTCGACGGCGATCTTGTCTGCGTTCAGACCCTGCTGCGGTCCGCCGTCATCGAGCTGCCTGCACACCTCCTTGCCGTGGGCAATCGCATTGGCATCGGAGTTGAACTGGCCGGCCAGACCGGCGTCATGCAACGTGGCGAGGTAGTTCACGTCAGGCGATTCCGACTGCCCGCGGCGCGGCAGGTGCAGCGCCCAAAATACGAGCGCCACCATCACGATGATTGCCGCCGCCACGCCAGTGCCGAGCCACGACGATCGAATGCTCATCCTGCTGCGCGAGGGAAGGTCGACGTAGTCCGGCAGCATCTGGCCACCGGCAGGGTCGTTTGCCTCGGCTCTGCCATTGCGGACCCGACCGGTGGGGCGCCCAGCGGTGTAGTAACGGCCTTCATGGCGTGCCGTGGGGTCAGGGCGCCATCCGGTCAACCTGACGTCCTCACGCGGCGCGCCGCACTTCTCGCACACGCCGCTGCTGCCCACATCTGAACCGCAGTACGGGCAGACCATCAAGACCGCGCCCAAGGCCGCCGGACGGAAATCACGCTCACCTCGCCGAGAAGCATCACCGCCATTGTGGTCTGATCTGAAGCGTCCCGGCGGTTCATCCGAGTCCTCGACCGAAACACCGGCCAACTCATCCGCAAACTCGTCTCAGACCCCCACCGGGGTTGGGGCCCGTTGTGACTGTGGTTTATCGCCATGCGGGTTGGAAAGGCACGTTGATCTTGCCGCGAAGTGTCGGTTTAGCTGCGATCATGGCTGAGATAGGTGCGCGCCTGCGCCGACCGGGGGTGAAGCGTGTCGCGGGTGTTCTTGAGCCATTCCAGCCTGGATAGCCGCGAGGCGACGGCGGTTAAGGCGTGGTTGATCGAGCACGAGCCGGGTCTCGCCGAGGAGATCTTCCTGGATCTGGACCCGCACACCGGTATTCGGCCTGGGGAGCGCTGGAGGCAGGCATTGCAGCGGGCTAACAGCCGCTGCGAGGCGGTGATCTGCTTGCTGTCGAAGCACTGGGAAGCCTCCCGCGAGTGCCAGGCAGAGTTCCGGTACGCCGAGACATTGAACAAAACCATCCTGTGCGCTCGGCTGGAGCCGCTTGCCGACACCGGCATCACCTCGGAATGGCAGCGGTGCGACTTGTTCACCGGTGATGGCCTAGTCGCCGACATCACCGTGGACAACGGCGAACCGGTCCGGCTGGCCAGTGACGGCATGCAGCGACTGCTGGAGGCCTTGCGTGCCCTGGGGATTGGGGCAGAGCACTTCCCGTGGCCGCCTCCGGGGGATCCCGGCCGCGCGCCCTATCGGGGATGGGCACCGCTCACGGAGGCCGACGCGGCGGTGTTCTTCGGCCGCGACGCCCAGATCTTGCGCGGATTGGATGTGCTGCACGGGATGCGGACGTCGGGGGTCGAGTCCCTGCTCGTCATCCTCGGCCCGTCCGGGGCGGGCAAGTCGTCCTTTCTGCGGGCGGGGCTGCTGCCACGGCTGCATCGCGACGACCGCCGCTTCCTTCCTCTGCCCATCGTGCGGCCCGAGCGGGCCGCGCTCACCGGGGAACACGGAATGGCCCAGGCCGTGCACAGCCTGCGCACCGATCTCGGGTTACGCGAGCCGATGCTGGGCGAGATCAAGAACGCGTGCCTGACCCCGCATGTCGAGCAATTGCGAGGTTGGTTGGAGGAGGCTCGGCAGGTAGCCCGCACCCGACTGTTCGATGTGGCTGCCGAGCAGCCCGCCCCCACCCTGGTGCTGCCGGTGGATCAGGCCGAGGAACTGTTCAACGCCGACGCAGGGCCGCAGGCCCCGCAATTCCTGGAGTTGGTCGCCGCCCTGGTCCAGCATGAGGCAGGTGTGACTCCGGCGATGATCGTGGCGATGACCATCCGTGCCGATCGCTACGAGCCGCTGCAAATCGCTCCCGAGTTGGCCGGGGTGCACAGCGCGGTGTTCGACGAACTCAAACCCATGCCCCCTGCAGGGCACTCCGAGGTCATCACCGGCCCGGCCCGGCGGGCCACCGCCGCCGGGCATCGATTAGTGGTCGAGCCGGCGCTGGTGGAGCGGCTGCTGACAGAGGCCGCCGAAGGAGCTGATGCGCTACCGCTGCTGGCGTTGACGTTGGAACGGCTATATCGCGACTTCGGGGACGACGGTGATCTGACGGTGGCCGAGTATGAGTCGATGGGCGGGATGGCCCAGGTGGTCCAGACCGAGGTGGACAAACTACTGGATAACGACAAACGGCACGCCCAACTCGACATGCTGCACGATGCGTTCATCCCGTGGCTGGCAACCATCAACCCCGGCAACGACCAGCCGATGCGCCGCCTGGCCCGCTGGGACGACCTGCCCGTCGCCAGCCGTCCCCTCATCCAGGCGATGGTGGAGAAGCGGCTGCTGGTCAAGGACACCCGCGACGGCCAGACCGTGGTCGAGGTCGCTTTGGAAAGTCTGCTGCGGCAATGGCGCGAGCTGGCGGCCTGGCTGCGGGACGAGGCCCAGAGCCTCAAAGACGCCGACAGCATCGAACGCGCCGCAGCTGACTGGCGGGCCAGTGGCCGCAACGAATCCTGGCTGCTGGAGGGCTCCCGGTTGGTTCACGCCGAAGCCCTTGCCGTCAAACCCGGCTTTCGCAGTCGGCTCGACCCCACTCGCGACTTCCTGCAGGCTTCCCGCACCCGCGAGAACGACCGCGTCGAGGCCGAACAACGCCGTCGGACAGCCGAACTGGAAGCCGCCCAGCGGCATGCGGCAGCGATGCGGAAGCGTTCAAAGGTACTCATCGCCGTGCTGGCGGTCACCGCGATCGTCGCGGTGATGGCTGTGATTCTGGGTATGCAGGCCAACACTGCGCGAAACCAGTCCGACGCGCGTTTCCGCGAGGCGACCAGCCTGCGATTGGTCTCCGAGGCGCAGTCGATGCTGGCCGGAAACCGCCCCGGTGGCGATGTGCGTGCCTTCGAGCAGCTGCTCGTGGGACAACAGCTTGCGCGTACCCCTGACGAAGGCCCACTGCTAACCGCATTGGTGAAGCGGGTCAACACACTCAAGATCGTCGAGGCAGCGTCGAGAGTATTCGCACTGGCGGTCAGCCCCGACGGGCACCGCATCGTCTCCGCCGGAGATGACAAGACCGTGCGGCTGTGGGATGCCGACACCGGTCAACCAGTCGGCCAGCCGCTCACCGGCCACACGGACGAGCTACGGAGCGTGGCGTTCAGCCCCGACGGGCACCGCATCGTCTCCGGCAGTCGCGACAAGACGCTGCGGCTGTGGGACGCCGACACCGGCCAACCCATCGGCCAGCCGCTCACCGGCCACACGGACACAGTGTCCGAAGTGGCGTTCAGCCCCGACGGGCACCGCATCGTCTCCGGCAGTCGCGACAAGACGTTGCGGCTGTGGGACGCCGGCACCGGCAAGCCCATCGGCCAGCCGCTCACCGGCCACTCGAACGCGGTGTACAGCGTGGCGTTCAGCCCCGACGGGCACCGCATCGCCTCCGGCAGCGCCGACACCACAGTGCGGCTGTGGGACCCCGACACCGGAAAGCCCATCGGTGAACCGCTGACCGGCCACACGGACACGGTCTACAGCGTGGCGTTCAGCCCCGACGGGCGGCGTATCGCCTCCGGCAGCGCCGACACCACCGTGTCGCTGTGGGACGCCGAAACCGGGAACCCCGTTGGCGAGCCGCTCACCGGCCACCAGGACGTCGTGAATGGGGTGGTGTTCAGCCCGGACGGCACGCGGATCATCTCCGGCAGTTCTGACAGAACGGTGCGGGTATGGGGTGTCGACGTCGGCCGGCCGATCACCGGCCATGCGGATGGGGTGTGGAGCGTGGCGTTCAGCCCCGACGGGCGGCTCGTGGTCTCCGGCAGCGTCGACAAGACGCTGCGGGTGTGGGATGCCGATACCGGTCATCCCGTCGGCCCACCGCTTATCGGCCATATGGAGGCCGTGGACAGCGTGGCGGTCAGCCCCGATGGCCACCGCATCGCCTCCGGTAGTGCCGACAAGACCGTCCGGCTGTGGGACGCCGACACCGGAAAGCCCATCGGCCAGCCGCTCACCGGCCACACGGACACGGTGTACAGCGTGGCGTTCAGCCCCGACGGGCACCGCATCGTCTCCGGCAGTCGCGACAAGACGCTGCGGGTGTGGGATGCGGACACCGGTCATCCCGTCGGGCCGCCGCTGACCGGGCACACGGCGTGGGTGTCCAGTGTGGCGGTCAGCCCCGACGGCCGGCGCATCGCCTCCGGCAGTGCCGACAAGACCGTCCGACTGTGGGACGCCGACACCGGAAAGCCCATCGGCCAGCCGCTCACCGGTCACACGGACACGGTGCTCAGCGTGGCGTTCAGCCCAGACGGCACGCGCGTCGTCTCCGGCAGCATCGACAAGACGCTGCGGGTGTGGGATGCAGCTACCGGTCATCTCGTCGGCCAACCGCTCGCCGGCCACTCGAACGCGGTGTACAGCGTGGCGTTCAGCCCCGACGGGCGGCATATCGCCTCGGGCAGTTCCGACACCACCGTGCGCCTGTGGGACGCAGATACCGGGGAACCGATCGGCGACCCGCTTACCGGGCACACCGACGCCGTGGAAAGCGTGGCATTCGACCCCGACGGCAAACGGATCGTCTCCGGCGCCGCCGACAAAACACTGCGCCTATGGCCTGCCTACGCCGACACCAAGATGCTGTGCGGGAAACTCACTACCAACATGACCCACTCGCAGTGGCAGGACTGGGTGTCGCCGGATATCGACTACATCAGGGTCTGCCCGGACCTCCCAGTCGCACCGGATGCCCAAGCCGGCTAAAGCGAACCATCGAGCCCGAGATCGTTCTCAACCGCAGAATCGTTGGTCGCCGCTGGGGGCGGTCATGCCACTGGGCATGGCGGTTCCGCCGAGATCACTCGTCGCCGGGCACCGGCCCAGGTCCTAGAAAGCTCGCCGAATCGGAAACCCGACACAACGCGATTGCCTACAAACAACCCGAAGTGCAGCCGTTGCTGGTGTCAGTATTTCCCGGGCTGGTGTCAGTACCGCCGCCCCCGTATCTGCCGCTGCCACCACCATTAATTCCGTTACTTCCCGTGCGTTGGTCAGAATTGCGCGTCTTCTTCTTGTTGGAACCTGGGCAAGCGACTCCCGCACTGTCGCCTCCGGACCACCGACAGGGTGCAAGGGGCGGAGCGACCTCCACCAGTACGGCGCTTTGACCGGCGGCGTCGACGCTGAGCTGCGCCGGAGCGGTTGTCGGGCTGGCAGCAAAAATCGCCGCCACGGCGACGGGAACCGCCGCGATCATCCCCGTGAGATAGGCCCGACCAATACGCGGGTGACGGTCCCCCGAGCCTTTTAGGTTGCTGGTCTTCATCGAATCGTCCCCCCTTGGACGAAATGTTCGGGAGCTCTTTGCCCCCAAGAGCAGCATGGCTTTGTCGAGGCCGCTGTGCCTGAGTACGCGAATACTCGAATTTCCGATGTTTGTGATTCAGGACATACGCGTATGCCGTCGCAACGCATGTGCACAGGGCGGGGGCGCGACGTTCGGTGGGTGTCGAAGGCTCGCCTGGTCACCACCGCCGTCATCGTCGAGGGCCGTAGCCAATCCGAATTGGCTCACGCCTACGGAGTGAACCGAAACGGTAGCCGCAGAGTTGACAACGCCGTCATAACCCGCACCATCTCTCGGGCGACAACCACTCGCAAACCGTTACGTCGCGCGGCACCCCGCCAGCATGAGTGCGACGTTGGCGTCGGCCGTTTAGAGGAAGCCGGCAAGCTTGTAGAGGACAAGTGATCCGGCGACTGCAACGTTAAGGCTGTCGCCGGTACCAATCATCGGAATTTCGACGCGACGTCGAGCATGTCCATGGCTTCAGGTGGTATTCCGTGACTTTCGTTTCCGAGCACGACGACGTGCGTGTGCGCGCCGCAGGGAGGTCAGCGAGCCGGATGGATTCGTCGGTGAGCTCAACGCCGAGAATCTGGGTTTTCGGCTGGCTAGCGCCGCAGCCACCGGCCGACGTCGCCGTGGACCCAGTGGACGCATGAGCCCTTCCGCAGCGTATTTCCCTTATTGAGCGCTTCGGGTACCCAGGACAGCCGTGGTACGGCCATACATGCGCCCACCCCGTCGCAAGTACGCAGCAACGTGCCGAGATTGACTCCATGTTTGGGCCAGAGCGGCGCGACGATCAGGTGGTTCCAGCATTGGTGGCGACGAGGCCGGCGCTGCCGACGGATTTCTTGGCGGGTGCGGATCCGGGGCGCCCGGGGTGCGTCTCACGCGTGAGCGGGAGCACCCCTCCCGCCGAGTCGAAGAAGATTCACGCCAAGGATTCTCGGACGAGTCGCGCCGTCGGATGTCCGTCCCGAATGCCCCTCCTGCGCCCCACGACATTCGACCATCTGCGAATGCCGGCCGCCCTGGCGCGAGGATCTCGGACCCGACTGGCCCCGGTTCCCGATCGCGCGCCTGCACAGGACGACCGGGCTTTGGTTCCTGTATTGGCGCGACCAGAACCTCAAATACCACCGGTACCAACCACTTTGGTTGACCACCTCGATGACCGTGCAGATCCCACCTTCTGGGGATAACGACCAGCTGACCTGATCCAACTGATGCGCCGCCGGGCTGAGCGGAAGTTCGTTGTCGAGACCGGGATCATCATCGGATGGACCTCAGGCTTCGGAGGGGAACCGACCGGGATGCAGTTGCGGTGTCGGCTCTCTACCTTCGCGCCCGCAAGGCTGCGAAGGCCACGATCCCGATGACCGCCCACACCGATGACGAAGTACGGCGCTGGATTGCCGAGTGGGTGGTAGCTCACACCGAGCTTTGGGTAGCCGAGGACGATGGCGGCGCGCTGGTAGGCCTTTTGGTACTCGATGAGAACCGGCTCGAGCAGCTCTACGTCGAACCGACTCTGATCGGGCGTGGCATCGGCAGCGAGCTGATCGGGCTGGCAAAGCGCGTACGCCCGGAGGGCCTGAGGCTCTGGACCTTTGAGTCGAATCTCGGCGCGCAACGCTTTTATGAGAGGCACGGGTTCCGCCCGATGGAACGGACCGCGGGTGACAACGAGGAAGGCGCCCCCGACATTCTGTACGTCTGGGGTGCCTCGTGATGAGCTCTTCACGCGTCCTAGCGCGAAGCCTCGACTAGTCAGATTGTGGTCCCGAAATTTCGCTCTAGAGAGCCAAATCGACCTGACGCAAAGGCCACCGGGCTATATCCTCGCGGTCTTGACGGCGGAATCGCGGGACTGCGGCATCGCAAACTCCGCGCGGCGACCGCGTCCAGAACATGGCGTTCGCGCCCGAACAGTGCATGGACAGCCGAAGATTGGCACTGAACAGAGAGAGGCCAACATGGCAGCACCGAGTCCTGGATACTCCATCACAGTTCGGGTTGAGGCACCGGCTTCGTCCCGGGCCACCGGTGAGCTCGCCGCGGCGATCGGCGCAGCTGGCGGCGCGTTAACCGCGCTGGACGTGGCTGAGTCGCGTCACGACTCAATCGTCGTCGACGTCACCTGCGACGTCACGGACGTCGCGCACGGCGACGCCGTCACCGAAGCGATCGACGCACTACCCAGCTTCCGCGTTCGCAAGGTCAGTGACCGGACGTTCTTGATGCACTTGGGCGGCAAGCTCGAGGTGGTGCCGAAAGTGCAGCTGCGCCACCGCGATGACCTCTCCCGGGCATACACCCCGGGCGTGGCCCGGATCTGCCTGGCCATCGCCGCCAATCCGGAGGACGCCCGCCGGCTGACGATCAAGCGCAACACTGTGGCGGTGGTGACCGATGGCTCGGCCGTGCTCGGCCTCGGCAACCTGGGCCCAGCGGCCGCGCTGCCGGTGATGGAAGGCAAGGCGGCGCTGTTCAAGCGGTTCGCCGACGTCGATGCGTGGCCAGTCTGCTTGGACACGCAGGACACTGATCAGATCGTCGAGATCGTCTGCGCGCTGGCGCCGGTGTACGGCGGGATCAACCTCGAGGACATCGCCGCGCCCCGGTGTTTCGAGATCGAACAGCGCCTGCGGGAGCGGCTCGACATTCCGGTGTTTCACGACGACCAGCACGGCACCGCGATCGTGGTGCTCGCCGCGCTCATGAATGCACTGCGGGTGGTCGACAAGACACTGCCCGACCTCCGCGTCGTCATCTCCGGCGTCGGGGCCGCAGGATCGGCGATCATCCGACTGCTGCAGGCCCAGGGCGTCCAGGACATCGTCGCCGCCGGTCGAAATGGCGTCCTGTCGCGCGACGAAGATTACGCCGATCCGACCCGCCGGTGGATCGCAGAGAACACAAATCCCCGCGGCATCACCGGCTCCCTCAAGCAGGCGCTCGCCGACGCCGATGTCTTCATCGGAGTCAGCGCACCCCGGCTGCTGGACGGCGACGATATCGCGACGATGGCCGACCGGGCGATCGTGTTCGCCCTCTCCAATCCCGACCCCGAGGTGGACCCGCTCGAGGCGCGTAAACACGCCGCTGTGGTGGCCACGGGGCGCAGTGACTTCCCCAACCAGATCAATAACGTGCTCGCGTTCCCCGGCTTCTTTCGTGGACTGCTCGACGCCGGGGCGCACGAGATCACCGACGACATGATGATCGCCGCGGCGAAGGCGATCGCGGACGTTGTCACCCCGGAGGAGCTCAACCCGAGCTTCATCGTGCCCAGCGTGTTCGACAGCGCGGTGGCGCCCGCCGTCGCGGCCGCCGTCAGCCCGGTCGCGAGCGAGCCTGACCGGGATTCCGGTCATCAACAGAGGTGATGTCGGCGTCCGAGGGCGTTCACGATGGCCGCTTACGTGCACTCGCAGCCGGAGACGCTGTGGACAGCGGCGCAGAATTTCGCGCGCGTTGTGACAAATCGAGACAATTGAGGGTGACTCGAACGCGTGGTCAGAACCCGAAATGTCTCTGACCAGGGTGGCAGGTAGTGGATTCGAACCACTGTAGGCGTAAGCCGACGGATTTACAGTCCGCTCCCATTGGCCGCTCGGGCAACCTGCCTGGGTGCTGCACCACGCCGTGACCCGGTTTGGTGCGACTAGCAGGGTACA
>Ga0207675_100003144_pt1 | contig 16189 bp, 15 predicted proteins | sample KBSSwiS42_FD_184305 | JGI IMG/M metagenome (GOLD analysis project Ga0207675, IMG submission 184305) | Switchgrass rhizosphere microbial communities from Kellogg Biological Station, Michigan, USA - KBS Switchgrass S4-2 (SPAdes) (version 2) | ecosystem: Host-associated > Plants > Roots >... | reverse complement strand
GATCGCGGCGGTGGCGACATCGGCGACGCGCTCGCGTTCGCGATCCCAGGTGCTGCCGCGCAGTTCAATCATAAGCTGTTCGTTATCCTGTCCTATTGCCCGCTAAAACGCGCGGGACGCTTTTCAACAAAGGCTTGAATACCTTCGCGCTTGTCATCCGTCACAAAAAGATGTGCGGTCGAATCCATTTCAAGACTCAGCGCCGTTGGCAGCGAGGCCTCCAGCCCTTCATCCACCAGTCGCTTCGCGTCGAACAGGACTGGTGCATAGACTCGGGTCCGCGCGGTTTCACGTCTTCCGTACACCAGCATCTGATCAACGGCATTGGCGACCCCACCTTTGAACTGGACGAACACCAGGAACGGCAACACGAGACATCCGACGGCCATTCCGAGATAAGCCACTCGACGTGCAAGCGTCGTCCAGTCGCCGGCATGAAGAATCGCCATCGCGAGCACCGCGGCACCGCCAACGAAAATGCCCGTGTCATAGCGATACAGCGAGCCCGCGACAACACATGCCGCCAGCGCCCATATACGCGAGCGCAAGGGCTCTTCGACACAACGCCAGCCCAGAAAGATCCCCAACGGGATGAAAAGCACCTTGTCGTAGTCGTAGGCGCGGGGAAACAACAGCAGAGCGAGTCCGGCGGCAATGAACCCTGTTATGGACGACGAGGAGACTCGGCGAGCAAGCACGAAGACGAGGACGGTACCGGCAGCGATAAAGGCAGATGTCAACAGCGCCTCACCAAGGAGATTGTCGCCAAATATCTGCTGCACAGCCGCCGAGCTGTACTCCGTCAGAAAGTAGCCCGGGTCGAGAAAGTCACGAAATGGCAAGTCCCCGAACCGCGCGATCTGTCGACCTGACGAGATGCGGTGGAAGTGGTCGTCGAGGAGGATGACGGTCGACAGCGAGAACAAGAACGTGACGAGGCCCAGCGCCGCGCATGTCAGTTGAAGCATGGCAGGGCAGTACGAGCGTCGATTCTCGCAGGAGAACGGTCCATACGAACGAGCACGAGGTAGTCGCCGCCAGTGCCCGGACTGTCGAAGTTGGTCCGGGCCGCTACCTTGTAGTGCTGGTCGATGTAATCAGTGAGGACGGGGTACTCTTCGCGGATTCTCTCGTCACCCGCGAGAGCGAGGATGATCGGCACTGATTCTGATTCCAGTGCATGGCGACTTCGCGTCTCGAATCGCTGATCCGACCAGTGACCGCCAAACGTGACCACCATGCCAGCCGCGAACCCCCGGCGCGCGAAGAAGTACAGCTCCGGAACGAACCATCGTGCCAACACCTTGTCTGTTGGAGTCGTGCAATCCCGCAGGTACCGCACCATCCTCGGAAACGCACCTCCCTCGACGACTTCAGGCCGCGGCGGTGACGCGCTCACCCGCCTGACGATGCCTCGTACCTGTGCGACAGGAGCGGTTAATGCGGGTATGAGGTGCTCGGACCACGACGCAATCGAACCGAGACTCCACACCGCGAGCGCGAATGCCGCGACGACGATGGTGCTGATAGCAAGCCCCAGCCTCAATCGCCTCACTTGCCATGCGCGCGCGCCCACCCAGGTCGCCAGAATTGCAGTCGGGCCGGCAATTCCCCCGATTCTGGCCGCGATCGGCTCTCTCAGCACGAACAAGTTCAAGGCTAGACATACGGCGACAACGCCTCCCACTCGCGCGAGTTCCTGGGTCGTGTTCCATGGTGCATGCCACGCAATCGCGATAGCGATCACCGCCACGAACGGAAAGACCCAGAAAAAGTAGTAGATGTATGCGGTAGCGTTGTCTCGGTTCCACGCATGCGGGAGGACGCGCAACTGCAGCGGCGGGAAACGGCGTTGAGCGCGAATCCACAGGGGTTCTTCAGGAAACGATTGCCGACCGCGATCGATGCCCGCTGTGTCGTCGACGCGCGGATCCTTGATGAGTTCCCTGATCGTCGTCGCGGATGGAGCGCGCATCGTGTATCGATACGTTCTGTCACCCGGATTGTCTCCACGGATCCCTTCGTTCAGCCCGTATCTCGACTCGGCCTCGTGACGGCCGATGGCGCTCACGATCGGCGCCCATCTCACCGTCACGGAGGCCGCCGGCGACGAGAGCGACGCTCGCCCCACGAAATTGCCGATCGAGAAACGAGGTGCTCGGCCGACTTGAGTCCTGGCCTTTTCCCTGACTGCGTACGTCACGACCTGGTCGATCGCATCGGGAACGCCGCCGAAGCCGACGATCGGAACGAGGACCACCAGCCCGGCGAGAGCTGCTGTGAACCCGCAGAGCCCGATGCGCTGGGCACATACTTTGGGCTCGCGCCAGTGCAGCACGAGCATCGTGACCACGGCGGCAAGGCCGGTATAGATGCCGGTGTCATATCGAAACAACGCGCCGATCGTGATGCCCGCAGCCAATTCCAGCGCTCGACGGGCTCCAGGACGATCGACGTACCGCCAGCACAGGAAGATGCCGAGCGGGTAGAACAACACCTTGTCGAAGTCGTAGGCTCGCGGCATCGCGAACAGCGCGAGAAGAGCCGGCGCAAGCCCGCCCAGGTCGGAGTCCGAGACACGGCGCGCGAGAACGAACACGAGCGTGGCACCGGTCGCAATGATCACGGTGTTGAGCAGCATCTCGCCCAGCAGGCTGTCGCCGAGCAGCAGCTGGAGGCCGGCGGAGCTGAACTCCGTCATGAAATAGCCCGGGTCAAAGAAGTCTCGAAAGGGCAGCTCACCGTAGCGCGCGATCTGTCTCGCCCGCGAGATCCGGTCGAAGTGATCGTTGATGATGTTGTAGGTCGAGACGGATACCGTCAGGGCGCCCAGCCAGAAGACAAGGATAAAAGCGACTCGCGGCAGCCTCATTCAACGTCGATGAGCCGCCGGCCAGACTCTTCGACCCACTTGAACACATCCAATTGCTTATCCCGGATCATCTGGTTGTATTTGTCGGGGATGCGATAGACGCGGGCCGGTTCGCAGGCCGGAATCTCGGGCCCGACATCGTTGCGAAGGAAGAAGGCGTTGACACCGGTCGGTTCCACCGCCACGAGGCGGTAGCCTTTGCTCTCCGAGAGCCGCGTCATCGCCGCAAGCGAGGCGCCGTAGTAACAGAAGCGATGGTCGCGCCGACTGAACTTCGGATCGTACGGAACGGTGACGGCGCGCTCCGGGCCGAACATCGAGTTGTATTCCAGCATGAGCACGCGCGGAGTGCAGACGGTGATGGCCTTCCAAATCCAGTAGTCGTTTCCATCGACGTCGACGCTCAGTAGATCCACTTCACCGGCGTAGCCGTGTTGTTCGAGCAACGCGTTGACCGTTTCGGGTGTGATCCAGGCCGCCACAGCCGTCGTGCGCGGGAAGCGCCGCCCGGCGTACTCCACTTTCCCCTTGTCGCCTTCGACCAGGAGCCCGCACCAGCCGAACTCTCCGGCGAGCATCGCCGCATTGCCGCCTGATGCGCCGCTTCCGAGCTCCACGAATCGCCTGTTCGTGACACCGACCTGCTCGAACAGGGCCAGGAGAATACCGTCCTCCTGGTTCTGGGACGCGAGTCGAAACCGACTGGCGGTGAGCCGCTCGGGATAGGGAAGGCTGCGAGCATCGACGTATGCGGCCCTGACGAGTCCATCAACGCCGGCCTGCAGGAGACGGAGCTGACGGAACACTTCCTCGTGCTGTTCCCGCAGTGAGCTCAAATCTTTCTCGATGCGGTGAATGCGCTTGGCGATCGTCAGCGGCGACGTCGTCGGTTGTCGCCATTGCGCCAGTCGCGCCCGCAACCCCTGAAACATGAGGACTAGTATCTCCCTTTCCCGGTTCGCGCCCGTTAGCGGCTGCGCGCCTTCACCGCGGCGCGTGTCTCGCGGTCGATCTCGCGGCGGCGGATCGTCTCGCGCTTGTCGTGCGCCTGTTTGCCTTTCACCAGAGCCAGGGCGACCTTGACGCGGCCTTTCTTCATGTACATCCGCAGTGGAACCAACGTCAGTCCCTTCTCCACCACGCGGCCAGTCAGTTTCTGGATCTCGTGGCGGTGGAGGAGGAGCTTGCGATCGCGCCGTTCCTCGTGGCGAGCATAGCCGGTGTGGCTGTAGGGGCTGATGTGCACGTTCAGCAGCCATATCTCGCCCCTGTCGATGCGTGCGTAGCTGTCGCGCAGGTTGACCGACCCTTCGCGAATCGCTTTCACTTCCGTCCCGAGCAGGACGAGACCCGCTTCCCACGTCTCGAGGATGTGATAGTCGTGGAGGGCCTTGCGATTGTCCGCGAGGTTGCGTTCGGCCTTTTCGCGCTCGGTCTTTTCAGCGGCCATGTCTCGCCGCGAATCGTACCACGCACGCCACAAGCCTGGAGAGAGCAGCGCAACCTATGTGCGCAACCGCAGGACCCTGGAAAACACGTCAACGCCCAAATTCCAACTCCCAACTCCCAAAGCACCGGGTTTGGGAGTTGGATCTTGGGAGTTGGGAATTGACAACGTCGCGCTTGACGAGAGAGATGTGCTGGAATAACGAATACGTGGAGGTAAGTGTGTCAACACCGCGCGACGTCGTGCCAAAGCTGGCACTAGGGTGCCTGGTCGCCGCTCTCTGTGTCGCCTGCGGCCCGTCGGAAGAAGACATCAAGCGCGACGTGCGCACGCGATTCGACACCAATCAGACAATTGCCCCGTTGGCGCTGTCGATCGAGGTGAAACGTCAAGTCGTCTACCTGTCAGGCAAGACCGGCACGCCGGCCGAGCAGCAGCAGGCGATGGCGCTCGCAAAAGAAGCCAAGGGCGTCAAGTTGGTGGTCAACGACATGTGGTTGAACAACCGCTCCCTCGCCGACAAAGTGAAAGACGCGCTCGGCCAGGATGCCGTGGTTGGCAAGATTCCGATTGATGTAGAGGCCCAGGGGGGCCTCATCAGGCTATCGAGCGATCAAACCAATCGAGAAGAGCGTGAACGGATCGTGAAAATCGCCTCGTCCGTCGAGGGCGTAAAAGAAGTCGAAGATCGAATGAGGTAAGACGAGCGAGGCTCCGGCTCCGACCGACGAGCATGTCTAGTCGACGATCTCAAGCCGTTCGGGGTCGATGCGGGCCGTGTCTTCGACTGCGGCGTTTTGCAGCACCGCGCGGACCCGATTGTGCGTCGGCCGGCGCAGGCGATATTCCCAGGTCCGTTGCCGCGGGTCTCGCTGCACACGTTGTGCGTTGGTCAATCCCAGTTCATTCTCCAATTCCTGCCGGATGCCGTCGGTCACCTCGGGCTTCCAGCGAACGTCAAACCGCGCCGACAACGGCTTCGCCGCCGCGATGGGAAACCGTCTTTCGAAAAGGACGAAGGTCCATAGTGGGTCCTGATGCGGGTCGCCTGGTGCGCTGTTGAGGGCAGCGGTCTGCAGCCCGGTCCAGATCGCATCATGCGGAGTCTCGGCGTCTGACTCGGCCGCCCGTTGTACCCATTCCTGCCGGAAATCCCACGCCGTATCTCGCAGTTGTAAATAGGCCTCGGCGTCGCGCACGGTCCAGGCGATTCCAATCACGGCAACGCAACTGACTGTCGCCCATCGTCGCCACCCGCGCTGCGGCAGTCGCGCAAGCAGGGCAACCAGTGCGACATACACCAGCAGACCGTAGCCTACGCCAGCCATCATGCCAACACGGTCACGTGTATACGGCACACCGAAGGCGCTGCCGAAAACCAGCAACGCCAGGCCCGCCGCGCACAACAGGCGATCCCTTGGCGACATGTGCCGAAAGAAGACCAGCCCTGTTGCGACCACGGCCGTCGTCAGCAACGACGACGCGACGTGCACCCAGCGCCAGTACGGCACGTTGCCGTCGAGCAACGCCGCAGTGAAGCCGAAGATCCCGTCGCGAGGTTCAGACGCGACCACGGTGAGGAACGTCGCGCCGACGTTGTACAAGCGAAACAGCCACGGTGTGTCCCCAAAGCGAGCTTGCAACTGCACCGGACTCAACTGGGAAAAGCCGAAACCGGACTCCGTATGGAAGGACGGAGGAGCGACCACCAGGCCAAATACCAGACGAATCGCGGCGTAGGCCGCCACTCCCGCGAAGGCCCACGCCAGCGCCCGACGGTCCACTGCGGGCGCCTTCATGAACCACAACACCGGGAGCACCGCGACAACCATCACCCCCCATTCAAGCGACAGCAGTGCGATAAGCACGATCGGGAAATAGATCCAGCGTATCGACCGCGCTCTCGCATCAACGCCGATCGCAATGGCGAGCAGGAGAAGCATCAGCACGAAGGATCCAGCGTTTACCGGCCAGAACCCAAACAGGATGCGGGACGTATGCAGACCGGCGATGCAGCTGAGAGCGATACACGCCGCGGCAGCGCGGTGCATGCCCGCGGGCCGACATAGCCAGATCACGAGTGCGAGCACGCAGGCGAACTGCAGCAACACCAGCGTCTGGTACGGCCACAGGTGCAGACCGAACATCTGGTATGACGCCTTCAGGGCGAGATGGAACAGTGGCCGATACTCGACGTCGGGTCCAAACGCGTTAGCGATGGTCTCGGGCCAGTCGAAGTGGTTGGCTTCGCTCAATGAATCATAGGCAACGACGAACCAGGGAATCGCGTAGAAGGCACCTCCCAAGGCGATGACCCAGCCCAGCGCCCATACGAACGGAAGCGGGGACAGTCGAACCCGGTCGACGTAATTCATGACCTTACCGGGCTGACGACGAACATGAACATTGTTGCGATGAACATCAGGGCGCCGAGGTCACCACCCACGCGTGGATGTCAAATCCCGATTCCATCATCGGAATGCGAAAACGATCGAGTTCCCGGTACTGCAGCCCCAGAGACGCAAGTCGACGCTCCCATTTTCGCAAGGATTCCGACCGGTCCGAGACAATCGCGAGAATGGTGTCTGTATCCTGAATAGCGCGAATCACCTGCTCCGGCATCTCCTCCACGTCGGGCATCGGAGGCTTGCCCAAGTAGTTCATCGACGTCATCGTTCTGATCGAATATCCCATCCAGTCGAGTCTCACCGGGCAGCCCGGCAACGGGCTGATCCTTTCGTCCTGGCTGAACCAGATTGCGACTCGGTTATAGAGCGGATCGATCGAGACCAGCCGTGAGGCTGCTTCGACAATAGCGCGATACACCGCTGGCTGGACTTTGCACGGATCATCGGCCGCATACGACTGAGGTACATCAGCGACAAGCCGGTTCCCTATCGCGAAGACGATTACGAACAGCCACGCGGTCGCGACCGAGGGGCGCCAGAGGTACATGACGAGAGGCGCGAAAAAGACGACGCCCCCCGCCAGTATGACAGTCGGCGTCATCCACGCTGCGATTCTCGACAAGGCAGGTACGCTTTCGACCAGGCAAATCGCCATCAGCACTGTAGTCGCCGCGGTCGTCAGCGCCCAGCGTCGCTCGAGTGATTCGGGCCAGCCAATCGAGAGCAGGCCGGCAAGAGCAAGGAACGCGCTGAGATTCAGCGCATACACGAGGTTGTCCCCCCAGTCGAGGACCGGCTGGCCGAGGGCCTGCCACACGATCGCCAATATCCCCGAGCCCAGGAACTGGACGGTCAACGCGCGGGGCACCAGTCGATGGTCTGCTGAGCCACGTCTTCCGCGGACGAAGAAGACGATGCCAGAAACGAAGACCGCGACCAGTGGTGCCAGATACCTCGAGGTCAGGACCCAACCCAGATCTGACAATGGGCGGCCGACGATTTCGCCCGAACCCGTCAGAAAGCGCATCACTTTGCGAACCAGTCCCGAGAAAAACACAAAGTCCCTCCCGACCGACCAGTTGATCACGCCAAGGGCAACCGTGATCAGGAGCGCTCCGAGGAGAGTCCAGCCGAAACGACGGACCACCATCCGGCCACTCGGCCACCGGCCGCTCTCGGCTCGTGATGCCGCGAGGTGTATGTAGAGCCCGGCGGGGAACAGGTTGACCATGAGGAGATTCGCGTGCGCAGTCAACGCCGCCATGACCCCGGCGAATGTCAGTGCAACAGCGCCGCCACGGAGTGACGATGGGAGAATCAGGATCCAGAGAGTGGCCAGGAAAAGCGGACCTGACGGTGTGTTGTTGTAATCCCAGCCGCCCGGACCATGCATATGCGTATAGAACCCGAGGCACAAGGCCACGACGGCGCTGAGGCTGGTACGGCGGAGGAGGACGTAAGTCACGCCAAAGAACGTGAGCGGCAACGCACAGAGAAATATCGCGTGCAGCACGTACGCGGCCGACATGGTCGGCATGAATCGCGTGATGGCATGACCAACCAGAATCCATGGCAGGCGAGCCAGTTTGTACTCTTCAGGCGAGTAGTCGAGATCCTCGTAGAGCCGAAAGAAGCCCACGTATTGCCAGGGATCGAGAAAGCCTTCCGGCGTGAAGAACCAATCGCGGTTGGCAATCAGGAGGACGAGCGGCGCCAGCGTAACCACGAGGCCCGCCGCGACGACACGACGTGTCGAGGCGTTCGAGGGCAGTGGTCGTGAGCTCCCGATGACAGACTCAGTCGCGGGATTGGAAGCCTTTGACATCTCTCGGGAGCTGCGCTCGTACCGACACGGATTCTCGACCATAGAGCGCTTCGTGCCAGAACTGGAAGTAATAGGCCGCGCCCCAGCGGAACATCTGAAGTTTGCGCTTGCCTCCAATGCGCCGTGGCTCACCGACGCCGATCTCGTCAATGCGCATCTTTCGCCTGGCGGCGCGAACAGACATCAGCGGCTCCCAGCTGATGATCGTTCGAAACAGACGTTCCGGAAGTCTGTACGACTCCTCCAAGTTGAGATCCAGCTGATAAATCAATTCCCGGCGAAACGCCCGGTAGATCACCATGCAATCGGTGTAAGACCCTCCATGAAGCAGATTCACCGTCCTGGTGAACAGCCAATTCCCGAACGCAGTTGCGATGTCATCATCATCGCTCCTGGCCTCGCCCTTGTAGCGGCTGCCGATCACAAGGTCAAAGCCTTGATCGATTCGGTTCGCCAGGGCTGGAATCCATTGCGGATCACAGTTGCCGTCCGGGCTGAGCGTCAGCACGACGTCGCCGGCGATCTTGTCCAGCACTTCCAGATAGGCGAAGCGAATTCCGTGCTGCCGCTGAACATGTACTTGGTAGTCATGATCCCGGCACCATTCAATTGTGCCGTCCGTCGATCCCCCGTCGACGACGATGAGCTGGTCGTACCAGGCTCGGTCGATGCTGGGCAGGATGGCCTTCACACCGTCGATCTCATTTAGGGTCAGGGCCAGAATGGTCAGACGCATGATGGCGCGACCTACCGGAAATCGCGGACAGCCTCGATGACCCGCTCCTGATCGAGGCTCGTCATGGCGGTGTAGAAAGGAAGCCTGAGCAGGCAGTCTGCAGCGTGTTCGGCCACCGGACACTGCCCGGCGGTTCCGCCGAAGCGACCGCCCATCTCAGACGTGTGAAGCGGAACGTAGTGAAAGGCCGGCTGAATGTTTTTGGTCCGGAGTGCGGCCGTCAGCGCTGTACGCGCTTCGAGCGATGGCATTCGCACGAAGAACATGTGGAACGGCTGCTCGCAATGCGTCGGGACACAGGGCATCATCGCCCCGACCGAACGGCACCAGTCGGTGAGGCCCGCTGCGTACCGCTCCCACAGGTGCCGGCGCTTTGATTGAATCTGCTCCGCCGCTTCCAACTGTGCGACCAGAAAAGCAGCCAGAACCTCGGATGGCAAGTAACTCGAGCCCACGTCGACCCAGGTGTACTTGTCGATCTCGCCTCGAAAGAACTGCGACCGGTTGGTCCCCTTTTCGCGGACGATCTCGGCGCGGGGCACGTACTGCTCATCGTTGATGATGAGCGCTCCTCCCTCGCCGCAACTGAAATTCTTCGTCTCGTGAAAGCTCTGGCTTGCCATCGCTCCAAAGCTCCCCAGGGCCTTGCCGCGATACCTCCCGAGCAGTCCGTGCGCGTTGTCCTCCAGAACCGGAATGCCGTGTGCCGCCGCCAGCGACAGAATCGAATCCATCTCACAGCCCACGCCGGCGTAATGCACGACGACAATCGCTCGCGTTCTGGGCGTGATCAGCGACGTCAATCGGGATTCGTCGAGGTTGAGCGTGTCGGCGCGAATGTCACTGAAGACCGGACGACAGCCCCGAAGCACAAACGCGTTGGCCGTCGACACGAAAGTGAACGATGGAACGATGACTTCGTCACCGGGCTCCAGGTCGAGCAACAGCGCCATCATCTCGAGCGCATGCGTGCATGACGTCGTCAGCAGCGACGCCGGCGACTGGGTCATCGTCTGCAGCAGTTGGTGCGCGCGCTTCGTGAAGGCCCCGTCGCCCGACAGGTGCATCGCCTCGATGGCCCGCTGGACGTAGGCGAATTCCGCCCCGGTCACGTAAGGGCGGTTGAACGGAATCTTGGTGTAAACCTCGGGGGCCGAGGCCTTCGCATCAGGAATAATCAGCGTCGGGCCCTCCGGCGTGCCCACCAGTCGTCCACCGACGCCACCGGTTTCGTCTCGTACCCAAAGAGTCGCCGGAGAGCCGGGTCGTCGGCGTATCGGCCTTGCAAGACGTCGGGCATCGAAATCTGCTGCCCAATGAATGGCAGCGCGTAGACGTGATTGACCGCACGGCGCATTGCGGCCGACCGGTTGTGACCGGCGCGGTGAAACAACATCGAGTCGAACACGAGGAACGAGCCAGCGGGCGCCTCCAGAGAGCGCTCGATCTCCTTTGCCAGGTCGTCAGATGGGAAGTGCTCGATCCGGTGGGTCCCGGGCAGCACGACCGTGGCGCCATTTTCCCGGGTGAAAGGATCGACGCAGAAGAGAGCACTGATCGCGAGCGGCCGCTACGATACGAAGTGTTGATAGGGCAGATCGCGATGGCACGCGGTCTGATGGTGCACCCGCCCGGGTGAATTGGCGATACCGTTCTGCTGGGTGAGGACGATGTAGTCGCCCAGCAACCGACGACAGACGGCGAGGACCTGTTCGTTCGTCGCGAGCCGTACGAACGCGTCGTCGTGCGCGAGACAGCAGCGAAGCGTTTCGTGCTCCCCGATTTCAGCCAGCGCGTTCACGCCCCCGGCCCTCTCGGCCTGCTCGGCCAGCAGGGCGTCGATGCGTTCGGCAAGATACGCGAGTTCGTTCGCGGCGTATCCACCGGGAACGATCGTGAATCCCTCGAGCCGAATGCGCTCGGCGTGGCCATCGCAATCGGTGTGCGCCGATGCTTGTTCGATGACTCCGTAGCTCGATGTCGTCGTCACAAATGGTGATTCCCGGAAACAGGCGCTCGCAGCCCCCACATAGGATACAGTCGCGTGAACATTATCGATTATCGATTTTTGATTGTTGAATCGTTGCCCTTATCAGTCAATGAGCCGTAAACGCGTCGCGATAGTTCAATCCAGCTACATCCCGTGGAAGGGCTACTTCGACCTGATCCGAGCAGCGGACGAGTTCATCCTCCTCGACGATGTGCAGTTCACGAAGCGTGACTGGCGCAGCCGCAATCGGATCAAGACACAGCATGGGCCGGCGTGGCTGACGATTCCGGTCCGGACCAAAGGGCTCTACACGCAACTGATTCAGGATGCGTACGTCTCCGACACGCGATGGGGCGAAGCACACTGGGCCACGTTGCGCGCCAGCTACGGGCGCGCCCCGTTCTTTCGTGAGTACGAAGAGCGGATCGCGGCGCTCTACGAGGCTCGTGGCGACGAGGAGCGTCTCAGCGATGTGAACCTCCGATTCATTTCGACGATCTGCGCGCTGCTCGCCATCACGACGCCGATCAAGTGGTCGACCGATTACGGCGCCCCCGCAGGCAAGAACGAACGTCTCATCGAGCTGTGTCGAAAGGCGGGCGCAACCGACTACCTCTCGGGCCCGAACGCGCGGGGATATCTCGACGACGCGCAGTTTGCCGCCGCGGGAATTCAGGTACAATTCGCCGACTACAGTGGCTATCGGGAATACCCTCAGCCCTGGCCGCCATTCGAGCATCATGTGAGCGTGCTGGACCTGCTGTTCTCAGTCGGACCTGACGCACCGCACTACCTGAAAGCGCTCTAAGGACTGAATGCCGAACGACGTTCGCGTGTCCGTTGTCACCTCGATGTTCCGGTCATCGCCCTTCCTCGAGGAGTTCTACGCGCGGACAGTCAAGGCCATCTCAGCGATCTCCTCTTCCTACGAGATCGTCTTTGTCAACGATGGATCGCCGGACGACTCGCTCGCTGTCGCGCTGCGCCTCCGTGAGCGCGACGCGCGGGTGCGAATCATCGATCTGTCCCGGAATTTCGGTCACCACAGGGCACTGATGACCGGTTTGACAATGGCACGGGGTGAACTGATCTTCCTGATCGACTGCGACCTCGAAGAAGAGCCGGAATGGTTGTTGCGGTTCCACGAAGTTCTTCGACGCACCGGTGCCGACGTCGTCTACGGGGTCCAGTCGCAGCGTAAGGGCGGCCTTCTGGAACGGGTGAGCGGCCATTTGTTCTACACCGTGGTGAACCGCTTGCTCACCGATCAGATCCCACGCAACGTGGTCACGGTGCGGCTGATGACCCGGCGGTACGTCCGCGCGCTCGTCCAGCACATGGATCGCGAGATCTGCCTCGCCGGACTTTGGGTGATTACGGGATTCGATCAGCGAGCGCTCGAAGTCGTGAAGGGCAGCCGGCCCGGCAGCAGCTACAGCCTGAGAGCTCGGGCATCTGCGCTGGTGAACGCCGTCACCTCGTTCAGCAACCGGCCGCTGATCTACATCTTCTACATGGGCGCAATTGTCGTCACGATCTCGTTGATCGCCGCGTCCGTGCTGGTCGTCCGAGCGTTGACTGGCCATATCGGTGTGGCTGGCTATGCCTCGCTGATCATCTCAATCTGGTTCCTTGGCGGGCTGACGCTGTTCAGCGTGGGCATCGTTGGCGTCTATCTCGCGAAGGTGTTTACGGAAACCAAGAACCGGCCCTACACCGTGATTCGCGCTGAATACGGCACACCGGAGGTCGATGAGCACGCTGGAACTCCTGCAGCAGACGCGGCAGTACTACGACGGTAAACTCGCCGAGCATGGGCCCACGGCGCGTGGCGTCGACTGGAACTCCGAGGACTCACAGCGTCTGCGCTTTCGCGAGCTCGCGCGGTTGATCGAGGACGATCCCGGTGCCAGCGTCTTCGATTACGGGTGTGGATATGGCGCGCTCAGAACGTACCTCAGGGAACGCGGGCACCGCGGGCCCTACATCGGCTTCGACATCAGTCAGCGAATGATCGATGCGGCCCGCGCCGGCAGTGCCGACGAAGACGCTCGGTTCGTCGCGGACCGGGACGCCCTCGAGCGCGTTGACTATACTCTGGCAAGCGGCATCTTCAACGTGAAGCAGGCCACATCCGGCGAGCAGTGGAAAGCGTACGTTCTCGACACGATCGAGGATCTCTCCAGAGTCAGCCAACGCGGGTTCGCGTTCAACGCGCTGTCACTGTATTCGGATCAAGAGAAACGGCGGCCCGACTTGTACTACGCCGATCCGCTCGAGCTGTTCGATCATTGCACGCGGCGGATCTCCCGATTCGTTTCACTTCTTCACGATACGCCGCTCTACGAGTTCACGCTGCTCGTGCGGCTCAGGTGACGTGAGGACATGGCACGTCTGGTCATTTTCGGAACCGGTGATATCGCCCGGCTGGCGAACTTCTACTTCACTCGCGACAGCCCGCACGAGGTCGTCGCCTTCACGGTCGATGCCGAGTACCGCCGCGGCGACTCATTTGAAGGGCTTCCGCTCGTCGACTCCAGTGAAGTCGTGTCGAGGTTTCCACCTGGCGAGCACGAGATGTTCGTGGCCATCAGTTACGCCAGGATGAACCAGATCCGGGCCGCCAAGTACGAGCAGATGAAGAGTGCCGGCTACCGCCTGGTGAGCTACGTCAGCTCGCGCTGCTCGTATCTGTCCGATCACCCACCGGGGGACAACTGCTTCATCCTCGAGGACAACACGATCCAGCCGTTTGTCAGGATCGGGAACGACGTCACGCTCTGGAGCGGAAATCATATCGGCCACGATTCGGTGATCGAGGATCACTGTTTCCTCACGTCCCACGTGGTCGTGTCGGGGAACGTTCGTGTGCGGCCCTACTGCTTCATCGGTGTCAACGCCACCATCCGGAACTCGATCGAAATTGCCCCCGCCACACTGGTTGGCGCAGGTGCCGTCATCATGAAAAACACGCGGGAAAAAGGCGTATATCTGCCGCAACGCGCCGAGCGCTTCTCCAAGAGCAGTGACGAAATCGAGCTTTAAAGAGACTCACGTTCGGTGCGATGGTGCGACGGTGCGGCGGTGCGACGGTCCACTGCGACAGTCCGACGGTGCACTTCGAAGGTCCGACGGGCCGGCGCGAGGGGCCGACGGTCCGAACGCAGTGTGCTGCGCCGCACCTTCGCACACTCGCACCGTACTGTCGCACCTTCGAACCATCGCTCCGTCGCACCGCACGAGTCGCACGAAGGCATAGATGTCCGGATATTGGCGTCGCCTCGGCCTGATCGGGTCAGCGGCTGGCGCTGCCCCATGGGCCGTCTCTCACTCGGCCCTGCCAGCGCTTTCGTCCCGAGGCGATGGTCAATGGGACGTGTACCTCAGCACTCGAGACGGAGACGGACGTGCGCGGATCGCGCGTGGCCGGTTGCGTCTCGAGCCGACACCGACGATCGAGGACGTCGAGACGAGCCCTGTGCTGGACCTCGGCAGCCTGGGGACCTTCGACGATCGCGGGGTCACGATGTCCGCGATCGTCTCGGCACAGGGTCGCCAGTATCTCTACTACACGGGGTGGATGCTCGGTGTCACCGTTCCGTTCTACCTGGCTGCAGGCCTGGCGATTTCCGACGATGGAGGGGCGACGTTCCACCGGCGGTCACAGGCTCCCCTGCTCGAGAGAAACGAGTCCGATCCGTTTCTGACGGCATCGCCTTTCGTCATGATCGACAACGGCCTGTGGCGAATGTGGTACGTGTCCGGTTCAACGTGGGCTCTCGTGAACGGCACCCCGCGCCACTCGTACCACATCAAGTACGCCGAATCGAAAGACGGCGTTCATTGGATGCGCTCGGGCCTTGTCTGCCTGGACTACGCGTCCGACGAAGAGTACGCGTTCGCGCGACCGTACGTGTGCTACGACAACGGACGCTATCGGATGTGGTACGCGATCAGAGGGCAGAGATATCGCATCGGCTACGCCGAATCGGCCGATGGACTCACATGGACGCGTCTCGATAACGAACGTGGCCTGAGCGCCTCTGGATCTGGATGGGACTCGGACATGGTCGAGTACCCGTGGCTTTTCGGGCACAACGGACGCGAGTACATGCTCTACAACGGCGACGATTACGGTCGATCGGGAGTGGGGCTGGCCGTCTGGGAATCAGCGGACTGAGACGCATCAGCCGGCGGCACTTCCAACGCTTCCAGGAACGTCAGATAGAGCGGCCCGTGCTGCGTCGTGAGTTGTTCACTGCCCATCACGCGACCGCTGAGGCCATAGGGCGCAAATACCTGGTCGAAGGGAGCGGCGGCGTTCTCCTGTTCGGCGATGACCACGACTCTTGTTCCTGCCCGGATCTGTCTCGCCTGCTCAGGTCGGACCTCGGGAAATTTGTCCGAGGCGATGGTGTACCCCCATAGATAGATCGATGTGAGTCCCTGGACGTAGTGACCCAGCTTCTGCGGAGGCGTCAGCAGGAAACGTGGCTGATCCGCAGTGATGTAGCGATCGACGATGCCCACACCGCGATTGATCACCTGAAAACCGTCGGCTCTATCCGGGTAGGGACCGAAATCCGTCGTTGCAGACAGCCAACCATGCAGCGAAATAAGGGCAGCGACGATCACGACGCGTCGTGGCATGGGCTGACGAATGACCGCCGCGCACGCCATCAGGGCGATGGTCAGGGCGAGACCGGCCAGACCGCCCACCGGAAGCCGCACCGACGCCGGCCACACGAGTGAAAAGGCCATCGCCAGTGCACATACCAGTACCATCCCGACATCGAGGTTTGCGCGCGTGGCCGTGCCGGCAAGCACAGCACCGATCACAATGAAGCTCCATGGCAGCAGCCAGGACGTGTAGTAGTACGTGTAGAGGAGCGCGCCGTTCCCAGCCCAGTC
>Ga0207675_100003142_pt1 | contig 16193 bp, 15 predicted proteins | sample KBSSwiS42_FD_184305 | JGI IMG/M metagenome (GOLD analysis project Ga0207675, IMG submission 184305) | Switchgrass rhizosphere microbial communities from Kellogg Biological Station, Michigan, USA - KBS Switchgrass S4-2 (SPAdes) (version 2) | ecosystem: Host-associated > Plants > Roots >... | reverse complement strand
AATCGCACGAAGGACGAAGTTGACCAAATCATCCGCTGGTTGACTGGCTATAGCCAAGCGGGCCTAGAGGAGCAAATCAAGCAACAGAGCGACTTTGAGGGCTTTTTTGCCAAAGCTCCCGCTATCCATCCAAATACCTCGCTCATCAAAGGGGTGGTGTGTGGTGTCCGCGTGGAAGAAGTAGAGGATCCACTGATGCAAAAAATCCGTTATCTAGACAAGCTGATTGACGAGCTGGCGAAAGGAAAGGCAATGGAGAAGATTCTGCGGTGATGATCGGCGCTAACAATCAATTCAAGCCGACACCGCTTCGCGGCGCGGCTTAATTCAAACGTTATCGCCCGGACTCCGCTTGGCTATCAGTATCGTTCGCCTCGGTAGCGACCGCTTGCCCGGCGAGGGCCTGCGCATCGGCACGGTGCGGCGGCCGCCGCGCGGCGTGCCAAAAAAGGATTATTCGGCCCGGAATTTCTACGATGTATGGCTGCCCACGCTCGCGCCAAGCGCCGCCACTGTAAAATTCGCGCAACAGGCGCAGAGCGCGTGCGATTGGGCCCAATTCAGGAAAAGATATCGCGCTGAGATGGCGAGGCCGGATAGCAGGGCAACGCTCGATCTGCTTGCCGCCCTCTCGCACGCCAGCGATTTCTCGGTCGGCTGCTATTGCGAAGATGAAGCTCATTGCCACCGCTCGGTATTGCGCGATCTCTTGAGAGAACGCGGCGCGAGAGTGAAGTAACGCGAACAGAAAGTATACGATGGTCAAAAGCCGGCTCGAAGCCTTCAGCGATGGCGTAATCGCCATCATCATCACGATCATGGTGCTCGAATTGAAAGTGCCGCATGGTGAGAGCCTGGACGCGCTCGAACCCTTGATCCCGGTGTTCCTGAGTTACGTGCTGAGCTTCGTCTACGTCGGCATTTACTGGAACAACCATCACCACATGCTGCATGCGGTGCGCAATGTGACCGGGGCGATCCTGTGGGCCAACCTGCATCTGCTGTTCTGGCTGTCGCTGTTTCCGTTCGCGACCGGCTGGATGGGTGAAAACCATTTTGCGGCAGCGCCGTCGGCTTTGTATGGTTTTGTCCTGCTGATGGCTGCCATTGCGTACTGGGTGCTGCAGCAGCTGATCATTGCAGCGCAGGGCCCGGATTCGCTGCTCAAAAAAGCCGTCGGCAATGACTGGAAAGGCAAGGCGTCGCCGTTTTTCTATCTCGCGGCGATCGCGGCGGCGTTCTGGTGGCAGTGGATTTCACAGTGCCTGTACGTGCTGGTGGCGTTGCTGTGGCTGGTGCCCGACCGGCGCATCGCACGCGCGCTGACCGGCGAAGAAAGCTGATCGCGCAATTACGACAGCGCGCGCACCAGCAGTGACGCGCCGATCAGGAGCAGCACCACGCTCATCACGCGCGCCACCTGTTCGCGCGAAATGCGGCCGTGGATGCGGTTGCCGCACCATAAACCGGCGAGCGCGAAGGGCAGCAGCAAGCCGAACATGAGCAGGCGGTCCGCCAGCATGAGCCCGCCCACCGCGAAAACCAGCGCGCGGATGCCGGTGGAGAGCAGCACCATGTTGGAAAGCGTGGCGCGCAAGGCTCCTTTGTCGGCCAGCCGCCTCGACAGATAGATTGCATACGGCGGCGCCCCGATCCCGAACAGCGTGCCCATCGCGCCGCCGACGAAGCCGGAGACCGGCGCCCACCGCGGGCTGAGGGTCCCGGTTGGCGTGCCCTGGCGCAGCGTGTATATCCCGTACACAAGCAAAAACATTCCCAGCGCGATGAGCGTGGCGTGCCGCGGCAGGCTCACGAGCAACGTCACGCCGAGCACCGCGCCGACGAGGCAGGCGGGCGCCATCCATGCGAGTTCGCGCCGGTCGGCCTCACGCGAGAAGCGAGTGCCGATCGCAATCGCCGCCGACACGTCGAGCAGCACGCACACCGGCAATACAAAATCGAGCGGATACAAGAAGGACAACGCCGGCACGGTAACCAGCGCGGCGCCGAACGCCGAGATGCCGAAAATGATGTACGCAACGGCGACCACCAGCGCGCTGATGGCGAGGCTGTGCAGCTCAAAAGGAATGTTCATGAATGAAAACGCCGGTTGAACAGCGGCCTTAGCCGTCAGTTCGTACCGGCGTATTTACCCCGGCGCGCAGCGTGCGGGGCTAAACGATATTGAGATGCTCGATGCCCGACATCACGTCCTTGTCCTTCGACTCCTGGCCTTCGAGCTTGATCTTCAGGCGCAGCTCGTTTACCGAATCGGCGTTGCGCAGCGCGTCTTCGTAGCTGATCGCGCCCTCCTCATAGAGGTCGAACAGCGCCTGGTCGAACGTCTGCATGCCCATTTCGCGCGATTTCGCCATCGTGCCCTTGATCTCATGCACTTCGCCTTTGAAAATCTGGTCCTGGATCAACGGCGAATTGAGCAGAATCTCGATGGCGGCGCGGCGGCCCTTGCCTTCCTTGGTCGGGATCAAACGCTGGGATATGAGCGCGCGAATGTTGAGCGAGAGGTCCATCAGCAACTGCGCTTTACGCTCCTCGGGGAAGAAGTTGATAATCCGGTCGAGCGCCTGGTTCGCGCTGTTTGCATGCAGCGTGCCCATCGCCAAGTGGCCCGTTTCAGCGAACGCCACCGCGTGCTCCATCGTCTCGCGCGACCGGATTTCGCCGATCAGGATGACGTCGGGCGCCTGCCGCAGCGTATTGTGCAGCGCGTGCTCCCACGACAGCGTGTCGACGCCGACCTCGCGCTGCGTAATCAGGCAGTTTTTGTGCTCGTGCACGAATTCGACGGGGTCCTCGATCGTGATGATGTGCCCGTAGCTGTTTTCGTTGCGATAGCCGATCATCGCCGCGAGCGACGTCGACTTGCCCGAACCCGTGCCCCCCACGAATATGATGAGGCCGCGTTTGCTCATGACGACGTCTTTCAGCACCTGGGGCAGCTTCAAGTCATCGAACTTCGGAATCGTGGTCGTGATCGTGCGCATGACCATGCCGACGCGCTGCATCTGTACGAATGCGTTGACGCGGAAACGGCCAATACCCGCGGGCGCGACCGCGAAATTGCACTCCTTGGTTTCCTCGAACTCCGCCGCCTGCTTGTCGTTCATCATCGCGCGCGCGAGATCCGCGGTATGGGACGGCGTCAGCGTCTGGTTCGACACCGGCGTCATTTTACCGTCGACTTTGAACGCCGGCGGGAACCCGGCGGTAATGAACAGGTCGGATGCCTTCTTGCTGAGCATCGCGCGCAGCAGGTTATGCATGAACTGTACTGACTGGTCACGATCCATAACGCGCTCCCTTATCGCATCAAGCGGTCGACCGCCGCATTGGCGGCGGACTTACCTGAAATTGTCTTTGTTCGCGGCTTTGCTGCGCGCTTCGTCAACCGACACGACGTTGCGCTTCACGAGTTCAGTCAGGTTCTGATCGAGCGTCTGCATGCCGTACGAATTGCCGGTCTGAATCGCCGAGTACATCTGCGCGACCTTCGCCTCGCGTATGAGGTTGCGGATGGCCGGCGTGCCGATCATGATCTCGTGCGCCGCGACGCGGCCGCTGCCGTCCTTGGTCTTCAATAGCGACTGCGAAATCACCGCGCGCAAGCTCTCCGACAGCATGGCCCGGATCATTTCTTTTTCTTCGGCCGGGAACACGTCGATGATGCGGTCGATGGTCTTGGCGGCCGAACTCGTATGGAGGGTGCCGAACACCAGGTGGCCCGTTTCGGCGGCCGTCATCGCCAGCCGGATCGTCTCCAGGTCGCGCATCTCGCCGACCAGGATGACGTCGGGGTCTTCGCGCAGCGCCGAGCGCAGCGCGTTGGCGAACGACAGGGTGTGCGGGCCGACTTCGCGCTGGTTGATCAGGCATTTTTTGGATTCGTGGACGAACTCGATCGGGTCCTCGACGGTCAGGATGTGGCCGAGCTCGGTTTCGTTCTTGTGGTTGACCATGCCGGCCAACGTCGTCGACTTGCCGGAACCGGTCGGCCCGGTGACCAGCACCATGCCGCGCGGCTGGTCGGCGATCTCCCCGAAAATCTTCGGCGCTTTCAGGTCCTCGAGCGACAGGATCTTGGACGGGATCGTGCGCATGACGGCGGCGGCGCCGCGCTGCTGGACGAATGCGTTGACGCGGAAGCGCGCGAGATTGGGAATCGCGAAGGAGAAGTCGCACTCGAGGTTCTCTTCGTAGAACTTGCGCTGACCGTCGTTCATGATGTCATACACCATGCCGTGCACATCTTTGTGCTCCATGGCCGGCAGGTTTATGCGCCGCACGTCGCCGTGCACGCGAATCATCGGCGGCAGGCCCGAGGAAAGATGCAGATCGGAGGCTTTATTCTTGACCACAAACGCAAGCAGTTCGGATATGTCCATTATAATTTCCTGGTTGCGGGGGTGAGTTAGCGCAACGCGCCTGCCGCGTTGCGGCGTTAGTTTAAGCAATTGCTCTAAGTCCGCGAAATTATGGCCACAATTGGGGATAACTTGCAAGCCGTACGCAGGCGTATCGAGGCCGCCGCGCACGCGTACGGACGCCAACCGGGCGAGATTAGGCTGCTCGCAGTCAGCAAAACATTCGATGCCGGCGCAATAGCCGCCGCAATGGCATGCGGACAGCATACTTTCGGCGAGAATTATGTGAAAGAAGCCCTTGAAAAAATCGCGGCGTTGCCGAATCAAGGCATCGAATGGCACTTCATCGGCCCGCTCCAAAGCAACAAGACGCGCGCGATTGCGGAGAATTTCGCATGGGTGCACAGCGTCGACCGCGCCAAAATTGCCGAACGACTGTCCGCTGCACGGCCCGCGCACATCGCGCCGCTGCAAATCTGCATACAGGTCAACATAGGCGGCGAAGACACGAAAAGCGGTGTCGCGCCCGCCGACGCAGCAGCGCTCGCGCGGGTAATCGCGGGGTTGCCGCGGCTCAAATTGCGCGGTCTGATGGCAATTCCACCGCCGACCAGCGATTTTGTGCAACAACGGCGTCATTTCGCCGTCTTGCGAGAGCTAAAAGAGCAACTCGCGCACGAAGGGGTCGTGCTCGACACTCTGTCGATGGGGATGTCGGCCGATCTCGAAGCCGCGGTGGCGGAGGGCGCGACGCTCGTCCGCATCGGCACTTCGATCTTCGGCGAACGCCACGTGCCCGATGCGTCTGTGACAGAAGTCACGCGCTAGAAACCCTAGAATAGGTAGATTCTCCGTGCTCCCAACCAGGAAGAGTTCATGAACATCACGTTCATCGGCGGCGGCAATATGGCCAACGCGATCATCGGCGGCCTGATGAAACAGGGCCAGCGCGCGCCGACTGTGCGCGTCGTCGAAATCGATGCCGCCGCGCGCGCCCGGCTCACCGAGCAGTACGCGATCAAAACGTTCGACCGCATCGATGCCGAGGCGGTCGCGGTCGATTGCATCGTGCTTGCAATCAAGCCGCAGAACATGCGCGAAGTTGCAACTGCGTTGCGTCCGCACGTGAAGCAGCAACTCGTTATCAGCATCGCCGCCGGAATCCGCGGCGGCGATCTCGCGCGCTGGCTCGGCGGCTATGAGCGGCTGGTGCGCGCGATGCCCAACACGCCTGCGCTGGTGGGCGCCGGCTGCACCGGGCTGTATGCGATGCCGGGCGCCACGCCTGAAGACGCCGCGCACGCGGAGGCGATACTCGGTGCGGTCGGCACCACCCTGAGGGTCGAGCGCGAAGAGCAGTTGGATGCGATCACCGCAGTGTCCGGCAGCGGACCGGCCTACGTGTTCTATTTTATGGAGGCGCTGCAGGCCGCAGCAGTCGAGCTTGGATTGGCGCCGGCCGCCGCGCGCAGTCTCGCGCTGCAAACATTCGGCGGCGCCATCAAGCTCGCCGCGGAAAGCAGCGAAGATGTCGCGACCCTGCGGGCGCGCGTCACGTCGAAAGGCGGCACGACGGCCGCCGCGCTCGCCAGCATGGAGAGCGCGGCGATCAAAGCCGCCATCGTGCGCGCCGTCAAAGCCGCGGACGCGCGTTCACGCGAACTGGGCGACGAGCTGGGTAAAGACTAGGGACTGGGCCGGGTTTCCACGATGCTCACGCAGACCCTGATTTTCCTGGTCACCACGGCCGGCGACTTATTCGTGCTCGCGCTGCTGCTGCGCTTTATTCTGCAATGGGCGCACGCGCCGGCGCGCAACCAGCTCTCCCAATTTCTGGCGGCGGTGACGGATTTTGTCGTCCGCCCGGCACGGCGGCTGATTCCGGGCTGGTGGGGACTCGATTTCGCCACCCTGCTGCTAGCTTGGCTGGTGGCAGTGCTTGAGCTTGCACTCGTTCTGATGCTTAAGGGATACGACCCCGCACTGGCCACGGGCGTGACCGGCGCGGCGGTAGCCGCTCTTGGCGCGCTCAACCTGCTTAGGCTCGCTATATACATAGTGATGTTCGCGGTCCTCGTGCAGGCTGTTTTAAGCTGGGTCCAGCCTTACAACGCGTTGACGCCGGTGCTTAACACGCTTACCCGGCCGTTTCTGCGTCCGCTGCAGAAACGGGTGCCAACTGTCGCGAACGTCGATCTAACGCCGTTTATTGTATTGATCGTCTGCCAATTGCTGCTCGCCGTCCCTTTGGCCTGGCTAGAAGCCACCGTCGGGCGGCTCCTCTAGGCCCCCGCTTGGGCGGATATTTAAGCTGATTCCGCTACGACCCGGCTGCCCGCCGGGCCACTCTGACGCTGCATATTCAACCGAATGCGCGGATAACGCGATTGCCGGGCGGCACGGCGACGCGCTCAAAGTGAAGGTCGCCGCACCGGCCGTCGAGGATCGGGCGAATAGGAAGCTGATTGACTTTTTACATCAATGGTTTAAGCTACCAATCCTAGATATTACAATCAAACAGGGAGTGCGCGGCCGGCGCAAGATTGTGGAACTGAACAATGCCGGCCCCGCCGTCGTGGCAAAACTTGCCGACACGGACGCCATATGCCAAACCAATTAGAACAACGCATAGCGCAATTCACCGGCTGGCGCGAGAAACTCGTCGCATCGATCGACGAATTTCGCGCGTGGCAGGACACGTACGGCCAGGCGGACATCGAACAGACGCTGCGCATATACGATCTCGTCGAAGGCCTGCGCAACGACCGCATTCGGCTCGCCTTCTTGGGCGAATCGGCTGAAGACAAGATCGGGCTCATCAATGCGCTGCTGTTCGCGAACATGCCCGGCGGATTGCTGCCGCTGGGTCCGGGCTGCGAATTCCTGTGCGCGACCGAAATCTTTCACGACCCCAGCGAGTCGCCGTATGTGCGCGTGCTGCCGATGGAGACGCGCAAGCGCGAGGACAGCATCGCCAATCTGCGCCGCAGCCCCGTCGACTGGATCACGATGCGCCTGAACCCGGATTCGCCGGAATCGATTGCGGAAGCCACGCACAGCCTGATGGAGTCGCGCGCCGTCAGCGTCGACGAAGCCAAATCACTCAACCTGACGAACGTCGAGCGCAGCGGCGATGCGGTGATGATCCCGGCGTGGCGCTATGCGCTCATCAATCTCCCCCATCCGGCGCTCAAGAGCGGCTTGATCGCGCTCTACTCCCCCGGCTCGCAAATACTCGCCGCGGAGCCGGAAGTCGCGATGCGCATCGCGTCGAGCTCGCAATCGCTGCTGATGGTGCTCGGCAAAGAGGTCACGCCGGCGGCGCGCGACGTGTGGAAACAGTACGCGCAGAATTCGCTTGCGCATAAGTTCACCGTGCTCGACAGCGGCTCCGGCGCCGACGCCGCCGCCGAACGCGCGGTCGTCGATGCTTTCGGCATCGCGGAATCCAACGTGTTGTCGCTGCCGATCAAGCAGGCTGTCGCGGGCCGCCTGGGCCACGCAGCCGCCGCGGATCCGTCCAACGGCATCGAGCGGCTGGAAAAATTGCATGCCGAGAAGCTCGTGCCCGAGCGCCAGGCGCTGCTGCTGGCCTCGGTCTCCAAGGAAATCGGTCCGCTTGTCCAGTCGGCGCGCCAGGCAGTGGCCGCGCGGTTCATTTCGACGATCAAGGAAATGCAGGACCTGACCTCGACGGCCGGCAAAAACCAGAACGTCGCGCAGGACATGCTCACGCGCCTGGAAAACGAGCGCAAGACCTATCAGAAAAGCGTCGCGGCTTTCAATGTCACCTATTCCGACCTGACCGCCAAGGGCCAGGAACTGCTGGCTACCCTGCACGACGACCGCATCGAGGAAATCCTCTCGCACGACCGCGACTTTATCCAGGGCGCGTGGACCACTGCCGGCATGTGGAAGAGCATTCAGGGACTGTTCGGCTACTTCACCACGCAAGTCGAGAAAATCCTCAACTACGCGGTCAAGCTGCGTGAGGCGGTCGAGGGGATTTATCAGCAGTTTCACGAGAATTTCGGGTTGGCGAAATTGAGCCCACCGCCGCTCACGCTGCAAAAGCACCTGGAATCGATGCACGCGCTGGAAGCCAACGCGCGCGCCTTCTGTCACGACCCGGTCAATATCGCGACCTACAAGGATTTCCTGGTCAAGAAGTTCTATGACGGCCTGGTCGAGGAAGCGCGCCAGACCTTTGAGCTGACGCGGCTCGATACCGAGCACTGGCTGCGCGGCGCACTGGGCCCGTTGAACGGCCAGATCATGGAGCGCCAGAAACTCATGTTGAAGCGCGTCGAGAACCTGCGCGACATGAAGGAAAACATGACCTCGGTGAAGGAACGCATCAAGATCCTTGATGAACAGCGCGTCGAACTCAAAAAGCAGGGCGAGCAGCTCGACCAGCTGCGCACCAACCTTGCGCTGACAGCACCTGCGGCTGCGAAGCCCGTCGCTGAAGCCAAGCCGGCGTTGTCGGGGTAATCGCGGACCGCCTCGAAAAAGGGCCAGCGCGATGGTGGCGCTGTACCCGAAGCGGGTTATCATCGGGCGCGCACCGCATAAGCGCCGGAAAAGGTTCGGCTTTTGCCGGATCGCGAACGTGGCAACAGCTATTGCTCGCCACTACTGAGCAACTATGACGAGTCAACTCGAAAAAGAGGTCGCCCATTACCAGGAATGGCGCGACGAGATGATTTCCGGGATCGAATCCTACAAATCCTGGCTCGACACCAACGGCTACGCCGATATCCAGCAGTCGCTGCGCATTTACGACCTGATCGAAAGCCTGCGCAACGATCGGATGACTTTGGCATTTCTCGCCGAGTTTTCGCGCGGCAAGACCGAGCTCATCAACGCGATGTTCTTTTCGGACTTCAAGCAGCGGCTGCTGCCGTCGAACGTCGGCCGCACGACGATGTGCCCGACGGAGATCTATTACGACGCGGCGGAGGAGCCGTACATGCGGCTGCTGCCGATCGAGACGCGCAGCCGCCAGGAAACCGTGAGCGCGTTAAAGCGCCAGCATGTCGAGTGGATCAAGGTCAAGCTGAACGTCGACTCGCGCGAGGACATGGCCGAGGCGATGAAGCACCTGGTCGAAGTCAAGCTAGTCAGCACCGACGAGGCGCGCACCCTCGGCCTGTGGGACGACAACGACCCGATGGCAGCGACCATCGTCAAGCAGGACGGGGACAAGATTGAGATCCCGGCGTGGCGCCACGCGATGATCAGCTATCCGCATCCGCTGCTGAAAAGCGGCCTGATCGTGCTCGACACCCCGGGCCTGAACGCGCTCGGCACCGAGCCCGAGTTGACGCTGTCGATGATCCCGAACGCGCACGCGGTGCTGTTCCTGCTCGCGATGGACACCGGCGTCACCAAGTCCGACCTCGAGGTCTGGCAGAAATACGTGCAGCCCGCGGCCACCCGCCGCATCGCGGTGCTGAACAAGATCGACCTTATGTGGGATGACTTGAAAACCGCCGCCGAGATCGGAATCGATGTCGAGCGCCAGCTCGAGCAGACGTCCACGCTGCTCGCGTTGCCGCGCACGCACGTGATGGCGATCTCCGCGCAAAAAGCGTTGCTGGCGCGGGTGCGCGGCGACAATGAGCTGCTGACTAAAAGCGGCATCGAGCAGCTCGAATACCTGCTTGCTTCGGAGATCATTCCCGCCAAGCAGGAAATCATGCGCGCCGCCGTGCAGCGTGAAATCGGCAGCATGGTCGACGCGTCGCGGCTGGCGGTCGCCAGCCAGTTGAACGCCACCAAGGGCGAATTGCAGGAGCTCGCGGTGATGTCGGGCAAGAGCCGCGGCATGGCGCAGACGATGGTGGCGCGGCTCGAAGTCGACCGCAAAAATTATCACGCCACCGTGCAGACATTCCGCGCGACGGTCAACACTGTTACCAATCAGGGTGCAACGCTATTAAAGCAGCTTGACGACGACCGCCTGGACGACATTCTGAATAAGGACCGCAAGTTCATCGAGGACGCATGGACGACGGCGGGGTTGTGGAAAAGTATGCAAATGCTGTTTCAGCATTTCACCGCGGTGTCGGCCAAGATACTCAATTTCTCCAACCAGATTAAGACCCTCGTCGACGCCACCTACCTGCATTTTCACGAGAAGTTCGGCTTCGCGCGGTTATCTCCGCCGTCGCTCAACCTCGAGCGGCACACGTTGACGATGACCGGCATGCAGGAAACGGCGCGTGCTTTCTGCCATGACCCGGTCAACATGGCGAAGTATAAGGACTTCGTGGTCAACCGCTTTTACGAGAGCCTGGTCGCCGAAGCGCGCCAGATTTTCGAGATGACGCGCCTGGACGCGGAGACCTGGTTGAAGTCGGCCTTGAATCCGCTCAACCTGCAGATCAAGGAACACGAGAAAGTACTCGCCAAGCGGATCGAGAACTTCAAGAAAATCCGCGACAACATCACCTCGGTCGAAGACCGTATCAAGCAGCTCGAAAAACTGCGGGTCGAGCTCGAAAGCCAGACCCAGGTGCTGGCCGGCATCAAGGTGAGCCTCGATGGCGAGCGTATTGTGGCCAAAGTCGAGCCGGAACCGATGCTGGAAGAAGTTGCTTAATCGCCCGCGCCGCGCGGTCCGGCGGCACTTAGAGCGTGGCTTCTATGCGCTCGCACAGTGTTTTCAATACTTGAATGCGCGCTGAGTACTTGTCGTTGGCGGGCACCAGTATCCACGGCGCATCTCGATTGCTCGTGCGCTCGACCATGTCGCACACCGCCACTTCGTAATCGTCCCACCGCTTGCGGTTACGCCAGTCGTCGGGCGTAATCTTGAAACTCTTGAACGGCGTCTTCTGGCGCTCGCGAAAGCGCCGCAGCTGCTCGTCCTTGGTGACCGTCAGCCAGAACTTGGTGACGACGCCGGAGGCTTCCACGATCTGCTCCTCGAAGTCGTTGATCTCGTGGTAGGCGCGCATCCAGTCCTCTTCTGAGCACAGCTTTTCGACGCGCTCGACCAGCACGCGGCCGTACCATGAACGGTCGAATATGGTTACGCGCCCGCGCCGCGGCAGTCGGCGCCAGAACCGCCACAGATACGGTTGTACGCGTTCTTCCTCGGTTGGCGCGGCCACCGGCACCACCTGGTACTGACGCGCATCCAGCGCGCCGGTAATTCGCCGTATGCTGCCGCCCTTGCCGGCAGCGTCGGCGCCTTCGAATACGACGATGATCGATTTGCGGCGGAATTTCTTGTGCCGCGTCAGCAGGTTCAGTTCGCCCTGGTATTTTTCGAGCTTGCGCTCGTACTCCTTGTGCGGCATGCGCTGGGCGTAGTCGAGGCTGGACAGCACGGTGCGGCGATCGAGCGCCGGTTCCGGCAGCGCGGCGGGCTGGCTCACGCGGGGCCTCGCGCCGGCCAGGCGCTTATGCATGGCATCGAGCAAAGTGCGCCCGGCGGTCAGATAGCGGTAGTTCGGATCGGTGCCCTCGATTACGGTCCAGGGCGCGTGTGCGGCGCTCGTTTCGCGCAGCGCCGTTTCGGAAACCTTGCGGTAGCGGTCGTACGCCTTGAACTGCGCCCAGTCGGTGTCGGTAATCCGCCAGCGGGTGTGCGGATTCGACTCGAGCGCCTGCAGTCGCTTTTTTTGCGCTTTCTTCGACAGGTGAAACCAGAATTTGAGTATCAGCGCGCCTTCGTCGGCGAGCATGCGCTCGAAGTGCACGATTTCTTCGAGCGCGAGCTCGAACTCGGTATCGTCGAGCCTGCCGCGCACGCGATCCTGGATGGGCTGGCTGTGCCACGCGCCGAACAGGATCCCGATGCGGCCTTGCGGCGGCAGGGCGCGCCAGTAGCGCCACATGCGCGGCCGTTCGCGCTCTTCATCCGACATCTCGCCGAACGCGTGGGTGACGATGTGCCGCGGGTCCATCCACTCGTTAAGAATATTTACCGTCTCGCCTTTGCCCGCGCCATCGACGCCGCCGATGACGATGATCACCGGGAAGTCCTTGTGCGCAAGCAGCTCGTACTGGGCCTTGAGGAGCGCTTCGCGCAGCTTCGGCTCGGCGCGGTCGTATTCGCGGTCGGGGATGCAGTGCCCCAGTTCGGCGGATTCAAACATGCTGCTTACATTAGCACGATATCGAACTGCTCTTGGCTGTACTGCGTTTCAACCTGCAGGGAAACGGGCTTGGCGATGAAATCCGACAGCATCGCGAGACTCTGCGATTCCTCGTCGAGAAACATGTCGATCACGGGTTGGGAAGCGAGGATGCGAAACTCGCGTGCATCGAACTGGCGTGCCTCGCGCAGGAGCTCGCGCAGTATTTGGTAGCAGACGGTCTGCGCGGTTTTCAGCTCGCCGCGCCCTTCGCATACCGGGCATGGTTCGCACAATACATGGGCAAGGCTCTCGCGCGTGCGCTTGCGCGTCATCTCGACTAAGCCCAGCTGCGTGAAGCCGTTGACCGTCATCCGCGTCCTATCCCGCGCGAGCGCCTTGCGAAACTCGTTCAACACAGCGTTGCGATGCTCTTCGGTGTCCATGTCGATGAAGTCGATGATGATGATGCCGCCGAGATTTCTCAGGCGCAACTGGCGCGCGATCACCTGCGAAGCCTCCAGGTTGGTTTTGAAGATCGTCTCGTCGAAGCTGCGGCCGCCGACGAAGCCGCCGGTGTTGACGTCGACGGTCGTCAACGCCTCGGTCTGGTCGATGATCAGATAACCGCCGGATTTGAGGTCGACGCGCCGGGCGAGCGCCTTTTCGATTTCTTCCTCGACGCTGTAGAGATCGAATATAGGCCGCTCGCCCGCGTAGTGCTCGAGCCGCGCTGCGACGTTCGGCATGAACTCGCGCGCGAACGCCTCGACTTTCTGAAACGTCTCGCGCGAATCGATGAGGATGCGCGCCGTTTCCTCGTTCGCGAAATCGCGCAGCACGCGCTGGGAGAGGTTCAGGTCCTGATAGAGCAGCGCGGCGGGCGCGGCCAACTTCGCCTTCTCCTGAATGTCCTTCCACCACTTGGCGAGGTATTCGACGTCGGCAGCGAGCTCGCGATCGCTCGCCGTTTCCGCCATCGTGCGCACGATGAAGCCGCCGGCGAAATCCGGCGGCATCATCTGCTGCAGCCGCGTGCGCAGATGCTCGCGCTCCGCCTCGTCTTCGATGCGCTGCGAGATGCCGATGCGCGACTCCTGCGGCAGATAGACGAGCAGGCGCCCCGCTATGCTGATCTGCGTGGATAATCGCGCGCCTTTGGTGCCGAGCGGATCCTTGACGACCTGGACCATCAGGTTCTGGCCCTCGGCGAGTAAGCGTTCGATGGGCCTGGCTTCGGCGCCGTCGTCGCGATGGCCCCAGATGTCGGCGACATGCAGGAATGCCGCGCGCGCGCCGCCGATGTCGATGAACGCGGATTGCATGCCGGGCAGCACGCGCACGACGCGCCCCATGCAGATGTTGCCGACCAGGCCGCGCGCGGACGAGCGTTCGACCTGCACTTCCTGTACGACACCCTGCTCGATTACCGCCACGCGCGTTTCCTGCGGCGTGACGTTAATCAGGATTTCCTCAGTCAAGCGGTCCCCAGTTCGAAGCGATGCCGAAACGCCATAGTAATTCCGCGGTTGCAATCAGCGGCAGGCCCATGATGCCGGAATAACTGCCGGCCAGCCGGGTTATGAAAACCGCGGCCCCTCCCTGTATTGCGTAGGCGCCCGCTTTGTCCAGCGGTTCGCCGCTCGCTGCGTAGGCGCGGATTTCCGCGTCGTCGAGATTGCGGAATTCTACCGTAGAGGCGGACAGCGCAGTCTCCATGCGGTCGCCGCGCGCGATCGCCACGGCGGTCAATACCTCGTGCGTATGCGCAGAGAGGCCGCGGAGCATTTGCCCCGCGTGCTCTGCGTCAGCCGGCTTGCCGAGGATTTCGCCGTCGAGGACGACGGTGGTGTCCGCCGCCAGCACCGGCAACGGTGCGAGCGCGCGGGACTCCACTTGCCGCCAGCCGAGCTCGGCTTTCGCGCGCGCCACGCGCATGACGTAGGCGGGCGCCGCCTCATCCGCGTGCGGCGTTTCGTCGACGTCGGCGCCGTGCAATTCGTGGGTCAGCAATTCGTCGAACGCAACGCCGAGTTGCGCGAGCAGTTCGCGCCGGCGCGGGCTGCGCGATGCGAGATAAATCCGGCTGCCGCTATGCGTCATCCGCATTTGCGTAAGGCGTGAGGCGATAGGCGTAAGCCGGAAAACATTTGTCTGGCGCAGCGCGCCTTTGCCCCCTCACGCCTCACGTCTCACTGCCTATGGTACGGATGCCCGGCCAGCAGCGACACGGCGCGATAAAGCTGCTCGACGAGGATGACGCGGCACAAGCCGTGCGGCAGCGTGAGCGGCGACAGCGACCACAACAAATGGGCTTGCGCCTGCAATGCGCGCGCGGTACCGTCGGCGCCGCCGATGACAAACGCGACGTCGCCGCCGTCCTGCTTCCAGCGTTCGAGCCGGCGCGCGAGTTCGGCCGTCGTCAGCGTCTTGCCGCGCTCGTCGAGCACCACCTTGAAGGCGCGCGCGGGCAACGCGGCGCCGATGCGCTGCGCCTCCAGGTCACGCCATTGCTCGCTGGATTTCGGACCGCTGCCGGTGCGCACGGCCGGCTTGATTTCGGTCAGCTCGACGCGCACTTCGCGCGGCATGCGTTGCGCATATTCAGTAAAGCCAGCGGTGATCCATGCGGGCATCTTGTGCCCGACCGCCACTATGCGCAATTTCATCGGCCACGCAGCCTACGAGCGGGCGCCGCCGGCCGCGCGCCGCCTGGGCACGGGGGCCGCGTTACTCCATAGTTCCTCGAGATTGTAGTGCTGGCGGACCGCCGGCTGCATCACGTGCACCACCACCGCCCCCAGATCGACCAATACCCATTCTCCGGGATCCGTGCCTTCTACCCCATACACGGTGGCGCCGAGCGCCTTGACCTTGTCCTGAACATGATTGGCGAGCGCCTTGTTCTGCCGGGTCGAGTCCCCGCTCACCACGATCACCTTGTCGAAGAGCGCCGTCATGCGGCGCACGTCGAGTACCACAATGTCGCGCCCCTTGATGTCTTCGAGCGCATCCACGATGGTTTTAACCAGTCTATCGAGCCTCATTCACCTCCTGCGTAACATAAAGTCCGTTGCTTCGAATATAGTCGAGAACCGGATCGGGAAGCAAATAGCGCGGGCTCACGCCGCGCGCCAGCGAGTCGCGGATCATCGACGCCGATATGTCGAGCGCCGCGATCGCCTGCGTCACGATGCCGCCGGCGGGCGACAGATGTATCGCGAACGGCTGGCGCATGAGCCGCGCCGAATATTCGCGCGCGAGCGGCTCGGGCATGCGTGCCGGCCACGACTCGGGCGGAAATCCAGGCCGGTGCGCGATGACGATGTGCGCGAGCGTAAATAATTCATGCCAGCGGTGCCACGTCGCAAGCTCGAGAAATGCATCGGCGCCCAGGAGCAGACATAAAGGCCGCGTGGCGCCGAGCTCGCGCCGCACTTCAGTCAGCGTGTCGATCGTGTAGCCGGGGCCGCTGCGCCTCACCTCGCGGTCGTCGATCTTGAACAGCGGGTTGTCACCGAGGGCCAGGCGCGCCATGTCCAGCCGCTGACCGGCGGTGACCTGCGGTACAGCGCGATGCGGCGGCGTGCCGCCGGGCATGAACCGCACTTCTTCGAGCCGGATCGACTCGGCGAGTTCCTGCGCCAATCGCAAATGGCCGAAGTGTATGGGGTCGAAAGTGCCGCCGAAAATGGCGACGGGCTTGATCGCCATGCGTCAA
>Ga0207675_100003140_pt1 | contig 16198 bp, 17 predicted proteins | sample KBSSwiS42_FD_184305 | JGI IMG/M metagenome (GOLD analysis project Ga0207675, IMG submission 184305) | Switchgrass rhizosphere microbial communities from Kellogg Biological Station, Michigan, USA - KBS Switchgrass S4-2 (SPAdes) (version 2) | ecosystem: Host-associated > Plants > Roots >... | reverse complement strand
CGTACAGTCCTTGCGCATACACCTCGTGCGCACGCGCCAGGCGAGCAGCCTTAGTCGGGAGTTCCTCGAGGCCCATGGGAAGTCGGTATACGCCGGTCGCCTCGAAACTCCGACCTTCATGCAGCGCACCATCGCAACGCCCACAGACCGCGGCACTTTCGCGACTACATGCGGCGCAATAGCGAACGCCACAGACGTCGCAGCCGGCGAAATCGTCGGAGTGTGGAATGACGTAGGTTCGCGTGCGCTGGTCGGGAGGACGGAATGTGAGGCTGACGCGACAGGTGGGGCAGCAATAGGCGGTCATATCTGTCGTTCGGGACGCTTGGCCCCTGCAAGCTTAGCCGACCCGTAAGCGGACGGTCGCGATCGTCCGCTACTGGCCGGCAGCAGCTTCTGCCACATTGTCCCACTGCCCGGGCACGCATTCATTGACCACCCTGCTTCCGTCGCCCCGGACTTCAACGGCGTCCGCCGGACTGCGATGTCCAGCAACGCGCACGCCGCCGCGGCCCGTCATCCGATCGCGCGGATCTCGATCTCCGACGGCACCGGCATCGGATTGGGGCAGCGCTTGACCCAGGCCACCGCATCGGCCATCGACGGCAGGTTCCAGATCCAGTAGCCGGCCACGAGATCGCCGTCGAACGGGCCGTCGACCACCGTGCGCGAGGCGCCGTCGAAACGCACGCGCTTGCCGTCGCGACTGAGCTGCAGGCCGTCGCAGTCCTGCAGTGCGCCGATGCGCCGCAGCTCGTCGTTGAACCGCTCCATCTCGGCCATCTGCGCCTTCATCTGCGCCGCGGGCGTGGCGGCGAGGCGGGCTTCGAGGTCCGGGTTGGACTTGACGAGGATCATGAACTTCATGGTCGGCTCCCAGGTGGATCTGCCGGCGCTCCAGCAGGTGGCGCGCCTGCACCGGCTCGACTGCGCTGTCGGACAAGGCCGCATCGACGCCCACCGCGGAGCTTTTCGGCACCCCGCTTGCCGCATCAGGCCCTCAGCCCGCCTTGCCGGGCGCAACATGGAAAACGCAACATGAACAAGACCCTCATCGCCCTGCTCGCTGCCACCGCCGCCACGCTGTCGCTGGGCGCCTACGCCGACGACACGATGACGCACGACCAGGCCGAGGCCGCCAAGGCGCAGGCCAAGGCCGACTACAAGGCCGACAAGGCCCAGGCCAAGGCCGACTACCACGCCAACAAGGCCGACTGCGAGCGCCACACCGAGGGCGCGGTGGAACGCGCGTGCAAGCACGACGCCAAGGCCCAGGCCAAGGTGGACAAGGCCGACGCCAAGGTGGACTACAAGCAGGACAAGGCCGACATCAAGGCCGAGACGAAGTAAGCCCGGGACGCGGTTCGCTTCGATCGATCGCGGCAGGGCCGGCACCGGCACGATGGTCATCGTCCGGCACCGGCCCTGCCGCGTTTGAGGCATGATGCCGGCCCCGGACCCGAGTCCGGCCATCACACCAGAAGAAAGAAGCTCCCATGCCCTTCACCAAGCTCGTCGTGGTCGCCTGCGTGCTGTCGATGTTCGCCGTGGCGGCGGAGGCGCGTCCGCGCCATCACCACCACCATCATCACCACCACCATCACAAGCACCACAAGGCCCATCGCTGATCGCGTGCCGGCCCCGGACGCGTCCGGGGCCGCGGGCCGTCACTTGCCGGCGAGCCCGCGCTTCTTCAGCAGCGGGCCGACGTCGGGCGCGCCGCCGGTGAGGTCGCGGAACAGCGACATCGCGTCCGCCGAGCCACCGCGCGAGAGCAGCGTCGCGCGGATGTGGTCGCCGACCTCGCGCGTCAGGCCACCGTGCGCCAGCACCCACTCGCTCGAGTCGGCCGACAGCACGTCGCTCCAGATGTACGAGTAGTAGCCCGCCGAATAGTCGCCCGTGAACGCGTGCGAGAAGTAGGTGCTGCGGTAGCGCGGCGGCACCGGCGGGAAGTCCAGGCCGGCGCGGTGCAGCGCCGCGGCCTCGAACGTGGCCACGTCGGCGGCCGCCGGCACCTGGGCGGCCGGCAACTGGTGCCACGCCTGGTCCAGCAGCGTCGCCGCCAGGTATTCCGTCGTCGCGTAGCCTTCGTTGAAGCGCTTGGCGGCCTGCACCTTGTCCACCAGCGCCTGCGGGATCGCCTCGCCCGTCTTCCAGTGGCGCGCGAAGTGCGCCAGCACCTCGGGGTACGTGGCCCACATCTCGTTGAACTGCGACGGGTACTCGACGAAGTCGCGCGGCACGCCGGGGCTGGCGAAGCGCGGGTATTTCACGTGCGACAGCATGCCGTGCAGCCCATGGCCGAACTCGTGGAAGGCCGTGGTGACCTCGTCCTGCGTCAGCAGCGTCGGCTCGCCGGCCGGCGGCTTGGGGATGTTGAGGTTGTTGACGACGACGGGCTTGTCGCCGGTCAGGCCGTCCTGCGAGACGTACTCGTTCATCCACGCGCCGCCCAGCTTGTTCGGGCGCGCGTACCAGTCGCCGATGAAGATCGCCAGCTGCGAGCCGTCCTGGTCGAACACGTCGAACACGCGCACGCCGGGCTCGTAGACCGGCAGGTCGTGGCGTTCCTTGAACGTCAGGCCGTACAGCCTGTTGGCCGCATAGAAAACGCCGTCGAACAGGACGTGGTCAAGCTCGTAGTAGGGCTTGAGTTGCGACTCGTCGAACGCGTACTGCGCCTTGCGCAGCTTCTGCGTGTAGAAGTCCCAGTCGGCGGCCTGCAGCTTGAAGCCGCCGTGCGCCGCATCGATCATCTGCTGCAGCTGCGCCGCTTCCTTGTGCGCGTTGATGACGGCCGGCGTGGCCAGCTGCGCGAGCAGCTTGTTCATCGTCGCCACGGAGCCCACCGTCTGCTCCGCGAGCTGGAATGTCGCGTGGTCGGGGTAGCCCAGCAGCGCCGCGCGTTCCGCGCGCTTGCGCGCCAGCGTGGCGACGACGGCGCGGTTGTCGAACGCGCCGCCGCGGCTGCCGCGCGCCAGCGATGCGGCCATCACCTTCATGCGCGACTCGTGGCTGGTGAGCTCGGCGAGCACCGGCTGGCCCGAGGTGTTGACCAGCTCGATGACGAACTTGTCCGGCTTGCCCGCCCTGGCCGCGGCATCGGCAGCCGACCTGATCTCGGCGTCGCTCAGGCCCGCCAGCTCGGCGCGGCTGTCGAAGGTGACGGCGGACGCGCCGCGCTCCTGGAGCGTGTTCTGCTCGAAGGTGATCTGCAGCGTCGCCAGCTCCGCGTTGAGGGCGCGCAGCTTCGCCTTGCTCGCCTCGGGCAGCGTCGCGCCGGCGCGCACGAAGTCCTGGTGGTAGCGCCACAGCAGGCGCGCGGATTCGGCGTCGAGCCCCAGCTTCTCGCGCTGCGCGTACAGCGCGTCGACGCGCGCGAACAGGCGCGCGTCCAGGCGGATCTCGTCCTCGTGCGCCGCGAGCTTCGGCGCCATCGCGCGCTGCACGTCCTGCAGGCGCGGGTTGGTGTTCGAGCTGGTCAGGTTCTCGAAGATGCTTCTCACGCGATCCAGCGCATGGCCCGCGCGTTCCATCGCGACGATGGTGTTGTCGAACGTGGGCTGGTCCTGGTTGGACGCGATGGCCGCGATCTCCTTGCGGTGTTCGGCCATCGCCAGCTCGAACGCCGGCGCGAAATCCTCGTCGCGGATCTGGTCGAAGCGCGGGTAGTGCAGCGGCAGCGTGCTCTGCACGAGCAGCGGGTTGGCGCGCGGCGCCTCCGCGGCATGGGCGACGCCCATCAGGGCAGGCAGGGAGGTGGCCACGAGCACGTGGCGCAAGGTCTTCGGCAGGGAGTGCATGAGCGGACGGGTGCGGGGCGCGGGTCGCGCCGGTGGAAGATGTGCCGCTGCGCTTCTGGCGCGGGCCGCCAAGTCTACCGAGGTACCGGCCGCCGACCGGCCTGGCGCGCGCGCTCTTTGCGATGAATGGCGGAAGCAAGGGGTCGAGCGCCGGCCCGGGCGCGTCGGCCGGCGCCGCCGCCACGCCGACTTTGCTGATCGTGCGTCCGGTGTTTCTCCGTGCAAAGCTTGTTGGCAACTCTGCCATTCAAGACGACATTGACCACCTCGGCGGTGACATCGCTTCAAGCGCTGCATCGACCGCGACACACACACCACGTCCCGAAAACGAGGGCAGCCATGACTGTCGATCTCGAGCAAGACCTGCGTGCGCCTGCGCCACGCGGCAAGCCGCCCGCGCCCGCTTCGGCGCTGCCCACGCTGTCGGCGCTGGGTGCCGCCACGGTCGCTGCCGCGACGCTCGCGGCCTGCGGCGGCGGTGGTGGCGCCTCGCCAGCGCCGTCGCCCGAACCGCCGCCACCGCCTCCGCCGCCACCCGCACCGACCGAGGCCGAAGCCTCGCGCTTCCTCGCGCAGGCGTCGATGGGCGCGAGCCGAGCGGAGATCGCCAAGGTCGTGAACCTGGGCTATGCAGGCTGGCTCGACGCGCAGTTCGCGCTGCCGGTGACCGACACGCGCTGGGACTGGCTCGTCGCGCAGGGCTACACCGACGCCACGCACAAGAACGACCAGGCCGGCTTCGACGCCACCGTCTGGCGCAAGCTGCTCAGCGCGCCCGACACGCTGCGCCAGCGCGTCACGTTCGCGCTGTCCGAGATCTGGGTCGTGGCGATCGACGGTCTCGTCGGCGGCGGCTGGAAGCAGTTCAACGCCGCCGCGTGGACCGACCTGCTCGAGGCCAACGCGTTCGGCAGCCATCGCGCGTGGCTCACCCACATGTCGCTGTCCGGCGCGATGGGTGACTTCCTCACCTTCCGCGGATCGGCCAAGGAGGACGCGACCAGCGGCGCGCTGCCCGACGAGAACTACGCCCGCGAGCTGATGCAGCTGTTCACGATCGGGCTCGTGATGCTCGACCCCGACGGCACGCCGCAGCTCACCGGCGGCCAGGCGACGCCCACCTACGGCCTGACCGACATCACCGGCCTGGCGCGCGTGTTCACCGGCTGGGACTTCGACCTGCAGGGCCAGAACGCGGCCACCGGCACCGCGACGCCCGACTTCCACCGGCGCCCGATGATCCAGGTGGACAAGCGTTACGAGACCGGCGCCAAGACCTTCCTCGGCACGACGATTCCCGCCGGCACCGACGCCTACACGGGCCTGGGGCTGGCGCTCGACGCGATCGCCGCGCACCCGAACGTCGCGCCCTTCCTCAGCCGCCAGCTGATCCAGCGGCTGGTCACCAGCAACCCGAGCCCGGCCTACGTGGCGCGCGTGGCGGCGGTCTTCGACGACGACAGCACCGGCACCCGCGGCAACCTCAAAGCCGTCGTGCGCGCGCTGCTGCTGGACGCCGAGGCGCGCACGCCCGGCGGCGCCGCCGACGACGGCAAGCTGCGCGAGCCCATCCTGCGCTTCACCGGCTGGGCGCGCGCGTTCGGCGTCACGTCGCCCAGCGGCCTGTGGGACGTCGGCGACACCTCCGACGCCGCCAAGGGCCTCGCGCAAAGCCCGGGGCGCTCACCGACGGTCTTCAACTTCTTCCGGCCCGGCTACGTGCCGCCCGACACGGCGCTCGACACCAGCGCGCTGGAAGCGCCCGAGTTCCAGATCGCCAACGAATCGTCGGTGGTCGGCTGCGTCAACTGGCTGCAGCGCGCGGTGCAGGGGTCGATCGCCGACCTCACGCCGGACTACACGCCGCTGCTGGCGATCGCCGACGACGCGAGCGCGCTGCTTGCGGAGCTGAACCTCGTGCTGGCCGCCAACCAGATCGGCGCGCCGACGCTGGCCACGCTCGCCGAGGCCGTCTCCACGATGGCCGGCGGCACCGACGCCGCGCGCCGCGCCCGCGTCAACGCGGCCCTCGTGCTGGTGCTGGCCGCGCCCGAGTACATCGTCCAGAAGTGAGGCCCACATGACCCACGACGCTTCCCGCCGCGCGTTCCTCAAGCGCTCCTCGATGCTCGCGATGGCCGGCACCGCCGCGCCCTGGGCGCTGAGCCTGGCCGCGATGAGCGAGGCCGCCGCCGCGACCGCCACCGACTACAAGGCGCTCGTGTGCGTGTTCCTGTACGGCGGCAACGACTACGGCAATACCCTCATTCCGTACGACGCGACGCGCTACGCCGCCTACCAGCGCATGCGACCCACGCTTGCCTACACGCAGGCGCAGCTGGCCGGCACGGTACTGGCCCCCGGCGTGGCGCTGGCCGACGGCATGCAGTACGCACTCGCGCCCGAGCTCGCGCCGCTCAAGCCCATCTTCGACAGTGGCCGCCTGGGCGTGATGCTCAATGTCGGCACGCTGGTGCAGCCCACCACCAAGGCGCAGTACACGGCCGGCAGCGTGCCGCTGCCGCCGCGGCTGTTCTCGCACAACGACCAGCAGTCGGTGTGGCAGGCGTCGTCGCCCGAGGGCGCGACGTCGGGCTGGGGCGGGCGCATGGGCGACCTGTTCGAGTCGGGCAACGGCAACGCCGTCTTCACGTGCGTCAACGTGTCGGGCAACGCCGTCTATCTGTCGGGCAGGACGGCCACGCAGTACCAGGTGTCCGTCAACGGGCCCGTCGCGCTGAACGGCGTGGCCAAGCCGCTGTTCGGCTCCGCCGCGTGTTCCACGGCGCTGCGCAACCTCGTGACCGCCTCCAGCACCAACCTGTTCGAGAACGAGTACAGCCGCATCAGCGCGCGCTCGCTGAGCGCGGGCAGCACGCTGTCGGCGGCGCTGGCCGCGGGCCCCGCCATCACCACGCCCTTCCCCGCGCCGGGCACCAACCCGCTGGCCGACCAGCTCAAGCTCGTGGCACGCATGATCAGCACGGCCGACGCCGTGGGCGCGAAACGCCAGGTGTTCTTCGTGTCGATGGGCGGCTTCGACAACCACGACGGCCTGGCCACGATCCACCCCGGCCTGCTCACCAGCGTGGCGCAGGCGCTCGGCGCGTTCTATGCCGCGACGCAGGAGTTGAAGGTCGACGGCCAGGTGACGACGTTCACCGCCTCGGACTTCGGCCGCACGCTCACCGCCAACGATGGCTCCGACCACGGCTGGGGCAGCATGCACTTCATGCTGGGCGGCGCGGTCAAGGGCGGCCGCTACTACGGCACGCCGCCGGTGGTGGCCAACGACGGGCCCGACGACGTCGGCCAGGGCCGGCTGCTGCCGTCCACGTCCGTCGACCAGTACGCCGCGACGATGGGCAAGTGGCTGGGCATCGCCGACAGCGACCTGCTGACCGTGCTGCCCAACCTCGCGAACTGGGACGCGTCGCAGCGCAACCTCGGGTTCGTCTGAAGCGCCGCGGCGCATCGGATGCGGAATCCCGCCTGCGCGTCGCGGCACCGGAATGGCCCGGATCGGCCGCCGGCCGGCCCGGGCCCGGGCGTCAAGGCGTGAACCTGGTGATCCGGGTCGACCAGTTCCCCAGCGCCGTGCGCTTGCCGGCCGCACCGGGCGAGGTGGCGCACGTTCCAAGCTTGTTGTCGCCCGTGCCACCAAAGAACTGTCCGCCCCAGGCGGCATAGTCGCAGGCATGGGCGACATACTCGCTGGCGATCCAGATCGAGTTGCCGTCCACGGCGGCCGCGCCGTAGTCGCCCCAGCGCGTGCGCGGCGGATTGCCGACCTGGGCCTTGTAGCTGGTGAAGCCGTCGTCCTGGGCCTGGCCGTCGCCGCCCGGGACGATGTTCCATTCGCTGACGCCGGTCTTGGCATCGATGGCGGCGTACGCCGCGCTCGGATGCGTGTTGTCGCCCGATGCCGTGAATGCCATCACGCCGCGACCGCTCTGCGTGACCCCGATCGCCGGATAGCTCAGGTCGTAGCCGGTGGCGCCGAGGTAGCCCTGCACGACGACCTTGCCCGTGTCCGGGCTGACGGCGTACCACGCGATGCCCGCGCGCTGCCCGCCGCCGTCGGGATTCAACGCCGTGTCGAGCGCGCCCCACAGCTTGCCATTGGCGTATGTCACCTGCTGCATCCGGGTGTCGTTGGCGTCGAATCTCGAAATCACCTCGTCGTGCGCCGGCTGGCCATTGAACAGCAGGCGCCAGCAGCCGATGCCAGCCACCGTCGGGGTCGCCGTGTCGTTGATGCATCGTCCCTGCGGGGTCGTCACGCTCGCCAACGTGCCGCTTCCGGGCTGCCTGGACTTCGGCGGTATGGCGTAGGTCCCCACGGTCACGAGCTTGTTCGACAGGGTGAGGGACGGCGTGGCCGTATCCAGGGACGCGGTATTGCTCAGCGTCCAGACGACGATCTGGTTGGAGACGTAGTTGCCGCCAAAGCCCGCCGCCGGGTGGGTGGCTTCGTCCGCGGCATTCGAACTCATGAAGTACTCGGTGCCGTTATGGACCTCGCTGAAGCTCTGCGTGCCGGGGGATTGCGCCGGCCAGACCGTGAACCCCGGTTGCCCGGCGCCCGAATCGCTCGGCGCATTGACCATGCCGGACGTGTCGATGTGGACCAGCGTCAGGTTGGCCGCGCCGGCGGCCAGTTGCGCCTTCGAGAAGGCGTACACCTGGGCGCCGGCGAAGCCCGGGCCGTTCCACGGGTAGGCGTTGGTCGTGATGTAGAAGCCATGGGCGTCGGCGCCGATGTGCGGGTAGTCGCCAAGATACGGGCCGGCGTTGGCGCCGGTGCCGCCGATGTCGGTGCCGTCGTTCGTGACATCGGTGCGATAGATGTTCCAGGCGCCCGTCGGGTTCGCCGTCCGGCTCACCGCGATGTCGAGGTGGTTCTGGAGCGTGCGCGAACCGTTCGGATTCGTCTCCAAGGTCAGGGCGACCACGAACCAGCGCTGGGTCGCGGCGTCGTACAGGCAGCTCGGGTCCGTCACCCCCTGGGCGCGCACGCCGGTGGTCCGGTTGATCGCCGGAGCGTAGCCGAGGAACGAATTGAGGTCGACGGCGTGGTTCACGTCCGTCGGGAAGCCTGCGACGACATTGGTTGCGGTGTTGTCAGGCAGGACGGACTGCCCCGACGTGTTGTAGATGTTCAGGACGTCGTTGACGGCCTCGAGCACGTAGCCGTTGCCCGCACACAGCGCCTGATCCGGCGGTTCGACGGTGAATTGGTTGCCGCCCCGCGCATAGCGTTGCTGGAACAGGTTCAGGCCCTCGAAGCCGGTGTTGAAGGTCGGGTTCGACTTGGCCTTCCTGCTGCCGCTGATCGAGGGGCCCGTGCCGGTTCCGCGCGAGAGCGAGCGATCGGTGATGGTGCCGGGATACGAGGGCGCGTCCGCCTCGTCCTCCTGCGCCGGAAACTCCGCTTGAGTCGCGTCGCCGGCGCCCGATGGCGTGAAGCTGCCCGTGTTCGGGGACGAAGTACCGGTCAAGGCGACCGATCGTGTGACGGCACCGAGCGAATCGATCGGTACGGTGGACAGGAGGCTGACGGCGCCGGAAATGACGACCAGCGGCAGGCTGCCGCAGCGAGTTCTGGACTGCATATGATCTTCCCCCCGAAGGGGCCCTCGTTTGACGACCATCGCGGTAGCGTGCCGCGCGGATCGCGGGGCCGCCCGCATTGCGTTGAACTTCGACGCCGCTCGATTCTGTGACTGCGCAACGCGCGAGACAACGTACCCGCTCCCTGTCGCCCCCTGGAACGTGGTGCTCGCAAACCCTAACGAACCGCCGCGCGACCCTCGAGAAGCAGTCCGGGTCGACACCGGCGTGCGTTGCGTCCGGACGGCGGTTGGCTGCGCCGCGTGTCGACGCCGCGGCCGGACATCTTCAGGCGCCTGGAGTCGCGCCGAAGTTCTCCGGCATCTGTACCGCCACCACCGTGCCCGTCGCCGTGGCCACGCCGCCCGCCAGCACCGTCGTCTCGACGATCACCTTGCGACCCTTGACCTCCTTGATCCGGCCGCGCAGTTCCAGCTCGATGCCCAGCGGCGTTGGCTTGAGGTAGTTGACCTGGAGCGAGCCGGTGACGAAGCGGAGCGCGGGCTGAGTGTCCATCTCGCGGCCTTGCGAGCGGTACATCGCGGCGGCGGCGCTGCCGGTGCTGTGGCAGTCCACCAGCGAGGCGATCAGGCCGCCATAGACGAAGCCGGGCACGGCGGTGTGGAAGGGCAGCGGCGTGAAGCGCGTGACGGTCTCGTCGCCGTCCCAATACGTCTTGATGCGATGGCCGTGCGTGTTGAGCGAGCCGCAGCCATAGCAGTGCGCGACGTCCTCGGCGTAGTAGTCCTGGAAGGCTTTCATGGGCGACCTCGGTGGTTCGAGATCCACTTTAGCAAGCCGTCACGCGGGCTCAGTCGTTCGAATGCAGCGTGGAGTTGAGGCCGCCCCAGCGCTGCGCGTCGGTCTCCAGCACCTCGACGGCGCCGCTCTGGCTGTTGCGGCGGAACAGCAGGCCCGGGCGACCGGACAGCGTGCGTGCGGCCACGACGCGACCGTCGGGCAGCTTGACCTTGGTGCCGGCCGTGACGTACAGCCCGGCCTCGACGATGCATTCGTCGCCCAGCGAGATGCCGATGCCCGCGTTGGCGCCCAGCAGGCTGCGCTCGCCGATCGAGTTCTTCGTCTTGCCGCCGCCCGACAGCGTACCCATGATGGACGCGCCCGCCCCGACGTCGGAGTTGCGGCCGACGACCACGCCCGGCGTGACGCGGCCTTCGACCATGGACTCGCCCAGCGTGCCCGCGTTGAAGTTGACGAAGCCCTCGTGCATGACGGTGGTGCCCGACGCGAGGTGCGCGCCCAGGCGGACACGGTCGGCGTCGGCCACCCGCACGCCCTCGGGCACCACGTAGTCGCTCATGCGCGGGAACTTGTCGATGGACGGCACGGCGAGGTGGTGGAACTCCGCGGCCGCGAGCGCGCGCAGCGCCTCGACACGCGCCGGCAGCACCGGACCTGCGGACGTCCACGCCACGTTGTTCAGCAACGCGAAGATCCCTTCGAGGTTGAGCTCGTTGGGCTTGGCCGCGCGCTCCGACAGCAGATGCAGCCGCAGCCACACGTCCTCGGTCGACGCGGGCGCCGCGTCCAGCGACGCGATCTCGACCTCGACGACGTCGCCCGCGATCAGGCCCAGCTTCTCGGCCAGGCAGCCGCGGCGGGCGTTGGCGGGCTCGCACGGGAACCAGACGTCGAGGGTCTTGCCGGTGGCGACGTCGCGGTAGCGGTGGCCGGTGCGTCGGAGGGTCATGGCGTCTGGGTCTCGCGGGAACGGGCTCGACAGGATGCCATGCGCAAATGCGCCGCCGTTCGCGGTGCGGCAACCCTCGGATCGCGCCGCCGGGACGGTGCCTGCCCTCGGTCCCGCTCACCCACCGCCGTAGGGCCGGGTGATGATCTCGAGGTAGTGACCGTTCGGGTCGTTCCAGTAGACGCCGCGGCCGCCATCGCGGTGGTTGATGCTGCCCGGCTGCTTGTGCGCGGGGTCGGCCCAATACGGCAGGCCGCGCGCCTGGATGCGACCGAATATCTGGTCGAACTCCTCTTCGCTCACCAGGAAGGCGTAGTGCTCGATGGTGAGTTCATCGTCCGTCTGGATGAAATCGAGCGTCACCCGGTTGTCCAGCGCGACCGCGTGGAAGGGGCCGAACCTGACCGGGGCACCGCGCCCCAGCAGGTCGGCCAGGAAGGCCGCGGACGCCTGGGCGTCGCGGGCATGGACGATCGTGTGATTCAGTTCGATGGGCATGCGGTTCTCCCGGGTTTCAATGGCCTGGCACGTTCGCGTCGCCTTCCACCCGTCGCCCGCCCCAGCCCATGCGTCGCATGACGCCGTCGCGGCGCACCAGCCAGTGCCACAGGCCGCCCAGCACGTGCAGCGTGATCAGGATGGCCAGCAGCGCGGCGATCCAGCCGTGGAGGTGGAAGGTGGGATAGGCGTCGAACGTCGGCGGCAGCGGTGCGCCGTTGCGCGCGAAGACGATGTCGTTCAGGTGCGCCAGCAGCGCGGTCGCATAGCCGGTGACGACCATGCCCACCACCAGCACGTAGAACGCGAGGTGCGCCCGGCCCGCCGCGCGCGCGGACGCGGGCGTGCCCAGGCCCGCGGGGGCGGGCCTGGCGGTGCGCCAGCGCACGACGAGCCGGATCAGCATCGCCGCGAGGATCGCCATGCCCAGTCCCATGTGCCACTCCAGCATGTCGATCTTGTGTGGGTCGGTGTTCGGCACCACGCGCAGCACGAAGAAGCCGAACAGCAGCGAGGCGATGATGAACCACGCCAGCGTCCAGTGCAGCAGTACGAGCACCGGGTGGTACTTGTTGGCGCGGCCCCCGCCCGGCGCGGCGCGGTCGACGTGACCGGGCGCGTGTGCGTGCGCGCTCATGCCAGCTTCGCGACGACGCGCTCGAGTTCGCCGAGGTTGCGTTCCCAGCCGTACTTCGCGCCCATGAAGTTGCGCTGGTCCTGCTCGCGGAAGCCCGACTGCTCCATGCGCACCAGCACGCCGCCGTCGACCGGCTCGAGCGTCCACCGGACGACGGTCTTCAGGCCGTTGGCGGCCTCCTCGCCCGACGAGTTCCAGGTGTAGGCCAGTTCGTCCGGCGGCTCGACCGTGAGCACCTCGCAGTCGGTGACGCCGTTCCAGCCCTCCATCGGCGGCATGCGGAACGTGAAGCGATGGCCCACGCGCGGCTCGAAGTCGTTGGACATCAGCCAGTCCTCCAGCAGCGGCCCTTGCGTGAGGGCGCGCCAGACCTTGGCCTGCGAGTGCGGGATGCGGCGTTCGACGACGACGCTGCGGGTGTTGGCGGCAGTGGCGGTATTCATCATTGATCCATCCTGTTGAGCAAATTTTCGAGTCGATCCATGCGCTCGTCCCAGAAGACGGCGTAGAAGCGCATCCAGTCCGTCAGCGGCGCCAGGCCCTTGGGCTGGGCGCGGTAGTGCACGACGCGGCCTTGCGGTCGCTCCTGCACCAGCCCGGCCGCCTTCAGCACGTTCAGGTGCTTGGAGACGGCCGGCTGCGACACGCCCGCCTGCTCGGTGAGCGCGCGCACGTTGAGCTCGCCTCCTTCGCGCAGCAGCCGTTCGAACAGCGCGCGGCGCGTGGGGTCGGCCAGGGCCTTGAAGACGTCGTCGGGTGCGGCGGGCATGGCTGAATCATAACCATTTGGTTATTGAAATGTCAAAGCCCCCATGCGCTACGCTGGCACCCATGAAGACGCTGCCGCTCCGACTCTCGCCCGGCGACGACCTGCGCGCCGCCCTCGCCGCGGCCGTCGCGGACGCCGGCGCCGAAGCCGCCTTCGTGCTCGCGGGCATCGGCAGCCTGCGCGAGGCGCAGCTGCGTTTCGCCGGCCGCGACGCGCTGCACCACGCCGTCGGCGACCTCGAGATCCTGACGCTGTCGGGCACGCTGGGTGCGGGCGGTGCGCACCTGCACGCGAGCGTGTCCGACGCCGACGGCCGCGTGCTGGGCGGCCACGTCGCGCCGGGCTGCATCGTGCGCACGACGGCCGAGGTGCTGCTGGCGCTGCTGGACGACGTGCGCTTCACGCGCGAGCCCGACGCGGCCACCGGCTACGCCGAACTGCACGTCTGGCCGCGCGGCGGGGCCTGAGCCCGCGACTTAGAATCGCGGGTTTCCCGCCCGAGATTTCCCGCCATGACCGACGCCGCTTCCCTGCCCACGCTGCCCGACCGCCTGTCCGTCGACCCGCGCAGCCCGCATCACGTGGCCGCGGTCTTCGACCACGACATCGGCATCCGCTTCAACGGCAAGGAACGCCATGACGTCGAGGAATACTGCATCAGCGAAGGCTGGGTGCGCGTGCCCGCGGGCGGCAAGAAGGTCGACCGCAAGGGCAATCCGCTGATGATCAAGCTCAAGGGCACGGTCGAGGCCTTCGTCAAGCCCGCGCCCACGGCGCCCGACGCGCCGGCCGCGCCCGCCGCCTGATCAGCGTTTCTTGTCGCGCGCGGTCTTCTTCTCGAGCCGCTGCGCCTCGGCGGCCATCCCGGCCGCCCACCACGCCGCGAATTCTTCCGGCGTCTCCAGCGTCACGCGCCCCCACGCGCCGCCGCGGAAGTCGTTGAGCGCGATCTCGGCGGCCTTCTGCATGTTCACGCGACCGCCGGGCATCAGCCCGCCGCGCTTGCGGCCGACCTCGGCCAGCAGTTCCTCGTCGGTCATCGCCGTGAAGTCGGCTGTCTTGTAGCGCGCGGTGATGCGGTCGGCGTAGCGATGGCGCACGCGCGACAGCAGCGCCATCGCCACCAGTTCCTCGTCGTACGCGTTGCGACCGATGGCGCCGCTGGCGGCCAGGTTGTAGCCGCCCTCCTCGATCAGGATGCGCGGCCACAGCATGCCGGGGGTGTCGAACAGGTAGAAGTCGTTGGCCAGCACGATCTTCTGCTCCATCTTCGTGATGCCCGGCTCGTCGCCCGTCTTGGCCGCGCGCTGGCCGTTGAGCGTGTTCACGAGCGTGGACTTGCCCACGTTGGGGATGCCGCAGATCAGCACGCGCACCGGCTTGACCATGCCGCCGCGGTTGGGCACCAGCGCGCGGCATTCCGCGATCAACGCCTTGGCCGGCCCGGTGACGCTCGCGTCCAGCCCGATGGCGCGCGTGCCGGGCTGCGCGCGGTAGTGCGCGAGCCATTGCTCGGTGAGCTCGGGGTCGGCGAGATCCTGCTTGTTCAGCACCTTCAGCGCGGGCTTGCCCTGCGTCATCTCGGCCAGCAGCGAGTTCGCGCTGGACCCGGGCAGGCGCGCGTCGAGCAGCTCGATGACGACGTCGATGTCCGGCAGTCGCTCGGCGATCGCCTTGCGGGTCGTGTGCATGTGACCCGGGAACCACTGGATGGCCATCTGGAAGGAGCTTTCTGGGGCGTCGGAGTAAGGGGGAACGCCGGCATTTTCGGTCATGTGCCGCCTCGCCGTGATATCTGGCCGGGGCCGTGGTGTTCCTGGGGCGGGTCAGCCGCAGGCGCAACCCGCGATCGCAGCCGCCGGAAACGCATCCCGGCAGGCCGTGGCGGGTCAAACGACTCGTCCTGCCAACACAATCAACCGCCGGCCACGGTGCCGGTCACCGCGCAAATCAACTGCCGGCCAGAGTCCCGGTCGGCTCGCAACTCGCCCCCTGGGCTTGAGCTATCGTCCGGGATCGCCATCCGAGGACGACTTCGTGACCACGCAACAAGACACCGCGCCCTACCCCATCGGCACGCCCGGCACTCCGTGGGGCGCTGACGAGAAGGCCGCCTGGCTCGCGCGCCAGCACATCCGGCGCAGCTACGACGCCGAGGTCGTCCAGCCGCTGAAGGCCGCCGTGCCCGCCGCGGCGCACCTGTTCTCGTACGGCGTGCTGGACTACGCGCGCCTGGGCCTGCCCGCCTACCCGCTGCATGCCGTGCGCAGCCGCGACTGGCAGCCCGGCCGCCCCACCGTCCTGGTGACCGGCGGCGTGCACGGCTACGAAACCAGCGGCGTGCAGGGCGCGCTGCAATGGATCGCCACCGAGTTCGAGCGCCACGCGCGCGACGTCAACGTGCTGGTGCTGCCCTGCATCAGCCCCTGGGGCTACGAGACGATCAACCGCTGGAACCCCGACGCGCTCGACCCGAACCGCCAGTTCCGCCAGGACGGCCCCGCCGCCGAATCGGCGCTGGCGATGGCCTGCGTGGCGGCGCACGGCGGCGCGGTGGACCTGCACGTCGACCTGCACGAGACCACCGACACCGACAACAGCGAGTTCGGCCCCGCCAAGGCCGCGCGCGACGGCAAGGCCTTCGACTGGCACGCGATCCCCGACGGGTTCTACCTGGTCGGCGACACGGAGAGGCCGGAGCCCGATTTCCAGCGCGCGCTGATCGAGGCGGTGCGCCCCGTCACCCACATCGCCGACGCCGACGAGCACGGCTGCATCATCGGGACGAAGCTCGAGCAGCCCGGCGTCATCAACTACGCCAAGCGCGAGCTGGGCCTGTGCGGCGGCATGACCGCGGCGCGCTTCGTGACGACGACCGAGGTCTACCCCGACAGCGCCACCGCCACGCCGGCGCAGTGCAATGCGGCGCAGGCGGCCACCGTCGTCGCGGCCATCGACTACCTGCTCAAGCACGCCGCGCCGACCGCATAGACTGGCGTCCCGCGCCGACCGGCGCCCGCCACGGAACGACCGCATGCGCCTGTCCCGCCTCGCCACTGTCCTCGCCCTCGCCATGGCGAGCCAGGTCCAAGCCGCCGATTGCAGCGCCCTGTTGCAGCAGCACCTGGCGAGCGACATGGCGCTGCCCTTGGACGCCTTCGACC
>Ga0207675_100003137_pt1 | contig 16207 bp, 14 predicted proteins | sample KBSSwiS42_FD_184305 | JGI IMG/M metagenome (GOLD analysis project Ga0207675, IMG submission 184305) | Switchgrass rhizosphere microbial communities from Kellogg Biological Station, Michigan, USA - KBS Switchgrass S4-2 (SPAdes) (version 2) | ecosystem: Host-associated > Plants > Roots >... | reverse complement strand
AGCGCGGGCACCAGGATCGACGCCGCTTCCATATCGTCAAAACCGGTGACCGACACGTCGCCCGGCACGGCGACCGACTGCGCGTGACATTCGAGTACCGCGCCCATCGCCAGCACGTCGTTGCCGCAGATCACCGCAGTCGGACGGGGCGAGGAATCCAGCAGTGTCTGCATGGCCGCGCGCGCCGCGGCGATCGCATACGGCGCTTCGATCACATGCTGCGGCGCCAACGCGAGGCCGCGGGATGCGAGCGCTTCGCGCACGCCCGCCAGCCGCCTGCGCGCGCGATCGTTGCCCTCGATCACGCCGTGGATCATCGCGAATTCGCGGTGGCCGATATCGGCGAGATAATGGGCGACGCGCATCGCGGCGATCCGATTGTCGAAGCCGACGCACGAGTGCTGTCCCGAGGGATCGAGCGCCCACGTCAGCACGTACGGCATTTGCATGTCGGCGAGCAGTCCGAACAGATCGCCGGAATGCTCGGCCCCGATCAGGACGACGCCGTCGACGCCGCGTTCGATCAGCGAGCGCGCGACCTTCACTTCATTCTGGAGATCGAAGTCGTGACAGGCGAGCAGCAGCAGATAGCCGCGTTCGTCGAGCGTTTTTTGCAGTGCGTGCGTGGCCTTCGCGTAAAGCAGGTTGTCGAGCGTCGGCAGCACGGCGCCCACGGTCCGGCTGCGCCGGGCGCGCAACGCGCTCGCCGCCCCATGGGGTACGTAACCGAGCTGACGAGCCGCGTCTTCGACCCGCTTCAAAGTGGCCGCACTGACCGATGGCTCCCGCGCCAGCGCCCGCGACACGGTGGCGTTGCACACGCCGGCAAGGCGCGCGACATCGATGAGCTTGGCCGCGGGTTTGGTCAACGCGTGTCCGGTGGGTGAAGTTCAAGTATGCTCGCACCATGCGTATCGAACTGCAAGGCGGGGCGTCCGCAAGGGCCGCCGGGTAAGCGAAATGCAAGACTGTCTGCGCGATGACTGGACACCATCATGAGTTCGGGTAATCCGGGCCGGCTGGCTTACGTGCTCGCCGCGTTGCTCTTGTCTGCGTATGGCGTGAATGTGCTGCTCGGCAAAGGTATCGCGGTGTTCGGCTGGCCATTGCCGCATGCGAGCGATCTTGCCGAGTTCCTGACCGTGCTTGCGGCGATGGTCCTGTTCGTCACCGGCCTCATGCGTAACGAGACGGGTTCACGGTCCCCGGATAATTCATAGTTCCTGCTTTAATAATAATCAGCCAGAGGAGAAAAACGATGACCAGCCGAAACCAGCAGCCCGCATCACCCGCGCGCCGGCGCTTCATGGAAGTGTCCGCGCGCTACGGTTTCACCACCGCGGTCCTCGCCGCGACCGGCGGCTATCTATGGTCAGATACCGCCGTGGCGCAGACCGCCGCGGACGAGGAAAGCCGCGCGCGCAACGCGCAGCACCGCATGATCCTCGCCACCGAATACAAGCTGGGCTCCTTCGTGAGCTATCCCATCATGCAGGAGGCGTTCAAGGAGAACGCCCAGAACCTGAGCAAAGGCGCTCTCTATGTGAAGCTCTTTCCCGCCGGCCAGCTCGGCGTCGGCGGCTCGCTCGCGCAGAAAGTGCAGGGCGGCACCGTCAACGCCGGCGGCCTCTCGCTGTCGAACTTCTCCGCCTACGCGCCGGCGGTCGACCTCATCAACATCCCGTACTGGTGCGGCGAGAATCAGCGCTACGCGAACCTGGTCACGTCCAAGGCGTGGGCCGACGAGATCACGCCCAAAGTCAATGCCAAGAACTACAAGCCGCTTTTCTATTACACGGTGGATCCGCGCACGATCGCGGTGCGCAGGGGCTTCGGCCGGATCGTGCGTACGCCCGACGACATGAAAGGCGTCAAAATGCGGATCCCGCCATCCAAGCTGCTGGGGCGCTTTTATCAGCTCGCCGGCGCCAATCCGACCATCGTCGCCTGGGGCGAAACCCCGACCGCGCTCAAACAGGGGGTGGCGGATGCGCTCGACCCGGCGATCGGCGCGCTCTATACGTTCGGCTTCATCGATATCCTCGAAGCGATCACGACGGTTGAGTCGGTGCCGGACGCGCAGATGTTCGCGTGCAATCTGCCGTGGTTCAACGGCCTGCCCAAAGACGTGCAGCGCAAGTTCGAGGAGGCCGCGGAATTGACCCAGGCGCAATCGTTCGCGCAGATCATCAAGGCGCGCGACCTGTCGGTGCAGGAGTTCACCAAGGTCGGCTGCAAGTTCTACGCGCCCACCGCCGACGAGAAAAAACGCTGGGTCGACGCGTGCGGCGAACAGAGGAAGGAATGGGACGACATCAAGAAAGACCTCGCAGGCTCGCTGGAGACTTTCGAGAAACTCAAAAAGGCGGCCAACACCAAGGGCAAGCTGACGGTGGCAAGTTAACGGTCACGAGGCCGGAGTTCGACCGTGAATAGCCTGTTAAAGCGTCTCGACGCCGACGCCGAGCGCTATCTGATGCTCGTGTTTTATTGCACGGTCGTGTTCGTCATCGTCAACGAAGTCGTGCGGCGCTTCGTGTTCCAGTATTCGAGCCTGTGGGGCGAAGAAGTCGCGCGCTACGCGTTCATCTACCTGGGCTGGATCGGGGCTGCGCAAGCCGTCAAGGAGCGCGCGCACATCCGCTTCGACACGGTGCTGCAGCTGCTGCCCGGGCGCTGGCATGGCTATATCTACATTTTCGCCGACGTCGTCACCCTGATTTTCGCGATCATTGCAATTTACTGGTCGATGCATACGATTTCGACGATCGTCGAGTTCGGCGCGGCGGCCCCCGCCCTGCGCATCAGCAAGGCGTGGTTCGAATTCGCCGTGCCGCTGGGCTTCACGCTCATGATCTGGCGCCTCGCGCAATCGATCCGGCGCGACATTCAGGACATCCGTGCCGGACGCGACGCGTTCAAGGGCGCGCTGCTGTTCGACTGACGCAACGATTCCGATGACTCACTGCTTTCGTCAGGGCCGGGTTGACCGCCTGCGCCTCGCGCCCGATATGTTGCGCGGTTTCCAACGCTGACACTATGACGGCCACGCTGTGCATCGTGCTCATGCTGGTGCTGCTCGCACTGTCCGTGCCGTTCTGGGTGATCCTCGGCGTCGGCACGGTGGCCCTGCTCCTGACCACCGATTCGCTGCCGTTGTCGCTGCTCGGCGAAGCGCTGTTCGACAATGTCGATTCGTTCGCGCTGATCGCGATCCCGCTCTTTGTGCTGACCGGCGATGTGATGGTGCGCTCGAAGCTCGCCTACAAGCTCCTGGATTTCGCGGAAGCGACCACCGGCAGCCTGCGTTCGGGGCTCGGCACCTCGACGGTCATGGGCTGCGGTTTTTTTGCGTGCATTTCCGGCTCGGATGCGGCCGACGCCGCGGCAATCGGCCGCATCACCATGAAACGGCTGGTCGACCGCGGTTATCCGCTGCCGTACGCGTGTGCGCTGGTGGCGGCAGGCGCGTGCACCGGCATCCTGATTCCGCCGTCGATCGCCTACATCATCATCGGGCTGGTGCTCGGCATTTCGTCGTCGACGCTGTTTCTCGCCGCGTTCATCCCAGGCCTGATTGTGCTCATCTCCGTCATGTTGACCAACGTGGTATTGAACCGAATCCATGGCTACGAGAATTCCAAGCAACGATTTTCGTGGCGCGCCTGGTTTATCGCGCTGAACGATGCCAAGTACGCAATCGCCGTGCCGCTCATCATCCTCGGCGGCATTTACACCGGCGTGTTCACGCCGACCGAATCGGCGGCGGTCGCGGTGGCCGTCGCGCTGATCGTGGGCCTGTGCCAGCGCACCATCACGCTGAAGGATTTTCCGGCAATGCTCGCCACCTCGGCGCGCGTCAACGGCGTGATCCTGCCCATCATCGCGGTTGCGCTGCTGTTCGCGCAGGCGCTGACCGTGCTCGACATTCCGCAGCAGTTCGTCGCCGCGCTCACTGCGCTCACGACCGACCGCACGCTGCTGATCCTGATCATGCTGCTGATCTTTATCATCGCCGGCATGTTCATGGAGACCACGCCCAACCTCGTGATCCTGGCGCCGCTCCTCTATCCGGTCGCGCAACAAATCGGGATGGACCAGATCCACTTCTGCATCTTCATGGTGACTTCGCTGGGCCTGGGCTTTATCACGCCGCCGATGGGGCTGAACCTCTTTGTGGTCGCCAGCCTGACCGGGCAGCCGATCATGACCATCGCGCGTTACGCATTTCCGTTCGTGGTGGTGATGGTGCTGGTCTCGGCATTGATCGGATTCGTACCGCCGATTTCGCTGTGGGCGGTCCGCTAGCGCCCTGGCATGCACATGGAAGCCCACCCGCATGCAACTTGAATTGAGCGATCACGTCGCGCTGGTCACCGGCGGGGCGAGCGGCATCGGCGCCGCGACCGCGCGCACCCTCGCCGCCGAGGGCTGCCGGGTTATCGTGGCCGACATCAATTTTGCCGGCGCACAGGCGGTCGCGGCGGAAATCGAAACCTCGGGCGCCCACGCGCGGGCGATGGCGCTCGACGTGCGCGACCGCAGCGCCATCGACCATTGCGTCGCCGACATTGCCGCCCGCGAAAAACGCATCGATGTACTCATCACCGCCGCCGGCATCATCAAGAGCGGCGCGCTCGCAGGCTCGACGATGGAGGACTGGCAGGCGCTGTGCGCCACGAATTTAACCGGCGTGCTGGCGACGTGTCACGCAGTGATGCCGGTAATGACACGCCAGCACGCGGGCCGCATTATCAATATCGCGTCGGTCGCCGCCCATCGCGGCGGCGGCCTCGTCGGCAATGCGCTCTACGGCATGACCAAGGCCGGCGTCATCGCGCTGACCAAGGGGCTCGCGCGCGAGCTTGCGCCGCTCGGCATCACGGCCAACGTGCTGGCGCCGGCGCTGACGGACACCCCGCTGGTGCGCGACGCGCTCACGCCCGAGGTGCTGGCGAGAATCAAGTCGCGCATCCCGGCGGGCCGGCTGGGCGAAGCGCAGGATATGGCGGACCTCATCACGTTTCTCGCGTCGGCGCGCGCCAGCTACATCACCGGCGCAGTCATCGATATCGACGGCGGCTATCTGACGAGCTGACGGGTCGGCGCAAAGACAGAGCGCCAACGAAAAAGCCGGCGGCTGCCGGCTTTTTGCGGTTCTCGCGCGGGTTATGCCGCTACACGCCCTTCGCGCTGTATTTCTTGTACTTCGACAACAGCCGCTTCGGCTGCTTGAACGCATCGCGGCGGAACGGGTCTCCCAGCTCGCGCGTCAACATCAGGTTGATCACGGTCGGCTTGTTCGATTTGACCGCCGTGCGCAGCGCGTCGCCGATGTCGCCGACCTCATCGACCGTCATGCCTTTCGCGCCCATCGCTTTCGCGACGTCGGCGAAATTCGGGTTCTCGAGGTTGGTGCCGAGGTAACGGTTGTTGAAATAATCGATCTGGTTTTTCTTTTCCGCGCCCCACTGGCCGTTGTTGAACACCACTGCGACCACCGGGATGTCTTCACGCACGCAGGTCATCACCTCGGCGAGACTCATGCCCCACGCGCCATCGCCGACATAGGCAATGGCGGGACGGTCCGGGCGGCCGACTTTGGCGCCGATCGCCGCCGGATACGAGTATCCGCAGTTGCCGAAGCTCATCGCGGCGAGAAAACTCGGCGCCATGTCAAAATGCAGATAGGAATTCGAGACCGAGCACACGTTGCCGATATCGGTCGACACCATCGCATTTTTCGGCATCGCCTTGGCGAGCGCGGCCAGCGCCTGGCGCGGGCCGATGCGGCCTTTCTCGTTGGGCGAGGGCCATTTCGCGAGCTCCTGCGCCCACGATTCTTTTTCCTTGCGCACTTCGGCCAGCCGCCCCTTGTTCGGCGCCATCTTGCCGTAGGTCTGCAGCCGGTGCAGCAGCTCGCGCGCGGCGAGCTTCGCGTCGCCGCAGATGCCGATCGACACTTTTTTAACCAGGCCCAGCATGCGCGGGTCAGAGTCGATCTGGATGATCTTGGCGTTTTTCGGCCAGTATTCAAGTCCGTGCTGCGGCAAGGTTCCGAACGGTCCGAGCCGCGAGCCGAGTGCCAGCACAACGTCGGCGCGCGAAATCAGGTTCATCGCGGCTTTCGAACCCTGGTAGCCGAGCGGCCCGCACGCGAGCGGGTGGCTCGCCGGGAACGAATCGTTGTGCAAATAGCTGTTGACGACAGGCGCGGTCAGATAGTCGGCGAGCGCCACGCATTCCTTGATGCCGTTTGCCATCACGACGCCGCCGCCCGAGAGGATGACCGGGAACTTGGCCTTGGCGAGCAGGCGCGCCGCCTGGTCGAGCGATTCCGGTCCGCCCGCGCCGCGTTCGATTTTCTGCGGGGCCTGGATTTCGTAATCGCCCTCGCCGTAGTAGTAATCGCGCGGAATGTTGATCTGCACCGGCCCGCGCTCGTGCATCGCAATGGTAAACGCGCGGTGCATGAGCTCCGCCATGCGCAGCGGCGAATTAATGTGCACCTGCCACTTGGTGATCTTCGAGAAGATCGGCATCTGCTCGGTTTCCTGAAAACCGCCCAGGCCCATGGTCAGGCTGCCCGATTCCGGCGTGATGCACACGACCGGCGAATGCGCCCAGTAGGCGGCGGCGATGCCGGTCACGAAATTCGTGATGCCGGGGCCGTTCTGCGCGATGCACACGCCGTGCCTGCCCGTCACGCGCGAATAGCCGTCGGCCATGTGCGCGGCATTCTGCTCGTGCGCGACCGAAATAAAGCGGATGCCGGCGAGCGGAAACAAATCATGCGCGTCCATATAGGCGCTGCCCACAATGCCAAACGTATCGGTCACGCCCTGCGCGACCAGCGTTTCGACAAAAGCTTCGGACGGCGTCATGCGCACTTTGCCCGATTGGGTGGCGAGATTTTTCACTTCAGTCATCGTGTTCATGGCGGCTCCTGGGGGCAAAAAATGGCGGCGGTTGAGGGGCGCAGTTTAGCGCGGGCCCTGCGATTTTGGAAGCGCTTACATTGGCCGTTGCGGACCGGAATACCTAGAGATCGGGGGCTTCTTCGACTGGTGCGCTGGCTGGCCGGCCGCGGCTCGTCAGGTAGATACCGCCGAGTATCAATGCGCAGCCGATCAGATGATAAATATGCAGGCGCTCGCCGATAAACACGATCGCAAGCAGCGGCGTGTAAACCAGCATCAGGTACATGAATGGGCCCGCGCGATTGGGCCCGACTTCCTGCACCGCGCGGTTCCAGAACACGTATGAGACGACGGTCGACAGCGCGCCGATATAAAGCAGAGCACCCAGGACCTCGGCGGTCGGATTGAGCGTGCGGCCCGCCGCCAGTTCCCACGCATAGAACGGGATCATCGCGCACACCCCCATCGCGGCAATCACCCACAGCATCGCGAGCAGATTGAGCTCCAGCGGCCGCCAGCGCAGGCAAACCGTATAGATCGCCCACGCGAGCGTCGCGAGCAACACCCACAAGTCGCCGCGATTGAGCTCGAGGTTCGCCAGCGCGGCGAAATCGCCCGCCGTAAGAATGACGGTAACGCCGACCATCGAAATCGACACGCCCAGAGCCTGCATGAGCGACAGCCGCTCGCCGAACAGCAGGCGCGACAGCAGCAGGATCAATACCGGCGTGACCGAATTGAGCAGCGCGCCATTGGTCGCAGTCGTCTCGCGCAACCCGATATAAACCGGAATGTGCTGAAACACCGTGGCGAGCAGTGCGAGCAAGCCGAGTACGCGCCACGAGCCGGCGATCACGCGCCATTGGCGTCGTACGTGCGAGTAAGCGAACGGCGTGAGGATGATGAGCGCAATCGACCAGCGCCAGAATGCAAGCGCGACGGGCGGCACGTCGAAGCGCAGCGCGCGCGCAAATACCCAGTTGCCCGCCCAGAAGAGCACCGCAATCGCCAACAGAACGTACGGAAAATAGGGTGAGCGCCGCAATTAAAGACTGCTGCACGCGCGATCGCGGCCCCGGAGCATCGAAAACTTCATATCGCTACCAATACGCGAGCGCGCCGCGGAACAGTTCGCGCAGATCGTCGCGGGTCACTGCGCGCGGCGCGTTTTTCAGCACGCGTTGCTGCGGCCATGCGCCGTCGACCAGCGCGTCGAGATCGCGCGCCGAAAAGCCGATCGACGACAGGCCGCCCGGGAACCGCGTGGCCTGCATAAACTTGATGATCTGCCCGGCGAGCACTTCGCCGGCATCGGCAAGCGTGGCGCCACGCAAGTCCGCGCCCAGCCGCTGCGCCGCATCGAGATGGCGGTCGGGGCAGGCGCTGGCGGTAAAGCGGTAGACGGACGGCGCATTGAGCACCACCGACATGCCGTGCGGCACGAACGGCTCGTGCTGCGGATAGTGGGGCGCGCGATATTCGTGAACGAGCCCGGACACGGCGTAGGACATGCCGTGCGGCAGATGGCAGCCCGCGTTGCCGAAGGCGATCCCGGCCAGCGTCGCCGCGTACATCATTTCCGCGCGCGCCTCGGTGTCCGCGGGGTCGTTAACCGCGCGCACGAGGTATTTACCGACGAGGCTCAGCGCCTCGAATGCGACCATGTCGCTGAACGGATTCGCGCCTTGCGAGGGTGGACGCAAGCTGCCGTTCGAGGGTTTTGCGCGCCGCGCGTACGAAATGTCGGTCAACGTTTCGAGCGCGTGCGACATCGCATCAAAACCCGTCGACGCGACGATGGTCGACGGCAGCGTGTGCGTGACCTCGGGATCGATGAGTCCGGTGGTCGGTTTCAACAGCCGCGACTGGATTCCGGTCTTCGCTTTCATCGCGAGCAGGTCGAATATCGCGATGCCCGTGGCCTCTGAACCGGTGCCGGAGGTCGTCGGGCAGGCGATGTGCGGTTTCAACGGACCGGGTATCGGCTGACCGCCGCCGATTGGTGCGTTCACGTACGTCAGAAAATCTGCGGGATAGGTTGAATACAGGTTCGCCGCTTTGCACGTATCGATGACCGAGCCGCCGCCGACCGAAAAAAATCCGTCGAACGTGCCGTCGAGCGCAAACTGTGCCGCCGCTTTGAACGAGGCGTCGGTCGGCTCGACCCGCACTTCGTCGTATATCGCGTAATCGACCCCCGCGGCTTTCAGCGACGCCGTGACGGTGGCGAGCGGCGGCAGTTTGCGGACGCCCGCATCGGTATAGATGGCAACGCGTTTCAGCCCGAGCGCGCGCGCCTGGTCGCCCGCCTCGCGCAGGCACCCGGCGCCGAACGTCAACGTCGACGCGTCGATCGTGAACGCGCGATCGCCGTCGTCGGTCGGCGCGAAATAATGGTGACAGCAACCCACAGCACTTCTCCGGTGAGGCGCGGCCGGTCAGCCCGCGCTGAAGATATCGCGATAGCCCGTGTATATCGAAGCGAACAGGACGGGTCCCAACACCAGAAACCCGAGCCCGAACGGAATGGCGGCGATGAGGCACAGCACGACCGCGATGACGCCGTAGAGCAGGAACGGCACGATGTTCTTCAGGCAGGCGTAGAAACTCGTCTTCATCGCATCGACGGGCTTCAACTGGTTGAACACGATTAGCGACGGCGCGAACCACAGCGCCATATACAGCGGCACCGCGAGGGCCAGCACGACGAGCAGCGCGAGGAAGAACGAAAGTCCCATCGCCCCGACGTGCGCGATCGGCTCGCCGCCCATCATCATCGACATGAAGGCGCCGCCGCCCGCAATTAGCACCGCGGGTATTAGCGCGAGTATCCAGCCAACCACGGTCAGGACGCCCAGCAACACGAGGTCGCCGGTATTCTGCTTGAATCCCGCGAACAAGTGACCAACCTCGAGGGTTTCGTCGCGTGCGAGCGCTGCGCACCCGAGCATCAAACCGCCCATGAAAACCTGCGTGAGCAACACGCCGGCGAGCGAGCCGATCACTGGTATGAAATGGATCAGGCTTGCACAGACCACGAACACGATGAGGATCAGTATCCAGGTGCCGGGCTGCTTCTTGAAGAGCGCAAAACCCTCCGCGATCCACTCCCACCCGCGCCCGGCATCCACGCTGCGCGGCGTCGACGAAGCGGGCGCGGCGGCTGGCGCGACCGTGGGCGTGACGCGCGGCGGGGGCGAACCCGGCGGCTGATAGGGATTGGATTCACTCATGACGGCGTTCCTCCTTGAGAGTGGTTGGATGCGCGGGCCGGCAGCTTCGTCCATCGTAGAGTAATCCCGCCGTCATTACAAACCGCCGCGCGCGGCGTCCTGCAAAATCAGGTCGGCCGCCTTCTCCGCGATCATCACGACCGGCGCGTTGGTATTGCCCGACACCAGCGTCGGCATGATGGAGGCGTCGACTACGCGGAGTCCCGCGACGCCGTGCACGCGCAACCGCGCGTCGACCACGGATTCCGGGCCGGCGCCCATTTTGCAGGTGCCGACAGGATGAAAAATCGTCGCGCCGTAATTGCGCACGAATTCGAGCACTTCGTCGTCGCTTTGCGCGCTGTCGCCGGGCCGGTATTCGTCGCCGATCAAGTGTTCGAGCGCGCGCGTGCGCGCGAGCTTGCGCGCGACTTTGACGCCCTCGACCATCGTGCGGCAATCGAGCTCGGTCGACAGGTAGTTGGGCCGCATCGCCGGCGCCGCCAGCGGATCGCGCGATTTGATCATCACCGTGCCGCGCGACGTCGGCCGTAACTGGCACATGGAAAACGTGCAGCCCGGCCACGGATGGGTCGCAGCGCCCGCCATTTCCGCCGACAGGGCGGCGAAGTGAAACTGGATGTCGGGCGACGCCGCCTGCGGCAGCGCGCGCGCGAACATGCCGCCGTAGTTGATCCCGATCGCCAGCGGTCCGGTGCGATGTGCGAGCCACCGCCACCCCATGCTGATGCGGCCGCGCAGGCTTTTGAGCTCATCGTTGATGGTAATCGGCTGCTTGACCTTGTACATGACGCGCGCCTGCAAGTGGTCCTGCAGATTCTCGCCGACGCCGGGCAATTCATGCACGACGGGAATTCCGTGCGCCTGCAACAACGCCGCGCCGCCAAGTCCCGACAGCTGCAGCAATTGCGGGCTTTGCAGCGCGCCTGCAGCCAGCAAGACTTCGCGCGCCGCGCGCACTTCGTGTTCAGCGCCGCGCTGCCGGTAGCGCACGCCGACAGCGTGTTTGCCTTCCAGCACGAGGGAGGTCGCCCGCGCTTCGGTTTCGATGCGTAAATTGGCGCGCTTGCGCGCCGGTTTCAGATAGCCGGCCGCCGTCGAGCAGCGCAGGCCGTTGCGCGTGAACAACTGGTAGTAGCCGACGCCCTCCTGCAGCGCGCCGTTGAAATCATCGTTGCGCGGCACGCCCAGCTCGCCCGCACCCTCGATGATCGCGTCCATCAGCGGATGCGTCTCGCCGATATCGGAGCACGCGAGCGGCCCGTCGCCGCCGTGATATTCGCTGGCGCCGCGCGAATTGCGCTCGCACTTGATGAAATAGGGCATTACGTCGCGCCAGCTCCAGCCGTCGTTGCCGAGCGCTGCCCAGTGGTCGTAGTCCTGATGCTGGCCGCGCACGTAAATCAGCCCGTTGATCGAGCTCGAGCCGCCGAGCCCGCGGCCGCGCGGCCAGTAGATCTCGCGATTGTTCATCGCAGGCTCGGGCTCGGTATGGAATCCCCAGTTGTAGACGGGATGAAACATCGTCTTCGCGTAGCCGATCGGAAGGTGTATCCACAGGCTGTTGTCGCGCGGTCCGGCTTCGAGCAGCAGCACGGAGAACCGGCCGTTTTCGCTCAGGCGGTTCGCGAGCACGCAGCCGGCCGAGCCGGCGCCGACGATGACATAATCATAAGTCGCGTCAGCCACGGCAGGCCCCGCTGGCACGACGCAAGCTGACGAATAAATGCGTCATGTTGAAAGATCCCCGTGAGACCGGCGCGCAGTGCCGTTGCAATGAAGTATTGCGAAGCAAGGTCTTTTTGTCTAGCATTGACTGCGTAATGTCGCGCATTTAGAAAATGCGGCGCTCAATTAGCGCCGCACGTTTGCAAACACAACCGCAGTTCCCGCGCCGGCGATAAACACGCTTAAGACGTGGCTGACCGCCCAGCAATCGAAAATGCTTGTTTTCACTAGGAGGAGCCATGGCATTCCGTTGGATATCCCGCTGTTTTATGGTCGTCGCGGCATTGCTGCTCGCGTCCACGGTACACGCGCAGCAACCGCAGGCATTCAAAATGCGGATTCAGGCCGCGGTGCCGGCCGCCAGCATCTACTTCGAGCTGCTTAAGAAATTCGGCGACCGCATCGATCGCATGACCGCGGGACGCCTGAAGATCGAGGTGCTGCCGGACGGCGCTATCGTGCCGGCGTTCGAGATTCTCGACGCGGTCGACAAGGGCGTCGTCGAAGGCGGCTACGCATGGACGCATTACTGGTCGGGCAAGCATCCGGCCGCCGGCCTCTTCAGCAATCCGATGGCGGGCGCGGGTGTCGGCCTCGACCAGTTGTCGCACGTCGCCTGGTTGTTCGAAGGCGGCGGCTACGATTTATATCGCAAGCTCTACTCGGACATACTCAAAGTGAACGTCGAGCCGCTGATGATCCAGCCGATGGGGCCGGATCCACTGGGATGGTTCAAGCGCCCGATCAAGGACACCGCCGACTTCAAGAAAATGAAATACCGCTCGCCGCCGGGCATCACCGGCGAGATTTTCAAGGAGATGGGTGTGTCGGCAGTAGCAATGCCCGGCGGCGAAATCGTGCCCGCCGCGCAACGCGGCGTGATCGACGCCGCGGAATGGATCGGCCCCGCCGATGACATGAATCTCGGCCTGCACACGGTATGGAAATTTTATTACCTCCAGGGCCTGCACCAGTCGACTGACATCGGTGAAGTGATCGTCAACAAGACGTTCTGGAACAAGCTGCCGCCCGATATCCAGGAAATTGTGCGCACCGCGGCAATGGCGTCGATGACCGAAACCTACACGTTCAACGTGTATCGCAACGCCCAGGCGGTGGTCAAGCTGCGCAATGATTTCAAGGTGCAGATACTCGATACGCCGAAGGATTTCTTCCCCGAGTTCGTGCGCGCGACCAACGTCGTGCTCGATCGTTACGCGAGCAAGGATGCCTTCTTCAAACAGGTGCTCGATTCGCAGAAAAATTTCGCGGTTACCGTGGTGCCGTACTGGACCAAGATCCTCGACTTGTACTCGAACCTGGGTAACGCGGCGCTCAAATCCGCGGAAAAACCCGCGGCCAAAAAATAGCGCGCGACTGACGCCAACCGAGGGCGCGGCTGACCCCGCGCCCTCTTTTTGTCCGCCTTAGCATCCGTGATCCATGGAATCCACGAATAAAATTCCGCCGCGCTGGCTGCTGGCCACAATCCGCACTTGCGATGCTGTGAGCCTGTGGTCGGGCAAGCTCGTGGCGTGGCTCATTTTTCCGATGGTGCTGAGCCTCGTGTACGAGGTGGTTGCGCGCTATATATTCGATGCGCCGACGACCTGGGCATACGACATGACGTACATCCTGTACGGCAGCTTCTTCATGCTCGGATCGGCCTACACGCTGTTGAAAAAAGGCCATATCCGTACCGACACCTACTATGCCGCGTGGTCGGTGCAGCGCCAGGGACTGGTCGACGCGGTTTGCTACGTCGTGTTCTATTTTCCCGGGATGCTCGCGTTTGTGTACGTGTGCTGGGGCTTTTTCGTGCGCTCGTTCGAGCAGGGCGAGCGCGTTGTCAGCAGCCCGTGGATGCCCGTCATTTATCCGCTCAAGGGCGCGCTGTTCATGGCGATCGTGCTGCTCATCGTGCAGGGCTTTTCGGAACTCCTTAAGAGCATCTGGGCGGCGCGCCACGGAAAGTGGTTATGAGTCCCGAGTGGATCGGCATCCTGTCGCTCGTGGTGCTGTTCGGCGCGATATTCGTCGGCTTCCCGATTGCGTTCACGCTGATCGCGGTCGCGCTGGTATTTGGCCTGATCGGCCTGGGCGAGCTGACGATGCATCTGATGACGCTGCAGTTTTTCTCCGTCATGAAGGAAACCACGCTCGCGTCGGTGCCGTTTTTTCTCTTCATGGGCTATTTGCTCGAGCAATCGGGCCTGATGGAACGCCTGTTTCGCGGCGTGCAGTTGTTGCTGGCGCCGCTGCGCGGTTCGCTCTATCTCGCGGTGCTGATCACGGCCACCATATTTGCCGCGGCCACCGGCATCGTCGGTTCGTCGGTAACGCTGCTCGGCGTGATGGCTGCACCCGCGATGAAGCGAAGCAAGTACGACGTGCGTCTTTCGGCCGGAACGATCGCGGCGGGCGGCACATTGGGCATCCTGATTCCCCCGTCCGTGATGCTGATAGTCATGGGGCCGGTCGTCGGCGTGCCGACCACGGACCTCTTCGCCGCCGCTGTCGTGCCGGGGTTGTTGCTGTCGGGTCTGTATATCGCGTACACGCTGATGCGCAGTTATCTGAACCCGAGCCTGGGCCCCGCCTTGCCGCTGGACGAGCGCAGACCGCTCGGCTACGTGCTGAAGGAACTCATCTTCGGCATCGCACCGATCGTGCTGGTGATCATGGCAACACTCGGCGTAATCCTCGCCGGTATCGCGACGCCCACCGACGCCGGCGCGGTCGGCGCCTTCGCGGTATTCGTGTTGACGCTCATCTACCGCCGCATGACCTGGGAAAAGCTCAAGAAAGCGGTTTTTTCCACCCTCGAAGTCTCGTGCATGATTCTGTTGCTGGTCGCGGCGTCGAATTTTTTCGGCGCGGTTTTCTCGCGCCTGGGCTCGGCAACGCTGATCGCGGAATCGCTGCTCACGCTGAATTTCTCGCCGACCATCATGCTGCTCTTGATCCTCGCGATCATTTTCGTGCTTGGCTGGCCGCTTGAATGGGTGCCGATAGTGCTGATCGTGGTGCCGATATTGATGCCGCTCGTGCAAAAGCTGGGCATCGACCTCGTGTGGTTCTGCACGCTCGTGGCCGTATGCCTGCAGACGGCCTGGCTGTCTCCGCCCGTCGCGCTGTCGGCCTACTTTCTCAAAGGCGTGGTGCCGGACTGGGAGCTCAAGGACATTTACGCGGGCATGATGCAGTTCATGGTGCTGCAGATCATCGGCCTGCTCTTGATCCTGTACGTCCCGCAGATCGCATTGTGGCTGCCCGCGCTGTTGCGGGAATGAGCGCGCCGGATAGGCGACGCCGATGAACGGCCTCGAAGCACTGCCCGTCGCGGTCCTCGCGTGGCTCATGTTCGCGGTCATCCTGGCCGGCTTCATGCAGGGCGCACTGGGCTTCGGCTTCCCCTTCATCGCCACGCCGATGGTCGCGATGCTGGTCGACATGCGGACCGCGATCGTCATCGTGCTGCTGCCTACTCTGTTTACCGTGGCAATTACGCTGTTTACCAGCGGCCCATTGCGGGTGACTTTGAAACGTTTTTGGCTGATGCCCGTATACGCGACGGCGGGAGCTTTGGCGGGAACCTGGATTTTTGTCGCAGCGCCGGACGCGCCTTACCAGTTACTGCTGGCGGTAATCATCATCGTCTATCTGAATCTCGACCGCGTTTCGCGCGGTGACTGGCCGCTCGTGAAGCGGCGCGAGAAAGCGTTCGCGCCGCTCGCCGGGGTCGCCGCGGGCTTGTTCGAGGGCACGGCCAACGTCGCTGCGCCACCGCTTATTATTTATTACCTCGCGCTGGGTCTCGCACCCGCTATGCTGGTGCAGGCAATGCAGATCTGCTTTTTCGTCGGCAAGTCGACCCAGTTCGCGGTGCTGACGTGGCATGGCGGCGTTTCGGCGGCGCAATGGATCGCGACACTGCCATTTTGCGTGGTGGCAGTGGCGGCCGGTTTTGTGGGCGTGCGCCTGCGCGATCGCATCGATGCCGCGATGTTTCGTCGCTGGGTCAAGCGCGCGCTCGCGCTGATCGCGATGGCGCTGCTCGTCCAATATGCTTATCAGAACTGGCTCGCGTAAAGCGGCGCAATAAAAAAGGGAGCCGAAGCTCCCTTTTTAATCCGCTGCCGAAATTTATTTCTGCAGCACTTTCTTGAGTTCGCCGTTTTCGTACATCTCGCGCAGGATGTCCGAGCCGCCGACGAATTCGCCGTTCACATAGAGCTGCGGAATGGTCGGCCAGTTCGCGTATTCCTTGATGCCCTGGCGGATGTCCGGGTTTTCGAGCACGTTGACCGCATAAAAGTCCTCGAC
>Ga0207675_100003136_pt1 | contig 16207 bp, 20 predicted proteins | sample KBSSwiS42_FD_184305 | JGI IMG/M metagenome (GOLD analysis project Ga0207675, IMG submission 184305) | Switchgrass rhizosphere microbial communities from Kellogg Biological Station, Michigan, USA - KBS Switchgrass S4-2 (SPAdes) (version 2) | ecosystem: Host-associated > Plants > Roots >... | reverse complement strand
TTATTGGCGTATAATCTTCGAATTTCCGCTGGTCTCAAAATGAGTGGTTGAGGGCGCCCCTTTATAATAGACCACACTGTTTCCACTCGCATCTGCGAATAGCGACTCAAGAGGTTTGACATAAGCGGTTGAACTTCCGGAAACAGTAATATCAACTTCTGTAGCTGAAACATCATAGGAGTGGAGTTCTGACGCGCCTGAAATAGTTCCGTAGAGACTTTCAGTATTGCCTGAAAGATAAACCGTAGATGCACCTGAAACGTCAAACGACGCATTGATGCCGGTTCCGGAAACGCTGCATTCTGACGCACCGGATACAACGGTTCTTATAACAGAATTTTGACCGCCAAACCCAGTAATGAATCCTTTTGACGCTCCTGAAAGGTTTACTGAGACCAGTCTTGGCATCGTGATGGCGAAATCAACACGGTTTCGGCCGTTCCTGAAATTTTTGTATTTAATGTTCAATACATGATTGCTTTCAAGGGTCAGTTCCAGGTCATTCAAATCATCACTGCAGCCGCTTGCTTTAATGCTGTATTCATCTCCTTTTGTAATCGTGACGTGGTGTGCATCGCCCACGTTTATTTTTGAAAAGTCAGTAATGTTAAATGTTCTTTCAGTGGAAGAGGGGCACACCTGTTTTTCTTTACCGCACGAAACGACGAGGGTGGCAATAAGGGAAATTAGGATCCAATTTTTCATAAATAAGGCTTAATGGTTTAATGGTTGTCAAAGACTTCAGTTCTGGATAGTTTCGCCTGCATAAAACAACGTTTTCCTTTCACAAAGTTTAGTACGTGCGCCTGGTATGAAATACTGAAGGCGTACGGATTGTTATTTTCAGTCCATGAACTGTTAGAAAGTGAAATTTCTATGACCGGTCTTTTATTTATTTTCATTTCCACTATCTTGTAAGCTTATCATTATTGGCCAATGAAAAAATATTTTGTCCCTATTTTCATGGCGATTGCGATTTCGGCCAGCGGCCAATCGAATGCCAAAATGGACTTTGAGAGTTATAATCCGCCTTCTACCCTGGTGGTGCCGGAGCATAAGGTGACAAGAGCGAAGTACCCTTTTATAGATGTGCACAACCATCAGTTCGATATGCCCGAAAAAGATCTTGGCATACTGATAAAAGATATGGATAGGCTGAATATGCAGGTGCTGGTAAACTTGAGCGGTGAAAGTGGCAACCGGATCCGGAAATCTGTTGCCAATATCAAAGAGCATTATCCAAAACGTTTCATTGTTTTTGCAAACGTTGATTTTGATAAGGTAGGTGAGCCAGGATGGGGCGAGCGGGCGGCAAAACAACTGGAGGAAGATGTGAAGAACGGCGCCAATGGATTAAAGGTTTACAAAAACCTTGGATTTTCGGTTGTGGATGTTAACGGCAAAAGAGTAACAGTAGACGATCCGAGGCTGGATGCGGTGTGGGAAAAGGCGGGCGAATTAAAAATCCCGGTAATCATTCATACGGCAGACCCGAAATCATTTTGGGACCCGGTAGACGCAAATAATGAACGTTGGCTGGAACTTACGACACATCCCAACCGCAAAAAAGACAACAACAATCCTGCACCCTGGGATACGTTAATAGCGGAACAACATCGTATGTTCCGAAACCATCCAAAAACTACATTTATCGCCGCACATTTTGGATGGTATCCTAACAATTTGCAAAAGCTTGGTCAACTCCTTGATGAAATGCCAAACGTAGTCGTTGAGTTTGGCGCCGTGATCGCCGAGCTGGGACGGCAACCGCGTGCTGCCAAACAGTTCTTCACCAAATACCAGGACAGGATCTTATTTGGAAAAGACAGTTGGGTGCCCGACGAGTATGCTACTTATTTCCGGGTGTTGGAAACAGAAGACGAATATTTTCCCTACCATAAAAAATACCATGCATTCTGGGCCATGTATGGCATGGGTTTGCCCGATGATATTTTGAAAAAAGTATATTATAAAAATGCATTGAGAATTATCCCGAATATCGATAAATCCCAGTTTCCGGATTGAATAAAAAATCCGAAACCCGAGTTGGAAATCCGAAATAGAAGAACGAAACCGGAACTGGAAAACCGAATTCCGAGTTGGAAATCCTAAACTAGAAGAACGAAATCCGAAATTCAAGAACCGAAGTCCTACATCTATCCATCCAACATCCAGCATCAAGAATCCAGAATCCAGCATCCAGCATCCAGCATCCAGCCTCAAACCTCAAACCTCAAACTCCCCCGTTTCCCTTACTTTTGCACCCATGACAACAGAAAAATTACAGGATATGCGGTCGCGCCTTGTCGCGATAAGGAGGTTTCTTTGACGTCGAAAACAGACAATATAAGATTGCCGAAGACAAACAACTTTCTCTAAGTCCCGGATTTTGGAATGACAACAAAAGGGCAACGGAGATACTCAAAAACATCAAGCTAAACGAGTACTGGGTAAAATTGTACGAATCGACGGAAACGGCCGTTGAGGATTTTGCCGTGCTCTTTGACTTCTGGAAAACAGGGGATGCAACCGAAGAAGAAACGAAGGAAGCCTGGCAGAAAGCGATAAGTATGCTTGATGATGCCGAGTTCAAAGCTACGCTGAATGAACCAGAAGACGAATTGCCTGCGGTATTACAGATTAATTCGGGCGCAGGTGGTACAGAAAGCCAGGACTGGGCAGAGATGCTTGCGCGCATGTATCGAATGTATGGTGAAAAACAGGGATGGAAAGTAACCGAGCTGGATTGGGTATGGGGTGATGGCGCGGGAATCAAGACTTGCACCTTACAATTTGATGGTGAATTTGCTTACGGGTTTTTGAAAGCAGAAAGCGGTGTGCACCGCCTGGTTCGCATTTCTCCGTTTGATAGCAATGCAAGGCGACATACGTCGTTCAGTTCCGTGTTTGTTTATCCCCTGGTAGACGATAGCATTAACATTGAAATAAAAGATGCCGATGTAAAAATGGAAACGTCACGCAGCGGCGGAGCGGGTGGACAGAACGTAAACAAGGTTGAAACAAAAGTGATGCTGACACATATTCCGACAGGTATAGTTGTGGTGTGCCAGACCGAACGCTCACAATTAGGCAACCGGGAAAAGGCGATGACCATGTTAAAAAGCCGTCTGTATGAAGAGGAGCTTCGCAAACGGAACGAATTGAAAGATGCAACCAACGCAAACAAGAAGAAAATAGAGTGGGGAAGCCAGATACGCAGCTACGTATTTCATCCATACAAGATGATCAAGGACCATCGTACAGATTACGAAGTGGGTAATGTGCAGCCGGTGATGGATGGCGAGCTGGATGGCTTTATCAAGGCATACCTGATGAGTGAGAAAGAGGCAGAGAGTTGATTGGGAAATTTGCGAATGTGCAAATGTGCGGATGGGCAGATGTGCAAATGTGCAGATGACAGGATTTGGAGATGGTGAGATTGGAGTGTTGAGTTTTGTGACAAATTAGAAATACTCCCCGCAAAGGCGTGGTATCATTAAAGAGTAATGAAATTGACTAATTAGCAATATGCAAATTTGCAAATCCGCAAATCGATAAAACATGAGTTTAGGAACCTTTTCTTTTCCATTGCCACAAAATGAACCGGTATTAAACTATGCACCGGGTTCAAAAGAAAGAAAGATTTTGGAAGCTACACTGAAGAAGCTGAAAAGTGAGGAAGCTGACATCCCCATGTATATTGGTGAAAAAGAAGTTCGGACCAACAAGAAGATCGCGCTGCATCCTCCGCATGAAATAAAACATGTGCTTGGCTATTTTCATTTGGGCAATGAAAAACATGTACAGCAGGCTATTGATGCTGCTCTTGCGGCACGCAGCGAATGGGTTGCAACAAGTTGGGAAAACAGGGCCAACATTTTCTTAAGGGCCGCTGACCTCATTGCTACCAAATATCGTCCTTACATGAATGGCACAACCATGTTGGGCCAGAGCAAAAATGTTTACCAGGCTGAAATAGATTCGGCGTGTGAACTAATCGACTTTCTTCGGTTCAACGTTCATTTCCTTGGTGAGATATACAAACAGCAACCGATAAGTAGTCCCGGAATGCATAACAGGATGGAGTATCGTCCTTTGGAAGGATTTGTGCTGGCAGTTACACCATTTAACTTTACTGCTATTGGCGGTAACCTGCCGACATCTGCTGCAATGTGTGGGAATGTCGTGGTATGGAAGCCTGCCAATACGCAGGTTTACGCGGCCCAAATGACGATGCGGATTTTGAAGGAAGCAGGATTGCCTGCTGGCGTGATTAACCTGATTTATGTAGACGGGCCCACATTAGGAAAAGTGTGTTTCAATCACAGGGATTTTGCGGGTGTGCATTTTACAGGTTCAACCGGAGTATTCAACAATATGTGGGAAACGATTGGAAAGAATATGGCAATCTACCGTTCTTACCCGCGCATTGTGGGTGAAACCGGTGGTAAGGACTTTGTCATTGCGCATAAAAGTGCAGATCCCGATGTTGTCGCCACTGCGCTGCTGCGTGGTGCGTTTGAATTCCAGGGTCAAAAGTGTTCGGCGGCATCAAGAGCATATATTCCTTCGAACATAGCGGAAGAAGTCAGGAAAAAAATGGTTGCGGGTGTAAAGAGTTTTAAGATGGGGACTGTTGAAGATTTTTCAAATTTTATTAATGCCGTTATTGATGAAAAAAGTTTTGATAAGATAAAGGGATACATCGACAACGCAAGAAAGGATAAGAAAGCCGAGGTATGGGTCGGCGGAAAATGTGATAAAAGCCAGGGTTATTTTATTCAGCCAACCGTCATAGAAGTAAGGGATCCCAGGCATGTGATCATGTGTGAAGAGATATTTGGACCGGTGCTTACAATTTATGTGTATCCTTCCAATGGTTTTGAAAAAGCTTTGGAATTGGTAGATACCACTTCGCCCTATGCATTGACGGGCGCCGTAATAGCACGCGACCGAAGTGCCGTGGAGCTGGCGACAAAAAAGCTGCGGAATGCAGCGGGAAATTTTTATATTAATGATAAACCGACTGGTGCGGTGGTGGGACAACAACCGTTTGGTGGTGCCCGGGCAAGTGGCACCAACGACAAAGCGGGGAGCATTCTTAATTTGTATCGTTGGTTAAGTGCAAGAACAATAAAAGAAACATTCAACCCGCCGACTGATTATAGATATCCCTTCCTCGGTGAATAACAACTTCAGAGTTTACGTCGTAGACCCTACATTAACGTTTGTTATTGTTACTATCATATTATTCATTTAACTAATTAGTTTATTTAGCCTTCCTTATCGAGTGATTGCGTTTATCAATTCGTAAATTAATTGTTCATTGCTAGTAGTTTTTCTATCGCAATCATAAAACGATTTGAAAATGTTTTTAATTCGGTTATCCTGTTTATACATTTGCCACATAATTAAATTCAAGTAACTATGAAAAAAATTCTTTTAGGATGTACATTCCTTACTCTTATGAGCGCCGCTTTTTCGCAGGATATCAGGTTTGGTATCCAGGCCGGAACAGCAATTGCATCGCAAAAAGCAAAGCAAAGTGGAATATCCATTACTTCTGATGGTAAAGTTGGCTTTACAGTCGGGGTGACATCGGATATATCGATTGCCGAGAGCTTTACTTTCCAACCTTCATTGAACTTTACTCAAAAAGGTTCTAAGTTTAATGTTTCTGATGGTTCTGAGTCAATGGAATCATCGCAGACTCTTAATTACATTGAACTTCCATTAAACTTCCTTTATCATGCGCCTGCAGGAAAAGGAAAATTCTTTGCCGGTCTTGGTCCCGTAGTAAACTATGGTATCAGCGGTAAAGCCAAAGTTAAAATGGGTGGTGAATCTATGAGTGAAGACATTAATTTTGGAAGCAACGAAGATGAGGACGATTACAAACCATTTGAATTCTCAGGTAATATTCTAGCCGGATATGAATTTTCAAATGGCGTTTTCGTAGCAGCAAACTACAACGCGGGTCTCAGCAACATCGCAGTTGGTGGTGACAGCGATAATTCACTTAAGAACCGTTATTTTGGTGTAAAGCTCGGTTTTAAATTCGGAGGCGCAGCCGCTAAATAAGTTATTAAAGATTAAAATAAGGAGTGTTGTTTCACAAAGTGAAGCAACACTTTTTATTTTTTAGCGCAGATTTCTTGTCTTCTTCCTTTTGAGACTTACAACCCTGTCGAATGCTACCAGCTGCTTTGCATCTCTTCCGACTGGTAAAATGTTGTATTATCGGTTTAACGTTTCCTGCCCGGGAACCGTCACCTTTCAAAACTGGGTATATTTTGTCTCATTTGTGAGGGATAATTCAGTTAACCTGTCGTGTAAACAAGCGTTCGCCCCTAATCATTTTCCTATATTCTACTCAGGATATTATGAAGTTATTTTCAAATACAAATTTGTCATAGTAAAACCGCCTGTTTGGCATGATTTTAAAAATTATATAGTTGTGTGACCCGGTCATGTGGAATTGTTTACCTAAAATCATGTAGTATGAAAAGTTTTTTGTGCAGCCTGTCTGCCATCGTGTTGATCGCCTATTCAGCCGCCGCCCAGCAAACTCATTTTGGAATAAAGGCGGGGGTGAATTTTTCAAGTGTTGCGGTCGACGACGGGACAGATTTTGAAAGCAAAACGGGGATACACCTGGGAGGTCTTGCTCATATACATATCAACCCGCACTTTGCGGTCCAGCCGGAACTCGTTTTTTCAATGCAGGGTGGTCAGGACGACGGTGACAACACCAAACTTAAGCTGAACTATGTCAATATTCCAGTGCTTGCCCAGTATATGACCGCCGATGGGTTGCGCCTGCAAACGGGGCCACAATTGGGTATATTGACCAGTGCAAAACAAAAATTCGGCGATGTGGAAGTTGACGCAGGTGACGATGTTTCAACCGTTGATTTCTCCTGGGCATTTGGAGCCGGTTATCTCTTTCATTCAGGGTTTGGTATAGATGCCCGTTACAATCTTGGCATCAGTAATATAAGCGATGATGAAAGTTTTGAAGCCCGGAATCGCGTCTTTCAACTGGGAGTCTTTTACCAGTTTATGCACAAGAAATAATTCAGTCACTGATTAGAAATGATAAATTCTTTTTCAAAGCCCTTTTGGAAGGGCTTTGCTATTTTTACAAAAAATCTCCAATTGAAATCAGTCCTTTCCGAACAGCAGCTTGGTATTACAATAAAACGATTGGCGCACCAGATACTCGAAAATAACAATGATCTCGTCAATACTGTCCTGATCGGTCTTCAACCGCGGGGCATCTATATTTCCGATCGAATTGTGTCGGCCATAAAAAAAGATTTTCCGACTATAAAGGTGCAATACGGGAAGCTGGATATAACATTTTACCGGGATGATGTCCGTAAAGAGCTCCGCATCGCCAACCAGACTGATATTTCGTTTTCTATTGAGGGAAAAAACGTGGTGTTAATCGATGACGTGCTTTATACAGGCCGTACTATCCGTGCAGCTTTGGACGCGTTACAGGATTTTGGCCGACCGGAAAAAGTCGAATTATGTGTGTTGATCGATCGCCGCTTCAGGAGACAATTGCCCATTCAGCCAGATTACGTAGGCAGGGTTGTCGATTCCTTCGTTTCGCAAAAGGTAAAAGTGCTTTGGAAAGAAAAGGATGGGAAGGATGAGGTGGTGATTTTGGATTAAGGCACAAGGGACAAGGGACAAGGGACAAGGAATGAAATAAGAGTAAATGACACAGTATGTCGCAGGAGTTGGAGGATCGATTTCAGAATTTTGCCAGAGCGGTCAGAAATTATTGCTTAAAATTAAAATGGGACATAATTAACCAGGAGTATATCAAACAAATGATTCAAGCCAGCGGATCAGTCAGCGCTAACTATACAGAGGCTTCGGATGATTTAGGAAGGGCAGACGAGAAAATGAAATTAAAGATTTCCCGACGTGAGGCAAAGGAAACTATCAAGTGGCTGGACCTTTCAATTACCTATGGGAGCCTGGAATTAGAAAGATCAAAGCACGAATTGATTGACGAAGGGCAGCAAATCAGAAAAATTTTATCCTCAATAATTATCAAATTGGGTGGATAAACCACCGTAATAGGAAAATCTTATTCTGTCTGGTCCCCTCTTGGAGCCCGTATAAAACACCGAAATAAAATGACTTTCTTGTACCTTGTCCCTTGTGCCTTGTGCCTTTTGTCTGTTTTCCCTAATTTCGCCCTTTAATGCAACTATCTACCAAACATTTACTCGGCATTAAAGACCTCACGCCTTCGGACATTTCCCTCATTTTACAAACCGCGGAACAGTTTAAGGAAGTTTTGCAAAGACCAGTAAAAAAAGTGCCTTCTCTCAGGGATATTGTTGTGGTGAATCTTTTTTTTGAAAACTCAACACGAACGAGAATATCATTTGAACTGGCGGAAAAAAGACTGTCTGCGGATACGATCAGTTTTACCGCATCTTCGTCATCGGTGTCTAAAGGTGAAACATTGCTCGACACTGTGAACAACATCCTTTCGATGAAGGTGGACATGGTGGTCATGCGACACAGTGCGAGCGGGGCTCCCCATTTTTTGGCAAAACACGTTCCTGCAGCAATTATCAATGCGGGCGATGGTATCAATGAGCATCCCACCCAGGGCTTGCTGGATGCCTTATCGATCCGTGAAAGAACGGGAAAGATTGAAGGCACCAAAGTTGCGATTATAGGGGATATAATGCATAGCCGGGTGGCTCAAAGCAATATTTATCTGCTTAAGAAGATGGGTGCAGAAGTAACAGTGTGCGGACCACCTACATTAATACCTAAATACATTTGCCAGGCGCTCAGTGTGAACGTCAGTTATAACCTTAAGGAAACCCTCGAATGGTGTGATGTCGCTAATGTATTAAGAATTCAACTGGAGCGACAGAACCAGGTTTTGTTTTCATCACTGCGCGAATACAACCTTGCCTACGGTATCAGCCGGAAAATGCTGGATAGCCTTCATAAAGAGATTGTGATCATGCACCCCGGGCCGATTAACAGGGGCGTGGAATTGGATAGCGATGTGGCTGACAGCAAACAATCCATTATCTTACAACAAGTGGAAAATGGCGTGGCGGTAAGGATGGCCGTTTTATATTTACTTTCGAATCGCAGCAATTGAAAAATGTACGATGTACGATGTGCGCCGGCAAAAATGATCATGCGTACATCTGACATCGAACATCTAACATTATTCTATGGCGCACATTTGTCTTTTCCCCGGCACTTTTGATCCGTTGACATTAGGGCATGTTGATATCATTAACAGGGCTCTACCGTTATTTGATAAAATAGTAGTTGGCATTGGTTCAAATGTCGCAAAAGCACCTATGTTTTCGACAGAGCAAAGAGTTGCCTGGATAGACGAAATCTACAAGGATGAGCCAAAAGTAAAGGGCGCCTCTTACGATGGGCTCACGATAAATTACTGCAAGAAGATTGGTGCTAAATTTATTTTGCGCGGGATCCGTTACGTTAGCGACTTTGAATACGAAAAAACGATAGCGGATGCCAATCGTACACTGGACAATACAATAGAAACCATTTTTCTCACGGGCGAACCCAAGTATACTTCGGTAGCTTCTACTATTGTGCGTGACATAATCCGGAATGGGGGAGATGCCAGTTTATTTTTGCCCGAAATTGTATTTAAATCACTCAAAAAATAATGCAATGCGTATCTGGTTCAATAAAGACGTAGTGATAAATGACATAAAAGGCCTGGGAAAAGATACCATGGCTGAACATATAGGAATTGAATGGGTAGAAATTGGCGACAATTTTGTAAAAGCAAAAATGCCTGTTGACCAGCGCACGAGCCAGCCATACGGTTTGTTGCACGGGGGCGCATCGTGTGTTTTGGCAGAAACCATCGGCAGCATCGGTTCAGCCCTGGTAGTAGATCATACCAAATTTGTTTGTGTGGGTCTTGAAATAAACGCCAATCATGTGCGTAGTGTAAGAGAAGGTTATGTAACAGGCATTGCCACGCCGTTACACCTTGGATCAAACACTCATGTCTGGGATATAAAAATATATGACGAGCAGAAAAAGATGGTTTGTGTAAGCCGGCTTACCGTTGCCGTCATCCCCCGTAAAGAATCATACCGGCATACCAGTTTGTAATACATCGGTAATAGACGGGAAAGTATTGGCCAGGTAAGTTTCCAGGTCCTCCGGCCTTACCCATTTTATTTCATGAATGTCTTCTTCTGCCTGCGGAGTAAGCGATTGGCCACTCTTTGTTTTCATTTTGTACCAATGGGATTCTTTTAAAATAAACCTGGTTCCTTCGTGATACGTGTGATACGTAACAAGCAAGGGACCGACCAGTTTGATATTTTCAAGCCCGGTTTCTTCCTTCACTTCGCGCAACGCACAATCTTCAAGTGTTTCGTGGGGATCCAATTTGCCTTTTGGCAGGTCCCATTTTCCTCTTCGGAAAATCATCAATATTTCGTCGAGTTCATTTCTGACAAGGCCACCCGCAGCCTTGACAAGAACAAATTTTTTAAAAAAGACTTTTTTTAATTCTTCGAGGTTGGAATGATAAAAAACGCCGGCGTGTATTTTTTCTGATTCCATTTCATGGATCATTGACCGGACGGTATGGTTATCGAGCTCATCGATAAAAACCGCGTCATCGTGATGTACATAAGGTTCAATAAATTCATCAACGTTGTCGCATAGAAAAAGGGGTTTGTCGTTAAAATAGATTTTTATGTACATAGAGGTGTTAAAGATACTGGATTCTGGATACTAGATACTAGCATCCAGCATCTAGTATCAAGTATTATCTTCGCCGCATGACAGACACAAAGTTGGTAGCAGAAAAACTATTGCAGGTAAACGCGGTCAAGCTAAATGTCAGGGAGCCGTACACGTGGGCGAGCGGATGGAAGAGCCCCATCTATTGCGATAACAGGAAAGTTCTTTCATTTCCGTTCATCCGTGACTTTATCAAATCGGAATTGTGCAATACTGTATTTACAAAATTTCCGGATGCTGAATTACTGGCCGGAGTGGCTACGGCAGGAATAGCCTGGGGAGCGATGGTCGCCGATCAGTTGAAGCTTCCTTTTATCTATGTTAGACCCAAGGCGAAAGAACACGGAATGGGTAACCAGGTAGAAGGATTTTATGAACAAGGACAAAAAACTGTTGTTATAGAGGATCTTGTTTCTACGGGCAAAAGCAGCTTGCAGGTGGTTGATGTGCTTAACAATGCAGGACTTCGGGTTATGGGCATGGTTTCGATCTTCACATACGGATTTCCCGTGGCGACAGAAGCGTTTAAAAATTACCAAATTCCATATCATTCTCTTACCAATTATACTGCACTGTTAGATCTTGCTATCGAACGTGGAACTATTTCCGCCGACGAACAGGATATTTTGTTAAAATGGCGCGATGACCCTTCCAATTGGAAGGGAGTTTTGTAATTTGGCTGCATGAAACAAACCGTCATTGTTGTCGCTGCATTACTTGCCATTAATGCCGTTACCTTTGCGCAGCAAAAGCCCCTTGAAACTGCCAAAATAAAAACGCCCGAGGTTCGCTGCGAAATTTGTAAATCCAAAGTAGAAACTTACCTGAAAAGGATTGATGGCGTAAGAACGGTAAGCATAAATATTAATAAAGGCGAAACAACGGTGAAGTACCTGACAGACCGTACTAATATTGAAGAAATAAAAACTGCGATTGCAAATAATGGATTTGATGCGGACGATATTCCTGCTAACGAAGATTCTTATAAACGTTTACCCATAACCTGTAAAAAGTTTGAAGATGGAGGGGGTCATCCGAAACCGAAAGCTCCGGCAACTGCTCCTGCGGAACCGCAACAATAACAATTAATAATTTTACTTAAAAAGCGCCCGGAGATTTTGCTTTCCCTCGTAGTTAAGGGAGAAATTTTTGTAGAATCCGGATCGTCCTGCTTTGGCATTTCCCTTTATCCTTAGTAAAACCTCTTCATTCATTAATGCAGCGAACGAATTTTTGAGTATTTGCTTCATGTCCATCATAAGTCTCACAGGTACCAGGAATTCACCGTTTGCGGGGATATGAATAGTGCTATCAGCAACAAAATGGCCCAGGTAGGTACTGTCCATCCAGGCATCGCCTTCGGCTTGTTTTAGGCTGCCATTAAAATTGTTTGGATTATGGTAGCGGATATCGAGCGTAACCAGTGATTCCGTTACTCCCACCTGGCCCATCTTAACATTTTCAATGCCCCTAAAAACAGGGTCTTTCATGCTCTTACAGGAAGCCATTGCGAGAACAACAAATACCACGAAGGCGAGTCTGTTCATAGGACTGCAAAATAGTCAATGTTATACGTTTGACCTTTTTTAGTGGTTAAAAAGATGATAACGAATGTCATTTAGAAAGGTGGTATAATCCCGGGTGCCTTAAATTGGTTTGGTTTTTGAAACATAAAAGCTGCTTTTTGCCGTTATAAAAGGGTGTAAAATTGATGTCATGAAGGTCGTTATTATCATATCATTGTTTTTTTCGCTCCATGCATCCGCGCAATGGAAGGATTATATAATTGGCGTTCGCGGGGATACGTTAAACCGGGTGGATATGAGGGGAAAAAAGCAGGGTCCATGGGTGATCCATACCGATGAAAACAGGGGAGAACCGGGATACGATGAACAAGGTTATTTTGTAGATGATAAGAAAGATGGCAAATGGATCAGGTTTTCATTGATGGGCGACAAGATTGCCGAAGAAAATTATCGTTGGGGAAGCCTTGATGGAAAGTCACGATATTATACCCGGACGGGTGGATTGATGAGGGAGGAAACATGGAGGGCAGTTGAGCCGGGTCGAAAATTTGATACCGTGGATGTTCTTGATATTAACGATCCGACCAAAGTGATAGATCGCGTGGTGGTAAAGGTAGAAGGATCTACAATGAAACACGGCACATGGACATATTACGATCCCGAATGGGGCACGATTCAAAAAACGGAACATTATTGGGCTGATAAGCTTCGAACTGACGATGGAACTATTGCCGGTAGTGAAACAGATGATGAGTTGAAGCCGATTGGATTTAGCTCCGGAAAAACAAAAGCTGATTCAACTGGAAATAAATCTCTCGCCAAGCCACAAGTCATCCTGGATTACGAAAAGAAAAATTCTGGACGGAAAAAGATAAAGGTAAGGGATGGAAGTACAAGCCAATAGCAAATTTACAGGCGGTATTATTAGTCCTGCACTGTATTAATGATAGACATTCCCATTTTTCTTCTCTGACAATTTCCTTTTTCCAAGTTAGGCAAAATAAATCGTGCGGCGCCGCTAGTATTTCGGATATCAGATTTCGGAATTCGATATTTCGATTTCGGATGTGTCATCGCTATTTGTAATCTTCCCTTACAGGGTTAAAAACATCTATCGCCTTACAATCTGTTTTCGCGATCGCGGAATGCGGCACATTCGATGGAATCACGTAGTACATGCCTGCGGTTAAAGAGCAGGATTTTCCTCCTATCATCATGTCCAACTGTCCTTCGATGATAAAAGTGATCTGCTCATGCACATGATGATGTTCAGGCAACTTGTTTCCGGCTTTGATCTCAACATAGCCCAACGTGAGGCCTTTACCGTGTATATAACGACCAGTAAAACCTTTAACCAGTTCCCTTGGCGTGATATCTTTTATGCTATTCATAAAGTTCAATTCTTTTTAAAACAACAGGATAAGAAATTCTGGGCAATCCCTGCGGGAGTAAAATGGTCTTCTATGATGCAGTCTAGTTCTTCAAATCCGTGTGCCAGTTTATTGGCCAATGATGATTCAGAATACTGCGTTATGTCAAGACCACTGCATTTTTTTGGTCCCTGTTCAGAGAATGTGCTTATGATCAGGTAGCCATTTGGTTTTATAGCGTGTTCGGCGATTGAAATATACCGGTTGATCTCTTCCTCATTTATCAAAAAATGAAATGTCGCCCTGTCATGCCACAAATCATATTTGCCCGGGGGTTCAAAGTGCAAAATGTCGGAAGCGACCCACTTGATAGTTTTTGATTGCCCACCCAATCTCTTGATTGCTCTTTTGATGGCAGCTTCAGAAATATCCAGTGCAGTGATGTCCTGGTATCCTTTTTCTATCATCGCCTCGATGAATCGGCCATCGCCTGAACCAACGTCGATGATTTTGGAATTCAGATCCAGGTTTAGCGAGTGAATAAATTTCATGGAAGCAGTTGGGTATTCCTGGAACCAGCTAAGCTCTTGTTCATTTTTTGTGTTGTAAATTTTTTGCCAGTGATCCCAACCACCGATATTTTTTTCAGTTCCCATTTTGATGTGAAACTCTGCGTAAGGTTTACGTTTCAAAAAGGCAATAACTTCCTCCCACCCATTCTTTATCCTTATTATAGCGAACGCCAATCATCTTTCCTTTGCTGAGCCTTGCAAGATTGTTGGCGGGCGCCGGTCTTTCTTCGCCATCTTTCCAAAAATAGAATACCCTGATCTCTGCTTTCGCGGGTATATCGGGGGTTTCAATCACATCGGCATATTTTACTTTTCGTTGCAATATCCAGTTTTCCGGGTCCTTTACTTTTTTGATGTCGTCAATAGTGAGATCAATTACTACTCCCTGCCCGGCGAAGGAAAACAATGGCTTCAGTACATAGTTTTCAAGATCGGGAGGCAGGTCTTTAATCTTATCGAGAAAAAAAGTGGGTGGCACATACGGATGTTGTATCAACGGCAGGGTGTATTTACTTATACGGTAAAACCATGCAGGATGCGGGATCCATTCCACATCAAGTTCTTCAAAAAGTATCCGCCCTTTTTCCTGCACTTCAGGCGTTTGCTGAAACAGATCATCGAAGATGACGCGATTGTATATTCTTTTGATTTCAGTTTTCTTTCCTTCGTTCAGATAGAAAAGTTTCCGGCCTTCTTTTATCAAGGCTGTAAGACAAACTGGTTTTATGTCGATATAATCCTGCGTACAATAAAAATCAATTCTTGTTTTTTGCACGTGCGGAAATATTTCCAGCAAAATCACATTTTCAGGTGGATGTCTCCCTAAGATTATTTCTTTCAAATGCCGGATGTAAGATGTTTTGTCATGGTTGCCAAGGAAGGCAGAAAAATCAGCCGGTACCTCAAAGTGTTTGCGAAAAACATCATCCAATGTTATTTCCCACGCAAACAGTGACGGGAACCCCTGCATCTCGATCAGTTGAGGCTCGTATTCTCCGGCATCATTGATACAAATGCCGAAATCAAAAACGATGAAATGGGCATGATCATTCTCGCATGGAACTACCAGGTTTTTGGGGATTGCATTTTTTGTCAGTTCTTTAAATTTCGGATCCGTGATAGTATCCACAATAGCTTCGCATGCGCCGAGCATTTTTTTTGTAAAATCTTTTGGAACAAATATGGACGTCTCCGCCAGCCGAAATTCAATGGCCCCGGGATGAATTGCCTGCACTTCTTTTAAAAAGGCCTGGTATTTTTCATTGGTGAAATTTGCATTGAATTGTTTGCGAAGCGCCGGGATCATAAAGTGGAGTTTAAGCTGAGTCAAGTTACTGCAAAAAAATGTACGTATGCCATACCTCTTTAGTCGTGACGATTCTTAGGTGCGCCTGAACGTATGCCATACCTTTTTAGTCGTCTCAATTCTTAAAGTGCGCCATGAACGTATGCCATACCTCTTTAGCCGTCTCAATCCTTAGGTGCGTCTTAAAGGTATGGCATACGTATGGCGGAGGTCAACAAACGTATGCCATACCTCTTAAGTGATCTCAATTCTTAGGGGTGCTTTAAAGGTATGGCATACGTATAGCGATCATCTCAGTAAATAACTATAGAACAAACTTTAATTGGCTGGTCAGGCAACTGCCGAAGTTGCAGTAACCCCGGATGCCTGGTTTAGAAAATTCGGTAATATTCGAGAGTAGGTCCAAAGTATTTTATCGCGATCATTTAGCTGCTCCAGCATGCTGTTCAATTTTTCTTCGCCGTAATTTTCGATAATCGTTCTTCTCTTTTCTTCTTCCTGCAAACGAATTTGCATTCCCACAGCGTCTGCTTCAGGATGGAACTGTGTTCCGATCATATAGTCATTGAAACGAATTCCCATTACCGCTCTTTCATATGGAACATGGGGACGGTTTTTCTCGATGCACAATAAAGC
>Ga0207675_100003132_pt1 | contig 16223 bp, 16 predicted proteins | sample KBSSwiS42_FD_184305 | JGI IMG/M metagenome (GOLD analysis project Ga0207675, IMG submission 184305) | Switchgrass rhizosphere microbial communities from Kellogg Biological Station, Michigan, USA - KBS Switchgrass S4-2 (SPAdes) (version 2) | ecosystem: Host-associated > Plants > Roots >... | reverse complement strand
TGGCTGCGGACCGCCGGTCTAGGTATCCGTAGCCATCGGCCCAACCAGATCTCGCGGTGCCTTAAGCTGGCCAGGATTTAGGCTCGACGAGTGAGTCTCGAGCTGACCGTCAGCGTCTCCGACGATGGAATCGCGACGCTTGACTGGAGCGGCACGCTCAGTTCCGAATCGCTGGAGCGGGCGGTTCGGGCCGCCGCGGACGAGATGCTCGTGGACCAGCAGCTGCGCCGTGTCGAGGTCTCGGCGCCGGCAGATGATCTTGTTACTCGGCGAGCGGTGCTGCGCGCCGGTTTCCGCTTGGAGGGGGTACGCCGCCAGGTACTGGAACGCTCGGACGGCACGTACGCGGATCTCTGCCTGTTCGCCAGACTCGCATCTGATCAGGTTGGCGGAAGTCACGGCTTCTCTAGCGTGATGAACTCCGCGCTACCGAAAAAACGTCTGATCGCCCACGTACTCATGCGGGACGTACGCAATCGCGTGCTGCTCTGTGAGACCCAGTTCAAGAAGGACTGGGAGCTTCCTGGCGGCATTGTCGAACCTTCGGAGCCACCACGCCTCGGTGCCGCGCGCGAGGTAGCTGAGGAGCTCGGCATTGAGCTTGAAATCGGCCGGCTACTGGTTGTCGACTGGATGCCGCCGTATCTGGGCTGGGACGATGCCATAGAAATGATCTTCGATGGTGGCATGGTGGCCGAAAACGATCTTGCTTGCTGGTCGCTGCAACCCACCGAGATCAAGGCCGTCGCGCTGGTGGATTTGCCGACAGCTAGCGAGTTGCTGACTCCCCTGGCCTTTCGCCGGCTCAATATTGCCGCTGCGCTCGGTCCCGATGAGATGGCCTACACCGAAGATGGTCGTACACCGTAGTCAAACCCGCTGATTGTGCCTCGGTATGGCATTTGCCAGCGCGTTGAGGATCAGACCTTGCCTAGCTCTAGGCGGACGTCTTGGAGGGTCACGATGAGCGCATCATTGGCACAGGACAAACCGGCCTCCCCGTCAGGGGCAAGCACGTTGGCAACTTCGGAGATAGGTAAGGACTTCTTCGCGGGGCCGACTTGCAGCGTTGCCGAGCCGGTGCTTTTGCCGACGGTGAAGCTGGCCCTGTCTCCCTGCAACTGGTAGTCACCGCCGACCGAGCCGTTCACCAGCAGGCCGGCGGTTTGGCCTGCCAGCGTTAGCTTGATCGGGTCCTTGCCTGCACCGCGCAGCAGGTAGGTCCCGTTGTCGAAGGTCACCGTGACATCTCCGCCCTGACCCGTGCCGTAGGTTCCCTTCTCGCCGACGCCGACGAACCGAACGAGGCGGTAGCGGCCACTCAGGCACTTTTCCAACGACGAGGCGGGCGCCGATGCGCTGGTATTCGGGGCGCTCGGAGATGCTGCCTGCGGCGGCGCGCTCGTGGGCGTCGACGGGCCGGACGCAGCAGCGCCAGAACAACCGGCTGACGCAAGCAGCAGTGTTGCGGCGACGGCGACAAAAAGCCGCTTCATGATCCTCTCCCGGTCTAGAGCAACCGGGCCAGCATATGCGCGGGGTTCCTCCTCTTGCGGGAGGCGACGAGATGGGCGTGCTCGGCTGAGTTAGAAGAGCGCAGTCATCAGATCACGGCGGGCCTTGAGGACTCGCTCGTCGGTGTTACCCAACGTTTCGAATAGCTCGAGCAGGCGCACCCGTACCTGGTTCCGCTCATCACCGGACAATCGGTTGACCAACCCGATTAAGCGCCCAAAGGCGGCTTCCGCCTGGCCGCTGATCATCTCGACATCTGCCGCGGCGAGTTGACTCTCAAGATCATCGGAACCGTTCGCCGCAGCAAGGGTGGCCTGCGCATCCAGAGTTGCGGCGCGCGCAAAAAGGCCCGCCTGGGCCTTCCCGGCTTGCGCCTCGCCATCATTCGGATTTGCCTGCAGTAACTTGTCGAACTCCTCCCGCGCGGCCGCGAAGTCACCGCGTTCGAGTGCCGCGTCCGCCGCCGCGTACCGAGGGTCTGCCTGGGGCTCTGGCTCTTCCTCGGATGATTCAATACCAGCTGGGTCCGCGCGTCCCACCATCCCGTTCGCTACTGCCGCTTTCAGCAGTTGATCAATCGCTGCCTGGACTTGATCTTTCGGCAGCACTCCCTGGAACAGTGGCGCCAGCTGACCGTTGAGCAGCGCAACGACAGTAGGCACCGCTTGCAGCCCGAGCGCCTGAACGATCCCCGGCGCGGTGTCAACGTTCAACCGGGCCAGCAAGAACTTCCCGTCTGAGGCATTGGCGATGTCGATCAGGGCATCGGACAGCTGCTGACCAGTGGCGACGCGCGGCGAGTAAAGCTCAACAACTACTGGGTACTTGACCGACTTGCGGATTGTCTCCGCTTCAAAGGTTTGCTCGGTGACCTCGACGACGTAGGACGCCCCCGCCGGTCGCGGCGCACTCGCCTGAGTGGCAGCGGACTGCTGAGCCCGTTGGGCGAGCTGTGAAAGATCAACAGCGCCAGGGCGGTTGAAGCTGGACGAACTCATAGCGCCATCCTGTCAAAGCTCAGCGGCCTGCAGCGCGCCGACCGAGCGCTAAGACCGAAGGAATCAAGCGCGCATGCTGAGAACGTATCCACCAGCTCACCACTGACCAGCCGAAACGACGGCAGAATGTGGGCCATGGCTCACCCGCGCGCCGGCCAGCCGGCCCTCCCTGAAGACCTCATTGACGTCGACGCCGTCATCAGCGCCTATTACGATCTTGTGCCCGACCCCAGTAACCCTGACCAGCAGGTGGTCTTCGGCACCTCTGGACATCGCGGGTCAAGTCTGGATACCGCATTCAACGATGCACACATCGCCGCTACGACCCAGGCGATCGTGGAATATCGCGCGTCCCAAGGCATCACCGGACCGCTCTTCATCGGCAAAGACACCCACGCACTTTCCACTCCGGCCTGGACGACCGCCATCGAGGTGCTGGTGGCGAACGGTGTCACGGCCTACGCAGCGGACGACGAGGATTACACGCCGACTCCGGCGGTCTCCCGGGCCATCGTCGTACACAACGCGACATCGAGCGCGGACAATACGGCCGACGGCATTGTGGTGACCCCGTCGCACAACCCGCCCCGGGACGGTGGCTTCAAGTACAACCCGCCGCATGGCGGCCCGGCGGACAGCGACGCGACGAGCGTCATCGCCGCCCGTGCCAATGCCTTGCTGGCGGATGGCTCGGCAATCCAGCGGCGGCCCTACGCGGACGTGGTTTCGGAGGTGCAGCGGTTCGATTACCTGGGCGCCTATTGCGAAGACCTAGTCAACGCCGTGAATCTCAGGGCTGTGCGTGAGGCCGGCGTGCACATCGGCGCCGATCCGATGGGCGGGGCGAGCGTGCAGTACTGGGGCTACATCGCCGAGAACCTCGGCATCGATCTCACGGTGGTCAATCCCAAGGTGGACCCGCGCTGGTCATTCATGACCCTCGACACCGACGGCAAGATCAGGATGGATTGTTCGTCGCCGAACGCCATGGCCAGCCTGATCCGCAACAAGAACGAGTACGACATTGCGACGGGCAACGATGCAGACGCCGACCGGCACGGCATCGTCACACCGGACGCTGGACTAATGAACCCCAATGCTTACTTGGCCGTCGCCATCCAATACCTCTACGCGAACCGCCCCGGCTGGCGACCAGATGCGGGAATCGGCAAGACGCTGGTGTCTTCGTCGATGATCGACCGCGTGGCGGCTGACCTCGGTCGCACTCTCGTCGAGGTGCCCGTGGGTTTCAAGTGGTTCGTGCCGGGTCTGCGTACCGGCGAGATCGGCTTCGGCGGCGAGGAGTCCGCTGGTGCATCGTTCCTTGCGCTCGACGGCAGCACCTGGACAACCGACAAGGACGGCATCTTGCTCGCTCTGTTGGCCAGCGAAATCAAGGCGGTCACTGGCAAGTCTCCCAGCGAGCTCTACGCCGAGCTGACCGCCGAGCACGGCGCGCCGGCGTACGCCCGGATCGATGCGCCCGCCAACCGCGAGCAGAAGGCCAAACTGGCCAAGCTCGATGCATCCTCCGTCACGGCCACAGAGCTAGCCGGCGAGCCCATCACCGCTATCTTGACCAAAGCGCCCGGAAACGACGCTCCCATTGGCGGCTTGAAGGTGGTGACCGAGTCTGCTTGGTTTGCGGCGCGGCCGTCGGGCACCGAGGACGTCTACAAGATCTACGCCGAATCCTTCAAAGGTGCCGAGCACCTCGCCGAGGTCCAGGAAGCGGCCCGCGCCGTCGTCTCCGCCGCGCTCGCTTGATTGGCTTGCTGCTCGCGCATCGCGCGCTCGTCTCCGCCTAGTTCGTCGTCGCACGCGGAGGAAAGAACGCCTCCACTCACTCCTCCTCACCACGGCGGGCGCGCGATTGCCGACGCTCGCAGCTTCCTGGGGCTCGGTCTCCGACCCGACTTTCGCAGCATGTCGGATCAGCTGGATGCGGGGCGACGCCTGAGTGCCAACGCTGACTAGCCTTGACACATGCAGGCCGACGAGCTGGCGGATCTGCTTCGCTGGTGCTCGGCGCTGAGCACCGATCCAGCCGATCTGGCCGGTGCGGTGATGCTCGCCGCCGGCCCACGCTGGTCCAGGCTTGTTGACTCACCACCAGATTTGCGTGAGCTGACCGTGCGTACCTTCCTGCGCGCTGCAGAACCAGCTGAGGCGATCCCTCGGCAATTCACAGGCCGCATCCCAGAGGAGCTTCAAGTCGTCGTCCTCGCGTACGACAGGCTGCCGAAACTGCAGCGGGCTGTCGTGATGCTGAGTTGCGTCGAAAGCGTCACTTACGCGGAAATCGCGGCAATCCTCGACCGCTCGTCGGTACGGATCGGTATCGAACTCGATCGGGCGCTCGCAATGATCAACGCCGACCCGTACGCGGTGCGCGCGGCACTCGATATCACCACCTGGCAGGTGCCGAATGCCGCGGACGTCTCCCGCGCTCTTCGCCGTCACGCCAGGAGCCGCGCGCGACGCCGGCATCGGATCGGGCTCATCGGAGTCGCCGGCGGGACCGTGCTGGCCGTACTCGCGACGGTCGGCGCGATCCACCGGCCCGATATCGAGCCGCGGAGGTCAGGGGTATGGACGTTCTCCCACACGGTTCGACCGATGCCAGGCTGGTCCATCCAGAGCCGGACCGTTGAACGAGATTGGGAAACCACGACTCTGCGCGCCGAGCAACCCAGCAATGCCCGGTGCTCAGTGGCAGTGGGCGCTGCAGGTGCTACCTGGGTTCGCCAGTTGCCGAGAAAACCAACAAGCGTCAGGGTCGGCACCCGTTCGGCGAACTATGCGGAGCGCGTCTGGCCCAATGGCGGTGGAGCAATGCTGTGGTGGGCGTACACCGACACGGCCTGGGTGATCATCGAGTGTGGCCGGGTCAGCAATCCTGGCAAGACGCTCCCGGAGTTGGCCAGCCACGTGACTCTGACGCCCGAGTCCGTCCAGTTGCCGTACCGTATTCGTTCGCTTCCCAGGCACTATGTGGTCACCTCGGTCACCCAAGGCCTGGTGAGCAACTCGACCGTGGCGTTCCTCACCCGCAACGACTACCCCGAGGGGATTGTTCAGATCAGCGTCCGGTATCCAGCCGGCCTGCCGATGTACGCGGTCAGCAATTCCGCTTCGACGTTGCGCTACGCCAATGGCAGACACGCGGCCGTCTGCCGGCCTTTCGGGGACAGCCACGTCTGCGTACGGGGCGATCTCAGCAGTCCTGGTTCTATCGACATCAGTGGGCAGCGCAGCGCACTGGATGTCATTGATCGCATCGCATCCAACCTCGAACTTGCCGCCAGCCCCAGGGACCTCGCGAGCTGGTTCGATGCCCGGGAGGCCTTACCGTCCTAGGTCCTACCGATCAAGATCAGCGCCGGCGACCAAAGGCGATCACAGCGACGAGGCCGATGATGAAGATCACGCCCAGCGTCGTGCCTTCGACCCCATGTCCGCTCGCGATCAGGTATACGCACGCCACTAGGAACGCGAGGGTGATCACGACGCCGTAGTTGAGACCGCGCGCGTTGAGCCGCACCTCGCGCTGATCAAGAGCGGCGATCCGATCGAGTTCCTTCTCGATCACCGCACGCGTCTCGGCATCAGCCTCGGCGTACACCTGCAGCGGGTCCTGATGACGGTCGGATCGAGATGGCACCTCAGTCATGCCTGCTCCTTACGTCGCGCTTCTTCTCTACGTCTGGCTTGATCAAAGAGGTTGATGACCGGCTCCCCGCCTGGCCCCGGTGGTAACTCCTCGGGTTCAACGACGTCCGCCGTCTGCTGCATCGCCTGGCTGACTCGTTCGGGTATCGGCGAAGGGTCGACAGCATCAATACGAGCAATGGCATCGCCCAACCGGCCTGCCACGTTGCGGCGAAGGTGCGGAAAGCTCAGCGGCGCGTACAGATAGCTGAATCCCTTGAGCAGCGAGCCCGCTGGCGAGCCGGACGGAATCGTGAAGCGCGGCAACTTCAAGCGTGGCGGGCCAAAGCGAGGAGGACGACCACGCCCAGCAGACGGAAAGATGAAGACCACGAGTAACGTGCCCAGCACAACCGCACACCCGATCCCCAGCAGCAACCAAGCTCCGGTCGGCACATGCACCTCCTCAGGCCCACCTTGTCCTTCTCTTGCGATCTCCCTATTACCCGACTTGTCAGCGTTTCAGCAGGTATCAGCAGCTGAAAGCTAGACAAGTCGGAATCAAGCCGCTCAGAAGCGGGCCGGCTCGACGTACTCTCCCCACTCGGCACGTAATGCGTCGCAGATTTCGCCCAAGGTGGCCTCAGCTCTTGCGGCCGTCAACATCGGCTCGATCATGTTCCCGTCGGCTCGGGCGACCTTGATCATGTCGCCCAATGCCGCCTCGACCGCCGCATGATCCCGGGCCGCCCGCCGAGCCGCCAGGCTCGCGTTCTGCTCGACTTCGACCTCGTGACTGACCCGCAGAATCTCCAGCGGCGGCGTCACGGTTCCGGTGTGGACGTTGACGCCGACGATCTTCTTGTCGCCTTTTTCCAGCTGGGTCTGATAGCGAAATGCCGAGTCCGCGATTTGTCCGGTGAACCAGCCTTCCTCGATGCCGAGTAGCAGCCCTGAGGTGATCGGGCCGATCTCGTGCTGCCGAGTCGACCCGCCGCCCAGCTCTTCGATCCGATCGAGCATGGCTACCACCTCAGCCTCCATCTTGTCGGTGAGAGCCTCGACGTACCAGGACCCGCCGAGTGGATCCGCGACGTTGATCACGCCGGTCTCCTCGGCGAGTACCTGTTGGGTCCGCAAGGCGATCTCGGCCGACTCTTCGGTCGGCAGTGCGAGCGTTTCGTCCAGCGCATTGGTATGCAGCGAATTGGTCCCGCCGAGCACTGCAGCAAGTGCCTCGACGGCGGTCCGTACGACGTTGTTATACGGCTGCTGAGCAGTAAGAGACACCCCTGCCGTCTGGGTATGAAATCGCAGCGACTGTGCCTTGGCGGTCTGCGCGCCGTATCGATCGCGCATCCAGCGCGCCCAGATTCGACGCGCGGCGCGAAACTTGGCGATCTCTTCAAAGAAGTCGATATGCGCATCGAAGAAGAAGCTCAGTCCTGGGGCGAAACGGTCGATATCCAAACCCCGGGAAAGTCCGAGCTCGACGTAGCCGAAGCCATCGGCAAGGGTGAATGCGAGCTCTTGCGCAGCAGTCGATCCGGCTTCTCGGATGTGATAGCCGGAGACACTTAGTGGCTTGTACGCGGGGATCTTGCCGCTGCAATACTCCATCATGTCGCCGATCAACCGCAGGTGAGGGCCGGGCGGAAACAGCCATTCTTTCTGAGCGATGTACTCCTTGAAGATGTCGGTTTGCAGTGTTCCATTCAGCTTCGTGATGTCGACGCCTTGGCGCTCCGCTGCAACGAGGTACATGCAGAAAATCGGCACTGCTGGACCAGAGATCGTCATCGACGTCGTCACCGCGCCAAGATCAATTCCCGCGAACAGCAGATCCATATCCGCCGCGGAGTCGATCGCAACGCCGCAATGGCCTACCTCGCCCAGACTGCGACTGTCGTCGGAGTCCCGACCCATCAACGTCGGCATGTCAAACGCCACGCTGAGTCCGCCGCCGCCGGCCGCCAAGATCATCTTGTAGCGCTGGTTGGTCTGCTGGGCGTTGCCGAATCCGGCGAACTGTCGGATGGTCCACGGACGTCCGCGATAGCCACTCGGGTAGAGACCCCGGGTAAAGGGAAACTGCCCGGGCCAGCCGATCCGCTCCATCCGCTGATCGGCCTCGTCGTCCGGCCCGTAGACCGGATCGACCTCGAGACCCGAAAGGGTGGTGAAGTCGGCGTCGCGTACCTGTCCCTTGGCCTGAGCCTCGGCGAAAGCGGCAGCCCACCGCTCCTTGCCGCTTGCCGCATCTGCGGTCATCGCAACCTCCAGATAAATACTAGGATGCCCTAGTAACACGACAATGCCCAGAACCAGTGAAGCAGCTGACACAGGATCGCGCGCCGCTGTTCTGGACGAACGAGTGAGCAGACACGCTTTTTCGTCTGCGAGCGAGATGAGGAAGGCAGCGGCTCCATAGCGCGATCCTCGCTGAGCGAGCGCAGCGAGTGCAGCAATCAATATTGCGCGAGCAGCTCCAAAACTAAAAGTCGCCGGCGGCCTCGCGTGGCATGGTGAGCAGCCACGTCAGCTGATCGCATTCCTCCTCGCTCAACGCGCGCATTCCGAAACGAGCATTGACGATTGCGTCGGTCGCCTTCTCCATGACGTCCCGTCCCTTGGGAGTGATCGAGGCCAGTACCGCGCGCCCGTCCTCGGGATGGGGCGTACGCCGGATCAACTCGGCCGCTTCCAGGCGCTTCACCAGCGGCGTCACCGAGGTGGCATGGACCTGGAGGCGTTCGCCGATCTTGCCTAAGGGCAATGAGCCGCGACGGGAGAAGGAAAGCAAGACCAAGACCTCGTACCGGGCGAAGGTCAGGCCCAATGGTCGAAGCAACTCGTCCAGCTCAGTGAGTAGCAGCTGGTGTACCCGCATCAGCGACGTAACAGCACGCATCCGAGGCACCTCGCCCCAAAGAGTGGCCCACTGCTTGGCGGCTTCCTCAATCGGGTCGAAGGGCAGTCGATGTCGCTCCACGGTGCTCATGTTCCGTCATCCTCGTCGATCCCGGAAACTTGCTGAGGCAACTCGGGCGGTTGCATCACCATGCGCAGCACATCCTCACGCTGATCTATGTCGCCTACGTAGGTGATCACGTTCAGGCCTTGGACTTGAGCCGCGGACTCGAAGACGAAATTCCCATAATTCAGCCACCGGCCGATGACGGGCTTGTTGACGGTGATGTCCAAAATCCTCTGTAGCGGCACGCTAGCGCGTGCGGTGGCGAGGACTCCGTGTACCCGAAACACCCGCTGGTTCGTGATAACAAAACGATCGCGGTACTCCTCGATTATTCGATAGAGCGCCTGTACGCCAATCACCAGGCCGAGCAAAAAGATCACCCAGAATATGGCGCCTGTGAATGCGAAAGCGCTGACCAAGATCACGAAGCCCACCCCGGCACGGACTCCCGGCCAGGCACTCGCCACCCAGTGCTTCTTGACCTCGAGAACCTTGTGCTCACCAGCCGTAGTCAAGATGTATTTGTCGACGTGCGGATCGAGCCAGTTGATGATGCCCATGGGCAGTTAGCCAGCAGCTAGTGACTGGAAGAACGTAATCAGCGAGCGGAACACGCGGGCCAAGGCTCCGAATATGGCACGGACGGCATCCGCAGCCGCTTGGGGTTGCGCAATCAAATAGAACAGCGCAAAGGCTACGACCAAGAAGACGATGATCCGCTTTACCCACACCATGTCGGACTATTCATCCTTCCGGTCTCTATCGCAGAGTATTCGAACAGTTTGCCCCATGTACAGGCAGACGCCTGGATACTCATCTTTGTACCCGATGCGCGACCAGATCGGCGGCAGGCACGCCGCGTGAGAGCTGCGGCCCTACGCCACCGCCATCCAGCGTCGCACTCAACGCCCAAGGACCACTCGGTCAGCCGCGGCATACGGATCTAGCTCACCTCGGCTCACAGCCTCCGCAAGATCATCTATCCCCGCCGCACCGTTGACCTGGAATTCGGTGCGCAGCCTGGCAAAGGCGATGCTCTCCACTTCGCGCCGCGCCCGTGCCGTACGGCGTTCCTGAGCCCGTCCGGTATCGATTTGGAACGCCCTGAACCGGTCCACAGCAAGCACCAGATCATCGATCCCGCGATGCTCGTACGCGACCGTTGAGACGATCGGCGGCTTCCAATCGTGTGGATCTCGGTCCGCAAGAGCGATCATGGTCCGCAGCTCCCGTACCAAGGCCTGAGCGCCGTCGCGATCACTCTTGTTGACAACGAAGATGTCGCCGATCTCCAGGATCCCAGCCTTGGCGGCCTGGATCCCGTCACCCATGCCCGGCGCCAGCAAGACGAGCACTGTATCGGCCGTTTCTGCCACCTCGAGCTCGGACTGGCCCACCCCGACAGTCTCCATGATCACGGTGTCAAAACCCGCCGCATCGAACGCCCGCAACGCCTGCGGTGCGGCGGCCGCAAGGCCGCCAAGGTGACCCCTTGTGGCCATCGACCTGATGTACACGTCGCCGTCGAGAGTGTGTTCCTGCATGCGTACCCGATCTCCGAGCAATGCACCGCCCGAAAAGGGCGAACTCGGATCCACGGCCAATACGCCGACCCGCTCACCACGGGTCCGCAGCACGCGAACGAGCGAGCTCGCCGTGGTCGACTTGCCGACCCCTGGCGGCCCTGTCAGGCCAACCACATGGGCCCGGCCGGTATCCGGGGTCAGCTCCTTCATGATCATCGGCAACGCCGGCGATGCGTTTTCGATCCAACTGATCAAACGACCCAGCGCTCTCGGATTACCCGACCGGACCGCAGCGAGGACAGTTCCGACGTCGTCGCGGTCAACCGACAAGCCAACGGACAACGCGGGGCGCGCCGCTTTAGCGGGAGCTGGTGTCTGTCGGAACGGTGATGATCAAGGCGTCGCCCTGCCCACCACCGCCGCACAGTGCAGCGACGCCGGAACCGCCACCACGACGCCGCAACTCCATAGCAAGGGTCAAGAGCAGCCGAGCTCCCGAAGCACCAATCGGATGGCCGAGGGCGATAGCACCACCATTGACGTTGACCTTCTCGTCGGTCTCCTCCTCGCTCAAGCCCAACGACCTTGCACTCGCGACACCGACTGCGGCGAAAGCTTCGTTGATCTCAATGAGTTGGAGATCAGCGACGCTGATCTGTTGTTTCTTCACAGCAAGGTCGATCGCATTGGCTGGCTGCAACTGCAGAGACGAGTCCGGGCCGGCAACGCTGGCGTATGCGCCAATCTCGGCAATGGGAGTAGCGCCGAGACGCTCAGCCGCTTCCTTGCTCATCACCACCATGGCAGCAGCGCCATCCGAGATCGGGCTGGAAGAACCCGCAGTGATCGAACCGTCGCGGCCGAACGCCGGCCTGAGTTTGCCAAGTGATTCCGCGGTCACACCCTCACGGATGCCTTCATCCTTGCTGATCACCAGATCGTCACCGCGGCGCTGTGGAACGCGAACCTCGACGATCTCTTCAGCCATCGTGCCGTTGGCGCTGGCAGCCGCCGCGCGCTGATGGGAACGCGCCGCGAAGGCATCTTGATCCTCGCGACTGACTAGGTGCTCGCCGGTGTTGCAAGTATCGGTCAGCGCGCCCATGGCCTGGTCGGTGAACGCGTCCCAGAGGCCGTCGTAGGCCATGTGGTCGATGATCGTCACGTTGCCGTATTTGTAACCAGACCGCGAGCCAGGTAACAGGTGCGGGGCTTGGGTCATGGACTCCATGCCGCCGGCGATGACCACCTCGCATTCGCCCGCCCGGATCAGCTGATCAGCAAGCGCCACCGCATTCAGCCCGGAAAGACAGACCTTGTTGATCGTCACGGCGGGCACCGACAGGGAGATGCCACCCTTGACCGCGGCCTGCCGAGCGGGGATCTGCCCAGTGCCTGCCTGCAGCACCTGGCCCATCACGACGTAGTCAACGTGGTCCGGCGAAACGCCCGAACGCTCGAGCGCTGCCGCGATCGCGTGACCGCCAAGATCTGTGGCCGATACGTCCTTCAGGCCACCGAGCAGTTTGCCGATCGGCGTACGTGCTCCGCCGACAATTACTGATCCCATGCTTCTACCTCCAAGCTCGCAGCCGTGTACTGACGATCACGTCGGATACAAAATTTCCGAGCTGCTCGCGGATTGCTCCCGACGCTCGCATCTAGTCTCAGACCCCAGTCTGGCACTCTAAGTGGCATGACCAGAAGGCCTCCCGATCTCACGGCTGTCCTTCCCGGGTTACTCGGTCTTGATCATGTTGGTATCGCGGTGCCTGATTTGGACGAAGCGATCTCCTTCTACCGTGACCAGCTTGGGCTGCAGATCGTGCACCGCGAGGACAACCTGGACCAGCAGGTTGCCGAGGTCATGCTGGCGACCAGTGAGGCAGGAGCATCGGGCAACCAGCTCCAGCTGCTGATGCCCCTGACTGAGGACTCGGTGCTCAACCGATTTCTGATGAGACGTGGATCCGGCCTGCACCACGTGGCTTACGCTGTGTCAGATGTCCGGTCCGCATCCACAATTTTGCGTCGCTGCGGCGTACGGGTGCTTTATGATGCACCGAGAGCCGGTACCCGTGGCTCGCAGATCAACTTTGTCCACCCCAAGGACACTGGCGGCGTCTTACTCGAGTTGGTCGAGCAAGCCGCGGCGGATCCGCGCAGTGTCCCATCACATTGGGGCTGAGCGAATGGCCGTCGCTCACGCGGGCACAGACTTCCTGGCCGAACCTGTCGGTCAGCAGATAAGGGCGTCCATACCTATTTCCGGAGAGGGCTTCTTGCGGTGAACGCATCAGACAACACGGGGCTTGGCCTGTTCGACGACACAGCAAGCGCTGTCGGAAACTTCCCGACTGCACTACGGGGCTATGACCGAACGGCCGTTGACGACTACGTCCGAACTCTTGAGGAGAGTGTCGTCAAGTCCCGCAGACACTCTGCTCAGCTCGAGCAGCAGGTGACCGTCCTCCAAGATGAGGTCGCCTCCTCTGGCGAGAAGACCGACAAAGACCTTGACTATGCCAACCTCGGCGGGCGCGCCAACGACATCCTGCGGTTGGCCCAGGAGCAGGCCCGCGAACTCGTCCAAAACGCGACGATCGAGGCCGAAAAAGTCAAGGAGCAAGCGCGCCGCGAGGCAGATGGACTGCGAAACCACGCCGCGCGCGAGGGTGACGCCATCAAGAGCGGCGGTACGGCCCAGGTTGACCAATTGCGCGCCAAGTTGCGTGAGGAGGTTCAGGCTCAGGTCGACAAGGCCAAGTCTGAAGGTGACGCCTTGATAGCGGCCGCTCGGCGGCAGTCCGAGTCGATTCGGCGCGAGGCTGATCACGAGGCTCAGACCACCCGTCAGAATGCCTACCTTGACACCGAGAATCTGCGGCGCACGGTTGAGCGCGAAGCCGCCGAAGCGCGATCCAAGCTAGCTACCGAACGGGAGCAGGCGGTTCTGCAGCTCAAGGCCACCTATGACGATGCGCAGCAGAAGACCGCTGCCCTGCTGGCCGAGGCAACCAAGCACCACAGCGAGTCTGCCGAGCGGCTCGAGGCCGATCTGGCCGAGGCTGCTCGGATTCGCGCGGAGGCTCTCGCGGAGGCCGAGCAGTCCAAGGGTGCGGCCGCTCAGGAGGCCGAAGCGCGGATCGCCACCGCCAAGAAGCAGGCCGCCGCAATCAATGAGCGCACCCAGCAGGAGTTCGCGTGGCGAAAGCAGCAGCTGCGCCGGGAGACCGAGTTGTTGCACCAGCGCAAGCAGGCTGTACTCAGCCAGTTGGCAAGCTTGTCGGCCCTCGCCGAGCAGACTGCCAGCGCATTCCCAGATCTTGATGACCCCAGTGATCTGGAGGGCGGCGAGGTCGGCGATCGCACCGTGATGCGTCCCGACATGCTGCCACCCGCTGGTCCCAGCGAGGACAACTCGGGCGGTGGCAAGCCCGGCCCTTCGCCCCGGAACGGCGGAAAGGCCAGCGAAGATCACGAACTGGAGATCGACGGTGATGCGACCGTGCTGGTGGCTCCGTCAGATCTGCCCGGCGAAAGCGCCAAATCGAAGTAGCACGCCCCGCCGGCGGTCGACTGCGATGATCATCACCAGCTGACCCGCTAGCTCTACGGCCGCAGGTGCCGTTACCCTGAAATGACTCGGGGTAACGGCACTTTGGCGTGTAAGGAGCCGGCGTGAACATGTCCCCACGAGTTGACTCGCCCACCGACGACGGCCGCTTTCCCCTTGTCCGTAAGGGCTATGACCGTTCGGTCGTTGATCATTTTGTAAGCGCGACGCAAGCTCAGATCGCTCGGCTGTTGCAGCAGTACGACGCACTGAGAGCCAGCAACTATGAGCTCCGCCAGGCGCTCGACGAGGCCAGTGCACGCGCCACGCAGGCAGACTTCTCGGGACTCGGCGGGCGGGTTCAGGAGCTCCTTCACATTGCCGAGGAGCAGGCGACTGATATCACCCAGCATGCTGTCCAGGAGGCTGATCGGCTGAGCGCGCAAGTGCATGCCGAGCTGAATGAGCTACGCCAGAATGCGACGGCTGAACTGGCCCAGCTGCGAGATGCTCAGTTGGCCGATTTGGAGGCGCTGCGGCAGCGGGGTGAGCAAGATGCACAGCAGTTGCGGGAACACGCCATGATCGAGGCTGAGCAGTTGCTGGCCTCGGCTCGACTGGAGGCCGACGCCGTTCGCACGGAGGCGGAAACAGCTGCAACAGGCATGCGCCAGGCCGCCACCTTCGAGTCACAGGGACTCCTCGCCGCCGCTGAACGTGACAGCGCAGGCGTACGCCAAGCGGTTGCCGACCAGCGTGAGCGAGTGCTGGCCGAACTGAAGCAGGCTCAGGACTCAGCGAATCAGGCGATGCAGGCGATGCTCGCGAAAGCGACAGAGTTGCAACAGGCTGCAGGCGAGCGCGTGACCGAGGAAACCGAGCACGCGGCCCGGCTACGCAGCGAGATGTTCGCGCAGGCAGAGCAAGTCAAGGTAGATGCCAGCACCGACGCTGAGCACATCATCGATCGCGCCCGGCATCAGGCCGCGTCCATCGACGACCGCGCGCGACAGGAGCTCGCATTGCGGCGTCGCCAGATGAGAGATGAGCAAGACCTGCTCAACCGCCGCAAGCACGCAATGTTGAATCAGCTCACCTCGCTCAGTGCATTGGCGGTGGAGACGGCTGAAAACCTGCCTGACGTGCCTGAAGTGCCGGACGCGGAATTCTCCGCAATCGTCGGCTTTGGCAGAGAGCAGAGCGGCAACGACGCCGAGATGGAAAGCGATCCGACCATCGGCAACGCGGCCGACGACGCCAGCTCGGTCGGCGAGGACAAGGCAGCCGAGGAAGAGCCCGAGTCGCAACAGGTTGATGCGGATGCACTACCCCGCGCGCCCGAAGAAGAAATCGAGACACCCTCGGTAGAGGGTGATGACGAATCAACTGACCAGCCCGACTACACATCAGAGTCCAAGCCCAGCGCAGCCTAGGGCCCGCTCAGAACAACCTGTCGTCGCCGCTGTCCAGTCCGCGTAGCACGTCGTAATCAACCGTCACGCAGCTGATCCCCCGGTCCGTGGCCAGCACCCGTGCCTGGGGCTTGATCAACTGCGCCGCGAAGATGCCACGTACGGTGCCGAGCAACGTGTCGCGCCGCATCAGGTCCAGGTAGCGACTCAGTTGTTCGACGCCGTCGATCTCGCCGCGACGTTTGATCTCGACTGCGACGTACGCGCCGGTAGCGTCTCGGCAGAGCAGGTCGACCGGGCCAATGGGAGTGGGGTGCTCTCGCCGTACGAGGGACAAACCAGGGGCCAATGCGTCGGGATGCTCGGCGAGAAGCGCCTGCAGATGCGCCTCTACGCCATCTTTCTGCAGACCTGGATCACTGCCGAGTTCGTAGGAGGAATCGTCGTAGACCTCGCCCAGCCAGATCTGCAAGGTGTCCCCGTCACGCCCACGGACCTCCCAGAGCGCCGAGAGCGGTTCACCGCTCGGCACAGGATGCTGCCCGGGCCTAGGGGGTTCCAACTCGACGAGTGTGCAGGGAGGGCTCA
>Ga0207675_100003130_pt1 | contig 16230 bp, 12 predicted proteins | sample KBSSwiS42_FD_184305 | JGI IMG/M metagenome (GOLD analysis project Ga0207675, IMG submission 184305) | Switchgrass rhizosphere microbial communities from Kellogg Biological Station, Michigan, USA - KBS Switchgrass S4-2 (SPAdes) (version 2) | ecosystem: Host-associated > Plants > Roots >... | reverse complement strand
TATTTCGATCATGACCTGGATCATCTTGCTGATCTTGCAGATCGTGCAGCGGCCGTCGGTGTCGAGCGCTATGTGCTTGACGATGGCTGGTTCGGCGGGCGGCGCGATGATCATGCCGGACTTGGCGATTGGACTGTGTCACCAGAGGTCTGGCCAGATGGTCTGCACCCTCTGGTGGATAAAGTGACCGGACTTGGTATGGAGTTCGGGCTCTGGTTCGAACCGGAGATGATCAACCTCAACTCTGCAATGGCACGTGAGCACCCGGAATGGATCATGTCCACCGGGAACCGACTGCCAGTGGAATCGCGACATCAGCAAGTGATCAACTTAGGCATTCCGGAGTGCTATGCCTACATCCGGGATGCGATCTTCGACATGCTTGCCGAATACAAGATCAGTTACATCAAGTGGGATCACAACCGCGACCTGATCGACGCCGGCACCGTACCGGACGGCCGGCCCGGCGTACACGAGCAGACGCTCGCCTTCTACCGCCTGGTCGACGAGATCAAGGCCGCTCACCCCGGACTGGAGATCGAGACGTGCTCCTCCGGAGGAGGCCGTGTTGATCTTGGCGTCCTGGAGCGCACCGACCGCGTCTGGGTCAGTGACTGCATCGATCCGCTGGAACGTCAGCAAATGAACCGCTGGACCGCTCAGCTGCTGCCACCGGAACTGTTGGGCTCACATATTGCCTCGCCGCGTTCGCATTCCACGGGCCGCAGGCATGATCTGTCCTTCCGCGCCGCCACAGCGGTCTTCGGTCATCTGGGAATCGAATGGGACCTGACGACAGCAACGCCCGAAGACCTGGTGGAACTTCGAGAATGGGTCAGTTTCTACAAGGCAAACCGGGTGCTCCTGAACCGCGGCGACCTGGTACGTCTGGACATCGTTGACCCAACCCTCCTCGCGTACGGCGTGATCGCCCCAGATCGCTCATCGGCGATCTATACCGTTGCCTCGGTCGGCCGGTCCGAGGTGATGCTGCCTGGCCGGTTGCGGTTCCCGGGCCTAGATCCAGAGCGGCGCTATCGCATCCGGCCAATCGTGGTCGGACGTCCACCATCGGGCCTGAATCCCCCACCCTGGTGGGGCGCCACCCAGGCAACCTTCGAGCCCTCGGGCGAACGTCACAGCCTCGGTTGGGGGCTGCCTGCCGATGGCGGCCGAGGCCTGGTCGTTTCCGGCGCCACGCTCGCCGCGGCCGGAGTGATGGCCGCCGACATTCACCCGGAGCAGGCGATTCTCTACCGCGCCGAGGCCATCGACTGATCAGCCGACATTCGCGCTGAGCCCTTTGGCAAGTGCCGTTGCCATGGTGGGCGCAAGGGGGAGTCGTGGGATCAATGTGGCCTGGACGGCGTGATACAGATCAGGCTTGCCTGGCCACACCGTCTCGATGACGTGATTGCTGGAGTCGAGCTGATGGTGCCACGAGCCATAGGTCCGATCGAGCAGATAACGCTCGGCGTAGGCCCACCAGGTCGCGACCTGCTCGGCATAACGATCATCACCAGTTCGGGTTCGCAACGCGGCTGCGGCAGCGATGGCCTCGGCGAGAACCCAATGCATTCGGTCGCGGACCACCGGTGTGCCGTCCCAATCAGTGGTGTAGACAAAGCCGTCCGCACCATCGACCGCCCAACCATCGGCCACTGCGCGATCGAAGAGTCCTTTGGCAGCCGGCAACAACCAGTCAGGCGGGTCGGCCAAGGATGCCTCGAGATGCAGCAGCAATCTCGACCACTCCAGTCCATGCCCGACGGTGGCTCCATACGGCTGGAATTGATCATCCGGACGGTCACGGTTGTGCTGGAGCTGAGGTTGCCAATCCCGGTCGAAGTGCTCGGGGATGCGCCAGGAATGTGGCTCGGCAAACTCCAGCGCCACGCGCTGACTGATACCAAGGGCGGACGCGCGCAGTCCATGATCACCTGTGACATCAGCAGCGGCGAGCAGAGCCTCGACCCCGTGCATGTTGGCGTTCACGCCGCGGTAGTCGTTGAGTTCTGTGAAGGCTCCATTCCAGGAGTCCACGAACATGCCGGCGTCGTCGTCGAAGAACCACTCTTGCCAGACATCGAGTGACTCCGCGAGCAGGTCGCGAGCGCCGGGCACGTTGGCCACGGCGCCAGACGACGCGGCCAACACCACAAAGGCGTGGGAATAACACGCCTTCTCATCTGGACTGGTGCCAGCTACGTCAATGCTCGTCAGCCAGCCGCCATGTGCGTCATCTCGCAGCCGGCCGGTCAGCCCGGCGAGAGCCTGAGCAGCAAGATCAGCATCGCCGCTACGGCCCAGCAGGTAGCCGACGGCGTAGACATGAAGCATTCGAGCGGTGATGAACGTATAAGTCGGGCGGGAGAGGTCAGGTTGGCCTTGAGCATCGAGCCACGCCGCGCCGCCCAACGGATGAGCGAAGTGCCGACCGAAATCGAGCAGTCGATCACATTCGGTGGCGAGCGTCGCACTGGGGATCCCCGCGTCAGGTAAAGGCATGCCCTCACCGTAATGGCGGGACGACTGAGACGATATGCACCATGACCCAGACCCAATCAGTCGATCATGAAGCCGAAATCGCTGGCCGGCTGGCGCAGCTGAGCCTGGAGCAGAAGATCCGGTTGATGACGGGTGCTGATATCTGGGCGCTGCATGCGATACCGGAGATTGGGCTGCGACGGCTGGTCACCTCCGATGGTCCGGCAGGCGTTCGAGGCGAAACCTGGGATGAGCGCAGCCCGTCTGCCAATGTGCCCTCCCCAACCGCGCTGGCCGCGAGCTGGGATCCGGTTCGTGTCGAACGGATGGGCCGGCTGCTGGCAAGTGAGGCACGTCGCAAGGGCGTCGATGTCTTGTTGGCCCCGACGGTCAACCTGCACCGAACTCCGTACGGCGGCCGGCACTTCGAATGCTTCAGCGAGGACCCCGAGCTGACCGCCATGATCGGCACCGCGTACGTCCAGGGACTGCAGGCCGAAGGGGTCGCGGCGACAGTCAAGCACTTCGTTGCCAATGACTCCGAGACAGACAGATTCAGCGTGGATGCGCTGGTCGATGAGCGGGTGCTGCGGGAGTTGTACCTTGCACCGTTCGAACGGATCGTCGCGGCCGGCGCGTGGGCGATCATGGCGGCCTACAACAGGGTGAACGGTACGACGATGACCGAGAACCCGTTGCAGCGCGACGTGCTGAAGCGGGAATGGGCTTTCGACGGCGTGATCATGTCCGACTGGTACGCCACGCGCTCGGTCGCGGCGGCTGGCGAGGACCTGCTGGATCTGGCTATGCCCGGACCCGAGAGTCCTTGGACCGAGTGGTTGCTCGATGAAGTGCAGTCGGGCAAGATCTCCGAGTCTGCCATCGACGGGCATGTGCTGCGCATCCTGCGGCTGGCGGCTCGAGTCGGCGCACTCGATGGACTGGCGGCCGCAACGCCACCAGCTCGGCGCTGGAGTGATCAGGAGCTGAGCGCCGAGCTGCGGGCGACCTCCGCCGCCGGCATGGTGTTGATCAAGAACGATGGCCTGTTGCCACTCGACATGAGCTCGTTGAAGCAGGTTGCCTTGATCGGTCCGAATGCCGCGACGGCCCGAACCCTCGGCGGCGGAAGCGCAACGGTCTTCCCGCCCTACGTCGTTTCTCCGCTCGATGGGCTGCGCGCGGCGCTCGGCGCAGAGATCACGATCGTGCCAGCAGTCGGGGTGCGGAGCAGCGAGCGCGCCGATGTCGCCTCGAAAGATCTGCTGCAACTGCCCGATGGCAGCGGCCCCGGCGTCGAGGTGATCTTCTTCGATGCCAGTGATCGCGAACTAGGTCGGCAGCAGCGGCAGGCCGGCAGCATGATGTGGTGGGGGCCGGTACAGGAAGGCGTCAACGCCAACGAAATTGATCATCTGCAGCTGAGTACTCGGCTGCGAGTGGCCGAATCTGGTCGTTACCGGGTAGGCACGTCGGGGCTAGGCGATTTCCGGCTGATCATCGATGGAGAGACTTTGTTCGACGAGACGATCACACTTCCGCTCGACGCGGACATGGTCGAGGGAATCATGAAGCCGCCGCAGCAGCTGGCGGTTGTGGAGTTGGAGGGCGGTCGGGATGTGCCCGTCGAACTCACATATCGCACGAGCGGCGGCGAAACCATGCTCGGTGGTGCCGAGGTAGCGATGCTTACCGTGCAGCTCAACGTTGAGCCAGTGAGCGATGAGCAGTCGGAATTTGATCATGCGGTGAGCTTGGCTGCCGAGTCGGACGTGGCCGTGGTTGTGGTCGGAACCAATGAAGAGGTGGAGAGCGAGGGCTTCGACCGGACCAGCCTGGCGCTACCGGGCCGGCAGGATGAGCTGGTGAGTGCTGTCGCGGCTATCAACCCGCGGACCGTGGTTGTGGTGAACTCAGGCGCGCCGGTCCTGCTGCCTTGGGCAGATGACGTGGCAGCCGTCTTGGTGTCATGGTTCCCGGGACAGGAATTCGGCAATGCTCTGGCCGACGTGCTGACCGGAGCGGTCGAGCCAGGTGGCCGGCTACCGGTGACCTGGCTGGCCTCTGACGAAGGGCTGCCGCCGGTTACACCAGTGAATGGAGAGCTCCCCTACGACGAGGGGCTGCTGATCGGATACCGCTGGTATCTCGCTACCGATCGCACTCCCGCATTCCCGTTCGGTTATGGATTGGGCTATACGACTTGGGCGTATGAGGACATGGCCGTGAACGGCAATACCGTGACGGTCACCGTACGCAACAGTGGCGCCCGGGGTGGTCGAGAGGTGGTGCAGGTGTACGCCAGTCGAGCAGATAGTCGCGTGCAACGCGCCCGGCGCTGGCTCGTCGGCTCGGCAGCTGTCGATGTCGCGCCAGGAGAAGTGGCCCAGGCAGTCATCACGTTGGGCGATCACAGTTTCCGGAATTGGGACAGCTCCGCCCATGCCTGGATGACTGAGCCCGGCGCGTACCAACTGCACGCCGGCCGCTCGGTCAACGACACACCGCTGAGCGCTGAGTTGACTCCGCTCTGACTGGCGCTGAAATCTCCCTCGACTAGCCAGACAAAGAGCTAGCTGACGGGAGCCCGGAGTAGTACCTCATTGGTGTCGGACTGCCGAATTTCAAGATCAGCGATCTGCGAGAGGTGCAACGGAGTCATGCCACTCGGTCGCATCAGCTTGTTCGGCGTCGCGGGCCATTCCTTGATCGCCTCGCTGTGACCGAACCGATCAACCACGAAGATCGAATATTCATTGTGGCCACTACCGGGTCGCGGATCGTTGACCTCGGCGTAGACACACTCCACGTTGATCTGGGTACCGTCCCTGCCAGGAATGACATCGGCGTTGGCTGTGATCGCGGAGGGCACGACCTGGGAGAAAGCGACCCGCTGCGGACTCTCGGGCCGGAGCGGGATGAGGCCCGTGCCAACAACCACCCCGCCGATCACCAGGACTGCCGCTGCTGCGATGCCCGCCACCGCGGCGAGCATCTTGCGTCGGCGGGTCCGCGCCTTCTTGATCATCTTCGGTAGCAGCGAGGTGGGCGGGCCCGCCTCGATCAGCTCCGTCTCGTTGGCGGTCGCCTCCATCAGCTCCGCCTCGGTGGCGGTCGTGGTCGCCGTTTCGCCGTGCCCCGGTCTGTTGTCAACCGCCATCGACAACATCGCCGCGTCCGCCGGCGAGACTTGGGCAAGCAGACCAGGGATGGCAGCCAGTTCCGACACCTCTGCCTGGCAGGTTGGACAGCCCGCGAGATGCTCTTCGTACTCCCGTCTGTCAGCAGGAGATAGCGCGCCCAGCATGTACGCCGCATCCCACTGGGCGAACTTGTCGGGTGATGCGTTCATGGCCGAGTCACCCCCTTCTCCTGTAGTGCCAATCTGAGCGTTCTCAGTCCGTAGTGCAGCCGAGACTTGACGGTCCCCTCGGGAATTCGGAGCCGAGCGGATATGTCGGCGACCGATCGGCCCTCGTAGTAGGCGGCACTGATCACCGAGCGATGCTCCAGCGACAAGCTGCTCAGCGCCTCCGCGATCAGCCAGCGGTCGAGAACCACGCTGGTCGCGTCGCCCACGCTCTCCTCTGGCGGCTCCTCGATCCGCTGCTCATGCCGTGATGCCGCGCTGCGCCACCGGTCGATGATCAGGTTTCGAGAGGCCGTGAATAGCCAGGCGCGGGCAGCGGCTTCATCGCGTTGACCGAGGTTGGGATCCTTCCAGGCCTTGAGCAGCACCTCCTGAACGATGTCCTCAGACATCTGGCGATCATGGGTCAGCCGCATGGCGAACCGCCACAGCTCGCTGGCGTGGCGGTCGTGCAGGTCTTGCAGCGCGGCCTCACGCTGTCCGCCGCCCACCGCGACTCCTCCCGACACCAGGCCCGCAGTCGTTTGCAGACTCACCGCCGTCGCCACGTTATTGCCCTACCCTCATCTTTCATCGATGAGGACGACAGCGACGCGCTCTCAGTTCAAACTCTCGATGGTAGCCAGCCCGTTCCCGGGCCGTCACGGGACCTTAGCGAACCTCGCCGCGTACGCTCGTCCGCTCGGTCGCCTGGACATGTGCTTCGGCCAGATGATCGCCTGGGCACAGCACTAGCAGCGACTTGCCCTCATGCGGTCCGAGCGTGATCGGGAAGGTATGCAGATCGTCGATCTCACCGATCTCCTGATCGGTGAACATGTCGACTAATACGCTGCCTGGTACGAGATATTCGGACTGGACGCTGCCCGAAACGGGTTGTGCCGAAAAGTTCAAGACCGTCACCTGCTCGGCGTCGCTGAGCTGATGAACCATCACCAGCATGGCCCTGTTAGATACCTGCGGCACGTCGAGCTGGACGCTGCTGGCGATTCCATACCGCTTGCGGATCGCCAGGATCTCAGCGAGCCGGCGAGCAAATGACGAGCTGTCCCCCAGCTGCTCAGGCAACGAACCATAGAGGCTGATGCCGCGCGGCATTTTGGACAATGACTCGTGGGCGTGCGGGCGATAGTCCATCAGGTCGTACGCCGCCCGGTGAATCCAGCGCGTATCGCCATCGGCGAGCAATCGGCTGACCTGCCGCCGCTCCAGCGTGAGCATCCCGCAGAGATCCCAACCAGATAGAGCAAAGACTCCTGGTTGCAGGGCGTTGAACATGGCTAGCAGCAGGTGGGCCTGTTTGATCTTGTCGACCTGCTCGGGAGTAAGTGCTGAGATGCTGCGGATGCCGAGTGCGGCAGCGATGATCGTCGCAGTTGTGGACGCAATGCCGTTCTGGGTAAAGGTGGCATTGTACGGAGCGGCATCGCCAGTCAAATGATCAAGAAGGTCTCGGCGCACGGTCACGGCCAACTCATGACCATTGAGCTCCTCACCGTGGAACGTAAACGAGTCCCGCGCGTGCAGGGTCTCGAAGTGCACCAACTCATATGTCAGCTCGTCGTGGTTCTGCAGCGCGTGCACCAGGGATGCCGGTTCCACTCGGTACTTCATGGCGAGATTGAGCGTGAGGCGGACGAACTCGGTATCGCCGGTCGCGATGGCATGGTGATAAGCAGGCCGGTTGATGAAGTCGTAGGAGAGGTCGGCTCCGCGAGCGGCAGAACTCTGAATGTCATCGATCGTGAGATTGAGTTCCTGGAAGGTGAAGCCACCTACTTTGCGAACCATGCTGGCAATCAGCTGATTCGCAGCCTCGGACAACGGATGGCCCTCCGACCATGCAGGAGAGTCTTCAGCGCTCTTCTCCACCCCGAGGAATCCGTTGGCATCCAGTCGCAGCGCACCACTACCAAGATCACCAAGCGAGTGCAGCGCGTCGCCGATCACTAGCCGCATGCCGGCGAAGCTCGGGTCCAGCCAGTTGATCGAAGGCTGGCCCTCCTTGAAGTAGTGCAGATAGACCCAGCGGCGCTCGACACCATCTGGTCCCAACACCAGCGGCGTGGCACTCCAGTTGGTGTCCTTGACGCCGGGTTTGTAAAAGATCACTCGCTGCATGCGACCGATGATGTAGCCGTGTTTAGCTAATTGATCTTCAGCCTCGAGGTCGAGGTTCACTGAATCGCCCTTGGACACCTCAGGTAGCAGGTGCCAATCCTTCGGATCGATCTCGACCATGTGGTAGATGCCGGGGTAGTCGCCGACCTTCATCTCGGCGAGCCGGAAATCTGCCCCCTTGCCGGTATGGCCGGGCACAATGTCGTCGATCACCATTCCGAGGTGCCCGGCAGCAACGTCACACATCGACCGGAACTCCTCCTCAGTTCCGAACGCCTCGTCGATCTGGGTGCTGATTCGGTCAAAGTGCCCATCAACGCTGGGCGTGGGATCCCAGCCCACCAGGCCACCCCCCTTCTTGACCGGACCCGTGTGGAGACCGTCGATCCCGATCTCCTCGAATGCGGCCCAGAGCTCCTCGTCGCCCAGAGTGCCGAGGAATGAGGTGCCCGGCTTGGTGATCATGGAAATCGGGTACGCCGTGAACCACACGGACGTCTTCTCGATGGCCGCCCGCGGGTCGGGGTTGGCGAACGGGTTCTGCCACATGCTGCCTTGGCCGGAGAACTGGGTGGCAAAGGCTTTCGCGTCCTCGAGCATCGACTCTCCGAGGAGCCAGCTGACGTAGGCGCGGTTGTCGCCGGTGGGTTTGCCGACCCGCTCCGCCTTGGGTCTCAGCGCGAAAAGATCACGGAGCCGTCCGCGTGGTCGCAATCGTTTGGGCCGCGCTGGATAGAAATTTTCGTCGTAGCTGATCTCGCTTGCTTCGTGTGCCGGCGGTGTCGGGTCGTTCGCATCGATCTCGCTCATTGGTCCCCTGTTCGCGCCCGCTAGAGCCAGAAATTGCGGACGCCGCCCACGTTAGTGCAGGCAGCCATAAACCCTTGAGAGGTCGTGCTCACTTGGTCGTCCAGACGGGACCCGTCGCCCTCCCTACCCGACGCTCGCCCACGTCTTTTTGGCGGGCTCGCGCCCGGTCGGGCTCCTCAGATCCTGTCTTCCTCCCGCGCTCACACGACAACCCAATACCGAGGCACACTCACGCTGAGAGGTCGTGCTCGCTTAGTCGTCCAGACAGGACCCGTCGCCCTCCCTACCCGACGCTCGCCCACCTTAAAGCTGGGCGTGCCAGTTGTAACTGCCGAGCTTCGCCTCGACCTGTTTGTCAAGATCAACTCCGAGTTGCCGGGCGAGAGTGGCAGCCGCAATCACGACTTCGGCGAGATCTCCGCCAAGATCATCGGGAGCGCCGTAGCCCAGACCTTCGCTCATGGCTCGCCGAAGGCCCTTGACACTTTCGCCGGAGCTTTCCGCCAGACGCAATGCCGTATCAGTCAGAGCATCCTCGCCGTCCCGCTCCCGAAGGCCATCCGCAAGCGCGATGATCCTCGGATCGGTCGCGATCAAGGCCAGATCGGGATCAGGATCACCACCAAGAATCAAAAAGTGATATCCGATGATCTCTGCCCTGAATCCGCGTTCGCCAGGTCGTCGCTCGCGCAGCTCACTGAAGACGACACCTGCCGCACGATGCAGCAAAAAAAGCCCACTCAGCTCCCCTGGCGGTACATGGATCTGAAGCTCGACGCCGACACCGCGCGGAACGATGTAGGGATCACTGGGCGGGACCAACTCGATACGCGACCGGGCGAGGGATAGGCACGCCCGCGGTTGCTCCTGATGCCGAACAGACTCGTACTCGACCTTCCAACCGGCCTGGCTGAAGATCGACGCGGCGGCGTATGGATCCTCGGTTGCAAGCAGGGGGGCAAGCATTCGCATGACTCCAAGACACAAGCAGTTGCGCTGTTGCTCACTTTTCCACAGATGGCCTTTGTCGGCGTGAGACGCGGCGGGCCGTTCGGGACCGTTACACAGTCGTGTCTTCCCGACACCAGCCCGCCCTAGACTCGGGACGATCATGCCGAGGGACTCGATGCGAAATGCGGCCGCCACCACTCCGCTGCGAATGGTCATCGTTGGCCTGACCATGCTCGTGATCATCGCTAGCGGGTGCTCTCGGCTCGCTGGAGCACAGCAGGTGCACAACCTGACGTGGACTCGGATCGCACTGCCCGCGGGGGTCGAAGCGTCCTCGTTGGCCGTGACAACAGCCGGGTTGCTGGTCGGGGGGCGCGCATCATCGGGTGGAGATCATCCGGTGCTGTTCGTTGTCGATGCCTCGGGCGCTGTACGACCGGTGCCGCTGCATCCGCACAGCCCATACGCGAAGGTCGCGGACCTTGTGTCGCTAGCCGCCCGCGGCGGCGAGGTTGTTGCCCTTGGCGTCGCACATGGCGGAGCACACGCGAACTTCCGATGGACCGTGTGGTCTGGTTCTACGGACAGCCTCGACGACTACCCGCAGACTTTCGAGACCTTCGGCGGCCAGAGCGCCGGCGGCCTGCTCGACATCGTCTTCACCTCCGAAGGAGCCGAAATCGCCGGCACCTGGGCTGCCCCGGAAGGCGGTCTGGATGCGGCGGTGTGGCTGCCCCATGGGCACAGCTGGGTTCGCCAGAACTCGACTGGCACTGCGCTCGCCAACACACCGCAGCTCCAAGTCGCACCGCGCGCCGCCATCGGAGGCACAGCCATGATCATCTCCGGCTCGGTGATCACCTTTGATAATGGTGTGCAGCAGCGGCCGGCTGTCTGGATCCAGCAGAATCACCGGGAGCCCTGGACGCTACTCCAGCTTCCCGAAGCCGGCACCCACGGTGAGGCGCTATCGAGCATCTGCTCGGAAAGCTCGGAGCGGTGCTGGGTCTCTGGCTATGCCGATGGCGTCGCGGCGCTGTGGACCTTCGACGCAACCGCCAGCCCGGTTACAGCCACTCGCGACTCCACTCTGCCCCGGATACAGCACGACGCCGAGGATGCCGGACCGATTACCGTCACGTCGGTCGACCGGCCGGCCCTGTTGGTGAGCCATCTCGGCACGAGCCAGCTGCTGGTGAGCGACAGCCAGAGTTGGCGTATGTTCACTGGCCCGGCTGGGCCGGTTATCGACGCGACCACGGTGGATGACCGGCTGTACGCAATCACCCGGGCCGCCGACGGAGTCGGGCTGTGGACCACGAATATGCCCTGAGGTAAGCGAATGAGCTTGTCCAACGTGCGCGTGCTTCGACCGGCTCAGGACGCGTCCATGGACGCGAGCGCGCGCAGAGCCAGCGAATACCCGAGCACCCCGAAGCCCACGATCACTCCAGCGGCCACGGGCGACACGTACGAGTGCTGCCGAAATGCCTCCCTGCTGTAGACGTTGGAGATGTGCACTTCGATGACCCGAGCGCCCGATCCGATGATCGCGTCGTGGAGCGCAATGCTGGTGTGGGTGTAGCCGGCAGCGTTCAGCACCACACCAACGGCGTCACCAGCAGCCTGCGCTGCGCCGGCCTCTTGGATCCAGTCGACCAGCTCGCCCTCGCGGTTGGTTTGGCGGAAGTCCAGGTTCCAGCCCAGCTCAGTTGCCACGTCTGCGCAGGAACTCTCGACATCGGCCAAGGTCGCCGTGCCGTAGATCTCTGGCTCACGGAGGCCCAGCAAGTTGAGATTCGGGCCGTTGAAGACGTACGCCGTACGTTTCGGGCTTGTCGGGCTGGTCATGGTGGTACTCCATCACACCCGCGTACCGACAAAGAGCTCTCGTGGAAGTCGGTCGTCGTTGGTGACTTCCGCGACGGAACGGGCCCGGAACCCGGCGTCTGTCAGCACCTTGAGCCACAAAGCGCGAGGAAAAAGGCCCAGTTCGTGCCGATCGTGCACCACTGTCACTGAGCCGTCCGGAGTGCGAAGCAGGAACGCGAAGTCGGTACTGGTGCGAGTGTCGCTCGGGTCAGGGTCTGTTGACCACTCGAGGTAGCGCGCGCCGCGGCCGTCAGGCGCGTCTTGCCCGCCGTGCTCGGTGGCCGGCTCGAAGTTCTCGGCGATGTCATCTGGCACAAAGACTGCAACGCCACCCACCCGGCAGTGCTGGTACGCGGTGTCGACGGCTTGGCGAAGATCGTCTTCGCTCGTCATGTAGTCGATCGCGTCATGGACAAAGATCGAATCGAAAATCCGGCCCAACCGCAGCGTCCTCATGTCTGCCTGGATGTGCTCACACTCGGGATTGAGCTGTCTTGAGATCGCGAGCATGTCAGCCGACAGATCGACCAGAGTCATCTCGAATTCGCTCTTGAGGTGGAAGGCGTTGTTACCGCCCCCGCTCCCCAGTTCGAGCACCGTGCGAGCGGGCGGGTTCGCCGTACGCAGCAAAGAGGCGGCGAAGGATGCTTCCCCGATGTACTCCTCGGGCGCGGAGATCAGCGGCCACCAGGACGCGATATCGGCATAGAGACGCTGTGTCGGGGCTACATCGTGATCATGATTCTGATCAGCCAGTTCACTCACCTGACCGAGACTAGGGCACTAGTGCCGAGCATCCGAAGTCGCTTGACGTAGACGCCAAATGTCAGGAACTTCGAATGCACGACCCTAGCGATCTGCTGCACTTGACTCATGCCACGGGTTGTCCCGCCGACTGGCCAAGCCACGTACGTACGCTGCCTGGCCTAGATGCTGCAGGGTGTCGCCGATCACGCTAACCAGCCGGACCGACGTAGTCACCGGCGGGTCCCAGCGAGTATCGACGATCCGATCCAGCTCTTCGGAGGTGAGGTCGCCCAGATAGCTCATCGTGAGCTCGTGAACAGCATCGTGGTAGTCGGCAAGAAGATCACCGCTCACCCGGACCGCGGCCACCTGTTGCGAGCCTTGCCCGTAGCCGGTGGCCCAAGTGCTGAAGGGCAGCCCAAACCTCTCCCGCCACGTGGCCCATGCCTGCTCGACCTGCGCCAAGTTGGCGATGTGATCATCTTGAATGCGGCTCAGGTGCCAAATGAGCCAGGCAATCGAATTAGCTCCAGGGTCGGGGCGGTAGGTGGCGATCTCGTCGGTCAGCCCGTCGGTGAGGTCGATCACCAGCTCGCGTACCCGGCCAAAGGCATCGACCAGTATCTGCTGTGCATGATCAGTCATGACTCAGAACGTTAACGGCTCCCCAGGCTTGGATCTAGGACAGGTGATACGGCTCGGGATCGGACTTGTGATGATCATCTGCGCCGACCCGTTGCTGACCGCCAGTCTCAACCGAATCTGCCGCTCCCGACCGTTCCAGCCTAATGATCACCGATTTCGACGTCGGAGTGTTGCTCCCTACAGCCGTCGAATCCAACGGCACCAACGGGTTGATCTCGGGATAGTAGGCCGCGGCTGAGCCGCGTGGGGTCTGGTAGGCAACGATTCGGAAGTTCCGTGTCCGGCGTAAGTGGTCATCGCCCTCCCAGTGGGTGACGAGATCGACGATGTCGCCATCGTGGAAGCCCAGCTCCTCGATGTCGCCCGGGTTGACAAACACTACGTGGCGACCGCCCTCGACGCCGCGGTAGCGATCGCTGAACCCGTAGATCGTGGTGTTGAACTGATCATGGCTGCGGATGCTCTGCAAGATCAAGTGACGGGGTGGCACCTGGAGCGCCTCGATGGCCGACACCGTGAACTCGGCCCGCCCCGACTTGGTAGGAAACGTACGGGAGTCCCGCGGCGGGTGTGGCATCACAAAGCCCCCGGGCTTGGACACGTTCACCTCATAGCTTTCACACCCGGGCACAACGCGAGCGATGTGCTGCCGGATGTGCCGGTAGTCATCTCGCATGGCCTGCCAGTCAATGCCGTAGCGATCACCGAGCGTGGCCTCGGCCAAGCCCGTAACGATCGATACTTCCGACCGCAGCTGCGGACTCGCGGGAGTCAGCGGTCCTCGGGAAGCATGCACGGAGCAGGTCGAGTCCTCCACGGAGACAAACTGCGGACCGCTTGCCTGTACGTCGACCTCGGTACGACCCAGGGTCGGCAAGATCAACGCCGTCGCACCACATGTCAGGTGTGATCTGTTGATCTTGGTTGAAATCTGCACCGTCAGCTGTGCCCCGCGTAACGCCGCCGCGGTAACCTCGGTATCTGGCGCAGCCTGCACGAAGTTGCCACCGAGCCCGATGAAGATCTTGGCCCGTCCGTCGCGCAACGCACGGATGGCGTCCACGGTGTCATACCCGTTCTCGCGCGGCGGGTTGAATCCGAACTCAGTCTGGAGCTGATCGAGAAAATGAGCCGGTGGACGCTCCCAGATGCCCATGGTCCGGTCGCCTTGCACGTTGGAGTGGCCGCGTACGGGAAGCAGCCCGGCGCCCGGCTTGCCGATGTTGCCTTGGGCGAGAGCCAGATTGACAATTTCGGAGATGGTGGCCACGGCGTTGTGATGCTGTGTCAGGCCCATGGCCCAGCAGAACACCGTGCGATCGGACTCGCGGAGCAGCTCAGCTGCCTCGGTGATCTGTTCGCGGGATAGACCAGTAGTGGTCTCCACCAGGTCCCAATCAATCGCCGATACGTGGCCGAGCCAGCTGTCGAAGCCATGAGTGTGTTTTCCGATGAACTCATGGTCAAGCGCGTTCCACTGCACCAACAGCGCACCCCACGCTTGGAAGAGGGCCAGATCGCCATTGATCTTGATCGGCAGATGCAGGTCGGCGAGATCGGTGCCCTTCCCGACCAGTCCACGCGGCGTCTGCGGGTTGCGAAAGTTGATCAAGCCGGCTTCATGCAGCGGGTTGACGGCGATGATCTTGGCGCCGCGCCGCTTGGCGACTTCTAGAGCCGACAGCATCCGCGGGTGGTTGCTGCCCGGATTCTGGCCCGCCAAGATCAGCAGCTTGGCGTTGTAGACATCCTGCAATGTGACGCTTGCCTTGCCGATCCCGATGGTCTCGGCCAGTGCGACGCTGGTCGACTCATGGCACATGTTCGAGCAGTCGGGCAGATTGTTGGTGCCGAACGCGCGCACGAACAGCTGATAGCAGAATGCCGCCTCATTTGAGGTTCTCCCCGACGTGTAGAAGATCGCGTCGTCCGGGCTGGCCAGGTCATTGAGCTGATCAGCGATCAACCGAAACACCGTGCGCCACTCGATTGCCTGATAGTGGGTCGCGCCCGGCTTTTTGATCATGGGATTGGTAATCCTGCCCTGCTGGCCAAGCCAGTGCTCGTCGTGCCGGTCCAGGTCGGCGATGCTGTGCCGGGCGAAGAACTCCGGGGTCGCGCGCGCCGTCGTGGCCTCCTCGGCGACAGCTTTGGCGCCGTTCTCGCAGAATTCTGCCGTGTGCCGATGACCCGGGTCGGGATCAGGCCACGCACAGCTCATGCAATCGAAGCCTTCGGCCTGGTTGAGCTTGAGCAGAGTACGCGCTGAACGCCGCGGCCCCATTTTCTGGACCGATCGTTTCAACCCCACCGCAACGCCAGGGATGCCAGCAGCATGATCGTGTGGCTCAGCTATGTCGATCTTGGACTCGGCGTCCTTGCGCGACTTACGCATCTAAGCCTCCATCTGGTTCCTCGAGGACGGGAAGCAGCGTCGCATGCCGTACTCCGGCTCGGAGAGGCTGCGGTACTCACGGCCGGTGGTCTGCGGCCCGTTGAGCTTGCGCTGGCCCGGTGCGGTGCCAGACGCCCGGACGGTGCTGGTGCTCGCCATGACTTCTCCGCCTTTCGGTGCCACGCCAATGATGTGCAGAGCCATCGAGGTCGTACAACCCTTGGTTTGGTTACCCACGAGTAGCATAATGTAAGTTACTGGCAAGTAACTTACGCCAGCCACTGCCCGTGAGGTGTCAGATGAGCCACTACAAGTCCAATGTCCGTGACATCGAGTTCAACCTGTTCGAGGTGCTAGGGCGCGAAGAGATCCTGGGTGTCGCACCGTACGCCGACCTTGATCGGCAGACCGTCTCGGCGATCCTCGCCGAAGTTGATCATCTTGCAACGACGAAGCTCGGCGAGTCGTTCGCTGACGGCGATGGGAATCTACCGGTCTTCGATCCTCAAACCCACACGGTGACAGTTCCTGAGGACCTCAAGAAGTCGTATCGCGCGCTGATGGACTCCGGTGCCTGGCAGCTCGAGCTTCCCGAGGCGTTGGGCGGCCACGTCACGCCGCCATCGGTGCAGTGGGCAGTGCACGAGTTGAATATCGGCGCCAATCCGGCTGTGCTGCTCTACTCCGCCGGGCCGAAGTTCGCGTACGCACTGTGGTCCACCGGCCATGAACGTGATCAACGCATCGCCAAGATCATGATTGAGCGACTCTGGGGTGCCACGATGGTGCTCACTGAGCCGGATGCGGGCTCCGACGTCGGCGCCGGGCGAAC
>Ga0207675_100003127_pt1 | contig 16237 bp, 3 predicted proteins | sample KBSSwiS42_FD_184305 | JGI IMG/M metagenome (GOLD analysis project Ga0207675, IMG submission 184305) | Switchgrass rhizosphere microbial communities from Kellogg Biological Station, Michigan, USA - KBS Switchgrass S4-2 (SPAdes) (version 2) | ecosystem: Host-associated > Plants > Roots >... | reverse complement strand
TGGCTTATCTCTGAGGATACCGGCGCTTTGTTGGACCAGGCCGAGAACGAGAATTCGACCGACACTGCGCTGCCCGAGTTGTCTCCTGATGATCCTGCGTACCTCTTTTTTACATCCGGCACGACGGGCGTTCCCAAAGGCGTACTTGGATGCCATAAAGGACTGAGCCATTTTCTCAAATGGCAACGGGAGCAATATGCAATTCGGCCCGAAGATGCCTGCGCTCAATTGACGGGATTCTCATTTGACGTCGTGTTGCGAGATATTTTTCTCCCGCTCACGAGTGGAGCAAGTCTCCATCTGCCGGATGCGCCTTCAGACGTGGCTTCGGGGCGTATTGTTCCATGGCTGAGGAATCATGACATCACGGTCTTGCACACTGTGCCTACGGTTGCGCAGGCTTGGCTAAATGAAATCAGAGAAGAGACACCGTTGCCTTCTTTGCGTTGGGTGTTTTTTGCCGGCGAGCCACTTAACGATTCCCTCGTCCGGCGTTGGCGTGCTGTCTTCTCCGAGGCCGGAAAGATAGTGAATCTCTACGGACCCACCGAGACAACCTTGGCGAAGTGCTTTTATGTTGTACCCGACGAGCCACTGTTCGGCGTACAGCCCGTCGGGCAATCGTTGCCTGAAACTCAGGCCCTGGTACTGAATCTCAGCGGGAATCTCTGCGGCATTGGCGAACCAGGAGAGATCGTAATTCGCACGCCTTTCCGGACACGCGGTTATATCAACGGACCGGAAGAACAGCGCGCCCGGTTCCAAGAGAATCCCTTCACAGACGATGCGGATGATCTTGTCTATCGCACAGGCGACCGTGGCCGCTACCGCCCGGATGGAATGCTGGACATACTCGGACGCTTTGACCAACAGATCAAGATTCGTGGTGTGCGTGTCGAGCCGGATGAGGTGACGGCGATCCTCGCTCAACATCCGGCCATCGAGTCGTGCATCGTGGCGCCTTGCAAAGATGCGCACAATGAGAATGCGCTAGCCGCATATGTAGTAATGGCCGAAGGCGCCCACCGCTCATCCGAGCTCAGAACTTATCTCAACAAAAAACTTCCGCCGGCAATGGTTCCTTCCTTCTTCGTTTTCATGCCGGCACTTCCGCTGACACCAAACGGCAAGGTGGACCGTCGTGCGCTTCCCGAACCGGATCGCTCCCTGTCGGAGTTGCGCGAGGAATTCGTTGCGCCTCGCGACCAGACCGAGCAGGTGGTCGCGCGCATCTGGTCGGATGTTTTGGGTATCAAGCAGTTCAGCGTATTGAGTGATTTCTTTGAATTGGGCGGTCACTCTCTATTGGCTACGCAGATCATCTCGCGCGTTCGCGATGCTCTCCAGATCGAATTGCCGGTAGCCAGCATCTTCGAAAATCGTACCGTTGCCGAACTTTCAAAGCTGGTTGACGAGGCGCGGAAGCAAGGCCTCGAGTTGAACGCATCTGCGATCAAGGCCCTTCCTCGTGAACGGCGGCGCCGGACCGTGTAATCTGGACAGGTCAAGTATGGATCAAAGCACCATCACCGAGACTTATCCACTGTCTCCCATGCAGCAGGGCATGGTATTCCATACAGTCTATGATCAGACAGCGGGCTTCTACATTCAGCAGATGGTTTGCAGGCTGCGCGAAGATTTGAATGTGCCCATGTTAGATAAAGCGTGGCAGCGAGTAGTCGAGAGACACGAGGTATTAAGAACTTGCTTTCGTTGGGACAACGATTTGCCGCTTCAGGAAGTTCATGAGGGGGTGAAGATCCGAATCGCCAACGAAGACTGGCGGCATAAGCGGCAGGATGAGCAAACCAGAAGCTTGAGCGATTATCTCGAGTCTGACAGGCGACGAGGTTTTTCCTTACACGAGGCGCCACTGATGCGGCTTGCCCTGTTCCGGCTGGGCGAAGCCGAATACCAGTTGGTCTGGACATTTCATCACGCGTTAATGGACGGCCGTTCCCATCATCTAGTGTTAAGAGAGGTTTTCACATCATATGAAGCGTATTGCACCGGACAGAAGGTAGAGCTGAAAGAGCCTCGTCCTTATCGTGATTACATCGACTGGCTACGTCGTCGCGACTCGTCAAAGGACGAGGAGTTTTGGCGCCGAAGACTCGGAGGATTAACCGCACTGGCCCCTCTCGATCTCGATGGAGTACCGGTTGGGCAGAAGCACGACAGGGGCCTTCGTGAGATTCACTTAGAGGAGAGCACGACATCCGCCCTTAAGTCGCTCGCGAAAAGACATGCACTTACGTTGAACACTTTGGTGCAAGCAGCTTGGGCCCTACTCCTAAGTCATTACAGTGGAAGTAGCGACATCGTATTCGGTGCGACACGCGCGTGCCGCCGGTCACCTTTGGAAGGAACCGACGGTATGGTGGGTATGTTTATCAACACTCTCCCAGTTCGCGTTCGTGTCCTGCCGGGAATGGCTTTGATCGAATGGTTAAAAGAGTTGCGCGGGCAAAACATCGAAGTCAGAAACTATGAACACACTGAGTTGCTCCGGATTCAAGGCTGGAGCGAATTGCCGAAAGGAACTCCGCTGTTTGAGAGCATCCTCGTTTACGAAGACTACGAGTTCAACGATAGCTTAAGAGCGCTCGCTGGAGGTTGGAAGAATAGACAGTTCAGACTTGAAGAGAAGAACAACTATCCCTTAGTCGTAGCGGTGTACGCTGGAGCGGAGCTGTTTATCAAGATTCAATATGATCGATCCCGTTTCGCTGACTCGGCAATCGAGCAGCTTCTAAAGCGTTTCCAAAGTCTCTTGAGCACATTTCTCACTGCTCCAGCGGAGAACCTTTCCTGCGACGACGTGATGCGTTACCTGGTGAACAGTACAGACGAAGAATTGGCCGTGCCGGCGGTTAAGCAAGGCGAACAGGAAACGGACGTCTATGTTTTCCCCGCATCCTTTGGCCAACAGCGACTATGGTTTTTGAACCAGTTAGAACCAACCAGCTCTTTCTACAATATCCCGCTGGTTGCACGCATCAAGGGCACACTGAAGCCCAATGTATTAAGACGCGCGGTTAACGCGATCGTGGATCGTCATGAAGCTCTTCGTACAACCTTCGCTGCTGAGGCTGGACAACTGCTGCAATTAATTGCGCCAGAGGCCCAATTGACGCTGCCAATAACTGATCTGACGAAAACACCAGAAGACGAGCGGGACACTATCGCCGCAGGATTGGCTAAGGCAGAGGCAGAGGCTCCATTCGATCTGGTCCGAGGCCCGTTGTTGCGAGTTAGTTTGATCAAGCTGAGGCAGGACGAGCATCTCCTCTTACTGACGATGCACCACATTTGTAGTGATGGATGGTCGATGGGGATATTCCTGAATGAACTAACTCAACTCTATCAAGCTTTCCTGGTTGAGCAATCCTCGCCGCTGCCTAATCCTCTCATTCAATACGCAGACTTTGCGCACTGGCAACGAGAGTTGTTGGAGGGAGAGTTCCTCGAAAAACAACTGAGTTACTGGCGCAAGCAACTTGCCGGCGCCCCTGAAGTGCTGGCATTGCCGGCTGATCGGCCGCGTTCGCCAGTGCAGACGTTTCGTGGGGACAGACGGAGCGTGGAGCTTCCTGAAGAGCTGAGAGCTCAACTCTCAGAGCTGAGCCACCGCGAGGGTGTGACAATGTTCATGACTCTGCTGGCGGCGTTTCAGACATTGCTCTATCGCTACACCGGCCGCAATGACATTGTGGTTGGCTCGCCCTGCGCTAATCGTAATCGTTTCGAAATCGAAAACGTGATTGGGTTCTTTATTAACACGGTAGTCCTGCGCACGGATTTTTCCAGTAACCCGACTTTTCTTGAATTATTGAAGCGCGTACGTGAAGTCGCAGTTGGCGCTTACGCGCATCAGGATGTGCCGTTTGACAGATTGGTAGAAGAGCTCAACCCCGAGCGCAGTCTCAGCTACGGCCCTCTGTTTCAAGTCCTCTTTGCTCTCGAGAAGCCCTGGGATTTTGGTCCAAAGATGGGTGACCTGGAGATTGACTGGCAAGAGGTTGAGCGAGGCACTTCAAAGTTTGATCTGGCGCTTTTTGTTTACGAAAAACCGGAAGGATTTTCCTGCCTGATCGAGTACGACACAGATCTATTCTCTGCCGACACGATCCTGCGAATGCTGAAGCATTTTCGGGTTTTGCTGGAAGGTATTGCTAAAAACCCTGAACAACGTGTTGGAGAATTGCCGCTGCTAACCGGGACGGAGTTAGCTCAGCTTGCCGCTGGTGGGAATGTTCAGAGCGGCCCTTGGCAGCAGGTCGCTTGCTTGCATGAATCCTTCGAACGACAGGTCGAGCGCACGCCTAAACGCGTCGCCGTTAATTTCGAAAACGAGCAGCTTACGTATCAGGAATTGAATGAACGCGGCAATCAGCTCGCGCACCATTTACGAAAGCAGGGAGTTGGGCCAGATGTGCTGGTCGGACTCTGTCTCGAGCGTTCCCTCGACCTTATCGTAAGTGTGTTGGGCATACTCAAGGCGGGTGGCGGTTATCTTCCGCTCGATCCGGCGTACCCGCCTAACAGGCTTTCGTTCATGCTCAAAGATGCAGAAGCCAGAGTGTTGCTTACGACTGAAGATTTGGTCGAAAAAATTGCCCCGGAGGGAACGGAGGTTTTCTTAATCGACCGCGACTGGAAAACAATCGCTCACGAAAGCAAAGCGAACCTGGAAAATAATTGCGTCGCCGAGAACCTCGCTTACGTGATTTACACGTCGGGCTCTACCGGCAAGTCGAAGGGGGTGCTGGTTACGCACCAGAATGTAGCGCGGCTATTTGCAGTTACAGACACGTGTTTTCGTTTCACCGAGGACGATGTTTGGACTCTCTTCCATTCCTCAGCCTTCGATTTCTCTGTTTGGGAGATTTGGGGCGCATTACTTTATGGCGGTCGTCTAGTTGTCGTCCCTTACTGGGTGAGTCGATCACCTGAAGATTTCCTGGAGCTCCTCCTCAGGGAAAAGGTGACAATACTTAATCAAACTCCTTCTGCGTTTCGTCAGCTTGTTCGCGTCGCAACCGCTTCGGGAAAAGATAATCTGGCGCTGCGCTTCATAATTTTTGGCGGAGAGGCATTGGAATTGAAGAGTTTGAAGCCGTGGTTTGATCGTTACGGCGATGGCTCGCCCCGCTTAATTAATATGTACGGCATCACTGAGACGACCGTGCACGTAACCTATCGTCCGTTGAACGCCGCTGACGTCGACGAGAATACTGGCAGCGTGATCGGCAATCCGCTGCACGACTTGCAAGTTTATCTGCTTGACCAACGTCGACAACTTGTTCCGATTGGTGTGCCTGGCGAAATGTATGTAGGCGGAGCCGGTGTGAGTCGCGGTTATCTAAAGCGGCCGGACCTGACTGCCGAACGTTTTGTGCCGGATCCCTTCAGCCGCGTTGCGGGCGCGAGACTCTACCGCAGCGGTGACCTGGCCCGTCACCTGACAAACGGAGACATGGAATACCTGGGAAGAGTTGATCGCCAGGTCAAGGTCCGGGGTTTTCGAATCGAGTTAGGCGAGATTGAGGCAGTCTTGAAGCAAACCCCGGGCGTCCATGAATGCGTGGTGGCGGCGAACGGTGATACGGCTGGTGAGACGAGACTTGTGGCTTATCTTGTACTCGATTCGGCACAGCCGGCGAAAATAGACGAGCTACGAAGTTTTGCACGAGAGAAGTTGGCGGATTACATGGTGCCGGCATTCTTTATTACGCTGGAAACAATTCCCCTAACACCGAATGGAAAAATCAATCTCAAGGCGCTGCCCTTGCCCGAGCAAGCGGACCCGGATCCAGCAGCCGCCTTCGTTGCACCTCGCAGCGAGACTGAGAAAAAGTTGGCGATCATGTGGGGTGAATTGTTGGGACGAGAGCAAATAGGGATCTATGACAACTTTTTTGAACTAGGCGGGAATTCCATCCTTGCCACTCAGGTTGTCTCGCGAGTGCGCGATACTTTTCAAGTCCGGCTCTCACTTCGAGCTTTTTTTGAAAGACCCACAGTCGAAGCACTTGCGCAGTTAATCGCGGGAGCGACAAAAGAAACCGTTGCGGCAACACCGTCCATCAGGCGACTCCAGCGCGATGAGGCGCCATCACTCACGCCTGATTCAGTATCAAGTTGACCTCTTCTCCGTGCAACCTCTGTGTTCCCTGGGTCTCTGTGGTTCACTATTGATTTCAAACAAACAAACCAAACAGGGAACACAGAGGTAACATAGAGAAACGAAAATTGGCAGCAAGGTAATGGCGAGCAAGTCGTTCATTTTTCCAGCGTCGTTTGCACAACAAAGGCTCTGGTTCTTAGAGCAGTTGGAGCCAGGCAAGAGTGTGTACCACCTCCTCTACGCGGTGCGCTTCGAAACTCTTCTAGACGCCGGCGCGCTCGAGCAAAGTTTGAACGAGATGATACGTCGGCATGAGTCTTTGCGTACGAGCTTCTTAACGAAAGACGGCAAACCGGTGCAAATCGTGGCCACAGAAATGAGGATCGAGCTGCCGGTAATTGATCTAAGTGGGCTGCCGGAGAGCGAACGGGAGCGAGAAGGCCGATGTTGGTCAGAGCGTGAAGCCACGCAACCGTTTGATCTGGCAGCTGGCCCTCTATTGCGAGCGCGTTTGTTGCGCTTTGCTGAGAACGAAAGCGTGTTGTTGCTTTGCTTGCATCATATTATCAGCGATGGCTGGTCGATGGGTGTGCTGTTTCGCGAGCTGGCGGCTTTTTATGAATCGTTTTCCGCCAATCAAAGAACTACTCTGCCTGACCTGGCGGTTCAATATGCTGATTATGCCGTCTGGCAACGCGATTGGCTCCAGGGCGAAGAATTAGATACTCAAGTTTCATACTGGAAAAGCCAGCTTGATGGAGCGCCCGTGTTGCTTGAATTGGCGACGGATCGGCCTCGCCCACCGGTTCAAACGTTCGTGGGCGCGCGCCGTTATGTGGAGCTGCCAGGATCATTGGTCCAGCAACTACGGACGCTGAGTAATCGCGAGAGCGTGACGCTGTTCATGACTTTGTTGGCTGCGTTTGACGTTCTTCTTTGGCGCCACAGTGGTCAGGATGATGTCATTGTCGGAACGCCGATCGCCGGTAGAAATCGCTCCGAATTGGAAGGAGTCATTGGTCTATTTGCAAACACGCTGCCCCTGCGCGTTGATCTTTCCGGCAATCCCCGCTTTCGCGAGCTCCTGGTTCGCGTTCGTGAAACTGCGCTCGACGCTTACGCACACCAAGACATTCCCTTCGACAAGCTAGTGGAAGAATTACATCCTGAACGGACGCTGAGCCACACGCCCGTATTTCAGGTCATCTTCGCTTTCGAGAACGCTTCGCTGAAACAGGAGTTTCCCGGCCTCAATATGAAGTGGTTGGAAGTCGATCGCGGCATCTCACGTGGTGATCTGTCGCTGTTCATAACCGAAAACCAGGACAGCCTGAGTTGCATGTGGGAGTACAGCACCGATCTGTTTGACAAAGAAACCATCGAGCGAATGATCGTGAACTATCAGACGCTTCTGGAGAGCATCGTCGAGCAGCCTGAGCAACGAATTGCCTATTATCAAACTTGTAGCGACGCAGAGCTGCGACGGATGTTAGTTGAGTGGAACTCCGCAAAGAGCCCGCAGTTGAGTGAGCAGTGCATTCAGGAACAATTCGAAGATCAGGTTGAGCAAACTCCCGACGCCATCGCGCTGGTGTTTGACAATGAACGATTGACCTATCGAGAGGTAAACGAACGTGCCAATCAAATGGCCCACTACTTACGAAAGCGTGGTATCCGACCAGAAACCCCGGTCGGCGTGTGCCTCGGTCGCTCCGCTAAAATGATCGTGGCCCTGCTCGGTATTTTGAAAGCTGGTGGCGCATACGTACCGCTTGATCCTGGTTATCCAGCCGAACGCCTGGCGTTCATACTCGCAGACGCGCGCGTGCCTTTGTTGCTCACTGAAAAAACGGTGATCCCTATTCTCGAAGGGGTGACCGCACAAGTAATTTCGCTCGATGAGTGTTCCGAAATTGCAGAAGAAAGCGTTGAGAACCCATTGCCAGAGGGTACGCCGGATAATCTCGCCTATGTGATTTACACGTCCGGATCCACGGGCCTGCCCAAGGGTGTCGAAGTATCGCACCGAACAGTGGTCCATCTCTTCGGTGTTACCAGAGAGCAGCTTGGATTTGTGGAAGGTGATGTTTGGACGGTCGTGCATTCAAGTGCGTTTGACTTTTCCGTTTGGGAGATTTGGGGCAGTTTGCTGCAAGGCGGACGACTGATCGTCGTTCCGTTGGAAGTTGTCCAGTCCCCTCCGGATCTTTACTCCCTGCTGTGTCGTGAACAGGTCACCGTCTTGAACCAAACTCCGGCTGCGCTGCGTCAGCTCCTCCTTGTGCGCGAACAACAGGCAGGAAACGAGGATTGGAGTGTGCGCTTGATTGTTTGCGGCGGTGATGCGCTGGATCATGAACTAGCCGCTGAGCTCGTCAAATTGAGAATTCCCGTGTGGAATTTTTATGGTCCTACGGAAAGCACGGTTTGGACCACCTGTACCTTGATTGAACGCGGCCCCGCAGGCGATATGACCTCAGTTGGCCGCCCAATCGCGGACCTCAACGTTTATCTCCTGAATAATAATCTACAGCCGGTCCCCATCGGCGTGCCGGGCGAGTTGTTCATTGGCGGCGATGGTCTGGCGCGTGGCTATCTCAATCGTCCGGAATTGACCGCGGATCGATTCCTGCCGGATCCCTTCAGCTCCCAACCAGGTAAGCGTCTATATCGCACCGGCGACCTGGCCCGTTATCACCGCCAAGGCAAACTCGACATTCTTGGTCGTATCGATCACCAGGTAAAGTTGCGAGGCTTTAGGGTTGAATTGGGCGAAATCGAGGTGGCGATTAGCCAACACGTAGATGTTGCGCAGGCGGTGGCGCTCGTGCGCGAAGACCAACCGGGTGAAAAGCGGTTGGTGGCGTACGTTGTTGCCGAGTCGGGTCGACCAGTCACGGCCAACGAGCTAAGGAGCTTTTTACAACAGAGCCTGCCTGACTACATGGTGCCCACGGTCTTTGTGATGCTCGAAGCACTGCCCCTCTCTCGAAACAAGAAGGTTGATCGCAACCAGCTGCCGGCTCCGGATTATGCCGCAATTCAACCCGGCAAATTCATCGCCGCCCAGGATCCTGTGGAAGAGTTGCTGGCAGCTATCTGGGCCAAGCTGCTTGGTCTCGAGAAGGTTGCGAGGCACGATAACTTTTTCGAGCTCGGTGGCCACTCGCTACTCGCAATGCAGGTCATTTCGCGAATACGAGAGGTCTTTCAAGTTGAACTACCACCGCGGGCTTTGTTTGAAATGCCCACAATTGCGGGACTCGCCCAAAAGCTCGGCGCGGTCAGACAGGCTCAGGAGAAACTGCAGTTCCCACGATTGACGCCAGTAACCAGGAGCGACAGGCTGCCTTTATCCTTCGCACAACAGCGACTCTGGTTTCTGGATCAGTTGGAGCCTGGCCTTCCGTTCTACAACATGGCTCGCGCGTTTCGTCTGCAAGGTCCGCTCGATACGGTCGCGTTGTCCGCCGCGCTTTCTGAAATCGTTAACCGCCATGAATCGTTGCGCACTTCGTTTGTCGACGATGGTTCACAGTATCAACGAATCGCCGACGCTGTACCGCTTTCACTGGACATAATCGATCTTTTGCCGCTGCCCGAAACTGAGCGCGAGAGCAAAGCCGAAGAACTCGTCACGGAGGAGGTTCGTCAGCCCTTTGATTTATCAGGCGACACGCTTTTGCGGGCGAAACTTCTTAGATTGAAGCCGGACGAGTACGTGCTTGTGTTCACCCTCCATCACATAGCCGCGGACGGCTGGTCACTCGGTGTTTTGTTCCGTGAACTGACAGTCCTCTACAACGCGTTTGCGGATGGCAAACCATCGCCACTTCCTCTTTTGCCGATTCAATATGGCGATTTCGCTTTCTGGCAGCGCGCGTGGTTACAGGGGGACGTGTTGGAACGACTCCTTTCTTACTGGAAGAAACAACTCGCCGGCGCACCGATGGTCCTTAAACTTCCCGACGATCAGTCACGTCCGCCAGTGCAATCATTCCGGGGGGCTTACGACTTGGCTACGATACCGGCCGAGTTAACGGGCAGCCTCAAGGAACTTAGCCTGCGTGAAGGCGTCACGCTTTTCATGACTTGCCTGGCTGCATTTCAGCTACTCATTTCTCGCTATACCGGTCACGAAGATTTGGTTGTCGGCACTGATGTGGCCAATCGCGACCGGGTTGAAACGGAAGACCTGATAGGTTTCTTTACAAACCTGCTGCCGTTGCGCGCCACACTTTCCCCTGAATTCAAATTCACTGAGTTGCTGCGACAAGCAAAGGAGACGACTCTCGAGGCGTATGCCCACCAGGATCTTCCCTTTGAAAAGTTAGTCGAAGAGTTAAGCCCGCCACGGGACCTGGGACGCAATCCACTGGTACAGGTACTGTTGGTTATGCAGAATCAACCCAACTGGCAAATCAATTTGCACAAATTGAGCGTTTCTCGATTCAATCTGCCTATTGAGAGTTCGCGCTTTGATTTGGTGCTGTTCTTATCTGAGTCGGACAATGGTCTCGAGGGTTTGTGGTTGTACAATCCTGACCTGTTTGATGCGCACACGATTACGCGGCTCTCAAGCAATTACCAAAGACTCCTGGAAGGCGTCGTGAGAGATCCGACGGCGCGATTGGATTCCTTTGAGCTCCTGACGGACCAGGCTAAAAACAAGATAGTGGAAAAAAAGGATTTACAGGAATCAAGGCTCAACCGGTTGAGAAGTGTACGGCGCAAGAGCGTCGACCTTTCGCAGGTTGGTGATGTAAGAACCGGTACTTTGGAGCCGGGACAAACATTGCCGCTGGTGATTGAACCGGCAAGCGGCGATATCGATTTGGCAGAGTGGGCGACTAGCAATAAGGAAATCGTCGAACAATATCTGTTGCAGCATGGAGCGATATTGTTTCGCGGTTTTGCGGTCGGCTCAGTCAGTGAATTTGAGCGGACCGCCTCAGCTATTTTTCCGGAGTTGTTCGGTGAGTATGGCGACCTGCCGCGCGAAGAAATGGGAGGCAAGGTCTATGGTTCAACTCCCTACCCTGCTGACGAGACTATTCTTTTTCATAACGAGAGCTCGCACATGCATCGCTGGCCGATGTTGATTTGGTTCTATTGCGTCAAAGCAGCGGATCAAGGAGGTGAGTCCCCGATCGTCGATTGTCGCCAGCTCTATCAATCGATGGATCCGGCAATCAGAGAACCGTTTGAACAAAAAGGCCTGATGTATGTGAGGAACTTTACTGACGGTCTGGATGTCAGTTGGCAGGAGTTTTTTCGCACGAACGACAAATCGACAGTTGAGCAATACTGCCGCCAAAACTCAATCGCCTGGGAATGGAAAGGCGACAATGGCTTGCGTACACGCCAGATTTGTCCGGCAGTGGTCCGGCACCCGCAAACAAGTGAGCTGGTGTTTTTCAATCAGGTGCAGTTGCATCACATCTCCTGTCTGGCGCCGGCGGTGCGTGAGTCGCTGCTGTCGATGATGGAAGAAGATGACTTGCCGCGTAACGTGTACTACGGAGATGGCTTGCCGATCGATAATTCGGTGATGGAGTATCTGGTGGAATTGTCTCGAAACAAGTGCGTGAGTTTTCCCTGGCAAGCGCAGGATGTTTTGATGCTCAACAACATGCTGGTGGCGCATTCACGCAATCCGTTTGTGGGAGAACGGAAGATCGTCGTTGCCATGGCAAATTTGATTAGTAACGAACAAGTTGAGCAGCCGAATTCCGCTGGCAGACTCTACAGTTGATCTTAAGTATGGTTGTTATTACTCCTGGTTCGGTATGAAAGAATCTGGGACCTGGCTTCCAAACTTACCGTAAGTGAATCGATGCAAAACTCGAGTCAAGGGTTCCGACTATCCGGGCAACAAAAGGGTCTGTGGATGCTCCAACATACCACCGACGGTCGGCAATATCGTGCCGTCTCTGTCCTGGCGTTGAATGGACCGTTACAACCGTCGGTATTGGAACAGGCAGTCGCCAGCGTGGCTCAGCGCCACGAGATTCTCCGTACAACTCTGCACCGTCCAACAGGAATAAAGACGCCTTTTCAGGTCATCTCGGCAACAGCGCAGTGTTCGTGGCAGAGCGTGGACTTAAGCAATCTGGATGCGACCGAACAGCAGGAAAGAATTACAAGACACGTCGCTCTTGAGCGGGAACGGCCTTACGAATTTGATCGGGCACCACTGGACCTTACTCTAATCAAACAATCCAGTAGCCATCACGTCCTTTTGGTATCACTACCGGCGTTGGCCGCTGACTCCGCGGCGCTCGCGAATTTTACGAATGAACTCAGCCATGAATACAAATCTTGCGGTAAGCAGGAAGAGGCTGCTCGGGAACCGATGCAATATGCGGACTTCGCTGAGTGGCAAAATGAATTGTTCGAGGCGGACGATGAACACGCCACAAGCGGTAAGACTCACTGGCAGAGCTTGCAGGCTGCTGGTCTCCCCATTCCCGCGCTGCCATTCGAAAAACGAGTCGTTCGGCGAGGCCCATTTGCGCCGGAGTCGATTGCGGTCGAACCTCTCCCCGCACTGTCGAAGATTGAAGCGCTTGGCCAGGAAACGGGGACGTCCGCGTTCGCGGTCCTCTTCGCTTGTTGGCAAGCGCTCGTTTGGCGCCTCGCCGGCGAGACGGAGCGTGGGTTTGTACTCTACAACCTATCTGGCAACCGCAAACTTGAAGACTTAGCCGGCGCCCTTGGTCTCTATGCGAAGTATTTGCCGATTGCCTGTCATTGCAAAGATGAGTCTTTCGTCGCCCATCTGCGACGTGCCAGTAGTGCCTTGAACGAAGCTGGCGAGTGGCAGGACTATTTCGATCCGGCCGCGTCCGGAAACATTGCGGACTCAGTGGCCTTCGACTTTGAAGAGCAGCAAGTCCAGTACGATGCCGGCACGGTGTCAATTTCCGTGATCGACCAGTACGTTTGCCTTAGTCCCTTCAAACTCAAACTGTCGTGCGTACGTTCTGGCGCCACCCTCTCGGCCAGATTGTATTACGACCCGCAGGTCTTTGAAGGAAAGGCAGTCAAACAGTTTGCTGGCTACTTTCAGCGTTTTCTGTCCAGCGTCCTGGAGAACCCACAAAGCGAGTTCGGCGAGATCGAAATAATAGACGCTCTCGAACGCCGGCGATTGCTGGTCGATCTCAATCAGACAGCCAGCGAATTGGACCCTAAGTTCTCTGCGACAAAAGGCATCCACGAACTAGTTGAAGCTCAAGCCACTCGCACACCGGGGGCATTGGCGGTTGTGCATGAAGATCAAAAACTAACTTATGAGCAGTTGAATTCGCGCGCCAATCAACTTGCACACTTCCTGCGCCGGCGTGGCGTGGGACCGGATGTTTGTGTCGGGCTTTGTGTCGACCGCTCAGCGGAGATGATCGTCGGAATCTTAGGAATACTAAAGGCAGGTGGGGCTTACGTTCCGCTCAATCCCGATCATCCTCGCGAGCGATTGACAATGCAGTTGGCTGAGAGCAACTCGCGCATTCTCATAACGAGTGGAGCCCAGGATCAGGAAGGTCTCTTCTCCGGTGAGACGATTAATCTCGCTCGCGAAAGTACGGTGCTGGAAACGGAGTCGAAACAGAATCCGTCAACGACGACGACCCTGGAAAATCGGGTGTACGTGATTTATACGTCCGGATCCACGGGCGTCCCCAAAGGCGTCTCCGTTCGTCACAGCAATTTGATCAACTACACGCAATTTATTTTGCGACGTCTCGAAGTCGATCGGCCGCTGGCCTTCGCGACCGTCTCGACGGTTAGTGCAGATTTGGGCAACACATGTATTTTTCCGGCGCTCGTTTCGGGCGGGTGTTTGCACGTCATCGGTTCAGAAGCGTCCATGGAAAGTGACCGGCTAAGGGACTACTTCATCAAGCATCGAATTGATGTTTTGAAGATCGTTCCGTCGCACCTAAGCGCGCTTATCGCAACACAGGCAGATGGCCAAATCCTACCAACGCAGTATCTGATCCTTGGAGGAGAAGCGCTGTCATGGGATCTCGTGCAAAGGATTTCGCGGTTGGAACCTTCGTGCCAAATCATTAATCATTATGGCCCAACTGAGACAACTGTCGGATCACTGACTTTCACCGTCGACAACCAGCGCGTTTCGCAATATTCGTCCACCGTACCGATTGGTAGACCGATCGCTAATACCCGCTGTTACGTCCTGGATCGACGACGGCGGCCCGTCCCCTTTGGTGTCAACGGTGAGTTGTATATCGGCGGAGCCGGAGTAGCGTCAGGATACCTCAATCAACCCACGGAAACCGCTGACCGCTTTATCTCCGATCCGTTTGTTAGCGATGCTAATTCCCGGCTGTACCGAACCGGCGATCTGGTGCGTTATCTGGCTGATGACAACATCGAATTTCTCGGACGCGTTGATCGCCAGGTAAAGGTGCGCGGCTACCGAGTAGAGTTAGACGAGATCGAGGCCGTGCTCTCAGCGTGTGCCGGTGTACGTCAAGCGGTTGTGATGCTCAACGGAGATGACCCCGAGAGTCAGCGAATTGTTGCTTATGTGGTGTCTGCTGAGATTTCTCAAAACGAACTGCGTGCAACGCTGAAACAGAAATTGCCGGAGTACATGGTCCCCTCTGCTTTCGTCTTTCTCAAGTCGCTACCTCTTACGCCTAACGGTAAGGTCGATCGCGCGGCGTTGCCGGCACCTGAGGATTCCGGCAGCGCATTGCGGAGGGATTTTGTCCCGCCACGCTCTCCGGTTGAAAAGGAGCTTGCAAACATTTGGTCAAACTTGCTCAAAGTAAAAGCGGTGGGCGTGAACGATAACTTTTTCGAGCTTGGCGGCCACTCGCTGCTGGCAACTCAATTAGTCTCACGCATGCGCAAGGAATTTGAGATGGAGATTCCTCTTCGTATCCTGTTTGAGACACCCACGGTTGCGGCTTTAGCTGAGACAATTGAGAAAGAAAAGGAAGACAACACCGCTCGGTTGCTGGCTGAATTGGACGAGATTTCTGATGATGAAGCTGCGCGGCTGTTAGGAGCAGAAAAAACCTGATATCAACTGCCTAACGAGTTCGGACTGATAAGTAGTCAGTATTTTTTCATCAGACTGTGTCTTAATGGAACTGTCGGCTCGATGGAAGATCTACAAAAGCGAATCGGCGAACTCTCTCCCGCCAAACGAGCTTTGCTCGAGCGCCGGCTAAATAAGCGCGCGAATCAAACGATTAAGGCCCGAGCGAATCGCGATTCGGCAATGGCGTCGTTTGCGCAGCAACGCTTGTGGTTCCTCGATCGACTTGAAGAGAATCGAGCCTTATACAACGTTCCTCGCGCCTTGCGACTTATTGGCAGCCTCAATGTTGAGGCACTGACCCGCACATTAAACGAACTCGTAGCACGCCATGAGCCATTTCGAACTCACTTTGAGCTCGTCGACGGTACGTTGCGCCAAATCATTAGCGACAAGCTCGATATTGGGCTTACACATGTTGATCTGCGGGACGTGCCCGCGCATGAGAGAGAAGAACGCGCAAAAAAGCTAACCCGCGAGGAAGCGTTACAGCCGTTTGACTTAGCGCATGGGCCTGTCATTCGCGCCACTCTTCTGAAAATAAACGATCAGGATCACATCCTCCTTTTAACCACGCATCACATTGTCAGTGACGCCTGGTCGGCGGGAATCCTCTTTCAAGAACTCAGTGACATTTACGAAGCTTTCGCCAGCGGAGAGTCTTCGCCGCTTGCGCCTTTGGCGATCCAATATGCCGATTTTGCCGAGTGGCAAAGAACGTGGTTGCAAGGCGATGTTTTAGAGCGTCAACTCTCCTACTGGCGAAGCAAACTCGATGGCATAACGGGCGTACTAGAACTGCCGACCGACTACCCCCGGACAGCAGGACAAGAATCTCACGGCGCTTACAGTTTTCTGACGCTGCCGAAAGCTTTGTCTGAAGAGTTGATAGAACTCAGCAAGCGTGAGGGCGTTACTTTGTTCATGACTCTCCTGGCCGCATTTCAAATTCTGTTATGGCGTCATTCCGGTCAGGAAGACGTTGTGGTTGGGTCTCCAATCGCGGGACGTAACCGGGAAGAGACTGAGAACCT
>Ga0207675_100003126_pt1 | contig 16240 bp, 11 predicted proteins | sample KBSSwiS42_FD_184305 | JGI IMG/M metagenome (GOLD analysis project Ga0207675, IMG submission 184305) | Switchgrass rhizosphere microbial communities from Kellogg Biological Station, Michigan, USA - KBS Switchgrass S4-2 (SPAdes) (version 2) | ecosystem: Host-associated > Plants > Roots >... | reverse complement strand
ACGATCGATATCGCGTGTCGCCCCCCGCGAGCGTTCTCAACTGCGGAAGTCGCGCTCCTCAAGACGTTCGCCGACCAAGCCGTCATTGCCATTCAGAATGCGAGCCTGTTCCGCCAGGCGCAGGAGGCCCGGCATGCCGCGGAATCGGCGAACGCCGCGAAGAGCGCCTTCCTCGCGACGATGAGCCACGAGATCCGCACGCCAATGAACGCCGTCATCGGCATGGGCGGCTTGCTGCTCGACACGCCGCTCGACGCCGAGCAGCGCGACTACGTGAACACGATCCGCGACTCGGGCGATGCGCTGCTGACGATCATCAACGACGTCCTCGACTTCTCCAAGATCGAAGCTGGAAGGATGGAGATCGAGGCGCAACCGTTCGACCTGCGCGAGTGCGTCGAGTCGGCACTCGATCTGGTGAGCACCCGCGCCGTCGAAAAGAACCTGGACACCGCGTACGTATTCGAAGGCGACGTTCCGGCCGCGATCGTCGGCGACGTGACGCGGCTGCGGCAGATCCTGTTGAATCTCCTGTCGAATGCCGTCAAGTTCACCGAGCAGGGAGAAGTCGTGCTCACCGCGACCGCGAAGCCATTGGCAGGCGGCAAGGTCGAGATCACGTTCGCTGTTCGCGATACGGGGATTGGACTCTCCGCCGAAGGAATGAGCCGGCTGTTCCAATCGTTCTCGCAGGCCGATTCGTCGACGACGCGCAAGTATGGTGGCACCGGACTCGGGCTTGCCATCAGCAAACGCCTGTCGGAGCTGATGGGCGGACACATGTGGGCCGAAAGCGAGGGGCCCGGCAAGGGGTCGACGTTCTTCGTGAGCATCGTCGCGCCGGTCGCGGCGCTTCCCGCCAGCCGGCAGCGTGAATTCGTCGGCGTGCAGGCCGCGTTGCAGGGCAAGCGGCTGCTGATCGTCGACGACAACGCCACAAATCGCCGCGTGCTGGCGCTCCAGACCGCGAAATGGGGCATGACCCCGCGAGCCACCGAGTCTGCGCAGGAATCGCTGCAATGGCTCAATGATGGCGAAGCCTTCGACCTGGCGATCGTCGACATGCACATGCCGCAGATGGATGGTGTTGCACTTGCGAACGAGATCCGCGCGCTCAGGCGAGACCTGCCGATCGCGTTGTTCAGCTCGCTAGGCCGCCGCGAAGTGGGTGACGATGAGAAGCTATTTGCCGCATTTCTGTTGAAGCCCGTGCGACAGTCGCAGCTTTTCGACATGCTCGTCGGGTTGCTCGGCGACCAGGGCGTCGACGCCGCAAAGCCCGCAGCGCCCGCGCCGCGCCTCGATGCGGCAATGGGAACGCGGCATCCGCTGCGCATCCTGCTCGCCGAGGACAACGTCGTGAACCAGAAGCTTGCGCTGCGCATTCTGCAGCAGATGGGCTATCGCGCGGATCTCGCGTCGAACGGCCTCGAAGCGATCGAATCGGTGCGGCGGCAAAAGTACGACGTCATCTTGATGGACGTCCAGATGCCGGAGATGGACGGTCTTGACGCCGCACGCGAGATTTGCGCGCGCTGGCAACCGCACGAGCGGCCGCGGATCGTCGCGATGACCGCCAATGCGATGCAGGGCGACCGCGACATGTGCCTCGCGGCTGGTATGGACGACTACCTCACGAAGCCGATTCGCGTGGAGCGCCTGGTCGAGGCCCTGACGCAGGTGCAACCTCGTGCGATCGCTCAATGAAAGCCGCACTTCGGAGCTGACGCGATGACTCCACCGACGATCGACACCGCGACGTTCGACGAACTCAAGACGACTGCCGGTGCGGACTTCGTGCGCGAGCTCGTCGATACGCTGCTCGTCGAAGCGCCGCTGATGCTCGACGAGATGCGCACCGCACTCGGCGAGCGCAGCGTCGAGCGCTTGCGCCGTGCCGCGCACTCGCTGAAATCCAACGGCATGACGTTCGGTGCATTGGAGCTTGCGGCATCGGCACGCGATCTCGAAGTGCGTGCTGCGGAGATCGTCGCGTCCGGCGACGCCACACCGCTGGACGCGCTGGCGCAGCGCTACGCGGCGGCTGCCACGGCGCTCGCGGAGTTGACCCGTGAATGAGCCTGCGGCCGGCCGCGCGCGCTTGCTGATCGTCGACGACAACAAGGTCAATCGCCTTCTGCTCGCGCGCAACCTCGAGCTGCAGGGACATTCGGTGGCTGCCGCCGAGAACGGGCGAGTTGCGCTGGAGATGCTGCACGGCGAGCGCTTCGACCTCGTGCTGCTCGACATGGAGATGCCGGAAATGAACGGCTTCGAGATGCTCGAGCGAATGGTCGGCGACCTGCAGCTGCGCGACCTGCCCGTCATCGTCACGTCGTCGCTCGAAGACACGGGCAGCGTCGTGCGCTGCATCGAGCTCGGTGCCGAGGACTACCTGCCGAAGCCCGTCAACCCCGTGCTGCTGCGTGCACGGATCAACGCGAGCCTCGAGAAGAAGCGCCTGCGCGACCAGCAGAAGGCGATGATGCGCCGCTTCGCGACACCGGAGGTCGCGCAGGACCTGCAGCGGTCGGGCTTCGCGCTCGGCGGCAAGCGCGTTCGTGCGTCGGTGATGTTCTCGGACATCCGCGGATTCACGCCACTGGCAGAGTCGCAACCGCCCGAGGAAACGATCGAGCTCCTCAACACGTATTACACGCTGATGTTCGACGCGATCAGCGGACACGGCGGCATCGTGAGCCAGATGGCGGGCGACGGGCTGATGGCGATCTTCGGCGCGCCGCTGGCGCTGCCCGACCATTGCGAAGCCGCGGTGCGCGCTGCTCTCGAAATGATCGACCTGATCCGGCTGTTCAACGCCGAGCAGGCCGCAGCGGGCAAGCCGCAGATCCGCATCGGCGTCGGCATTGCGTCTGGCGACATGGTGGCCGGCTACACGGGCACGAACGAGCGCGCGACGTACACGTGCATCGGCGACACGGTGAACCTCGCCTCGCGGCTGGAAGCGCATACCAAGGTCGCCGCGCGCGCGATTCTGATCGACGGGGCGACGCACGCCGATCTGCGCGGCGTCGACGTCGAGTCGCTCGGATCCGTCGAAATCCGCGGCAAGTCACAACCGGTCGACGTGTTCGCGGTCGCGGCGCCTGCGCAGCAGGGCTGACCGCGACGTCGTCAGGGCCGTCCGAGAAACAGGTACGCACTGTGGCTGCCGTCCGCGGCAACGCCAAATCCGAGATAGAACGGCCCGACCGGCGTGTCCGCGCCGAGGTAAACCGCGGCCGACTTCAGCAAACCCGGGGCGTTTCCCGGCACCAGCGGTGAGCCGACGCGACCTGCTTCCAGCGATCCTCCCACGTAGAGTCCTTCGAGCAACCGCTGGTTCAGCAGCTTGTACGAATAGTCGAGGCGTCCGAACGAAAGGCGTTCGCCTAGCAGCGATCCGGTCGGATAACCCGACTGCTGCAGGAAGCCGCCCCACTGGAAGAGATCGTACACCGGCAGCGTATCGCCGCCGAGCCTGCCGCCCGCCTTGGCTGCAACGTGGAACGTGTGCGGGCCGAACGAGTGCGCAGCGAGAAAGTCGGCATCCCATCGCTGGTATTCGTCGGTCGCGCCCAGTGACTTGCTCGACAGCTTGACGTTGACCGACGACGCAAAGCCGAAGCGCGGAAAGTTCGCACTGTCGAGCTGGTCCAGGATCGCCCGAAACCGATATGCGCCGATACGAGGTTTCGTGTTCGGCGGCGCGAGCTCCACGGGGCCGGTGTCGAGCGTCGCGTCGACGACACCGGCCAGGATACCCGCCCGCGCCTCACCGTATTTCGTCACGCTGCTGCCTACATCGAGCGCCAGCGTCGACTGCCGAACGTCGTAGCGTGCGATACGTTGTGACGCCTGGAACACGTCGAGGGTACGCCGCTCGACTTCCACTTGCGGCGAGAGGAACAGCAACTGGCTTTTGTCCAGCGGCTGATAGAGCTCGCTGTAGAACCGGCTCGTCTGCCCGATCTGCAGATCCGTGCGCCACTCGCCTCCCAGCGCGTTGATCCACGTGCGGCGATAGCTGACCGCCGCGTTGAACGTGTTCTGGCCCTGCAGATCGCTCGCGAGCCCGAGACCGAAACGCAGGTAGTTCGGACCCCACGACTTCTCGATGGCGTCGACGTCGAGCACGCGGCGACCCGACTCCTCGATCACGCGGTAGCCGATGTGCTCGAAGTCGCCACTGCCGAACAGCCGTCGCAGGTCGCGATCGAGCATTGCCTCGTCGAGCGGCTTGCCAACTTTCGTGTCGAGTTCGGCGCCGGCCGCGTCCGCATTCACACGCTCGAGATGCCGGAAGCGGATCTCGGCAATCGGCCGCTCGTCCCGTGGCGGAGTCGTCGTTTGCGCGATACGAAGTTGCGCGTAGCGCTCCGGCGGCAACGCGAGCGGCGCGAGCCGCGCCGTCACCGCCTCCACGGCGGCGATACCGATCGGGACGGTGACGGGAAGGTGGTCGAAATCGGTGGCCGAGAAGTCGCCGAGCGCGGGCTCGATCAGGATGTCGGTGGACTTCAGCGACGAGAGCGACGTGCGGACATTCTGCTCGGTCAGGATGTTGATCATTTGTCCGGTCACGCCGAACACCGATCCGAGCTCTTCGCGCTTCAGGAGCGGCGTACCCAGGTTGACCGCGATGACGATGTCCGCGCCCATCGAACGCGCGACGTCGACGGGCAGGTTGTCGGTGAGACCCCCGTCGACGTAGATTGCGTCGCCAATGGCAGCCGGCGCGATCGCGCCGGGCACCGACATGCTCGCCCGCATGACGTTCGCGAGGTCACCGTCGTGGAATACCATCGCCTTGCCCGACACGAGATCGGTGGCCACGGCGCGATAGGGAATCGGCAGCGCGTCGAATTCCCTGAACCCCGGCGTCTTCACGAGCTGCCGCAGCACGCTTTCCAGCTGCACGCCGCTGACGACGCCTTTCGGGAAGTCGACGCCGCCATCGCGCAAGCCGAGCTCGATCCCGAACAGGAGCGAGCGGTCGTCGAGCTTGCGGCGAATCGTCTGGTCCTGCCGCGGCGGCTTTTCGCGAAACAGGATCTCGGTGCTGAGTCCTCCGATCACCTTTTCCATCTCGGTCGTTTCCATGCCGCTCGCGTACGCGCCGCCGATGACCGCGCCCATGCTGGTGCCGGCGATACAGTCGATGGGAACACGCAACGCCTCGAGCGCTTTGAGGACGCCCACATGCGCAACGCCACGCGCCCCGCCTCCCGACAGCACGAGGCAGATCTTCGGACGCGACTGACCTGCAACGGGTGATGGATCCCGCGTTGCCTGCGCATGCGCCAGCGGCGATACCACCGATACGACGACTGCAGCCGCCGCGAGAACAGCCAAGGCGCGCATGCGGCCTCCCGAATTCCAAAAGGAGGGAGCTTACTGCGCTCTGCGCGTTTCAGCCGATGAGATCGCTCGATGCCTTGCGTGAACGTCCCGCGCGGATCGACGCGCGGCGCTCGATTCGGCCATTCTCCGCGGCCGACAGCGAACCCAGCGCGGGCTTGAGGTAGCGGCCCGTGTAGCTCGCCTCGACGGATGCGATCGTGGACGGCGCGCCCTGCGCGATCACCTGGCCGCCACCGGCACCGCCCTCCGGACCGAGGTCGATGACCCAGTCCGCCGTCTTGATGACGTCGAGGTTGTGCTCGATGACGACGACCGTGTTGCCGTGATCACGCAGCCGGTGCAGCACCGTCAGCAGGAGCTCGATGTCGTGAAAGTGCAGCCCGGTTGTCGGCTCGTCCAGGATATACAGCGTGCGACCCGTGTCGCGCTTCGACAGCTCGAGCGAGAGCTTGACGCGCTGAGCCTCGCCGCCCGACAGCGTCGTCGCGGATTGGCCGAGCGTGATGTAACCCAGGCCGACGTCGAGCAGCGTGTGCAGCTTGCGGGCGACATTGGGCACCGGCTCGAAGAACGCGTGGGCCTGCTCGACCGTCATCGACAGCACGTCGTGGATGTTGCGATCCTTGTAGCGGATCTCCAACGTCTCGCGGTTGTAGCGCTGGCCGTGACAGACGTCGCAGGGCACGTAGACATCGGGCAGGAAGTGCATCTCGACCTTGATGAGCCCGTCGCCCTGGCACGCTTCGCAGCGGCCGCCCTTGACATTGAACGAGAAGCGCCCCGGACCATAGCCGCGCTCGCGTGCTTCCTTCACCTGCGCGAACAGTTCGCGAATCGGCGTGAACAGGCCCGTGTACGTTGCCGGGTTGGACCGCGGCGTGCGGCCGATCGGACTCTGGTCGACGCTGATCACCTTGTCGAAATGATCGAGCCCTTCGATGGTGTGAAACGGCGCCGGCTCGTCGGAGCTGTCGTACAGGTGGCGCGAAACGGCGTGGTACAGCGTGTCGTTGATCAGCGTCGACTTGCCGGAACCCGATACGCCGGTCACGCAGACGAACAATCCCACCGGCAGTTGCAGCGTGACGTCGCGCAGGTTGTTGCCCGACGCACCGGTGATGGTCAGCATCCGCTCCGGGTCCACCGGATGACGCTTGGCAGGTATCGGGATCTGCCGGCGACCCGCCAGATATTGCCCCGTCAACGAATGCGGCGCGTGACGGATCTCGTCGGGCGTGCCTTGCGCGACGACCTGGCCGCCGTGCTCGCCGGCGCCCGGGCCCATGTCGACGACGTAGTCGGCCGTCATGATCGCGTCGTGGTCGTGCTCGACGACGATGACGCTGTTGCCGAGATCGCGCAGATGCTTGAGCGTGGCCAGCAGCCGGTCGTTGTCGCGCTGGTGCAAGCCAATCGACGGCTCGTCCAGCACATACATCACACCGGTCAATCCCGAGCCGATCTGCGATGCGAGGCGGATGCGCTGCGCTTCACCGCCGGACAGCGTTTCCGCCGACCGGTCGAGCGACAGGTAATCGAGGCCGACGTTGTTCAGGAAGTTGAGCCGCGACACGATTTCCTTGACGATCTTGTCGGCGATCGCCGCCTTGTGGCCGGGCAGCTTCAGGCGCGAGAAGTACTCCATCGTCTGCTTGAGCGGCCACGCCGAGAGCTCGTAGATCGGCCGCGCGTCGTCACCATTGCCCACCTTGACGTTGCGCGCTTCGCGCCGGAGGCGCGTGCCCGCGCACTCGGGACACGGCTTGTTGTTCAGGTACTTGGCGAGCTCCTCGCGAACCATCAGGCTGTCGGTTTCGCGATAGCGCCGCTCGAGGTTCGGCACGATGCCTTCAAACACGTGCTCGCGCGTCATCGTCCTGCCGCGATCGCTCAGGTAGGTGAACGGAATCTTCTCGTCGCCCGAGCCGTACAGGACAATGTTCTGCACACGCTCCGGCAACTTATTGAACGGCTTGTCGACCTCGAAGCCGACGTGCTTCGCGAGGCCCTGCAGCATCGAGAAATAGAACTGGTTGCGCCGATCCCAGCCCTTGATCGCGCCGGACGCGAGCGACAGCTGCGGAAATGCGACGACGCGCTTCGGATCGAAGAACGTGATCGATCCGAGCCCGTCGCAGCGCGGGCACGCGCCGACGGGATTGTTGAACGAGAAGAGCCGCGGCTCGAGCTCCGACAGCGAGTAGTTGCAGATCGGACATGCGAACTTCGCCGAGTACAGGTGTTCGCGGCCGGTGTCCATCTCGACGGCGATCGCGCGGCCATCGCCATGCCGCAACGCCGTCTCGAACGATTCTGCGAGCCGCTGCTTGAATTCCTCGCGCACCTTCAGCCGGTCGACGACGACCTCGACCGTGTGCTTCGTCGACTTGGCGAGCTTCGGCACCGCGTCGATCTCGCATACGGTGCCGTCGACCCGCACGCGCACGAAGCCCTTCGCGCGAAGCTCGGCGAAGAGGTCGACCTGCTCGCCCTTGCGGTTGACGACCGCCGGCGACAGGATCATCAGCCGCGTGTCCTCCTGCATGGCGAGCGTCGCGTCGACCATCTGCGAGATCGTCATCGACGACAGCTTCTGCTCCGGATGGTTGATGCAGTACGGATCGCCGACGCGCGCAAACAGGAGCCGCAGGTAGTCGTGAATCTCGGTGACGGTGCCGACCGTCGACCGCGGATTGTGCGACGTGGCCTTCTGCTCGATCGAGATCGCCGGTGACAGCCCTTCGATCAGGTCGACGTCGGGCTTTTCCATCAGCTGCAGGAATTGCCGTGCGTAGGCCGACAACGACTCGACGTACCGGCGCTGGCCTTCCGCGTACAGCGTGTCGAAGGCGAGCGAGCTCTTGCCCGAGCCCGACAGTCCGGTGACGACGATCAGCCGGTGGCGCGGCAGATCGAGGCTCAGGTTCTTGAGATTGTGCGTGCGTGCGCCGCGGATGCGAATCTGGTCCATGCGTATGTACGGATGCGCAATCGGCCGCCGGAACTAATCCGCAGGGCCGAGATTGCGAAAGGGCAACCTGCTAGTATATTGCGATTCGCGAGTCCGCTCTAACCCATTTGTGCCCGCGATCGGATCATGCTCGGCCTGGCACGACTCCGATAGATGGGGATGCTTCGCGCGCGATCAATTCCCAATCGGCTATTCGAGGATTAAGACATGGCTTCGGTCAACAAGGTGATCCTGCTCGGCAATCTCGGCCGCGACCCTGAGACGCGTTACACGACGGGCGGCGATGCGGTGACGAACTTGAACATCGCGACGAGCGAGCAGTGGAAGGACAAGAGCGGCGAGAAGCAGGAGCGCACCGAATGGCACCGCGTCGTGCTGTTTGGCCGCCAGGCCGAAGTAGCCGGTGAGTACCTGAAAAAAGGGCGCTCGGTCTACATCGAGGGCCGGCTGCAGACCCGCAAATACACGGACAAGGACGGCGTCGAGAAGTATTCGACCGAGATCGTCGCCGACCGGATGCAACTGATAGGCGGCGGGCGTGACAGCGCCGGTGGCGACGCCGAATTCAGCAGTGGCGGCGGCGGAACTGCGAGCGGCGGCGCCCGGCGAGAAGGCGGCGGCGGCGCACCGGCACCCAAGGGCGGCGGCGCGAAAAAGAACGTCGACGACTTCGACGACGACATCCCGTTCTGACGCACCGGCTGGCCCCCGAACGAGCGCTCGCCGCGCGTAGCGATGCGTTGACCCCAGGCGGGCCTTGCGGCACCGCGCGTCCCTAAACGGGTCCGTGGCCGGCCCCGCGATACAAATGTAAACGCCGGCTTGCTTCTGCAATGCACGCGGTCTAGTATCGCCGCGTGACGACGATCCAGACCTACCGTCCCTGCGCCGACGCTTTGAGGTCGAGGGCATCCGCCCGCTCGCAGCACCCGGCATGCTGATCGCCGAGAAGCAGCTCGAAGTTCGGGCGGCCTGGCTGTACTACATGGAAGGTCTCACGCAGGCCGACATCGCGCGCCGGCTCGGCACCACGCGCCTGCGGATCAACCGCATCCTCGTCGACGCTCGCCGCAACGGCCTCGTCGGCATCACCCTCAACTCGGAGCTCGCGAGCTGTGTGGAGGTCGAGCAGCAGCTGATCCGTGACTTCAAGCTGAAGGACGCGGTCGTGGTCCCTACGCCGGAGGACGAGGAGCAGGTGCCGGTGATCCTGGGCCGCGCGACGGCGAACTTCGTCTCGCATTACCTCGAAAGCCACCGGATTCGCGGCTTCGGCATCGGCTGGGGCCGAACGCTGCGCGAGATGAACCGGCACGTGCGCGCCGGCCGCTACCCGGAACTGTGCGTGAACTCGATGATGGGCGGACTGACGCGCGGCCTCGAGATCAACACGTTCGACATCGTCAGCGAGCTCGCGCGGAGGCTCAACTCGCAGTGCCAGTATCTCGCCGCACCGATCTACGCGGGCAGTCCGCAATCGCGCGACACGATCATCGCGCAGGACATTTTCCGCGACGCGTTCCGGCGCATCGAGACCGACGAGCTCGCCGTGCTTTCGGTCGGCGACGTGACGAAGCGCTCGATGCTCGTTCGTTACGGGCTGCCCGAGGACGTCGGCATCCGGGAGTTGCGCGCAGCGGGCGCCGTCTGCGACATCATCGGGCAGTTCATCGATGCCAACGGCGTGCCGATCGACCATGCGCTGAATCGACGCGCGATCGCGCTGCCGCTGGCCGAGCTGTCGCGCGTACCCACCGTCGTCTTCGCCGCCGGTGGCCGCCACAAGGTACAGGCGCTTGCCGCCGTATTGCGCGGTGGTTATGGCTCGGTGTTCGTCACCGACGAGTCGACGGCGCGCGCAGCGGTAACGCTTGCGCTGGGTAAGCGTTGACGCGCGGCCAATGCCGGCGTCAGCGCATGAGCCGGGCCGTGATCTCGGCGACGTCGTCATACGTGCGCGCGATGTGATGCGCACCCGCGTCGACGAGCCGCGCGTCGTGTCCCGATCGGATATGCGAAGCGCCGAGGAAGCCGATCGTCGTCATCCCCGCCGCTACGCCCGCGCGAACGCCGTGCGGGCTGTCCTCGATGACAATCGCCGTTTCAGGTGTAACGCCGAACTGCGCGGCCGCATGCAGGAAGAGATCGGGATGGGGCTTGCCGCGAGGGACCATCGACGCGCTGTAAACGTGTGTGCCGAAACGGGCGGCCAGCCCGAGCACGTCGAGGCACACAGCGAGTCTGTCGGGCGACGACGCCGAAGCGATGCAGCAGTCGACATGCGCGACGGACTGCAGGTAGCCCCGCACCCCGGACACTTCGCGAAGATGCGTCCGGAACCTTGCCAGCGTGCGTCGCTGGAATTCCTCGACGGCTTCGACGCCGAGCGGACGGCCGATCGTGGTTCCGATGGACGCGAGCACGTCGGCGAGCCGCTTGCCCATGAACGTCCGCAGCGCATCCTCGACCGTCATCGATACGCCGAGCTCGGTGACGAATTCCGCGAGCACCGTGTTGGCGAGGATCTCGCTGTCGGCGATCACGCCGTCGAAATCGAACACGATCAGCTGCTTCACGCGTCGGCCATCCCTCGCTCATTTCCCCGCGGCAGCCCTGGCGACGAGCACAATCGTGCGCCGACGAATGGGCGAATACATTTGTCACGCGCGCGAAACATCCATATATTATGATCCCGATCCCGCGCCGGTGGCTGCTTGTCCGTTCGCCAGCGCACGCCGCCGCACTCGTCGCAAATCGATGAACCGCAGGTGACCTCAAACGTGCGCGTACTGCAGATCTCCGACACGCATCTTGGCGCCGCCAAGCGCCAGTTTCTCGCGAACTGGGCGCCGCTCGCCGACTGGATAGCACGACAGGATGCCGACGTGACGATCCACACCGGCGACCTGACCGTCGACGGCGCCGACGTCGACGACGACATGCGCCTCTGCGGCGAGCTGTTGCGATCGTTGCCCGGCACCGTGCTCGCCGTGCCCGGGAATCACGACGTCGGCGAAGCGCACCACGAACGCCAACCTGTCGACGCCACGCGCCTCGACCGCTGGCGGCGCAACATCGGACCCGACTGGTGGCTGCACGACGTCGGACAGTGGCGCCTGATCGGCATCGACTCGATGCTGTTCGGCAGCGATACCGACGACGAGCGACGCCAGTTCGAGTGGCTGCAATTGGCGCATGCGTCGGCCGACGGGCGCAGGATCGCGTGGTTCACGCACCGGCCCCTGTTTCTCGATGCGCCCGACGAGCCCGATACCGGCTATTGGTCGGTGAAGCCGGCGCATCGCGCGCCACTACTCGATCTCGTACGCAGTCACGATGTTGCCATCGTCGCCTCCGGCCACCTGCACCGCTGGCACGACGCAACGTTCGATGGCTGCCGTTATGTCTGGGCCCCCTCGTCGGGTTTTCTGGTCGGCCCGGAGAACCAGCCCGACATGCCGGGCGAGAAGTGGCTCGGCGCGGTCATCTACGACTTCGACGACAGAAGCGTTTCCGTCCGCTTCGGCGAAGTCCCGGGACTTGCGACGCTATGGATCGACGACGTGCTGGCCGATGTCTATCCGCATGCCGTGCGTCGCGAAGTGCCGGCGTCGCAGCAGCGATAACGAAGTGGCCAGCGTCACACTCCAGTCGATCGGCAAATCGTTCGCGGGCGTTCCTGTGCTCCGCGACATCAGCCTTGACGTTGCCGACGGTGAATTCCTGACGCTCGTCGGCGCATCCGGCTGCGGCAAGTCGACGCTCATCCGCATCATCGCGGGCCTGGAGCCCCAGTCGACCGGCTCGGTGCTGATCGGCGGGGTACCCGTCGACCACCTGCGGCCGCACGAGCGGCACGTGGCGATGGTGTTCCAGAGCTACGCGTTGTATCCGCACATGAAGGTGTTCGCCAATATCGCGTTGCCCCTCGTGATGTCACGGCTTCGGCTCGCCGAGCGGCTGCCGCTGCTGCGCCTGCTGTCGCCGCGGCGGCGCAAGGTGATGGCCGGTATCACCGACGAAGTGCATGCCGTGGCGAAGCAGCTGCAGATCGACGGCCTGCTCGACCGCCGGCCATCGCAGCTGTCGGGCGGCCAGCGACAGCGCGTGGCGCTCGGCCGCGCGATGGTGCGCCAGCCCGCGGCGTTCCTGATGGACGAGCCGCTGTCCAATCTCGACGCGAAGCTGCGCGTGCACATGCGCAGCGAGCTCGCGGAACTGCACGCGCGCATCGGAACGACATTCGTTTACGTGACGCACGACCAGGTCGAGGCGATGACGATGTCCGATCGCGTCGCGATGATGGACAACGGCGAGATCCTGCAACTCGGGCGGCCGGGCGACCTCTACGCGCGACCGGCCAACGTCAGGGTCGCGCAGTTCATCGGCACGCCGGCAATCAACCTGCTTCCCGCCAAGGCAAACACCGACGGCCTCGTCGAGCTGTTCGGTCAGCAGGTATCCGTTCGCGCTGGCCGCTCCCCTGGATCGGCATTGACGCTCGGCATCCGTCCCGAGTCGTTGACACCCGCGCCGGCCGGGACTGCACGACCCGGCATGCATGTGCTCGCCGGCCGGCTGCGCCGCAGCGAGAATCTCGGCGCAGGCCACATCCTGCACGTCGATCTCGCTGCACCGGCACATGGCAGCGTCACGTGCGCGGTCGCGGCCCCGCTCGAAGCGTTCGCGTGTGACGGCAGCGAGCTCGCGTTGCAATTCGCGCCTGCTGCGTGCCACGTGTTCGATGCCGACGGCGAGCGCATCACCGACGACAACGCACCGCCCTTCGCAACGATTGCGCAGTCCCGCGCCCGCGCACTCACATGACGAGCGCCGCGGCCATTCCGTACGTCGCGCAGGCGCCGCACCCGGACCGCCAGCGGATGATCGAGCGAGTGGCGGGCATCGGCTTCGCGTTCCCCGCGTTCCTGCTGCTTTTGCTGACGAATGTCGTTCCGCTGCTGGTGCTGCTGTACTTGAGCTTCACGGACTTCAAGCTCGGCGCGCTCGAATCACACTTCCTCGGCCTCGACAACTTCCGCAAGGCGCTCGGGGATCCCGTCTTCCGGCGCTCGCTCGCGAATACGTTCGTCTACGTCGCGATCGTGCTGCCCGGCGCAGTCGGCCTCGGCCTCCTCGTTGCCGTGCTGCTGCACAAGCGCAAGCGAACGCGATCGTTCTACGAGGTCATCTATTTCCTGCCGGTCACGTCGACGCTGATCGCGATGGCGACCGTGTGGCAATTCATCCTCCATCCGCGCCTCGGCCCGGTGAACGGCGTGTTGCGCGCAATGGGCTTCGACGCGATTCCGTTTCTGAGCGAGCCGGCGTACGTGCTGCCGACACTGGCCGCGATCGGCATCTGGCAGCTCGTCGGCTTCAACATGGTGCTGTTCCTGGCCGGCCTGTCGGCGATCCCGCGCGATCTCTACGAGGCCGCCGAGATCGATGGCTGCCGCAGCGGCATCGACCGCTTCGTGACGATCACGTGGCCGTTGCTCGGTCCGACGACGATGTTCGTCATCGTGACGACGTCGATCACCGCGTTCAAGGTGTTCGATACCGTCGCGGTGATGACGCGCGGCGGACCGATGGGCTCGTCGGAAGTGTTGCTGTACGCGATCTATCTCGAGGGCTACCAATACTTCCACATGGGCTATGCGGCGGCGCTCACGCTGATCTTCCTCGCGTTCGTGCTGCTGTTCTCGATCCTGCAGACGTTCGTACTCGAACGACGGGTTCACTACTGATGGCAGCACCCGCCTCCGCGCTGCCCCTGCCCGCCGTCCGGCACACCACGCCGGCCGGCGCGCTCGCGCGTCGCGCACTGTCGCTCGTCGTCGTGCACGGGATCCTGATCGCCGGCGCGATCTTCATCCTGCTGCCGTTCGTGTGGATGCTGATCACGTCGATCAAGTCGCCGTCGGAGATCTTCGCCGTCGATTTCAGCCTGTGGCCGAAGCATTTCAGCGCCGTCGAGAACTACGGCCGCGCGCTCAGCAAGGTGCCGCTCTTACGCTTCGCGCTGAACGGCGTCATCGTCTGCGCGGGAATCCTGCTCGTGCAGGTGCTGGTCGCCGTCCCGTGCGCCTACGCGCTCGCCAAGCTGCGGTTTCCCGGACGCGCCGCGCTGCTGGCGCTGGTGTTGATGGGCCTGTGCATCCCGATCCAGGTGCCGGCGCTGCCGCTTTATATGGGGCTGGCCGAGCTCGGCCTCCTGAACACGTACTTCGCGATCATGATGCCGTTCTTTCTGTCGGTGTTCGCGATCTTTCTGTTCCGCCAGTTCTTCAAGAGCTATCCCGACGAGATCATCCACGCGGCGCGCCTCGACGGCATGAGCGAGTTCGAGATCGTCTGGGTGATCGTCGTGCCGAGCGCATGGCCAGCGATCGCGGCATTTGCCGTGTTCTCGATCGTCGCGCACTGGAACGACCTGTACTGGCCGCTGATCGTCATCTCGGACACTAATCTCGCGACACCCCCGCTCGGCATGATGTTCTTCGCCGACGCCGAGACCGGCTCGAACTACGGCGCACTGACCGCCGCGGCAACGGTGCTGACGGCGCCGCTGGTCATCGCCTTTCTGATCGCACGCCGCCGCTTCATCGACGGCATCACGATGACGGGTATCAAGTGAGCGTGACTGTGACGTATCCACCAAGGAGAGAACGATGAGGAAACTGAAGCTTTTGCTGGGCCTGGCCGCGCTCGCTGGCACGGTCGCCGTATCGGCGGCCCGCGCGCAGCCGGTGACGCTCGACGTCTTGTACGCGTTCCCTGCATTTGCCAAATTCCACGAGCCCATCGCCGCGGAATTCATGAAACTGCATCCCGACATCAAGATCGAGTTCCGTGCACCGGCGCCCACCTACGACGACGGGCATCAGACGATGATGCGGCAGGCGGTGACCAACCAGCTGCCCGACGTCTACTACTCGGGCTTCCATCTGCTTTCCGAGCTCGGCCGCACGCTCGCGCAGCGGAACCAGGTCGTCGACCTCGGACCGCTGCTCGCCGCGGAGAGCAAGGAATTTCGCGACAAGAACTACTCGGAGAAGATCGTCGCGCTCGGCAAGGTCGACGGCAAGCTCTACGGGCTGCCGTTCAACGCGTCGACGCCCATCATGTACTACAACGTCGATCTCGTGAAAAAGGCCGGCGGCGATCCGGACAAGATGCCCGACAACTGGGAAGGCATCATGGCGCTCGCCGCAAAGATCAAAACCGCCGGACCCGATGTCGCGGGCATCGCGTACAACGTCCATGACTGGCCCGATGTGTGGCTCTACCACGCGATGATCACGCAGGCCGGTGCGACCGTCGTCGACGGCGACGCGGTACCGCTCGGCGGGCCCGACGTCGGTGTGAAGACGTTGCAGACATTCCGCCGCTTCGTCACCGAGGGCGGCATGCCGCTGATCGACTGGGATCAATCGCGGCAGCAATTCATCGCCGGCAAGATCGGCATCTTCTTCGACACGCCGGCGCGGCTGCGCCAGGTGACGGACCTGATCGGCGACAAGTTCACGCTGCGCACGGCGATCTTTCCGATCGACAACAAGGCGAAGGGCGGCCTGCCCACCGGCGGCAATGCGGCGATCATCACGACGCGCGACCCGAAGAAGCAGAAGGCAGCGTGGGAGTTCCTGAAGTACGTCACGGGACCGGAAGCGCAGAAGATCGTCGTCGAGACGACAGGCTACCTGCCGACGAACCTGCGGGCGACGGGACCCGACTTTCTCGGCCCGTTCTACGACAAGAACCCGAACTTCAAGACCGTCGCGCTGCAGATGGACCGTTCGGTGCCGTGGCAAGGCTACCCCGGCGGCAACTCGGTGCGCACGTGGCGCGCGCAACGCGAGATCATCACCGGCGTCATGCGTGGCGAGATCGAGCCGAAGG
>Ga0207675_100003124_pt1 | contig 16242 bp, 13 predicted proteins | sample KBSSwiS42_FD_184305 | JGI IMG/M metagenome (GOLD analysis project Ga0207675, IMG submission 184305) | Switchgrass rhizosphere microbial communities from Kellogg Biological Station, Michigan, USA - KBS Switchgrass S4-2 (SPAdes) (version 2) | ecosystem: Host-associated > Plants > Roots >... | reverse complement strand
GGCGTGCACCAAACGTTCACGTTCAGTCGCAGCTGACCTAACTTCCCTTTCAAAGGCCGAGAACCTTGCGACGTCGTCGCGAATCAACATCAACACGGCGCCAGCCAAAGAACTCGAAACGTTACCGGGCATCGGTAAGGGCCTGGCGCAACGCATCATTGAGCACCGCCAAAAATACGGGCCGTTCGCCAAACCTGAACATGTGATTATGGTGCGCGGCATCAGTGAACATCGTTTCCTGGCGATGCGCGGTCAAATCACTGTCGAGTAAGCAAACATGTCCGATCTCATGGAGTTGCGCCTTGCCGCGCATGAAATTTTCGGCGAAGCCTTGCGAGCCGCCGATCCTGCGGCAGCGATACGAGAAAAAGTGCAGGTCGATGAGTCACGCCTGGTCGTAGGTGACACCGAGTTTGAAGTCAGTCCATTGCTGAATGTATTCGGAATCGCCATCGGAAAAGCTTCAGAGCGAATGTCGTACGAAGTTGAGAAGGTTTTTGGCGAGGGATTCCTCACGGGGGTTCTCTCTGGACCACGACGTGTATTTGGATGGGAATATTTTGAGGGCGGTCATCCTTTGCCTAATGAAGCTAGTCTTGCCGCCGCGAAAGCGGCGATCCATTTGCTCGAGGTGGCGGATCACGAAAACTCGCTTATCGTTTTCATGATCTCAGGTGGTGGGTCGGCCATGTTTGAATTGCCGAGTACCGACGACATCACGCTCGACGACTTACGTGCGGCAAACGAAATCCTGGTGGGCTGCGGCGCCTCGATCAGCGAAGTAAATGCGGTGCGTCGCGCGTTTTCTGCGGTCAAAGGTGGCCGCCTGGCCACGTTCGCGCCGAAATCCCGGCACCTGACGTTAATCGTGTCAGACGTGCCGAAGGGCGAAGAGCACAATGTTGCTTCGGGCCCCACATGGTCGCCACCCGCCGGCGCGCCATCTGCCAGCGAGGTTGTTGCTCGTTACGAACTCGGTGGTCGATTGCCGCGCTCGATCATGCGCGCAATCAAAAACGCACCGGCGTTCAGCAATCAGCTTAACGATCGTCACAAACACTTTGTGCTGCTCGATAACGATACTGCCTTGGAAGCCGCCGCAAACGCGGCACGCGCGCGCGGATTCGTGACAGAAATAGCGCGCGATATTACCGACGACCCGATTGAGATTGGGTGTGAGAGGCTTTTGACGCGCCTCAGCAAATTACAAAGTCACAATCCAGACTCAACTGTGTGCCTGCTGTCCGGCGGCGAGTTCTCGTGTCCAATTCGTGGCGACGGTGTTGGCGGCAGAAATTCCGAGAGCGCGTTGCGCCTTGCAATCGCTGTAGACAAAGACCGCGAGCGCTACGGAGAATTCGTCGCGCTCTGTGTTGGCACCGATGGAATTGACGGCAACAGTTTCGTGGCCGGGGCGATCGCCGATAGCACCACGATCGAACGCGCGCGCAGTATGATGCTGGAACCGTCTTACTTTCTCGACAACAGCGCTTCGGCTGCCCTGTTGGTGGAGCTCGAGGAAGCAATCGAGACGGGACCCACAGGTACGAACGTGCGTGACCTACGAATCCTTTTGAGTGCGTCTCGCGCTTGACTCAAAAACTTCACACGTCTATAAACCTAGCCATAGTGCAAACGTCAACCCTAATAGACGTGAAAACGACCGACCCACGCCGTCCGCTCAACTTCAAAACACTAGCTGAGACACTTCGATCGATGACGGTAGTGCCTTCGCTCGCTGACACGTACAAACTCGTCGAACAAACAGACATCGGCACGGACGAAATTGCGCCGTACCTGGGATTCAAAGCCGGCAACTATTCACGACATCGCGTGATGAAGAACGAATTCGTTGAGATGCTGGTGCTGTGCTGGAAGCCCGGCCAACGCACGCCGATTCACGATCATAACGGATCGCACGGCGCCGTCTTTGTTCACGAAGGCATTCTGTGGGAGACGACGTTTGATTACAATGTCGAGACAGGCCTGAACTACAAATCTCATTGCGAGCTGCGCGCCGGCGGCCTGACCGGCTCAGAAGTTCCGGACATTCATCAGCTCGGGAATCCCGATGTTTCCGGCCGCGACCTCGTGACGATTCACATCTACGCGCCGCCGCTCGGAGTTTTGAAAACCTACAAGCTGGGCAGCTCCACCATCGATCTGTATACGCCCGCCGAACCGGATTTCGTTTAGCTGCTAAGGAACGAAAGTACTTACTTTCAACTCACGACCATCAGTTACCACACTAATCGTTCCCTTCTCTCCCGTAGTCATTAGCTGCGCGCCGCTTGCCAGCCAACGTTCAACGACTTCTTTGTGAGGATGACCGAAGATCGAGGTGCGGCCGACTGAAATTACGGCGATTCTTGGGCGGATTGCGTCAACAAACGGCTGAATTGAGGACGTGCGACTTCCGTGATGTGGCACTTTGATGACGTCAGCGCGCAGATTAGTATTGCTATTGAGCAGTGCATTCTCGGCTTCCTTTTCAATGTCCGCGGCGAACAGTAAAGTTCGATCGCCATGGCGGACACGCAACACAACGGCATCATTGTTCCGATACATGGCGTTCAGATCTGCCAATTGCGGCGGCCATAGCACATCAACCTTAACGCCACCCACCTCGATTGAATCACCTCTGCCGATTACTTCCAGCGGAACACGAGCCGCGCTAAGCGACTCAACAAAGCGCGCAAAACCCACGTCGAAAGCAGGAGTGCGGGCAACGATCGCGCCACGTACTTTGAAATTACGCACAATGTCGTTTAGCCCATCAATGTGATCGGCGTCGGCATGTGTAGCCAGCAAGTAATCGACGTGATCCAAGCCCTTCGACCACAGAAATTCCGACACGACTCCTTCACCAATCGTGCGCGTGTCCCGCTGAAACGGCTCTTCGTCACCTTCGGCATCATTGGTCCAATCGATATTCGGATGTCCGCCGCCATCGATCAGTAGAGTCGTGCCGTCGGGCATCGTCAACAAAGCTGAGTCACCCTGGCCGACGTCGAGAAAATCGACGTGCAGTTTTCCATCTGGCGGCGCGGAGCTGAACGGGTGGACAATTATCAAAGCGCACAGTGCGACCATTGAAACCGCAGCGATCGAAACAATCCGACGCGAAGGTGTGCGACGAATGCTGCTTGTCGGTAAATGAAACGGATTCCAACGAGTTAGGCCAACCACCAAAATCGCCAGCGCTACGTAATACAGCCCGTAAACGGCGGCCATCCACCCCGAATAATGCGGCAGACGAATCGAAGCCACCCCAAGCCGCGCAAATGGATCGACGATGTGAATCATTAGCCAGTTTAGTTTTTCGACCAGTAGAACGAAGGGCGAAGCTAGCGAGGCACTAACTGGTGAAACAGTCACTGCGACAACTGCAATGATTCCCAGCGCGGCCATTAACGCGCCGACGAAAATGTTCAGAACCACAGACGCGAACGACAGTCGATGAAAGTAAACGATCATCGGTGGCAACATCGCCACTTGAACGAACGTAGAGATCATGACGGCCGCAAAGACGAAGCGGCACAAACTCTGGAGACGCCAGCGCTCGAGCTTTGCGGCAAGCGGAGTCTTGAACAGGCGATAGTTGATGTTTGACGCTGCCAGTTCCGCGCGCCATTTCGCTTCGCTCCAAAACAGAGCTTCTGAAAGTCTTCGAAACCAGTCTGAACACTGAGGCGGGTAAGGGGTGAGCCCGGTGGGAACCCACGACCCGACGCGTTGCATTGTCTGCATCAGCGGGACCGCAAGCAGCACGATCGCGAGTACTGACAAGAACGTTAACTGGAACGACGGATCAAATAGATTCTTTGGCCGCCAAACCAACAGCATAAGCGCCGTCGCGCCGATTACATTCAAAGAGTTCGCTCGTCGCCAAATCACGGGCGCGAGGATTACGAGGGTGAACATCAGCGCGGCCCGCGCTACCGGCGCGTCGCTACCCACCGCCACCGTGTATGACCAAATCAGGAAAGTTGCGCTCGCGAATCGCCAGATTCGTTTTCGCGTGAACCAGCCGGCGCCGATGAAAACAAGCGCCCCAATGAAACTTATCTGCATGCCTGAAATTACCAGCACATGAAAAGTTCCGCCCGCGCGAAATCTGTCCGCCGCCGACTGCGACAACCCATACCGATTCCCGAGCAACGCTGCATTGAGAACGCCCGATGTTTCGGCGGAAAACGTCGTTGCGAATTTTTGCTGCAGTATCTCGCGCCAGTCATACAACCACCCCAACGGCAGAAAGACCGCGTCATCATCCAGTCGCTCAACTAACAGCGGACTCTTGATCACACCGGTAGCTTCAAAGTCGTTGCGCTCGAGATATTCTGTCAACTGCATCACACCGGGATTGCGAAATGTATCTTCGCGATCGAGCGTCACCATCACGCGCATGCGCGCGCCGTGCCGTAGTTCGAGCGCATCGAACGCACGCCGTCTTTCGTCGTCGGCAACGTGCGCTGTCAAGAAAACCACGCCTGAGCAGTTGTATTCGATTTGTTTGAACGTTAGTTTCTGAGCCCGCACTCGAATATAAATGCGATCAGGCGCGCGTTCAGGCATCCCATCAACGGTGGCTGTCAGGTCAACTGGATCACCCTCAGCGATAGTTCCCTGTTCGTAGAGTAGCGACAGACGATTGCGCGCACGCGTGGATGTGTCAGCTATGCCAAGCGACAAACCAGTCAACAGAAATGCCGTGACAACGCAAACCGATGCAGCAAAGGATTTTCGTGACCGAACCAGCAGAACTGAAACAGCCGACAACGCGGCGCTAAGACTGACGCATAGAACGAGTACGACCCTACTTTGAGTTTCAGGAACGCGCGCGCATAGAAGTCCAACGGTTAATGCCACCGAAAGGATGAACAGGGGCGCACGACAAAGTGCAGGCGGTGGGAGGTTATTCATTTTTCTCGCCTGAGGTTTAAGTATCGACGGCAGCGCTAGTCGTCGTCAGGCTTGGAGGACACGAAAACGCGCCAGGGCGCAATCTGGCATTACTGTCGACCAGGCGGTTGACTTAAGACAATCGACCCGAACAACCCGTGGTCCTCAGCATCAGGGCCCGCCGTAAAGAACAAGGTATTTGTGAGTCCGTTTGCGCTGGTCGCGCTGGTGCCGTGACCGAACTGCAGCGCCCAAAGTCCATCAATCGCGATCGGCTTTCCTGACGTGGAATGAAGCAGACCAATCGCTTCGAATTCGCCCGTTTCAGTAAGCTGACTTGGATCGAAGGCATGAATTCGTCCATTGCCAAAGTTGCCAATGAGAAGGTCACCGCTGAACCTGCCAAAATCAGCAGGTGCTAACGCGAGCCCCCACGGCGAATTGAGTTCCCCCGCCGATGCCACGCGGCGAATGAGATTACCCGAAGTGTCATAGGCATCGACATATCCATTTCCCGGCCCCGCCACATCATCTTCGGCGTCTTCGTCCTGAAGCGCGTAGGTTACATAAATCGCGCCGCCAATGTTCTGAATTCCAAACGGTGCGAATCCGGCGGGCAGGTTTGGATCCGTAAAAGCTCCAGCGATCGTGACGGCGTGAAACGAGCCGTCGAAAATGTCAACTTTACCGTTGTGGAAATCAGTTGCATACAGAAAATGTCCGGCGGTAGCACTATCGATCGCCAAGCCTTTATAGATAGCGCCATGCGCAGGAGCTTGGGCGTTGGGCACTACAGTGACAATAGGTGCGCCCTTGAAGGCGGAGATGGTGCCGTCCTCGCTCGAGAAGATGAATCGTGCCGCACTCGCCGCGCCGACACCGTTGTTCACGACGAAACCCGTGCCGCCGTTAAAGACGATTCCCGTCGGATTGCCTTGTGCACCACCGGCGCCGGGAACCGTAAAGACTGCCTGAACGGTGTTAGTCGCGACGTTGAACAGCGTGGATTTGCCCGTGCCGGTATCAGAAATCCACCAGGGTGTTGTAGGACCCGCGACCAGTCCCCAAGCGTTGACCAGGTTCGGATCGGTATGATCGGCCGCGATAAAGCCATCGGACAGAATGTTGTGCTGCGCATAAAACTGTGACGGACCAGTTGCGACTGCAGCGGACGCCTTTATTCGCGCTGCGCGGTTGGTCAGAATCAGCGTGACAAATAAGGTAATGATGGCAAGCGCCACGACGAGCTTCGATCTATTTACCATTTGGAGCTCTCCTTTCAAACAAAATCGTTCATTGAATGGCCGTTTTCGCGTCCACACGACACGAAGACGAATCCTGAAAAAGTTATTAGGCCACTGTTTGCAAGCATCTGAGCATTCAGATGCGCATTAAGTGCTTTGGTAGATGACTGGGTAAGCGGAACGTATTCCCGTTCGCTTGGGTTGTCAAGACGTTAATGGGCAGGATTTTAATCGTGACAGTTATGCGAGATTTGTTGAACCACGAGCCGCACAACCGTCTCGACATGATGTGTCTGTGGAAACATGTCGAACGCGCTCATCGATTGAATTGAATAACCGCCGGCGATTAGCTTTTTTAGATCGCGCGCCAGCGTTGCCGGATCGCAGGAGACGTATGAAATGTGCTGCGGCTTCATTTTTATGATTCCAGAGATGACTCGTGACTCTGCGCCGGTGCGCGGCGGATCAAGCAAAAGGAAATCGGTCCCTTTAAATGCGTCGGCGTTTTCATCAAGCCAATCACCAACGTCCGCATTCACAACTTCCGTGTTCTTCAAACCCGCATTCGAAAGATTCTGTCGCGCAAACTCGGCCGCGTCCGCGTCGTCTTCAATTGCAATCGTCCGTCCGATTTGGCGTGCGAGCGGCACGGTAAACAAGCCAACCCCCGAGTAAAGTTCGATCGCTGAATTCCCTTGCGCGTCGCTAAGCGCCGCATCGATCAACTGCGGCAATAAATCAACATTCGTCTGAAAAAAGCTTTCCGCGTTGAGATGATATGTCGCACCGTGGATCGTTCGCTTCACATCGCGCGCTTCAGGGCCCTCCCTCACGGTCGGGCTACTGCCGCGCGAGCTCGCCACTGAGACTTCTTCATCGCCCGCAATCACGCGGAAGTAACGCGCATCTTCCGGTAATTGCTCATTCGTCATTTCCCGACGTAGCCGCTCTAATTGGCTTTGCAGCTCCGGAGTCAGTACCGCGCATTCAGCCACATCGCACACGCGGTGTGAGTTTGCCTCGAAGTAACCGAGCCGCTTAACGATCGCATCGTATTGCCACTGCGCGCGCGCCCGGTAACGCCACTCATTTGGCGCCCGCGTGATATCGAACTTCGGAACGTCTTCGATTCCGCCGAGTCGCCGCAGACAATCGCGGATGATTTCCACCTTGGCGTCGAGTTGCGCCCGATAATTCAACTGCTGAAAATCGCAGCCGCCGCACCGGCCAAAGTATGGGCATGGCGGTTCGACGCGATGCGGCGATGGCTCGAGGATTTCAACGATCGATGCAAACGCGACGCTTCCCTTCACTCGATCAAACCGCACCCGCAAACGATCACCGGGCGCAGCCAGCGCCACCATCACCGTTCGTCCGTCGGCATACGCGATTCCGCGGCCGCCCGGCAGAATGCGCTCAATCGTGACTTCGAAAAGATCATACGACCGCTGCTCGTCATTCTTGTCCGGCACGAATCCACTCCTGATAAGTGTCTTAATCAGCAGATTACAACTTGATCAGATAGTCGTACCAGAAGTCTCCTTGCGCAAATCCTTTCGGCAATTCGCCGAGCACCGGCCCTTTCGGCGCTTTGGGCGCATCAATCAGCGCCAACGAGTCGCTCCGAATCACGCGGTCCTTGGTCATTTCTCCCAGCCGATCCATCAACGGAATCCGCGGAATTGAATCCCACGGCACGTTCTGGGTCGAGACCATCGCTGCGAATTTACCCTTGCTCATTTTCTCGAGCGCGTCCGTCGGCGTTGCGTTGTGACTGCCGTGATGTGCGACCTTGAAGAACGTTACTCCCTGCAAAATCGTTTCCGCATCATCCTGATCCAGCCAGAACTTCCAGTTTCCCCATTGCGCGTCACCGGGAAACAGCATCTGTTGTCCGCGAAAACTGAAGAGGCTTACAAGACTCGTATTGTTCTTATACTGATCGAGCGCAAATGCGAGCGCGTTCAGCGAGGGCGTCGCGAGTTCTTCCTGCAAACCTTCGGTCGCGCTGGCTGAGAAGCGCAAGTGTGCGATTGAGGGATCGTTAGCTCCTAATTGCCAGCGGTCTGCAAAAGGCTCAACGGCTTGAAGGCGTTCGGAAGTGCCGCTTTTCATGCGCAGATAGCTGTGACCGGTAGGCGGATCCATCTTCGATAAAAACTTTTCGTCACGCGGCGGCCCGAGGAACCTTACGGAAAGGCCGTTCACACCCGCGGGATTCTTCAACGTATCGCCGGCAGCGAAGTACTGAACGTCGGCGCCCACGTTGAATCCCGAGCGTAGCAATCCCAACGCCGTTTTGTTTTGTACGAGATTCGCGACCGCCGCCATCGCTGCCGCTCGAGTTTTGTCGACACGAGCGGTACGCGCTTCTGCTACGAAGTGACGTTCAAGTTTCTCAGCCAACGCCGCATGTTTTTTCGTGAGCTTCGCTGCTTGCTTGTCCTTGGGATTCTCGCACCAGGGCATCCACACCTCGCCGATTTCAAAGCTCGTGAATTTATTGCTGAAGCCTGAAATGTGATCCTGATGTGAATGCGTCGCGATGACGATCGCCAGCTTCTTTCCGGTCGTCGTGCCGATGTGATCGACAGCGCGGTCAATCATGTCGAGATCGCCTTTCGCGTGCACGCCGCAGTCAACCAAAACATGTTTATGAGTATCGCCGCCCGCCTGATTCGCTACCGGCAGCGACACAAGAAAGCAATCGCCGAAACCGATCCGATACATGCGTACGCGAATGGTATTAGCGCCGAACTTGGGCGGCTGCACAGTTTTCTTGCTTGTCTTCTTTGCCACCATCGTCAGTACCCCCTGTGAACCAGCCCAAAGTTCATCGGCCGCTTGTGTCCCTTACGCGGCAGAAGAGCCGAAATTTCTTTACCACCGTAAGTCGCGATCGCCATCGCAGCCTCGCTTGAGAAGTAATACTCCCGCTGTCTTTGCAGACGCACATTGTGCGCGTCATCCTTGCCCAGATTTTTCTGAATGGCGTAACGGACCTTTCCTTCATCCGTCAGCACGACCGTGGTACCCCCGCGAAATGTGAATTTCTCTGAAGTCTTGTCAGATTTGTCGAGCGGAACTTCCATCTGTTGCATCAACTCAGCAATTAGTTCGACTGACAGCCCGCCATCCGGCTTCACGCGATGAATCGCGTGAAACGAAAATGCCTGCACTTTGCTGTCGGGATTCAGACCTAACGCTTTTGCATTCACTCGCCCGAAACGACTAAGGGTCTTCGCGTTGTTAATCCGCTGCTGGGGCGTCGTTGGTTTGGGGATGTCAAATTCGAGTCCGTCGCAAACCGGAGGGTTCATGCCCTTCAGCACATCGGGTGGACACCAGCGCAACGATTCCTCCGCCAACGAAGTGACCCCTTCCGGATAGATCCCACGCAGCCGAAACGCCTCGATCAAGGCCGCGCGATATCCGAACCTATCGGTCGGCACCAGGTCGTAATCTGCGGTCACCATCGCGCGCAGGAAATCACCGAACGTAATGTCGATGGGCGGCGAGTAGTCGAGCGCGCGAATGCAAATGTTCGCGAAGTGCTGCGCCGCTTTCGCGGCCTCGCCCGCCAGGCGGTTCGCCAGGTCAGGATGCAAATTTCCCGGACTAGTGACCGACCCCGCGCTTTGCGCAATCCGCATCAGGTCCCGCGTGCGGCGCATGTAAATCGTGAAGAATGCATCGAATACCGCTGCTACCAGAACCGAGCCGCGCTCATGCGGCTCGTCCAAAAACTGCAATGCTTTTGAGTTGGGTTCGGTGCCAAGTGCTTGCCGGAGAGCCTTGCGCATTCCCATCGCCTCGCCAAATTGCTGCGCCAGTTCGACGAGCGGATTCGTCTTCGACAACTCATCCTGAATCACGGGACGACCGCTATCTGGTTGCACACGCGGCGCAAGCTGCTGTTGATAAATTCGTCCGCCGGTGCGTTGAATCATTTCCAGCAGCGCTTCGCGATAACTGAAGTGTTGGAAGAGCGCGATGGTGTCGGCAAACGCTTCGTGGAACGCAGGCGTGTCGGGACCTGTCGGTTCCATGAAGAATTCGCGCTGCCCATCGATCAAAGCATGCGTTGTTTCATGCGCGATAATGTCGTGAGAGAGACAAGTGAAAACAGTTTGGCCGGGAAGATTGCTGCCGGGGTCAGAGTCAGACGCGGGAAAATAGCCGAAGACAATCGCCCGCAGATCGCGATCGTAGTAGGCATTCGCCTCCTGCATCGCGTGCGGAAGAATACGAAGCTTGCGACTGAATGGGTCATTTTTCCGAGCGCCGCGAAATCCCCAACGAATTTTTCGACCGAGCGCGATCTCGAAACGGCGAATCGTTTCACTCGCCACCGCGTAGACCATCTGTTGATGAAACCGCGGATCGGATTCGCTCGGTTCCAGTCCGCCACGCAACAGAATCGATTGCTCGTCGAGATTAACAGGCTGGTAATACATGTTGTTGCTCGCGTCGTAATCGACTACTGCCAGGTACTCACCGATGGGTCCCGGCTGCAACTTCTCATAGCGCACCGGCACGGTCATGAAATTCCCGAGGTTACGACCTTGCGATGGATCGAACGCGTAAGCTTTCAACGGACGCTCTGCCGGTGTTTCGTCATTCATGTTGTAGGACATGAGGTCTTCTCCCGATGTTCGGCGCGACTGAAGCGAACGTCACAGAAAGGGGAAGGTCGTCGCCTCAAAACGTGTTTTTGGGGCTAGCAATGAATTTGCGCGCGAACGATACTCCGTTTCCGGCGACGACTCAAGGATTTTGAGTTGTGCCGAAGTGACCGCTGTTCTTCAGAGGTAAAACAGGCTGAGGCGCGGCACGTCGAAGTATTCGCGCAAACGCTTGCGGAGAAGATTTGTGCGAGTTTGCTCGTAGGCTGTTTTGTCCATGTGGCGTTTGTAAGGCTTGAGTTGAGATTCAACTTCTGTCGTTATCGCGGTGAGATGGACATCCGGAATAGATTTGCGAATCGCGTCATCCAGCATTCGATCGAGGCCGGTTAAAGATTCTTCAAGTTTGCGAGTATCAGGCTGCGCTGCGTTTTCGTATTCGTCGCGAACTTCGACCAGCAATGATGCGGCGCGTTCGAGTGCCTCTTTCAGCTCGCCCTGTTGTAGTGGATCTGCGGCCAGTTCTGCGAATGATTTGAGCAACCGGCCGAGATGATCCAGGACAACATCCCGAGAGAACGGTGACTTATCTGGTGATTCTTCTTCCTGAACACTGTCAGATTCCTCGTGGCTGCCAATGCGCGATTCGAGCCACTCGGCATACTGCGCCTCCACTTCTTCCTGGCAATAGAGCAACGTCTTGACGGTGCGCTTGTGCTTCCTGGCTTCGTACGAATCGAAGGAATGCTCAATGCCGCGCAATGCAACGTGCAGCGGCACGCCGCGCTCTTTCCAGCTTTCGATCAGAGCCCAATCAATCGGACTCAGCATCAAGTGCTTGCCGCGACGGCGAATGAAGGTGTCTTCGATTTCTGAGAAGTAAGAGAAGTAATTCAAGTCCAATGTCCAAGGTCCAACGTCTAACGTCCGCCCGCGGTTAGGACTTTGGGTTGTGGACTTTGGACTTTGGACTCGCTACGCGTTCGTAAACCAATCGCATTCCTTCGAGGGTCAGTGTTTCGTCGACTTGTTCAATGAATTTCGATCCCTTCGCAATCAATGGGGCGAGGCCACCGGTCGCGATCACCTTGGGTGTGCCGCCAAGCTCATCGATCATCTTGCGCAGAATTCCGTCAACGAGCCCCACGTAACCGTGATAAAGGCCTGACTGCATCGCTTCCACGGTGGTTGAGCCGGTCACGTTCTGCGGCCGCTTAATTTCGACGCGCGGCAATTTCGCGGCACGCTCAAACAATGCATCCGCTGAGATAGTAATGCCTGGCGTGATCACGCCACCCAGATACTGGCCCTTTGCATCGATCGCATCGAAAGTCGTCGCCGTACCAAAGTCAACGACAATACACGGCGCGCCGTACTTTTGAATTGCGGCAACCGCGTCAACGATGCGATCTGCGCCAACGTCTGAGGGCGGCTCGTAAAGAATCGGCACACCGGTGTCGGCCGTGTGATCGATGAATAACGGAGTCAGATCAAAGTATCTCTCGGCCATCTGCTTCAGAGTAAAGTTCAATGGTGGTACTACCGAAGCAATCGCGATCGCATCGATTGATTTGAAATCCAAGCCCGCCAAAGCGAACAGATTACGCGCGTGCACGCCCCATTCATCGACTGTGCGCGAACGGGCCGTCGTCAAACGCCAATGCGCGACCAACTTGTCGCCGTCAAAAACCCCCAGCGACGTATTAGTGTTGCCGATGTCGATTACGAGCAGCATAAAATTAGAGTGTCGGGTGTTGGGTGTCGGGTGTCGGGTTTCTGATACTCAAGGCTTCCTTGGCCTTTGCCCTTTGCCCTTGCCCTTTGCCGTTTTTACACCCTACACCCTATCCCTACACCCTTCGTGACTAACGCCCTTTCAATCTCATCCGCAGCAATGCGGGCGCCGCTTTCCTCACGAACAACTTCGCCAACCTTCGCGGCCGCTGATGCGTACTTCGGATCTTCCAGCAACAATCGGAGTTCACCAGCCACCGATTCGGCATTGTAACGCGGCCGCGGCAAAACTCGCCCGCAACCAAGTCGTTCGACGCGCGCGGCGTTGTCAAACTGATCGTGCGCATGCGGCACAATCAAGACAGGCTTCCCTGATCTCATGCCCTGGCCGGTGGTGCCGACGCCTCCCTGGTGCACAATCGCGCAAGCACGCGGCAGCACTTCACTGTACGGCGCGTATTCAAACGCTGCAACTCCTTCAGGCAAAGGCGGAGGCAGCGTGTTGCGGGGGTGACCTATGAGAAGCAAAGCTCGTCGACCGAGAGCGCGCGCCGCCCCGATCGAATCGTGATAAAAATTTTGCGCTACCCAATATGCTGACGAGCCGAGAGTGAAGACGATTGGCGCCGGACCACCATCAAGAAACTCTATCAGGCCATTCGGCATTTCTGTTTCGCCGAAAAAGTCGCGTCGATCGTAGAACGGAAATCCGGTCACGACTGTGTGGGCCGGCCAATCAGGCTGCGGCTTTGCCAGTAATTTCGAAAACAGCGCCAGGACCTTTGTGGGTGAGTGTTGTCCATCAATTATTGGCTGCCCACCGCGCGACATACCCAATTCCGCGCGCAGCTCATAAACGGGCTGTAAGATTTTGTCGAGCTTAATTCTCGCCAGCGCCATCACGCCTCGGCCAACCCACGGACTGAGGCGCATCAGGTGATACAACGACGGCCATTGCGGTGGCACGACTGGATCGTAGACCGAGAGAAGCGAGGCCGGCGCCAGCACGCTCGAAACCCAATTCAGTCGCTTTTTCTGTGCGATGATTGGCCCCACGAGTGGCAACGGATGAGTGAGCAAGAGATCCACGCCATCGGTGGCGGCATCGAGGTCTTCATAGATGTCGCGCAGGTGTGGCACGACCATGTCGGCGACCACTTCCCCTCCGGTTTTCGGATCCATTGCGCGGCCGACCAAATCTGCTAACACTTCAGGTTGATCGTATGACGGCATATCAGGCCGCACGGGATGGAAATCGATACCCACGGCATTCATTTTCTCGCGATAAACTTCGGAAGTCGCGATAACTGGATCATGACCACGCGCTTTCAGCTCGAGCGCAATGGCAATGTACGGATGCACGTCGCCGAACGAGCCAAATGTAGAAAGGACGATCCGTTTGCCGCTCATTGATCGGCACCTGGAACTTTCGTGGCGCGCAAAGCCGTAACGTCGCCGGCCCGCACGATTCTGATTTCGCCTTCCGGTGTTTCTACGCGTAGCGCGCCGTCGCGTTCCAGGCCGCAGGTAACTCCTGGGAATGATTCATTGTGCAGCGTAACTCGAACTTGACGGCCATACGCATACGATGAATGCGCGCACCAGTCGCGAATGGTCTGTTCGCGTCCTTCATCAGTGTTAAGCATCTCGTAGCCCTGAGTTAGCGATTTGATAAGTTCAACGAGTAGCTCCTCGGGATCGATTCGCCGGTTCGTCACTCCGGCGACCGAGGTGGCCAATTCATTCAGCTCCGGCGGGAAACTTTCAGAAGTAAGATTGATTCCGATACCGAGAACTACTGCGGTGCCATCCGGAGTTTCCACAGTTTCCCCAAGAATGCCGCCCAACTTCCGGTGTTCGACACAAATGTCGTTGGGCCATTTGATATCGACCGCCAGCTGAATTGTCTTCGCCAGCGCATCAGAGACGGCCAGGGCTGCCGCGAGGTTGATTAGCGGCCAGCGACTGACGTCAAACGTCGGGCGCAGGACGATGCTGAAATAAAGCCCGGAGTCTTTGGGCGAGTGCCAACTCCGATCTAAGCGCCCCCGCCCGCGAGTTTGTTCGCGCGCGGTGATGCAGAGACCTTCGGCGCCTCCGGACTTTGCTTGCCGTATCGCCTCAAGATTTGTGGAATCGATCGAGTCGAGCTTCACAATGGTCGGGGTAAACATCTTCGCGAGTGGATGCGCAGAATAATCTAAACACGATTGCACTGCCAGCCGGGTGTGATTCGTCTTGCGTTCAGCAGGCTTCGCAGATAATCTCGCGCGCGACTTTGATGTGAGGAGCATGAAGATGAAACGTCTTGTCTGCCTTTCGAGCGTTCTCGCTATGGTCGCTCTTGCCGCGTGTCAAAAAGCGGGCAATTCCCATTTCCCGCCGGGAAAGATCGTCGATCTTTCACATCCATTCGATGCCCAGACGATTTATTGGCCCACCGAAGACGGATTCAGACTCGAGAAGGAGCACGACGGGGTGACCCCGCAAGGTTATTACTACGCGTCCAACAAATTTTGCGCTCCGGAGCACGGTGGGACTCACATCGACGCGCCGAGACACTTTGCAATCAGTTCAAACACAGTCGATCAGATTCCGCTCGACCAATTGATCGGAGACGGGATTTTGATCGACGTCACAAAACAGAGCGAAGCCAATCGCGACTACCTGGTGAGCGTCGAAGACTTCACGAATTGGGAGAAGCAAAACGGCCAAATTCCCAACGGTGCGATCATTCTGCTGCGTACGGGTTTCGCGAAGTACTGGCCGGACCGCGTGAAGTACATGGGCACCGACGAACGCGGCGAAGGTGCTGTTCCGAAACTGCACTTTCCGGGACTCAGCCCCGACGCTGCGCGCTGGCTTACCACGCAACGGCAAATCAAAGCGATCGGCTTGGACACACCGAGTATTGACTACGGTCAGTCAACACTCTTCGAAACCCATCAGATTCTTTACACGAAAAACGTTCCCGGGCTTGAAAACGTCGGCGACATGAGCGCGCTGCCGGCGAAGGGCTTTTGGGTAATCGCGATGCCGATGAAGATCGGTGGAGGCAGCGGCGGGCCGTTGCGGATCGCAGCGATTGTGCCGTGAGTTTTTAACCACAAAGACACAAAGGACACAAAGGCAATGAGAGTGTTTGAACCGCTCCCACGGGAACTTGAGCACTTGGCGAAGCAAGCTGTAGATGCGGCGATCAAAGTTCATAAGACGCTTGGCCCCGGTTTGCTGGAATCAGTTTATGAGACATGCTTAGCCCATGAGTTAAGGAAACGCGGGCTTGCTGTGGAAACTCAAGTTCCAATTCCAATCATCTACGACGGAATTCGTTTGGAAGGAGGTCTGAAACTGGACTTGCTGGTTAAAAAGCAACTAATTGTTGAGATAAAAGCGGTGGAAGAAATGAACCGAATCTTCAAAGCACAGGTGCTTACTTATTTGAAGCTAGCAAAGCTTCGGTTGGCGCTCTTGATAAACTTCAACGTTCACCTGCTGCGAGACGGCATCGAACGCATAATCCTGTAGCTGACTGACGTCGCATCTCGCAGTGGCTTATCAGACGTCCGATTTCGGCCTATTGTATTTTTCTTTGTGTCCTTTGTGTCTTTGTGGTGACCTTCACGCCAAGAACCCGCGGAACTTGGACGAACTCGCTTCGTAACCGGGAAACACGGCCTTCAGGTTCGAAGCCCCGAGATGCTTCTGCGCAATCTCGCCGAACACATCGCGAA
>Ga0207675_100003123_pt1 | contig 16242 bp, 14 predicted proteins | sample KBSSwiS42_FD_184305 | JGI IMG/M metagenome (GOLD analysis project Ga0207675, IMG submission 184305) | Switchgrass rhizosphere microbial communities from Kellogg Biological Station, Michigan, USA - KBS Switchgrass S4-2 (SPAdes) (version 2) | ecosystem: Host-associated > Plants > Roots >... | reverse complement strand
TCCGATGGTCGACCGCAATGCCGATGCCGCTGCCCGGCAGCGCCATGCCCGGCAGCTATCTGCCCGTGAGCGCGCCGCCCAGCAACGAAGCCATGGTCGTGCGGGACAGGGGCTGCTCGTTGGGCGGCGCGCCCGTCCCTCTCTCGAGCTGGGCTAGTTGGGCCGGCGCCGCGTTGCTGGCGACTTGCCGACTGCGCAGGCGCGCTCGGCGCACGTGAATTGACTCTGCTCCGAAAGCCGCGCCCTTGCACCGCGGCCTTGCCTTGTCACGAATCTAGCTTGTCCACCGGTAACGATGGAGCACCGTCGTTGAACCTCAGCCGGTAACCCACCGGCATCAAGCGGAGCCCAAAGCGGTCCCGCAAGGTGCCCCAGATACCCCGCGGCAGCAACAGGGAGAACAAGAGCGCAGAGGCCCCAAGACCGACCAGGTACCATACGCCGCTGCCACCGAAAGCGGTGTCCATCGCGAAGAAGATGAGCGCGCCGAGGAACGGACCTTCGAAGCTCCCGAGGCCTCCCACCAGCGTCATGAAGATCATGTACGCCGTCCACTGGACGCTAAAGTAGGCCTTGGGCTGGAAGCTGACGAGCGTCGCGAGCGAAATCGCGCCCGCTGCAGCACAGCCCACTGCCGTGAGCAGGAAGATCAAGCGCTTGCTCGCGAGCACTTGCACCCCGAGCGAGGCCGCCGCGGCTTCGTTGTCCCGAATCGCTTGAATCGACGCGCCGACGCGACTGCGCAAGAGCAGAAAGACCAGCCCGACCAGCGCGGTCATCGTTCCGAGAGCCAGCCAGTAGTCATAGGCGCGCCGGGCATCGGGCTCGTAGGCGTTCAAGGCGATCAAAGAGATGCCGGTCTCGCCGTTGACGCGCGGATCGAGATTGACCAGCAGATGGGCCAACTCCGCGATCACCCACATGCCGATCGCGAACTCGCCGCCCCGCAACCGCAGCGCGAAGAACGACAGCGGCAGCGCCACGACGCCCACCAGGAGCGTTCCGAGGCCCAGGGCAAGATAGGCGTCGATGCCCCAGTAGGAGAGTCGGACGGCAGCATAGGCGCCCAGGCCAAAGAACACTTGCTGCCCCACCGAGACCAAGCCTGCGTAGCCGGCCAAAGCATTCCACATCGCCGCCAAGATGATGTAGACAAACAGCGTAGTGAGGCGGTCGGTGAAATAGGCGCTCAGATAGTAGGGACCGAAAGCGAGTGCCAGCACGAGTACCAGCAAAATGCACGACGTGCTGATCGACCCGAGGGTCCAGCGCTGGACGAGGATGCTGCTGCGGCTGCTCATGTCGACCGGGCTGGAAAGGCGCTGAGCAAGCTACGCAGCCCGTAGCCGCTCAGAAACAGGCGGGCGCCCAGGATCAGCAGAAACACGGCATGTCCCGCGATCAGGAACCCTTGAGGACTGATCTGGGAGCCCAGATTCTGGGCGACGCCGAGCACGATGCCACCGCCGAGTGTTCCCCACAGCGATCCGGCGCCGCCGATGACGACGGCCTCGAACGCAAAAATTAGCTGGACCGACCCGGCATAAGGCTCGACTGCGGCGCGCATCGCCCAAAATGTGCCTGCCAGGCCGACGGTTACCAGGGCCATCGCCGTGGCAATCGCATACACTCTACGCGAGTCGATGCCGACGAGCTCGGCAGTATCCGGATCCTCAGCGGTGGCTCGGATGGCTCGACCGAGCGGAGTGCGCTGGAGAAAGAGATGCAGGCCAGCCAGCAGCGTGACGGCGACGACGAAGGTGAGAAGCGGCAATTGGCCGACGCTGATCTGATCGGTGATGTCCCAGCTGTCGAAGGCAAGGTCGCCGATGTTCGGCGCGAGCGATCGTGCATCCGCACCAAAGGTCTCAAATAGCAGGTTGTCGAGCACGACCGAGAGGCCAAAGGTACTCAGGAGCGGCACCAGCACTCCCGAGCGCAAGGCACGCGCGAGCACCCAGCGCTCGAGTAGCCACCCAACTAGAGCCATGAGGGGCAGTACGGCGGCGAGCCCCACGAAGGGCGAGACGTCCCAACGCTCCGCCAGTGCCCAGCCCAAATACGCCGCGAGCACTGCCAGGCTGCCGTGGGCCAGGTTGATGATGCGCAGGACGCCGAACAGCAGGGACAGGCCGCAAGCGATCAGAGCGTAGTAACCCCCAAGCAGGACACCTTGGAGAATCTGGCCGATCCACATCACGACGAACTGCCTGCGCGCTCGCTTCGAATCAGACCGAAATAGGCCGCGGTCACCTGGTCCCGAGTCAGCGCAGCGGCCTTGCCCTCCAGAACGATGCGCCCTTCGAGCATGCAAGCGACGCGAGTGGCAACCTCGAGCGCGCGCCGGAGCTCCTGCTCGACCAGTACGATCGTGGCGCCGCTGGCGAGCACCGTCTGAAGCGAGGCATAGACCCTCTCTACCGCCACGGGGGCAAGTCCCAGAGACACCTCGTCGAGGAGCAGGATCTGCGGATTGGTCATCAACGCGCGACCGATGGCCGTCGCCTGCTGCTCACCGCCGGAGAGGTCGCCCGCGCGCCGGCTGAGCAGCGGGCGAAGCATCGGGAATGCCCCGAGCACCGAATCGATATTCCAATTGCCGCGGCGCCGGCTGGCACCCGCGACCTGCAGATTCTCCTCTACGGTCAACCCCGCAAACAGCCGCCGCCCCTCGGGCACGAGCGCGATGCCCAGCTTCACCCGTTGGTGTGCGCTCGAGGCGCAGAGATCCGTGCCGTTGAGCAGGATACGCCCGGCGGAGGGTCGGTGAGCGCCGGCGATTGCGCGCAAGAGGCTGGTCTTGCCTGCGCCGTTGGCTCCGACCAGCGCCAGTATCTCCCCTTCGAAAAGTTCGAAGGACACGCCACGCACGGCGGGAAGCAACCCGTGCCGCACTTCTAGCTGTTCGACTCTGAGCAGGCTCACACCACGGCGCTCCCGAAGTAGGCGTCGATCACTGCGGCGTCTCGCATGACCGCCTCGGGACGGCCGTCGGCAATGACGCGACCCGCGTCCATGCAGACCAGACGGCCCACGATCTGGACCAGCACATGGACGATGTGCTCGATCCACACGATGGCGATACCGCGCCGGCGCAACTCCCGGATAATCTGGACCAGCTCGTTCGCTTCAGCGTCGGTCAAGCCGCCGCCGATCTCGTCCAGCAAGAGCACCTGGGGTCCAGTCGCCAGCGCGCGGGCCAGTTCGAGCCGTTTGCGGTCGAGCAAGCCGAGTGCTTCCGCGGGACGATTCGCGAGCCTGAGAATGCCACACAATTCGAGCGATTCGATGCAGGTTTGATACGCTCTCTGACCCTCGAGCTGGCCGCCTGCGGAAGCCGCGACAAAGGCATTCTCGAACACGGTCATGCCGCTGAACGGTCGGGGGACTTGATGCGAGCGGGCGATGCCGCGCCGACAGCGCCCCGCTGCATCCAACCGAGTGACATCAGCGCCACAAAAGCTCACGGTTCCCGAGGACGGAGAGCACGCCCCCGAGAGCAAGTTCAGAAGCGTCGTCTTGCCGGCTCCGTTTGGCCCGACGATGCCCACGGCCTCACCGCCCACGAGCTCGAAGTCGACATGGTCGACTGCCAAGAAAGCGTTGAAGCGTTTGCTGATCCCGGTAGCGATCAGGCTGACGGGTTGCTTCTCCTCCATCACGGTTCAGAGTGCGCGTTCAACGCGCTGAGTTGTAGGCCAGGAGCTTCGCACCCACCGGAATCTTCGGATCGTTCGCGTTCTCGGTGATCACGTAGTCGAACTTGTACTTGCTATCCGCCTTCGCTTTCAGCCATTGCGTCCCGACGATGCTGCTGGGTGAAACGTTCGGAAAGGGACCGCTGGTGAAATCGACCAGGCCCACTGATGTGACCGTCTTCAGTGTGCTCAAAGCCTTGGCAACCGCGGCCCTATCGCTCGGCGTGCCGCTGGCTTTCAGCGCGGCAAATCCCGCGTCGAACAGCGACATGGTGGCGCCGAGTTGCTGGTTCCATTGCTTGCCGACCGCTTTCTCGTACCCATCAGCGAGCGCTCTGGAGCTGATGCCGGTGAGGGATGAACCGTACGGGAAGTCGCGATGCCAGTAGCAACCGCTGGCGATCTTGTCCCCCAGCGAACCCAGGGCTTCAATGCTCGACGGGAAAAGACCCGCCTTTGCGACCTGCACGACCTTCACCGTCCTGTTGTAGCCCTGCTGGGCTGCCTGCCGCCAGAACGTGGCAAAATCTGGTGGTATGGGGAATGAATTGAAAATCTCGCACTTTTCTGCCTTGTACTTGGCGATCTGCGAGGAGTAGTCGGTCGTTCCGTCTTGGTATCCGCCCGGGTCGATGATGGCAAATCCGGCTTTCTCCAGAGCGGGCGCTAGATGCTCGCGGATCGCGTTTCCGTCGGCATCATTGGGATAGAGAACGCCAATCCTCTTGTTTGTCGCCAAGGCACTCCATTGCGACACGTAGCAATCGAGGAAGTTCTTGACGCCGAAGCTGAAGTGATACGTCCACTTGAAGGGAGACGGCGCGCCGGGCTTGGCGCCGCGGCCAAAATACCAGGCCTCCCACGGCATCACCGTGGACAAACAGGGAACGCCTGCCGCCTCACAGGCATCGGACACGGGATTCACGGTCTCGGGGGTCGAGGTGGTGAGCATCAAGTGAATCGAGTTCTTGCTGATCAGTTCCTTCGCCAACTGCCCGGCCCGAGCAGGATCGGACTGAGTGTCCTTGTCGATGACGTCCACCGCGCAGGTCTTGCCGCCAATGGCAAAGCCGCCTGCCAACGCCTTGCGGACGAGATCGAGGACGTATGGATCGCCCTCTCCAAATCCCGCCAATGGCCCGCTGCGCGGACTGATGAAGCCTACTCGGAGTTGCAGCGTGTCTGCCGCACCCGCTGTCCGCCAGAGCGCGGGCACCGTGCTGGCCAGGACCGCACCTCCCGCTGTCGCGACCGCCTGCTTGGCAAATTCCCGTCGGTTCAGACCACGGTCGAGCGTCGTGGCGCGCGGCTGCGCGCTGTTCGAGGTTCTTCTAGCCATTCGATGCTCCTTATTCCCGCGGGACGTGCACGTTTGGTCTTCAATTGCGATCTTGTCGTCGCCGCGCGCTCGTTCCGGGCTCTCAAACTGTACAACAGAGCGAGGATGCGCGCGCGCTGATCTCCTCGCGGCCAATGGGCTGTTCGCGTTCGCCGTGGCCGACGAGAGCGCTGTCTTCATCGAGCAGGATGAGAGCCTGCTGGACGTGCGGCACCCGCTCGCATGCCATCCCTGCAATCTCGTGCTGGTCGTGCTCGGCGGGCATTTTCCCGATCGACGGGCGATGTGTGCGACGAGCGGGCAGTGAACACGTCCTCCACTCGGTCGGCGCGTCGCTCATCCGGAACGCCACGCCGGTCGCTTCCCGCCACGCCGTGCGCGAGGACATGCTCGCCATCAAGTGACACCTGCGACCCACGCCGCGGACGAGTGCGTCCGCCACGTTTCACGCCGCGACACGTCCCAGCTCGTGGGCGGTGCTCTATCGAGCCAGTCGTCATGTCAGGCAGCAACCTGAAGGGCCGATGTGAAGTCGAAGCTGTTGCAATTCCGCGATGCGTCGCAGCGCGAGACCGAGCCGGTAGCGACACGTCATTCAGAGAGAGGAGCCATCTCATGCAAGACGCCATTCTACACTGGAACGCGCTCGCCATCGAAGCCACGCGGGTAGACTACTCGACGCCCGACCCAGCCATTTCCCCGACGCCGGAACAACTCGGGGCCACGCGCGTCGCGCGCCTGCTCGCCATCGTGCACTTGGCCATGTACGACGCCTACGAAGGTGTGCGCGGCGGACCCACTTACCTCGCCTATTCCGCCTCCGACAAGCCCCGCCACAACGATCTCGAAACGGCTCGGGCTGCCGTCGCCAGCGCCGCAGCGCTGACGCTCATCTCCATGTATCACCGGCAACGGGACTCAATCCGGCAGGCCCATGTCGACTTTCTCGCGACTTCGCTGGGGCGCGATCCGGCCATCGCTCGCGGCGTCGCGTGGGGTGAGCTGGTGGCGAAAAAGATGCTGGAGGCGCGCCAGCGAGACGGCTCGGAAGCGTCCGAAGACTTTTACGCTCCGAGCTCGGAGCCACTGCGCCACCGACTCGATCCGCGGAACCCGACGCAAGGGTTTCAGGCGCCGCTCTGGGGCAAGGTCACGCCCTTTGGCATCAACGAGCTGACGACGCGAGTTCCAGGCTTGCCGCCGCCGCTACCGAGCGATCCCATTTTCGTTGCCGACTTCAACGAGGTAAAGGCATACGGAGTGCGTGAGAGCGACCTGCGCACCGGCGATCAGAAAGCGATCGGGATATTCTGGTCCTACGGCGGAGCGCGCAACATTGGCGTGCCACAGCGGCTCTACAATCAGGTGGTGCGTGCCATCGCGAGAAAGAAAGGCACGAACGAGGCACAGAACGCACGGCTCTTCGCCGTGGTGAACGTGGCCATGGCCGACGCGAACATCCAGGCCTTCGCTGAGAAGTACAAGTTCGACCACTGGCGCCCCGCGGTCGGGATCCGAGAGGCGTCCGTCGGTTACGGGCCGACCGGGCAAGGGAACGGCAATCCGGAGACGATCGGCGATGGGGGGTGGCTTCCGCTCGCCAGTCCGCGCACGAATCAGCCGTCACTCGCCGCCAGCACTCCGAACAGCCCCTCGTATCCGTCCGCTCACGCCACGGTCGGGACTGCCGCACTGCATGCCGCGCGGCGTGAGCTCGACCTCGACGAGTCGTTTTCCTTCGAGGCCGAGTCGGACGAGCTCAATGGTACGAGCCTCGATGAGGACGGCAGCCAGCGTGTGCGCAACGTGCGGCACTTCACGATCGACAGGGCGATTGATGAGAACCTCTCCAGCCGGGTCTATCTCGGTGTCCACTGGCGTTACGATGGTCGAGAGGGTAGAGCCAATGGTCTCCAGATCGCCGAGATGATCCACCGGGCTTTCCCCGCGCGCGCCTGAGTCGGAGGCACGCGCCGCGCCGCGCACGCAGTGGCCTGCGCTCGAGGTCCATGTCGCCTTTTCGTCACTGCTCCGGTCTCGCGCAGGCCGGAACGGATCGATGTAGCCCAGATGGTTTGTCTGCCTTTGGCCCCGGCGGCTTCACGCCGTGGCTACTCGCGCTCGCGCGAATCACTGGGTTCGTTCTGCTGGGGCCCGCGCTGTGGCTCGCTCGCGCGCCGTTCCGCCGCAGCGCAACTGCTGGTCACGGCGCTTGCGGCCGCCGGCACTGGGTCGGGCATTTCGATCGGCATCGCACGAAAGCCAGCGTCCGCCAGCGTCAGAGCGGGCAGTGGAAGCGTCTCGCTCGCGGCCCTGCCGGCGACGCAGGCCGCGAAGGACGAGCCCGAGAGCACACGATGACCCTGCGGAGCATCGTTGGCGATGATATAGCGGGCGCCGGCCGCGATCGCCTGCTCGGCGGCCTGGTGGGCGGGCAGCTCCCCGGGCAGTACGAGCACGCGGTCGTCCATGAACAGACGCGTGGCGAGGCCGGCGTCCGCCTCGAGACACGCCCGCAGCTCCGCCTGCGCAAAGACGCCGATGGCTGAAGCCGCGTCCAGCACGACCAAGGGTTGGCCCGAGCCCCCCAGAAATCGAGCGCTCGCGAGCGAGAGAGGCGCGTCCGCCGAGATGGGCTCGGCAATAGCCACGGCCAGCTCGCGTATGGCCGTCGCCAGCCCCGCACGAGCCACGGCGCGCGTCAACTCGCGCGTGCTGATCACTCCCGCGAGCTCGTCACCCGCCAGCACGTAGACGCGATTCAGCCGCCGATCGAGCATGCGCTGGGCACACTGGCGCAGCGTCTGCGTGGGCGCGCCGATGGGTACGGCGGTCTGCATGCACTCCCTGACGCTGAGGTCGGGGAACCACCAGCGCGGTTCTCCCTCGGCGGGCTGATGCCGCAGCCGAGCCGTGCGCAGCAGATCGCTGCGCTCCAGCACGCCCGTCAGGCGGCCGCTGCCATCGACGATCGGCAACCCCGATACGCCGAGCTCCTCCAGCGCACGAGCGGCGGCCGTCAAGCGCTCGGTATGCAGGAGAGTTTTCACGGGAGCCACCATGTAGCTCGATAGGGGCAGGTCGAATTCAGTCATGTGAGTGGTCTCGGAAAGGTGGCGTCGCTCGCGCGTCTGGAGAGGCGCGCCGGGGGGCACGCGCCGGGCGCGCGGCGACGGGCCCGCCGTGGGCCCGCCAGGGACGGAGCGGCCATCTCCCTCGATTCGCGGCCGCGGCATTCCGCGAGGCGCAGCGACTCGCGGCCCTCGCTCAGCCGAGCTGGCGACGCCGCAGGGGCTTGATTACTCAATCTAGCACGCGCCCTGGCAGCCACCAAACGCTCGCGTCCAGCGCGTGCGACGGGCCGAGCCCGGGCACTCGCTTGCGGCGATCCACCAGCGAGCTCGACTCCGGCAAACGTGGCCGGACGTGCTGGCCGAGATTTCCCGTACACCGACCTGGCTGTTGCGATGCTAGGCCGTCGAGCCCAGCACGTAGGGCCGGCGGGCGACGCCGCCACGTCGAGCTGCAGCATCTGGCAGCAGGAGTCGTGCGCGCTCGGACCGATGTCTGGGAGTGGCAAGCGCCGATGAAGGAGGAACCCTTCGCGGTACGCGCTCGCTTTGCGCTGATGCTCGAGACGGGCCTGCGCCCCTGGCTGCCAGCCCGTGGCTGGCCGATAGCGCTTGAAGTGGATGCGGGTGTCGACGCCGATGATGAAGACGTCGAGCCAGCCGCAGAATGCGCTCCTGCGCACTCTTGCTCGGCGTCCGAGCGGCGGAGTAAGGTGGGGCCCCTCGCCGACGACGCGAACTAACGGAATATCATGACGCCTGCGATCCGCACTTCGAATGTCCTGATGGGGCTGGGCCTCGCGCTGCTCTCGCTTGCCTGCGAGAACGAGAAGAAAAGCGAGGCTCCGCCTCCAAAGCCGAGTGCCGTGACGGCGCCCTCCGTTCCGCCAGCGCCAACGCCCGAGCCACCCAAGCTGCGCAGCGACTGTCCCGAAGGTTCGAGCGGAATCGGCACGTCGGACTCACCCTGCAAGGGAAGCGGCAACGCGCGCATGATGGAAGTCAAATATACCGGCAGGACCACGGACGAGGGCCCCAAGTTCCAGGTCATCAACAAGACGGGGAAGCAGATCCTCTACGGCTCCGTCGCCGCATACTTCTACGACAAGAAGGGCAAGCAATTGGAAGTGACATCGGGCGGCAAGCCCCGCCCGATGCAGACTTGCTCGGGAAATATCTTCGCCGGCGCCGTACAGCCCGGAGAGAAGATCTTCGTCTTCTTCTCGTGCGTGAAGAAGGACCAAATCCCCGAAGGGACGAGGGCGATCGAGGCCGAAATGAAGACCGTGGGCTTCGCCGACAGCTCGGGCAAGAAGAACGAGTACTACTGGTCGAACCCAGACTTGATCCCCGTAGAGCGCCCCAAGGGCGGCCTCGAGGCGAAGGGCAAGAAGCGGTAGAGGCGAGTGCGGCGAGCTGATTCAGATCGACGGCCGCGACCACGAGCGGTTCGAGGCGCGCGCTCCTCGCTGCACGCTGCTGGTCATCGTGGACGACGCTACCAGCAGCGTGCTGCAGCTGTACTTCTGCGACGGGGAATCGACGTTCAACTACTTCGAGGCCACTCGTCCGGTACCTGGGTAGCCACGGCAAGCCAGTGGCCTTCTACAGCGACAAGGCGTCGGTGTTTCGCAGCAATCGCCCGGAGCCTCAGGGGGGCGATGGGGTCACTCAATTCGGGCGCGCCTTGAACGAGCTAAACATCGACATCATCTGCGCCAACTCTGCCGCCGCCAAGGGCCGCGTCGAGCGCGCCAACTAGACCCTGCAAGACCGACTCGTCAAGGAGCTCCGACTCCGAGGCATTTGGAGCGTGGATGGTGCGAACGCATTCGCTCTGGAGCTTGTCGCCGACTACAACACTCGCTTCGCACGATGCATGCCTGCAGACCTCGCGAGGTGGCGACGATGCCGAGCAACGCAACGACCGTCGCCGCCCAGCCCATGTTGTCAGCGGTGCCCACGTCGAGTGCAGCAACGGCGGCGAACACGCCGACCAGGGCACCTGCAAGCGGGGATCAATGCGCTCACGCTTTTCCGCCCCGTGAGCAGGTAGCGCCGAGGTCAAACTCGAGGTGGCGTCCTGGCAATTGCCGTGCCCGATTCGCCGCCGCTGATGACTTGCCCGGGCGGTCTTCATGAATAGAGGAGCATCCGCCTTCAGGCGGACCACCGGGCAGTCCGGCTAAAGGCCTGACACGACACCGATTCGAAAACTTGCAAGTGCAGCTCTAGTGCAGAGGCGACGCGGGCACGGCTTCGCGCCCGAATTCAACGTAGAGGTAGTCGACCCGTTCCGGCGGCGCCAGTGTGGCGTCCTTACGAACGGCGTAGCCAAAGGCGCTGAAGAAGCGCGTATCGGGGTGCGCCAACCGCACATGCAGGTAGTCGCCAAAGCGCGTCGGCGTGGCGACCGTGCTGGTGCGATCGCTGGCTTCGCCGAACCACATGACAAAGTCACCGAAGATGCCGACCGCATGACTGCCGAAGCTCTTTCCACCACCCCACGCCAGCGAGATGCCGACCTCGTTGTTTGAGTTCGTGGTGAGGCTCGGATACGCAAACGCGACGTCGGCGTTCCAGATCTGGCTCTGTTCGACGAGCTTATAGTCCTGGTTCAGGTCGAACTTGGCGATCTGGACATGAGGCTGCGGGAACGAGAAGCCGCCGGCGCCGCCGTCACCCTTGGCTGCAGACCAGGCAAACCAGAGCTGGTTGTTGACCCTCGTGGCGCCGATGATGCGGTGATCCTCACTGATCCAGTCGCCGGAATCGGGCGCGCTGCTAACGATGTCGCGAACCTTGTTGGCATCGAGCGCGGCCAGCGGCCAGTTCGCATTGAGCTTGCGCTCGCGCCACTGAAAGTTCGGGTCGCCGCCTTTCGATGAATAGATGCGCAACGCCGAGTTGTCGATGTGCGCAGCCCAGTAGTTCTCGTCGCCGATGTTCTGCGTCGGCGAGCCGTACGACAGGTTGTCTGTGCAGACGGCATAGCTGAAGTTGAGCGTGCCACCAGCCTTGAGCTCGGACAGCCGCAGCTCGAAGAACAGCTTGCCGGCAAAGGCGTTCTGCGCCTTGCCGGCGGAGTCGTAGCTGCGCGCGAAGGCGTTGGTGTTGATGTAAAGAAATCCGGTGCCGATGGTGATGTCGGGGAAGTCGAGCCACGCGTTGAGCCCGAAGTCGTCGGACGTGAAGTCCCACTGCCGTCGCCACGCGGCCTTGGCGCCCTTGAATTTCTTGAGGTCAGCGGGGCTCGCCAACGCCACCTTGACCACGCTCTTGGTCTGATTGGCGGTGCCTTTTGCGCCCACGGCCGATTGCACGTAGAGCACGAAGCAATCGATGCTCGGCGAATAGTGGATGACCTGGTCGCCAGCCCAGCCGCCGTAGGTTTTGTCGGCAGCAAACAGGTCGGTGAACTTGAGGTCGGTAAAGGTCTTGCCGCTGTCGACCGACAGTTTCAGCCACAGATTGCCCGACATCACGACGACGTCGCCGGCCTTGGCGCCGCTCATGTCGGGCGGCCAAACGCCAGTCGACACGCCACTCTCGGAAAACGTGCGGAACGTTACCGGCTCCTGCGCGCCGGCGGGCGCGGGACTGCCGCCGCTTCGGAAGTCGAGCACGTGCGGCGTAGCCGCGACCGGCACGATCGCGCCGACCAGCGGCCCCTGGCCGACCTGCGGCAGCACTTCGTCGTCCTCGTTCAATCCGTGCGGCCGAATCGTCCACGGTTCGTGCGGTCCTTCCGATGCCTGAATCGCCGGAACGGAGCCTCGCGACTTGACGGAATATCCGTCGCCGCGCCGAACACCGCAGTAAGGCTGACACGGTTCGTCGCGGCAGATCGTCTCGATCGACACTTTCGGCGGGCAGCACTCGAGCATCTGCGCTTCGAGCTTGGCCAGTCGATCGAGTTGCAGTGCCTGCTCGGGGTGGACGCTGCGGTACATCGCCAGGAGCTCGGACAGCGTCTTCACCACCGCCGCCAACTGCGAGCTGTTGTGGTGTGTTTCGTTGGCCGTCATGCACGCGATGCGGCCGATCTTCTCGAGCAAGCAAGCGTCGAGGCTCCCGCCCGAACGCAGCGCCTCTAGCAGCTGCGTCTGGTGCTGCGCCTGCTCCAGCAGCGCCTTCAACAACACCTCAGTGTTCGCCGTTGGCCGTTTCTCGCCGTCCCCGTAATGCTCCGACAAATTCAAGCTCATGGCCTTGTCTCCGGCTGCCGAATACGCGATTGGGTTAGGAGGGTGTCAGGATGAACAAAGCGCATCGGCATCCTTTTCGAGCCGTTGCCGGCGCTCGCGCCACAGGAGCGCGAGGTAGAGCATGCCGCCGGCCATGACGGCGAAGAGCCAGAATTCGAGCGTGCCATCGCCACCGTCTGGAGCGATGCCGAGAACCTTCTCGATGAAATCCATGGGATCCTCTCGTGTGCTAAATGTTGGAGCTCCGGGAAATGCGGAGACGCTCAGGGAATGGCAACAGCGTACGACGCAAGGCCGATGACTCCAGTCCGGGTCGCACCCTCCGTAGACACAACGGAAGCACCTGCGGTGACGCAGACGAAATGGCCTTCGGTAACGATCAATCCCGCATGCGGCGCCACAACTAGGTCGCTCCGAATCGCTTCTTTTTTCTCGCCAAACGCCTTCCGACCCCGCGCCCCTAGTCCGAGGCTGAAAGCCCCGGATGTCGTGACGACATCAGCAGCGAGTTCCGCGTCTCGCTCGCGTCCTTCGCCATCTTGCCCGTACGAGCTCTCCGCGAAGATGCTGGCGCTATCCCAACGATAGCCCCCTCGGGCCGTTAGCTCGATCTCGCCCTCTGGTTCGGAAAACCCCTCTGCCTTGTACTGGACGAGGAGATGCCCCTCGGGACCGTTCCTGACGGGACGCCACAACGCGACGGCCATGCCAGCGGAGGGGCGCCAAGCACCACTGGCTCCATGAGCGGCGCCCAGACTGAACGATAGCGGCCCGTACAAATGCAGCCAGCCATTGATTTCGGCGCGAGGGCGATCCAACGAGGTGTCCCAGCCGCCACTCATCAGCAGTGTTGCTCGACCACCCGTCAATGGGCGATGAAGAGCGTTCGAGTAATTTGCGCCGAGTACATCTCGAACCGATGTGCTCACTGCGGTGGTTGGTTCCCCCGCCTCGTCGGCGCTCGCCAAACCTTCGAGGCAGACGATGGCGACGACACCGCAAATGAATGCCTTCATGGATGCTCCCCTGCGACGTGGATGGAGCCAAGCAACGATCGCGCCGCGCTGTCAAAGCTTTACGGCCCAACAGCGCATGGCGAAAAAGTCGTTCGACGCGCTCATTTTCGACACACCTGCCGTTTTGTGATCTTGCTCACTAATGCCTTCGGCAGATAGGGCTTGGCGCCCGTGGCGATGCGGTTCTGATGACCTCGCACGTGGAGATCTCGCAGCCAGGGCCTCTCTCGAAGACGTAGTTGGATTCGGTTCGTCGCACCGGAAATGGCGACCACGCATCGGAGAGCCATTCACCGAGTCGCGATTTCGGCGCGACAACGGCGTCTCCCATCGTCTTTCCCGTGACTCCGCCGGCGATATCGTGAATCGCTACACGACGTTCGACTGGGCGCCACTGTGCGAAGCAGTTGCCAGCCTCCGCCTATCGCTGGATCCAATTGCTCCGTCGGACTCCGGACCCTCTGGCGGGGCCACGACCCGATAACTACCAAAGTCATGGTCAGTGGCGACGATGCGATGGGACCTCGCACCGAGTGAAAGATGCAGGTAGCGCTCCTGCCGTTCCGGCGTCGTGAGAACGAACCCCAAGCGCTGCCAGCGCGCGATTTCCGATTCCGACTCGTACGGCATCACGGCCAGCGGCCTTCCCTGCGCGGGTCCGGGCTCGACGTGCCCCGCACCCCCGGCATGGCTCCGACAGGAGCGCTCACGGTGAACGACGAGCGTGGGCGGCGCTCGGGGTTCTCGTTTGACCTGCGGCTCGGCGCTGGCCTGGCGAGTGTCGCATACGACGAGAGCGATCGGCGTGTTGCAGACTTCGCGGCGCTACGAGCTCGGCCGCACCGGCAAGCGGGGCGCGGCCGTATACCTGCGCCACGAGCGCTGGGGCGGCTCGGAGCTGCCATTCACCGAGGATCATCCCGACGGGCTCGTGTCGCGCGAGCTACTGGTGGGGCTCCGGTGGAGCTTCTGGTCGCCGTGTGGCACCCGCAGCGAGAGGCGCGGGGCGACTGAGATCAAGCGGACAGCCGCGTCTCCGGGTGGAACAGCCGAGCACCTGGCGTCGTGGTGGCACAGCCGTGACGCGCGCGCAGGAGGCGCCTGGCACATCTCGAGCCGCGGATCTTGCTGGGCATTTGACGGTGCGAGGGCGGAGAGGCTGACTGGCACGTGGCTTGCTGAAGTCGTGGCCATGGGGTCGTGGGCCATGAAGTCACTGCTCGTGCACCGGAAGAGCTTGGTCTGGTTGGTGCCCCTCGCCGTGCTGGCGCAGGCGCGGGCGGCGGCTGCCTGTGGGCAGGCGGCGGAGGCGGCGCCAGTTCTGCTGGGATTGCCTGCGGCAGACCAGGACCAGGTGCCGACCGACGTCGTGCCGGTGTACGATCTAGAGGCGCTGCTACGGGGCTCGGGCGTCCTGCTGCTCGACAGCTTTGGCTTCTCACTGCGCGACACGCAGGGCGAAGAGGTCGCCCTCACCGAGGAGCGGGTCGGCAGCCTTCATCTCGCGCTGCGATCCGCTGCAGAGCTATGGCTCTTCACGACCTACGTGATCGAGGCGCGCGTGCCGCTGGTCGAGGCCCCCGAACAGGCTGTGCAGCTTTCCTTCACGACCGGTGCCGGGCGACTCGGAGAGCTGCCACTTCCCTTGCTCAGCGCCTCGCTCGAGCGCTTCCTGACAGCGCAGGGCGGCGGCGCAGCGTGCGAGCTGACCGAGGGGCTCTGCGTGGCCTTGCCACCGGGGGAGTGGTTCGAGGTCACGTTTCTGGACCCGTCGCAGGACGTCCCGCCTCCGACCCTGCATGCCGGCCCGTACCTGACCTATCTGCCTCCGGTGACGATCCCCCCTTCAGGGCTCTGCATCCAGCTACGCCGGCGCGCGATCAACGGCCTGTTCAGCCCTCCGGAGGTCGTCTGCGGTTCGTTCAACCAGGTCAGCGTACTCGGGGGTAGCGCCGCGTCGAGCTGCACGGAGAACGGCTTGGTCGAGGTGGAGAGGCTCAGCTCGGCCAGCAACCTCGACGACGTGAATGGCTCGGACCAGCGGTCCCCCGAGGCCTCCAGCTGCAGCATAGGCAGGGGCGCTTCGGGCACCGGGCGCGGGTCTGCCACGGCGCTGATCGCTGGCGCGTGTGTGCTGCTGCGCCGGCGCGCGCGCACTGCCTCGACGGCGCTGCGCTGGCGCGGAGCCTGACGTGCGCTAGACGACGATCGGGCAGGCGCTGCTCCCGAGCGAGTGGTCTTTCCCAGGAGCTCGCCCGCAACGAGATTGATCGTCCCCTCGGGGCACTTGAATTCGCATTGGGCAAGGTCGCTGCAATCGCTTGCGCCGCCGATCGGCGCGGGCGCTGGCGAGGAGCACCCCGATCCGGCGGACGGCGCTTCCGTTTCGCCCGAATTCGGCCCGCTGGCACATGTGGCCGATCAGGTCTTTCTCGAGCTGGCCAGCGAGTTTCGAGGCGCAAGGGGTACGCCGCCAGGTCGTGGCCGACATGTTCGGCATGGCGCTGCGTTAGTCTTACTCGAGCGAAGGTCGAGCCGAGCCGAGACTCTAACAGAGCAGAGAGGAGAAGAAACCGATGAGGCCCTCGAGAGTCCGGAGGTCAGTTTCATTTGCCCCGGTCGCGCTCGCGACCGCCTGGCTTGCCGCGTGCTCCGCGGGAGACGACGTCTCGATGCTGACGGGCGGTCGGGTCGACCGCCCGGGGATGACCGCAGAAACGGCTGGAGCCGCCACACTGGGAACGGTGTCGCAAGCGCTGACGGCCGAGCCGCAATCGCTCGACTTCGAAACGCGGTTCGATGCGTGCGCACTAGATCCACGTGTCACGGCGGGCCTCGTGACTCAGCAGATCTGTGCGGGAGGGAGCGTGTTCTTCGAGGAGACGTTCAATGCGCCGTCCGCGCCGCCGG
>Ga0207675_100003122_pt1 | contig 16252 bp, 13 predicted proteins | sample KBSSwiS42_FD_184305 | JGI IMG/M metagenome (GOLD analysis project Ga0207675, IMG submission 184305) | Switchgrass rhizosphere microbial communities from Kellogg Biological Station, Michigan, USA - KBS Switchgrass S4-2 (SPAdes) (version 2) | ecosystem: Host-associated > Plants > Roots >... | reverse complement strand
GCCACCTGATCGAGGAGCTCATCGACGTCACCCGCGCCGCCCAGGGCCAGATCTCGCTCGTGCGCGAGCAGGTGTCGATCGAAAGCGTCGTCCAGGCGGCGGTCGCGGCGAGCCACGACAAGCTCACCAGCGCCGGTCATCGCCTCGACGTCGACGTTCCCGACGAGCGCCTGTTCGTCCGCGGCGACCGCGGCCGGCTCGCCCAGGCGCTCTCGCACCTGATCATCAACGCGGCCAAGTTCTCGTTCGAGCCGAGCACGATCACGATCGGCGTGCGGCGCGCCGCCAGGACGGTCCAGATCGCGGTCAAGGACCAGGGCGCAGGAATCGACCCGAAGTTCCTGCCCCACGCCTTCGAGCTGTTCGCGCAGCAGGACCTGACGCTGGCGCGAACGCTCGGCGGCCTCGGCGTCGGCCTGACGCTGGCGCGCCGGATCGCCCAGCTGCACGGCGGCGATGTCGAGGGGTTCAGCGAAGGGCCGGGGCGCGGCAGCGAGTTCGTCTTCTGGCTGCCGCTGATCGAGCCGGAGGCGGCAGTCGCCGAGACCGACAGCGGCGTGCCGCGCCTGAGCGAGAGCTACCGGGTCCTGATCGTCGAGGACAACGCCGACACGCTGGAGAGCCTGCGCCTGCAAATGGAGCTCTGGGGCACGGAGGTCAGCACGGCGCGCAACGCCCAGGAGGCGCTCGACGTGGCGGCGCAGTTCCGCCCGCAGATCGTCCTCTGCGACATCGGCCTGCCCGGCATGGACGGGCTTCGCCTGGTCGAGCCGCTGCGCGACAAGCTGAAGGGCATGCCGGTCGTCTTCGCCGCAGTCACCGGTTACGCCAGCGCCGAAGACCAGCAGCGCGCCCTGGCCGCCGGCTTCGACTCGTTCTTCGTCAAGCCGCTCAACCCCGGCAGCCTCGCCAACCTGCTGCGCTCGTACCCGAATGCCACCGCCTGAGCGGGGCAGCCCGGCTCAGCGCACCTCGTCGAGCGCGCCGGGCTCGGTGCTCAGCGAGTCGCCATCCTCGGCGGCGTATTCCTTGAGGCGGTTGTAGAGCGTCTTCAGACTGATGCCCAGGGTGGCGGCGGTCTTTTCCTTGTGCCGGCCGAGGTGCTCGAGGGTGGCGAGCGTGAGCTGCCGCTCGACATCGGCGAGCGTCGAGCCGACCCGGATCGAGAGGGTCGGTGCCTGCCCGCCGGCGACGGCCGCACCGGCGCTCGTCGGCAGGCAATCTTCCTGGATCGCCGCGCCGGGCGTCATCACGTACGCGCGGTAGACGACGTTGCGCAGCTCGCGCACGTTGCCGGGCCAGCGATAGGTGGCGAAGCGCTCGAGGACGTCGCCGCCGAAGCGCTTGACCGCGCCCTCGCGCTCGCCGATCTGGGCCAGGAAGTGCTTCGAGATCAGCGGGATGTCGTCGATCCGCTCGCGCAGCGGCGGCAGATGGATCGGGAACACGTTGAGGCGATAGAGCAGGTCTTCGCGCAGCTTGCCCTTGGTGACCGCGTCGTTGGGGTTGCGGTTGGTGGCGGCGATGATCCGGACGTCGGTCTCCTGGACCTGGGTCGAGCCGACCCGCATGAAGGTGCCCGACTCGAGCACGCGCAGCAGCTTGACCTGCAGGTCGAGCGGCATCTCGGTGATCTCGTCGAGGAACAGCGTGCCGCCGTTGGTGCGCTCGAAGAAGCCCAGGTGCTGGCGGTCGGCGCCGGTGAAGCTGCCCTTCTCGTGCCCGAAGATCTCGCTTTCCATCAGGTGCGGCGAGATCGCGCCGCAGTTGACGGCGAGGAAGGGGTGGCTGCGGCGCCGGCTGAGGTCGTGCACCGTGCGAGCGACGACCTCCTTGCCGGTTCCGCTCTCGCCGGTGATGAAGACCGAGACGGCGGTCCCGGCGACGCGAACGATCTGCTGGTACACGCGCCGCATCGGCGCCGAGCGGCCCCAGAGGGCGCCGAAGTGGCCCTCCTTCTCGAGCACGGACTCCATGTCGCCGCTGACCGCCTTGAGCGCCGACGGCTTGGTCACCCGCGACAGCACGCCCTGAAGCTGCTTCAGGCTCATCGGCTTGACGAGGTAGTCGGCGGCGCCGAGACGAAGCGCCTGGATCGACGTGTCGAGACTGGCGTGGCCGGTGATCAGGACGAGCTCGGCGTTGGGCAGGTGCTTGGCGTCGTTGAACAGCTCCATGCCGCTGCCGTCCGGCAGCATCAGGTCGAGCAGGACGATGTCCGGCTCCTGCAAGGCCATCTGCCGGCGCGCATCGCGCAACGATCCGGCGGTCGCGACGGTGAATCCTTCGTTGGCGATCAGCATCGCCATCGTTTCCGCGGCGTCGGAATCGTCGTCGACGAGCAGGGCGTGAGGCACTCGAAAAAGCTCCCGGAGATGGTCAGTATGGCATCGCGAAACGGCGGGGCGCGACAGAGCGCGAGCGCGCGTTCCGGCGGCAGCCCCATCGTGTCGAGTGGTGCAATTGGCGCACTGGCGACCCCTTCTTCGTTTGTCTCAGGCGCGCTCCCGATGCGTCGATCCTAGACAACCCGCCGGCCGGGCTCCAGCCGCGACGACCTATTCAGCCGTCGGACATCGCCTACGCGCCTTGCGGCGACCGGAAAGGCTTGCCGACCTCCGAAGCGCTGCCGCCCGAGCGACCGCGCGCTCGAGCGAGCAGGTTCGCCGAGCGGTCGGCCGGCCATCCCCGGCGCGTTTGAGCTCGGCCTACCGCGTCGGGTCGGGATGCCAGCCAAGGACGAGCAGGAGCACGAAGTAGCCGAGGACGTAGCCGACGGCGACGTGCCAGCCGGCCGTGACCCAGGCCTTGACCGATCGCGCTTGCGGGAACTGGCTGGCCAGCGCGACGCCCGCCGACGACCCGAACCAGATCATCGAGCCGCCGAAGCCGACCGCGTAGGCGAGGAAGCCCCAGTCGTAGCCGCCCTGGCGCAGCGCGAGCGCGGTCAGCGGAATGTTGTCGAACACCGCCGAGACGAAGCCGAGGCCGAACGCGACCTGCCAGGTTGCCGGCGGCAGCGCCTCGATCGGCATCATCGACGCCGCGAGCACGAGGCTGACGAGGAAGATGCCGCCGCGAGTCGCCGACGGCACGACGCTCCAGTCGGGCCGCACGGTCGGCGCGAAGAGCAGCAGCGCCGCCCAGACGGCAAGGCCGATCGACGGCACCTGGCCCAGCCAGGCGCCCTCCTTCATCTGCCCGGCGAGGTTCGCGACGATCGCCGCCGCCAGCACCGCGGCGACGACGCCGAGCCGACCCTTGTCGACGGTGATGCCGGCCGGCGAATCCTTCATGATCGGCTGGTAGGCGTGTTGCTGGCGCGCCGCGACGACGCCGAAGAAAAGCAGCGCGGGAACGGCGGCGATGTAGGCTTCGAACACCTGCCCCGGGCGCACCCCGTCGATCCACATCATCGTCGTCGTCGTGTCGCCGACGACGCTTCCCGAGCCGCCGCCGTTCGACGCGGCGACGATCGCGGCGAGAAAGCCGACGTGGACCTTGCCGCGGTACAGCGCGGTCGCCATCGTGCCGCCGATCATCGCCGCGGCGATGTTGTCGAGGAAGCTCGACAGCACGAAGACGACGACCAGCATCGCGAAGCCGCCTTTCCAGTCGTCGGGAAGCAGGCTGGGCAGCATGAGCGGCACCCGGCTCTCCTCGAAGTGACGGGCGAGCAGCGCGAAGCCGACGATGAGGAGCAGCAGGTTGATCATCAGCACCCATTCCTTGCCCAGATGCGCCACCAGGCCGCCCACGCCCGGGCTGCCGTGGAAGGACGAGAAGGCGATCTTGTAGAGCGTGATGGCCGCCACGCCGATCAGGGCGACCCGGAGCGAGTGGTGGTGGAACAGCGCGACGCCGGCGAGGACCGCGGCGAACAGGATGAACTCGATCGGGATGCCGGCGATGGCGGGGAGGTTGGCGTGCATTGGCGATGGCGCAGAGCGAAACGCGCGTTGCTGAGCGGAGCGCGCAGTATCAGCGACCGGCGAGGAGGCCTTCGAGCACGGCAGGAAGGGAAAGCCGCCGCGTCAGCACCAGCGCCATGTTCTTCGCGCAGCGTTCCTGCACCTGCGCGAAAGGAGTCCAGCGGAAATCGTCCATCTCCGGGCGCAGCCGTCCCCAGCGATCGCGAAAGACGCTCGAGCAGACGCACTGCGAGGTGTCGATCCGATCGATGAGCACCGCATGAAGGTGAAGATCCTTGTCGGGCCGATAGTCGAAGCGGCCGAGGTCGCGCAACGCGGCGGGATCGATGACGAGGCCGCACTCCTCGCGCGCCTCGCGCGCCGCCGCGGCCGCGCTGTCCTCGTCCGGCTCGGCCATGCCTTTGGGAATGTCCCAGTGGCGCCCACCGGTGGCGTGGCACAGCAGCAGCTCGGCCGCGGCGTCGATGATGACGACGCCATGGCTGGTCGTCTTCACGCCGCTAGGCGCCGCACCGCGCCCAGAGAAAAGGCTGGACGCGATCGCGCGCGAGCGTCGCGCCGAGCCCGGGTGCCGCGGGCACGGCGAGCAACCCGTCCTTGATCCGCGCCTCCGGCGGGTCCTCGAGCAGCTGGACGTAGCCCGGCCGCTCCGGGAAGTAGGGATAGATCTCGAGCGTCATGAAGTTCGCGATGCAGGCCGAGACCTGCAGCGACGACGCGGTCGACAGCGAACTGCCGCAGTTGTGCGGCGCCACGCGCATGTTGTAGGCCTCGGCCATCGCCGCGATCTTCTTGACCTCCATGATTCCGCCCGTGTTGCCGACGTCGGGCTGGACGATGTCGGCCGCCTGCGTCTCGAACACCTTGCGGAATCCGTGCCGCGTGTAGATGCGCTCGCCGACGGCGATCGGAGTCGCGACCTGCGCCGCGATCCTGCTCAGGGCACCGATGTCGAACGGGTCGGCGGGCTCCTCGATCCAGGCGATGTCGAGCTCCTCGAAGCGGCGGCAGAGCCGGATCGTCTCGCCGGTCGTCAGGCCGCCGCTCAGGTCGAGCATCAGCTCGACATCGGCGCCGACCGCCGACCGCAGCGCCTTGATCTTCTCGAAGGCGAGAACAGCGAAGTCGCGGTCGACCATTCGCGCGCTGACGTGGCGCAGCCCGTTCTCGTCGGGCACGGCGAGCGGGTAGCACTTCAAGGCGCGATAGCCGTCGCGCAGCGGCCGCTCGGCCGCCTGCGCGAATTGCGCCGGCGTGCGCGCCGCCCCGTACCAGCCGTTGGCGTAGACGCGGACCTCGTCGCGCATCCTGCCGCCGAGCAGGTCGTGGACGGGAACGCCGAGCGTCTTGCCCTTGATGTCCCAGAGCGCCTGCTCGATCGCGCTGATGCCGGCGAACACGATCGCACCGCCGCCCTTGGCCCAGAACGAGTGGTCGTACATCTCCGACCACAGCGACTCGATCCGCGCCGGATCACGCCCGACGATCATTCGCTCGCAGAGATCCTTGATCATTCCCGCCGCCGCCGTGCCGCCGACGCCGTAGGCGATCGCCGCTTCACCGATGCCGGCGATGCCCTCGTCGGTCACCAGCTCGACGACGACCGGATGCAGCTTTCCCGTCGTGACGAGATAGATGTTGGCGGTGTCGACTTGCATCGTGAGCGTGGCCGGCGAAGGGCCGACAACTATAGTTGGCGAGGTGTCGCCGGCGCGGTCCTCGCTCCCGGCACGGCTCGGAAAGGCGACGATGGCGGGGCTGTTCCAGCGGGCGATCGATCGGGGCGGCGCCGCAGTCGCGTTGACGATCGACGGCGAGCCGGTCCACGCGCAGCGAGGCGACCTGCTCATCACCGCCATCCTGCTGCACCGCGACTCGCTCCGCCGCTTCGAGTTCGGCGCTGGCTCGCGGGCGGGCTTCTGCCTGATGGCGGCGTGCCAGGACTGCTGGGTCCGGCTCGGCGACGGCCGGCGCGTGCGCGCCTGCTCGACGCCGGTCGAGCCCGGCATGGCGGTGATCATCGAAGGAGCGCGCGCTGGCTGAGCCGATCGTCGTCGTCGTCGGCGCCGGGCCGGCGGGCGTGCGCTGCGCCGAAGCGCTGGCGCGATCGGGCGTGACGCCGATCGTCGTCGACGAAGCCGAACGCCCCGGCGGCCAGGTCTATCGCCAGCCGCCGGCGGCGAGCGAGCCCGCGTCGTCGGCGATGTACGGCTTCGAGGCGAAGAAGGCCGAGGCGATTCATCGCGCCATCGACGCCGCGCGCGGCCGGATCGACTATCGCCCGCGCACACTGGTGTGGAACGTGTTCGGGCAGCGCCTCGACCTGCTCACGCCCGACGGCCCGCGCCAGCAGCCGTTCGACCGGCTCGTCCTCGCGACCGGCGCGATGGACCGCGTGCTGCCGTTCCCGGGCTGGACGTTGCCCGGCGTCTTCACGCTCGGCGGCGCGCAGATCGCGCTGAAGGCACAGGGCGTCGCGATCGGCCGGCGCGTCGCCCTGGTCGGCGCCGGGCCGCTGCTGCCGCTCGTCGCTCACCAGTACGCGAAGTCCGGCATCGAGGTGGTCGCGGTGCTCGACGCGACCGTGTTCGGCGCCAAGCTCGCCCGGTTCTCTGGCCTGTGCGCCTCGGCCGCCACCCTGGCGAAGGGCCTCTGGTACGTCGCGCGCAACCGACTGCGCGGTCTCGACGTCCGCTACGGGATCGGCTCGTTGCGGGTCGAAGGCGAACACCGGGTCGAGGCGCTCGCCTGGCGCGACGCGTCGGGCGAGGAGCGGCGGGTCGCCTGCGACGCCGTCGGCGCGTCGTTCGGGCTGCGCGCCGAAGCGCAGCTCGCCGACCTCGCCGGCTGCCGCTTCGCCTTTGCCGCCGACGCGCGCCAGTGGCTGCCCGAGCGCACCCTGCAAGGACGCTCGAGCGTCGCCGGCGTCTATCTCGCCGGCGACTGCGCGCGGATCGGCGGCGCCGACGTCGCCGAGCTGCAAGGCCGGCGCACCGCGCTCGCCGTCCTCGAGGACCTGGGCCGGCCGGTCGACCGGCGCGAGCTGGCGTCGCTCGACCGCGCCCTCGCCCGCCAGGCCCGTTTTCGCGGCGCGCTCGACGCCGCCTATCCCTTCCCCGCCCATCTCGTCGACGCGATCGCCGACGACGAGATCGTGTGCCGATGCGAAGGCATCACCGCCGCGGCGCTGCGCCGGGCGGCACGCGAGCACGGCGCGAGCGAGCTAAATCGCGTCAAGGCGCTGACGCGGATCGGCATGGGTCGATGCCAGGGCCGGGTCTGCGGCGAAGTCGCCGCCGAGCTCCTCGCGCGCGCCTGCGGCAGCGAGCTCGAGCGCGTCGGTCGCCTGCGCGGCCAGCCGCCCGTCAAGCCGATCCCGATCGTCGCGGGCGCGCCATGAGCGAGCGCTTGCAGGTCGACGTCACGATCATCGGCGGCGGCATCGCCGGCTGCGCCGCGGCGGTCGCGCTGCGCCACGCCGGACTGACCGTCGTCGTCCTCGAGAAGGACCTCTGCGGCGCGGGCGCGAGCGGCGTCAATTTCGGCGGCGTTCGCCAGCAGGGTCGCGACCTCGCCGAGCTGCCGCTCGCGCGCCGGGCGCGACCGCTCTGGGACGAGCTCGACGAAAAGCTCGGCGAGGACGTCGAGTTCGAGGCGACCGGACACCTCAAGCTCGCCCGCTCCGACGCCGACATGGCGCAACTCGAGCGCTACGCGGAGGATGCCGCGGCGCACGGCCTGCGCCTGCAGCTGCTCGGCGCCGGCACCCTACGTTCGGCCGCCCCGTGGATCGGCCCCGGCGTCGTCGGCGCGTCGCTCTGCGCCGAGGACGGGCAGGCGAATCCGCGCCGGGTCGGTCCCGCGTTCGCGCGCCTCGCGCGCCGGCTCGGCGCCGACGTGCGCGAGCACGAAACCGTGCTCTCGGCGGCGCACGGCGGCAGCGGCTTCGAGACACGCACCGACCGCCTCGACGTGCACAGCCGCTTTCTCGTCAACTGCGCCGGCGTCGGCGCGGGCCGGATCGCCGCCGGCTTCGGCGAAGACGTTCCGCTGCGACCGCTGGTGCCGAACATGATCGTCACCGAGCCGCTGCCTTTCTTCATCGACCGCTCGATCGGCGTCTGCGGCGGCGGCGTCTACCTGCGCCAGATCGCGCGCGGCAATGCGATCCTCGGCGGTGGCGCAGGCTGGGGCGATGCCGAGTGCAACCGCTCGCGGCCGCAGACGACGACGACGCTGGACGCGATGGCGGGCGCGATCGCGCTCGTCCCGGCGCTGGCCGGCAGCCTGGTCATCCGGACCTGGGCCGGGATCGACGGCGCGATGCCCGACCACATCCCGGTGCTCGGCTTTTCCGCGACCACGCCGAACCTCGTCCATGCCTTCGGCTTTTCCGGACACGGCTTCCAGCTCGGGCCAGTGGTCGGCGAGATCATCGCCGAGCTGGTGACCGAGGGACGCTCGTCGTCGCCGCTCGCGCCGTTCGCGATCGAGCGGTTCGCCGGCGCGACCACGCCGGAGAAGGCGACGGTCGACATCGACCCGTGATCATGGCAGTCACGGGGGTTCGGCCCGTCGAGCGCGGGCTATGATGCCCCGCGCCGGATCGCGGCGCGCTGCGGCCCCGCCGCTCGAGGACCCCCCGCATGAAGCGACTTCTCTGCGCCGCCGCCGCGGCACTCCTCCTTGCCGGCGCCGGCGCGAGCGCACAGACGACGCTCAACGTCGGCATGTCGGCCGCCGACGTCAATCAGCTCGATCCATATCGCGCGACGACGACGCAGGACAAGCCGCTGACCTCGTGGATCTACAACGGTCTGGTTCGCTTCAAGCCGGGCTCGGCCAGCCTCGAGACGCTCGAGCCCGACCTCGCAGAGCGCTGGGAGAGCACGCCCGACAAGCTCACCTGGACCTTCCACCTGAGGAAGGGCGTCAAGTTCCACGGCGACTACGGCACCCTCGCCGCCGAAGACGTCGTCTTCTCGCTCAAGCGCGCCGCCGACTCGAAGACCTCGTCGTTCTCGGCCGACTACGCGTCGATCGATACGGTCGAGGCGGTCGACCCGCTGACGGTGCGCGTCAAGCTCAAGCAGGCGGTGCCGTTCTTCCTCGGCCTGGTCACCAACTACCACGGTGGCAACGTCGTCAGCAAGAAGGCGGTCGAAAAGCTCGGCGACAACTTCCGCCTCAATCCGGTCGGCACCGGGCCGTTCAGGTTCGAGTCGTACAAGCCGAACGAGAGCGTCGTCTTCGTCGCCAACAAGGACTACTTCCGGGGCGCGCCGAAGATCGACCGCATCGTCTACCACCTGATCCCCGCCGATTCGGCGCGCGACCTCGCCTTCACTTCGGGCGAGCTCGACATCGTCTACGGCCGCCAGGACCAGAAGTGGGCCGAGCGCTTCAAGAAGGAGCCGGGCGTCATCGTCGACGTGTTGCGGCCGGCCGAGCTCGGCCAGCTGCACCTCAACATGACGGTCAAGCCGCTCGACGACAAGAGAGTCCGCCAGGCGATCGCGCACGCGATCAACCGGCAGCAGATCGTCAGCTTCAAGGGCGACCTCACCGCCGATCCGCCGGTCTCGGTCGTCCCGGCGGGCTACCTCGGCACCGACGCCAAGGCGCCACTCGCGGCCTACGACGTCGCCAAGGCCAAGGCGCTGCTGAAGGAAGCGGGCTTCCCCAACGGCATCACCGTCAAGGCGATCCAGTCGACCCTGCCGTCGATGCTCAACACCGCGCAGATCCTGCAGGCGCAGCTCAAGCTCGCCGGCATCGACCTGCAGCTCGAGACGGTCGACCACCAGACCTTCCACGCCAACATTCGCAAGGACCTGAGCGGCGCGGTCTACTACACGGCGGCGCGCTTCCCGGTCGCCGACGTGCCGCTGACCCAGTTCTTCCACTCGCGCTCGATCGTCGGCACGCCGACGGCGGTGGTCAACTTCTCGCACTGCGCGGTCGCCGACAAGGAGATCGACGCGGCGCGCTCCGAGCCCGACCTCGCCAAGCAGAAGGAGCTCTGGGCCACCGCGCAAAGGAAGATCCTCGAGGAGGTGTGCGCCGTGCCGCTGTTCGAGCAGCTCCAGGTCTGGGCGCACAAGTCGAACGTCGACTTCGGCTACAAGCTCGTCGATGCGATCCACCTCGGGCCGCAGATCACCGAGCTGACGACCAAGAAGAAGTAACCCGCCCACGGCCGGCCGCGGCGGCGCCTCCATGCTGCGCTTCGTCGTCAACCGGCTGCTGCTCGCCCTGCCCACGCTCTGGGCAGTGCTGACGCTGGTCTTCGTCCTCGTCCGAGTCGTGCCGGGCGACCCGACGATCGTCGTCCTCGGCGACCAGGCGACGCCGGCGGCGCGCGCCGCGCTGCGCGAGCGGCTCGGCCTCGACAAGCCGCTCGTCGCCCAGTACGCCGACTTCATGCTCCAGATCGCGCGCGGCGACCTCGGCAAGTCGCTCGTCACGAACCGGCCGATCACGACCGACGTCGCCGCCGTCCTGCCGTACACGATCGAGCTGACGATCGCCGCGCTGATCATCGGCAGCGTCATCGGCATCCCGCTCGGCGTCGTCGCGGCGCAGCGGCGCGACGGCTTCGTCGACTGGCTGGCGCGCATCGTCTCGCTCGCCGGGCTGTCGTTCCCGGCGTTCGTGTCAGGAATCCTGCTGCTCATCGCCTTCGCGGTCGAGCTGCGCTGGTTCCCGGTGATCTCGACGGTGACCGGAACCGACCCGATGCAGCGCCTGCGCGCGCTCGCCCTGCCGGCGATCAACCTCGGCCTGATCATGGTCGCGTACGTGACGCGGGTGACGCGATCGGGAATGCTCAAGGCCCTCGGCGACGACTACGTGAGGACGGCGCGCGCCAAGGGCCTGCCGAAGCGAATCGTCGTCTGGCGCCACGCGCTTCGCAACGTCCTGATCCCGATCGTCACCGTCATCGGCCTCTACCTGGGCGTGCTGATCGGCAACGCCGTCCTGACCGAGATCGTCTTCAACCGTCCCGGCCTCGGCAAGCTGATCGTCTCGGCGCTGAACCAGCGCGACTACTCGCTCCTGCAGGGCCTGATGGTCGTGACCGCGCTTGCCGTCGTCGTCGCCAACATCCTCACCGACCTGACCTACGGTCTCGTCGACCCGCGCGTCAAGGCCGGATGAGCAGCGCCACCGCCGTCGTCGTCGCGGCACCGTCGGCCTGGAAGCGGGCGACCCGCTCGGGCGGCCTCGCCGTCGGCCTCGCCCTCGCGCTGACGATGGTCGTGATCGCGATCGCCGCACCGTGGATCGCGCCCTTCGACCCGAACGACCAGGACGTCCTCCTCAAGCTCGAGCCGCCGTCGGCCGCGCACCTGTTCGGCACCGATGCGTTCGGCCGCGACGTGCTCTCGCGCGTGATCTACGGCGCGCGCATCTCGCTCTTCGTCGGCGCGCTGGCAACGCTCGCCGGCGTCGTCATCGGCACGGTCATCGGCGTCGTCTCGGGCTACCTCGGCGGCGTCATCGACCGCCTCATCACCGCGGCGACCGACGTCCTGCTCAGCTTTCCGCAGCTGATCATGGGCCTGATGCTGGTCGCGGTGCTCGGTGCGAACCTGTTCAACCTGATCCTCGCGATCGCGATCACGGCGGTGCCGGCGTTCATCCGCGTCGCGCGAGCCTCGACCCTGGCGATGAAGGAGCGCGACTTCGTCGACGCCTGCCGCGCCCTCGGCTTCGGCGACCCGCGCATCATGTTCCTGCACGTCCTGCCCAACATCATGGACGAGGTCGTCGTCATGGCGTCGCTCTGGTTCGCGGCGGCGATCCGAACCGAATCGACGCTCGCCTTCATCGGCCTCGGCGTGCCGCCGCCGACGGCGACGTGGGGCGGCATCATCCGCGACGGCTTCGACAACCTGCTCGACGCGTCGTGGCTGTCGATCTTCCCGAGCCTGGCGATCCTGACGATCATGATCGCGCTCAACCTGATCGGCGACGGCCTGCGCGACGCCAGCGACCCGAGGGCGCCGCAATGAGCGTCGCCGCCGACCTTGCCACCGGTGCGGCGAGCCAGCCCGATCCGGCCGGCCCGTCGCTGATCGTCGAACAGCTGACGACGTCGATCCGCATCGAGCGCCAGTGGTTCGACGCCGTCCGCGACGTCAGCTTCGAGGTGCATCCGCGCGAGACGCTCGCCCTGGTCGGCGAGTCGGGCTGCGGCAAGAGCCTGACGGCGTTGTCGGTGATGGGGCTGCTGCCGGAGGGTGTCGGCCGCATCTCGAGCGGCAGGATCACGGTCGACGGCACCGACATGACGGCAGCGAGCGCGGCCGAGGCGCAGGCGATGCGCGGCGACCGCATCGGCATGATCTTCCAGGAGCCGATGACATCGCTCAACCCGGTACTGCCGGTGGGCTTCCAGATCGCCGAGTCGCTGGTCGAGCATCGCGGCATGAGCCGGCGCCAGGCGCGCCAGCGTGCGCTCGCGCTGATGGAGCTGGTCCGCATTCCGGCGGCCGCGCAGCGCCTCGACGCCTACGCGCACCAGTTCTCCGGCGGCATGCGCCAGCGCGTCATGATCGCGATCGCCCTCGCCTGTTCGCCCAAGGTGCTGATCGCCGACGAGCCGACGACCGCGCTCGACGTCACGATCCAGGCGCAGGTGCTGGCGCTGCTTGCCGACCTGCAGCGCCGCGAAGGCCTCGCCGTCCTCCTGATCACGCACAACCTGGGAGTCGTCGCCGCGGTCGCCGACCGTGTCATCGTGATGTACGGCGGCGACGTCGTCGAGAGCGCGCCGGTCAGCGAGTTCTTCGCGCGCCCGACCCATCCCTACAGCGAGGCGCTGCTCGCGGCGATGCCGCGCGTCGACCGCTCGGCCGACGCGCTCGCGCCGATCCCCGGCCAGGTGCCGACGCTGCCCGACTTGCCGCCAGGCTGCCGCTTCCAGTCGCGCTGCCCGCTGCGGATCGACCGGTGCGCCGAGTTGCCGCCGTTGATCCCGCTCGCTGCGGCGCCGGCGCACGGCGTGCGCTGCTGGGTGCGGGCGCCATGAACGAATCGCTGTCGGGCGCGCCCTTGCTCGCGGTGCGCGGTCTCACCAAGACCTTCAAGGAAAGGCGCGGCTGGCCGATCCCGAAGACGGTCGCGGTCCGCGCCCTCGATGGCGTTTCGTTCGACGTCGCTCGCAGCGAGGCGCTCGGCATCGTCGGCGAATCGGGCTGCGGCAAGTCGACCGTCGCGCGCGCCTGCCTGCGCCTGATCACGCCGGACGCGGGCAGCGTTCGCTTCGACGGCATCGACGTCGCCGCGGCGAGCGCCGCCGCGCTGCGCGCGCTGCGGCGGCGCCTCCAGATCGTCTTCCAGGACCCCGCCTCGGCGCTCGACCCGCGCCAGCGCATCAGCGACGCGCTCGGCGAGTCGATCAAGGTGCACGGCATCGCCAGCGGCAACGACGTGACGGCTGCCGTCCTGCGCCTGCTCGACGAGGTCGGCCTGCCGCCCTCGGCGGCGCGTCGCTATCCGCACGAGTTCTCGGGCGGCCAGCGCCAGCGCATCGGCATCGCCCGCGCGCTCGCGCTCGGGCCCGACCTCGTCTTCGCCGACGAGCCGGTGTCTGCCCTCGACGTCAGCGTGCAGGCGCAGATCCTGGTGCTCCTCGACGAGCTTCGCCACCGGCGCGAGCTCGCCTTCGTCTTCATCTCGCACGACCTCGGCGTCGTGCGCCACTTCTGCCAGCGCGTCGCCGTGATGTACCTCGGCCGGATCGTCGAGGAAGGGCCGGTGCCGGCGATCTTCGAAGAGCCGCTTCATCCCTACACGCGCCTCCTCAAGTCGTCGTCGCCGATCCCGGATCCGGCGCAGGCGGTCGCGCTCGACCTGCAGGAAGGCGAGCCGCCCTCGCCGGTCGATCCGCCGTCGGGCTGCCACTTCCACCCACGATGTCCGTTCGTCATGGAACGGTGCAAGGTGACCGCGCCCGAGCTGAAGGAGGTCGCACCGGGCCGCCGCGTCGCCTGCTACCTCTTCAGCGACGCCTCAGGAAACGGCGCCGGAGCCGTAGCGGCCCGTCAATAGCCTGCCGCTGCGAAAGCGCTCGAGCCCATACGGCACAAGCGAGACGTCGGTCGGCAGGCCGAGGACCTCCTGCGCGAGGACGCGGCCGACGGCCGGCGAAAGCTTGAAGCCGTGCCCGGAAAATCCGTAGGCGACGACGAGGCCGGCAACGTCGGGCAGACGCCCGAGCACCGGGTTCCAGTCGGGTGTGACGTCGTAAACGCCGGTCCAGGACGAGGCCAGGCCGGCGTCGGCATACGAAGGGAAGCGCTCGGCGACCTGCGCGCCAACGCGCAGGATGTCGTCGACCGGGATCTCGCCCTGCTCGTTGTCGGGCACCGCAAGCGTCTCGCCGGCGCCGCCCTCGCTCACCAGCATCTGCGCGCCGCCGTAGCTGCGGCAGTAGAGCATGCCGGGCGAGCCGAGGTCCTTGTAGACCGGCATCGCGAACGTGTACGGCTCGGGCCCCGCGAGGGCGAGGACGCCGTGCCGCTCGGCGCGCACCGGCGTCTCGATGCCGGTCCAGCGCTCGATATCCCGTGCCCAGATGTTCTGCGCGCTGACGACGGTCGCACCCGCAAGGCGTCCCCGCGAGGTGTCGACGCCGACGACGCGGCCGCCTTCCAGCACCAGGCGTTCGACCTCGACACCTTCGACGATCTTCACGCCGCGGCGCCGCGCCGCACGCGCGAAACCGGTCGCGACGAGATAGGCGTCGGCGAAGCCGGCCTCGGGCTCGAAGCCGATCAGTGCGGCATCGTCGAAGCGGCAGATCGGCAGCCGCAACGCCGCTTCCTGCGCGGACAGCAGTTGAACGGCGATCCCTTGTGCCTGCTGGGCGGCGAGCGCGTCGCGCAGCGGCGCCAGCTTCGGCCCTTCCGGCGCGGCGATCAGATAGCCGCACTTGACCAGGCCAGCCGACGCCTCGTCGTCGTCGAGGTAGGCGGCGAACGAGTCGAAGACTTGCCACGAGCGGCGCGCCAGCTCGACGTTCTCGGGCACGGAGTAGTGCGTGCGCAGGATCCCGCTCGACTGCGACGAGGTGCCGGAGCCGACGAGGCCGCGGTCGAGGACGACGACGTTGCGCGCGCCGAAGGCGGCGAGGTGGTAGGCGATCGACGTGCCGATGACGCCGGCGCCGATGACGATGACGTCGTGCGCCGTCATCATTCCGGCCGCGAGAGTCGTGCACGCACGTTCATCTGCGCATTCTGCAGGACGTGAGTGTGAAGTTGCAGGCCGACAAGTCGCCGCGGCCACAGCGCGAGTCCTGCCTGGCGCGAACTGCCCCGTCGCACAATGCGCGAACAACGCACTGCGAACGCGGCCGTCTGCGCCAGAGGTATCGATGCGCGCGATCTTCATCAGCTATCGGCGGGACGACACCGAGGGCTACGCCGGGCGCCTGTTCCAGGACCTGTGCGAGCGCTTCGGCAAGGACTCCGTGTTCATGGACGTCGCCGGCATCGAGCCCGGCCGCGACTTTCGGCGCGTGATCGAGCAGCAGGTCGCCTCCTGCGGCGTCCTCCTCGCGGTGATCGGCAAGGCCTGGCTGAGCGTCGCCGACGAGAGGGGCAAGCAGCGCCTGAACGACCCGCACGATTTCGTCCGGCTCGAGACGGCGAGCGCGCTGAAGCGCGACATCCCGGTCATTCCCGTGCTCGTGCAGCAAGCGGAGATGCCGCGCGCCGAGCAACTGCCGGACGACCTGAAGGATCTCGCCTTTCGCAACAGCGTCGAGCTGACGCATGCGCGCTGGGACTCCGACGTCGAGCTGCTGATCGCGGCGCTGAGGCGCTACGTCGATCCGTCCGGGCCGACGTCAGCCCCATCACCCTCGCCGCACACCGCCCCGCCGGCAGGCCGGCCGCGGTCCTGGGTGATCGTGCCGCTGGCAACGATCACGCTCGGCGCGATCGGATACGCGGTCTGGAATCGGCCGACACCGGAAGGCGACGACACGAAGGACACCGCCGCGCCGCCAACTCGGCTGGCCGCGGCGTCCGCGCCAGGATCGGCGGTGGCAGCGATCGCCCCGGCCCCCGCTCCTCTGGTCGCACCGGCTCCGCCTCCTCTTGTCGCGCGTGCTTCCGAGCCTCTGGCGGCGCCCGCCCCCTCGCCCCTGGTCGCACCGGCGGCCACGCCGTCGCTCGCGCCGGGGCCGGCGCCGGCTCGCGTCGAGGCGAGCGTTGCGAAGCGCGCCGTCGCCAAGGCTCCGGCAGCGACTCCCGCATTGCCACCGGCACCTGCACCCGCGCGCGAACCGGCGCCGGCGGCGACGA
>Ga0207675_100003120_pt1 | contig 16257 bp, 29 predicted proteins | sample KBSSwiS42_FD_184305 | JGI IMG/M metagenome (GOLD analysis project Ga0207675, IMG submission 184305) | Switchgrass rhizosphere microbial communities from Kellogg Biological Station, Michigan, USA - KBS Switchgrass S4-2 (SPAdes) (version 2) | ecosystem: Host-associated > Plants > Roots >... | reverse complement strand
GGAGCCCGGCGCGGCCGTCAAGCTGACCAACATCGGCGTCTGAGGAGGTACGGACATGGCTGAGACGCTGAGCGAGCGGCAGGCCCGCGAAGAGGCCGAATCGCTCAAGGCGCTCGACGAGCGCGACAAGGAGACCGAACGCCGCATGGGCAAGGACGAGTACGTCGTCGTCGCCCCGTACGTGACGCTGAAGATGAACGACGGCAACGGCGGAGCCGTCGTGCGCGGCTTCAACGAGGGAGCCGTCGTGAAGGCGGAGGACGTCGACGAGGACAACCTCCGGCATCACGTCGAGACCCGCCTCCTCGCGCCGAAGGGCCACCCGGACGCCGAGTTCGCGGCGCCGGCGGGCACACCGAAGCCGGGCGAACCCCCGAACGTCCCGGTGACCGAGGGGCCGCAGGCCAGCGCGCTGGACACGGAGTCACGCCTCGCCCGCAACCGGCAGGCGGCGGACGAGGCTAAGCGCAACGCGCCGAAGCCCGGCCCCTCCGGCACCAAGGCCTGATCAATGGCCGACCTGTTCGACCTCGGGGATCTGCCGTCCTGGCTGCAGACCCCCGGGGTCGACACCGAGACCGCCACGCGGGTCCGGCGGTACGTGAACGGCTGGCTGCAGGACGCGGCCGGGCTAGACGCCTGGCCGGCCGTCATCCCGGATCGACTTTGGGCGTGGGCGATCGAACTTGCCGCGATCGTCATGGAGAACCCGACGGCGAAGTGGTCGCAGACCGTCGACGACTCCACCGACGTCTACGACCGCGGGCCGCAAGGCCGCCGGCGCGAGATCCTCGACGCCGTACGCAGGGCCTACAACACCGCCGGAAAGCCTCAGGGTTCGTTCCCGGAGCCGGACTGGCATTGGAATTCCGTGCCGACCATGTCGGCTCTGACCAACTGATCGGGGAACCGTCATGTCCGTCGGACGGGGTTTGACCAAGCAGGACATCGATGGTCGGGCTGCTGCGGTTGTGGAGCAGGTCTGGGCGGCGCTGAACGAGGCAAACAAGATGTCCCTCTTCCTCGCCAACACCAACATCATCCCGAATGACACGTTTCTGACGAACCTTGGCTACACGTCAGCAGAGGTGACGCTGCTGCGCGCGGCCGTCAACGATCTGGGCTCAGCCAACGGCTTGTGGGGTGTGGCGCACACGCAGAAGACCGTGCTCGCCGTGAACAACTTCTTCTTCAACGGCCAGCAGATCACCGGCGCGAATTACACGGGATGAGCCGCGCGTTCGGTGGCCCGTCGACCAACGACACCATCACCTTCAGCCCGGGCAATGCACCGCCGGATCAAGGACCGATCACTTTCGCGTCCCTGGTGAAGGCGCCTTCTGGGTTCGGCTGGATCGCCTCCGGCAACAACGGAACGTCGGCGAACTGGGCGTTCGGCCTGGACGCGTCCGCCTGGTTCGCGTGGAACGACTTCACCTCCGGCCGGGCGCAGATCATCACCACCAGCCATTGGGCGTGGGTGGTCTGCACGAAGACTTCCGGCAGCACCATTCCGCGATGGCACCTGCGCGATGTGACCTCGGCCGGATCCTGGGACCACACGAACGCGACCGGCGGCACCGTCGCCGACAACACCGGCACCATCACCAACGTCCTGGTCGGCAACTTCGGTGGCGGCGGGGCAGCCAATGCCTGGCAGGGCTCGATCGCCGCGATCGCGGCGTGGGACTCGGTACTGACGGACTTGCAGGTCGAGGGGGCTTGCACGCTGTCGGCGGCCGACCTGCTGTCCGGCGGCGGCGCGGCGGCCGCGAAGTGGATGGTCCGGTTCAACCAGGCCAGCACCGGCACGTCCGTCTCGGACGACACCGGCGGCGGCGGTAACCAGTCGGCGATCAGCGGGACCACGGTCGATGTCGACGAGCCGCCCGGATGGTCGTACAGCCTGACTTCGTCGTTCGTGGCTCGTCAGCCGCTCACTCTCCGCCAGGCCGTCAAACGCGCCGCCACATTCTGAGGAGTCGCCATGTCGGCCAAGACGTACCGGGCGTACAACGGCGCATCGCCGACCACGGCGGCACTGGCGCCGGTAACCACCGGCACGGCGATCAAGACCATGCTGCAGATCGCGACGCCGTCAACAGAGCAGCTGCGGGTCGTCGAGTGGGGGATCAGTTTCGACGGCTCGGCCGCGGCCACGCCCGGAAAGATCGAGCTGATCGAGACGGATGTCGCCGCGACGGTCACGGCGCACGTGGCGGCCGGAATCATCAAGGTCAACTCGCCGAACGACGTCGCGTCGCTTGTCACCCTCGGCACCTCGGCGACGGGCTACACCGCCAGCGCCGAGGGCACCACAACGGCGTCGCGGTTGCTGGACTACCAGCTGATCGCGCCGACCGGGCAGTACGTGATCCAGTACCCGCTCGGCCGTGAGAAGGAAGTCGCAGCCTCGAAGTTCCTCCGGGTCCGAGTCACTTTCGCCGCCGCGGTGAACGCAGTGTGTTACGTGGAGTGGGAGGAGTAGGCCCCGCCCCTTCAAGCGAGAGGCGGTAGCCGATGGCCCGGCTCGGTCGCACCCTTCCCGCCAGGCCGATCATCAAGCGGCAGGCAACCAGTAGCTCCACCAGCAATGGCACTGCGTCGGTCACCGGCTTTGGTGCGGTCACGGCGCTCGCGACCCAGATCGCCGGCCAGACCGTCACCGGCGCAGGCTCCATCTCGGCCCCGATCACCATCATCGCCACGGCGACCGTCACGGGTACAGGATCCGTCACCGCGCTGGTGACCCTGCCAGGCTCGGCGACCGTATCCGGCACCGGAACGCCGGCGGCCCTCGTCACCGAGCAGGCCGGCGCGTCAGTCACCGGCACAGGCAGCGTCAGCGCCAACTCGGGCGGCACCGCCTCGGGCGCTGCGACCATCACCGGCGCAGGCGTGGTCACGGCTCCGGCCGTCCAGGCGGCCGGATCGTCGGCGACCGGCGCAGGCTCGGTCAGCGCCCTGGCCAGGATCTCAGCCCCAAGCTCGGCGACGGGCGCGGGCGCCACTACCGCCCTGGTCGTCCAGGTCGCGACTGCCACGGTGGCGGGCGTCGGCTCGGTGACGGCGAACTCGGGCGCGGCAAGCTCCGGCACGGCGACGGTGACCGGTGCGGGCGCGGTCAGTGCGGCGGGCGCCATCGTTGGCGCCGCCTCGGTTTCGGGGTCCGGATCCGTCGCCGCACTGGCCCGCTTGCAAGCCACCGCCGGTGTTACCGGCGCGGGCTCCGTCTCCGCGTCCGGTGGTCTGGTCGTCAACGGCACCGCCGCGGTCCTCGGCGTCGGCCACGTCACGGCGTCGTCGAACTCGAAGATTACCCCGCGCCCGAACTCGGGACGCACCCCACGACCGTTCGCGGGCACGACCGCGAGGCCTTGAGGAGGCTCCATGAGCGAATCGAGTCGGCCAAATATCGAGGTCAACTGGCCGCGCGGCTACGGGTCGCGAAGCGATTCGCCCGAGTTCGACGCGGGCCAGGGCTGGCGGGTGCTCGACCCGGACGGCAACGTCGTCGCGTCCGGCGGCGTCAGCATCGCCCAGGCCGACGGGCAACTCGCAGGGCTCATTGCGGCACTCAGCACCGAAGGAGAGCAGGAGTAATGGCCGGTATCCCGCAGTCCATGGCGTCGAACATCCTCAACGCCACCACCCCGACCGGCACGTCCGGCGCGCCCGGCTCATTCACGGCGTTCGCGGGCTCGGCGATGAAGGTCCGGCTCAACTCGACGAGCTCGACCGCGTCGGCGAACGGTACGCAGCTGACCGGCACCGGCTACACCGCCGGCGGCACCGCCGTCCCGGCCGCGTCGACCGCCTCGAGCTCGGGCAGCAACGTCACGCTCCCGGCATCGTCGGCGCTGTCCTGGACGAACGGCTCGGGCGGCTCGTGGTCGATCGTGTCGTTCGACCTCACCGACTCGGCCGCTGCCCGCTCGTGGTTCGGCGACTTCAACGGCCAGCCGATCAGCGTGGCGAACGGCAACACCTTCCAGATCGCGGTCGGCGGGATCTCGATCGGCCTCTCGTGATCCTGCACGACACCATCACCCGCCTGCGCGCCCCGCTGACCTCGAGCGGCTACGGCAACCAGGAGCGGAACTGGGCGGCTGCGACCAGCACGGACATCACCGTGAAGTGGTCGCACAAGTCGGTCGGCGAGGTCATCGGCGACGAGCCGCGCACGGACACCCGCGCGTTCGTCTTCGGCAATCCCGACCTCGACCTCGAAGCGACGGACCGGGTGATCGGCCCGGATGGCTTCACCTACGAGGTGGACGGCGAGGTCATGCACTCGTACGTGCGCGGCCAGCTCCATCACTTACGCGCCTACCTGCGCCGCATCGCGACCAAGGACTGATCGGCCCTGGGGTCGGTACGTCGACCATCCGGCATTGGTTAGAAGCGGCGTCCCGCCTCACCGCAGCTTTCCTGTCTTCGCCTCGCCGGACCTCAGCTCGAGCACTAGTCCGACCCGCTTGCGCGCCCCAGGGCCTCGTTCACTGTACGCCGGGAGGCCAGCGTGACGTACCCGCAGCTTCCCGACGCTGAGGCCGCGCTCGTCGCCTTCCTCGCCACCCACTCCATCCTCGCGCCGCTGCACGGCGGCCGGGTCGGTACCGAGCTGCAGTCGGACCTGACGTGCCTGCAGGTGACCGCGCTCGGCGGCCCGCAGCCGTGGCCGTGGGAGTCGGCGCCCGAGTTCCAGGTCTCGTCATGGGGCGGCACCAAGGCTGATGCCAGCGCCCTCGACCGGGCGGCGCGCGCGGCCGTCTTCGAGCTGCTCGGCACGGCCATCACGGGCGGGCGAGTGGTCGAGATCGGCGTCCGACTGGCCGGCCTGTGGTCGCCCGCCGAGGACACCAATCGCCCGCGCTACCGCAGCGATTTTGCACTGACCGTCATGCCCTAGAACCGGAGGTCCCGTGGGCGCCTACATCGCACGAGAAAACATCGCCGTGGGCGAGGCGCTCGCCTACACCCGCGGCCAGCGCGTCGAAGCCGACGCCGTCAAGGCCAACGGCTGGGACGCCCTCGTCGTCGGCGAGAACACCAAGGAGGCCGCGGCCATCCACGCCGACATCACCGGCCAGCCCGCCGAGGAAACCAAGACCACCCCGGCGGCCCGCGCCGGCGCGAAGCCGCAGGAGGGCTGATCCGTGGCCGTCAACACCGTCACCTCGAACCTCATCGAGTCCGGGCCCGGCAAGATCTATTACGCGCCGCTCGGCACGGCGATCCCTACCATCACGGCGGCCGCCAGCAAGGTCGCCGCGACGTGGACGAACTGGGTGTCGCCGGGCTCGACCGACGCGGGAATCACCTACACCGAGTCCGTCGAGACCGCGGACATCCAGGTCGCCGAGTCGCTCTACCCGGTGCGAACGGTAACCACTTCCAAGAGCTCGCGCATCGCGTTCGTCATGAACGAGATCTCCGACCTCAACTGGAAGCTGGCCTGCAACGGCGGCACCATCACCACCTCCGGCTCCGGCGCGACGAAGCTCAACACGTACGTGCCGCCCCTGGTCGGCGCCGAGGTCCGCGTGATGCTGGCCTTCGTCGCCAACCTGGACACAGAGATCATCGTCTGGCCGCAGGTGTTCAACGTCGGCAACGTCGAATACACGCGCGGGACGTACGAGACGAAGGCTGGGCTGTCCGTCGAGTTCAACGCCGAAATCCCGGCGACCGGCTACGTGACCCCGTACCAGCGCTTCACCGCGGGCTCGCTCGCCGCGTTCTGATCCGTCCATCTCGACGCCCCGGAGCTCAGTGCTTGCGGGGCATTTTCGTGCCCGGCCGCTACCCGATGGGCGGCCGGGCACCATCGGGCACATCGGGGCAGGAGAAGCAATGGCATTCACGCCACTCAGGGAGCCCGAGGAGCCGGACGGCGACGTTCCGGTGTGGATCGGTATCACGGAGGAAATGGCCGCAAGGCTCAGTGCGGGGGCTGCACTGGTCTACGCCATCTACTACCACCCGGGCGCAGTTGAGCTGCTGAAGCACTTCAACAGCGGCGCATCGGAAGCCTACGGCTACGCCTGTAAGGCGTATGGGCTCGGTGGTCGCTGATGGCGAGCCTGGGATCCTTCGGCGCAGCGAAGCGGGAGTACGCGCCAGCCGAAACCGAGCCGGACACCTTCGAATTCTGCGGCGAGACGTTCACCGTCAAGGGAACCATCCCCGGCATGGTCCACCTGACCGTCGCGGCCGCGTTCAGCGGAAAGGTGACCGGCGTCGACTTCGCCGCCGCCCTCCTCGAGGCGATCCGCTACGCCCTCACCACCCCGGCCGCCGGCGACACGGCCGAGGACGAGTCGGAGTGGCTCCGGTTCTACGAGCTCGCCGTCGAACGGGACGCCCCCACCGAGGAGTTGCGGGACCTCGCCTACGTGCTGGTGGGCAATGACACGGGCCGCCCTACCGTGCGGCGATCTGGCTCCTCGACTGGATCGTCGGCAACTTCGACGAGTTCGAGCTTCTCGTCCTCGGATACGCCGGGTTCGCCGGGCTCGAGCCCGGACGACGCGGGCTCGGCTGGCTGAACCACGTCTCCGGCCGCCTACTGGCCACGATCGCCTACCGCCATCTGCGCGAACCCCTGCGGCACCTGCGCGAATGCGCGAACAACTGCGCCCGGGGCTGCCCGGTCGGCGACTTCCACGCCGCCCTGAATGAGCCCTTCCTGGCTTCCGAGCGGGCGCAGGCGAAGGCCGAAGAGGACCGCATGCAGGCGCTCGCCCGCGGCGACTTCACCCACCTGGAAGGAGCGGGCGATGAAGCTGGACAACCGGCCGACTGACCCGCAGGCACTGCGCGAGCTTGCCAACTCGCAGCAGGCCCAGGACGCCGCCTACGAGATGGCCAAGGACATCCAGCGCGATGCCCGCCGCTTCGCCCCCGTCCGAACCGGGAACCTGCGCCGGCACATCGCGATCGAGGAGTACACCGACCTCAACACCGGCGTAGAGGGGTTCGCTGTCGGCTGGGATGACAAGGGCTGGTACGGGCAGATGGTCGAGGAGGGCACCGAGCACACCAATCCCCGACCGCACCTTGTGCCCGCCGCGATCAAGAACGGCGCCACCTACACCGGCGGTGACGCGTGACCGTTCTCCGCCGCGGCTATGTCCCGGTCGAGCCCGACACCGACGGCTTCGACGAGAAGCTTAAGGAGCAGTTCCGCAAGCAGGACCCGGGCGGCCGGGCCGGTAAGCAGATCGGCGGGCAGCTCAACCGCGCCCTGAAGCGGGTCAACATCGACCCGATCGACATCAAGGGCGACCCGAAGAAGGCACTGGCTGCGATCGGCGTTGCCGAGGCGAAGCTCAGGGAGCTGTCACGGGACTCAGCCACCGTCGAGGTAAGGGTCCAGACCGAGCGGGCGCTGGGCCAGCTCAGCCGGTTCAAGAAGCAGCTGGGCGACACCGGGGACGAGGCGGGCAAGGAGTTCACGTCCAAGTTCGCCAAGGACGTCGGCGAACTCGGCGTCTTCCTGGACCGGCTGGACCTCCCGTCGATCGACATCACCGCCGACCCGGACAAGGCGCTCAAGAGCATCGCCGAGACCGAAGCGGCGCTGCGGGAGCTGTCCGGCAAGGCCGCCACGGTCGAGATCCGCGTCGACGCCGAGAAAGCCCGCGGCGAGCTCGAGCGACTCAAGAAGCAGCTCGGCGGGGAGGCCGGCAAGGGCGGCGGGCTCGGCGAGAGTCTCGGACTGCTCAAATCCCCGGCCGCCCTGGGAGCGATTGCGGCCGCCGCCGCCCCGGTGATCGGTGCGACGATTTCGGCTGCGGTGATCGGCGGAGCGGGCGCCGGCGGCGTCATCGGCGGGCTGCTGCTGGTCAAGGATGATCCGCGCGTTCAGGCTCTCGGCACGGAACTGGGGAAAAAGCTTCTCGGCAGCCTCAAGTCGGACGCCGAGCCGTTCATCCAGCCCGTGTTCCTGGCGGTCGCGAAGATCGAGGCCCGCTTCGACGCGATGGAAGGCCGCATCAAGAGCATCTTCGCGTCCTCGTCAGGCTTTCTCGACCCGCTGGTGGACGGCGCGCTTCGCGGCGTTGACGGGATTCTCAAAGGCGTTGAGTCCCTGGTCACCAAGGGCAAGCCGGTCATCGACGCCCTGGGCGACTCGTTCTCGATCATCGGTGACTCGGTGGGTAAGGCGCTGTCGGTCATCGCCGGGGACTCGAAGGACGCCGGCAGCGCGTTGACGGTGATCGCCAAGTCCGCCGGCGTGCTGATCGAGGCCGTCGGTTACCTGGTCCGGGGCCTGACCGAGCTGTACGGGATCATCTCGTACCTGCCGAGCAAGTTCCAGGACGCCGAGTTTGCGGTGGCTGGGCTCGTCGGGTTCAACAAGGACATGACCAAGAGCGCGGCTGACGCAGCGATCTCGGTAGCGGCGCAGGTCGTAGCCCTGACCAAGGAGAACGCGGCCGCCCGGGCTGCGGCCGCTGCTGCCGGTTCGTTCGTGGCGAGCCAGAAAGACGTCAAGGCCGCTCAGGACGCCGCCACGCAGGCGCAGAAGGCGTACAACGACTCGATCACCGCGCTCGGCCCGGCCGGGGGCCGGGCGGCCCAGATCGTCGATGGTCTCCGCCGCGCCACCGACGCGCTGCATGGCGCGCAGATCGCGGCCACTGACGCGAACGAGGCGTACCAGGCTTCCTGGGATGCCCTGTCGGCGTCCATCAAGCAGAACGGCCGCACGCTCGACATCCACAGCGCAGCCGGTCGAGCCAACCGCGACGCGCTCGAGGCTGTGGCGACGGCCAGCAAGGACATGTACTTCGCCGACATCCAGGCGGGCGTGGGTATCGACGCGGCGACGAAGAAGCACAACAACCGGATCGGCGCACTCAAGGAGGAGGCGCACCGGTCCGGTCTGAGCAAGCAGGCCACCGCTGAGCTCATCGGCACCTACGGGAAGATCCCGAACAGGAAGGAAACCGACCTGGTTCTCGGCGGGCTTCGCGAAATCGCGAATGCCCTGCAGGGCCTGTACCTCTATCAGCGGTCCCTGGCCACCGGCCGCACGGTGGCGCAGACCGCCCGCGACATCGCCCACGAAAAGGGTGTGCCGTCGGGCTTCCAGGGTCCGGTGAGAGGCCCGGACGGCAAGTACTACGCCACCGGCGGCCAGGTCGGAGGCTGGTCGCCGCACGACCGGGCCGACAACATCCCGGCGTGGCTCACCGCGCGGGAATGGGTACACCCGGTCGACGCCGTCGACTACTACGGCTCGCAGGTCATGAGCGCCATTCAGCATCGGCAGGTGCCCCGCGAGGTGCTGGCCGGATTCGCCAGCGGCCAACTCGGCAGGATGGGTGATCTGCCGCTGGGCCTCGCCCGCGGCGGGATGGTTGCCCCCGTCGACACGTCCCGCGTGTGGCGGTTCCCGGCCACCTTGTCACGGACTCGGATCCCGTCCAAGGCCGAGGTGGCGGCGAAGGTGCCCTTGGGCGGCGCCGCAGGCCCGTTCCTGCGCGCCCAGGACGGCAAGCCTTACGTCTGGGCTTCGGCGGGCCCGTACGGGTACGACTGCTCCGGCATCGTCTCCGCGGTCTACAACTTGCTGCACGGCCGGAACCCGTACAGCCACACGTTCTCGACGAGCAGCCTGCCGGGTAAGTGGTTCCCGAAGGGCGGCATCGGCGGTCAGCTCACGGCGGCCTGGTCCAACCCGGGTGAAGCCCCGGCGTCGTCGACGACCGGTCACATGATGGGCATGGTCGGCGGGCTGACCTTCGAGTCGACCGGCTCCCGCGGCGTGCACCTGGGCAAGACCACGCGCAGCCTCACCGATTTCGCGCACATCGCTCACTTTGCCCGCGGCGGGCAGGTGCCGAAGTTCGACACGGGCGGCGTTCTCGCGCCCGGACTCAACACCGTCTACAACGGGCTCGGCCGCCCGGAACCGCTCGTCCCTGCGGCCGGCGGCAACACCTACAGCATCACCGTCAACGTCCCGGCAACCGCGCATCCGGCGGAGGTGGGCCGGCAGGTTGTCACCGCGATCAAGGCCTACGAGCAGGGCAACGGGTCGAGGTGGCGGCAGTGACGTTCGTCGTCCAGGTCGGGCTCTCGACCGGCGCCGGCGTCGACCCGACGTACCTGCGGCTGGACGACCCGGTTGCGGGACTTCTCGACCATCAGGTCCTTGCTCCGGGCAACGTTTTCACCGACGTGTCGACGGACACGAACGGCCGGCAGCGGGTCATGGCGTTCAGCATCGACCGCAGTTCGACGCAGGGCGCGGGTCAGCTGGTGGAGTACGCGACCGGCACCTTGTCGCTGACCTTGCGCGACGACAACGGCGACCTCGACCCCGCAAACATCGCCGAGCCGTTGCCGGGCGTCGCGATCGTGTTGTCGAGGGTGTGGGCGGGCACGGTGTATCCGCTGTTCACCGGGACTGTCGATTCGTGGCTGCCCAGCCTGGTCGCTCCGACTCAGGCGGTCGTCGTCATCACCGCGTCAGACGCGCTTGCCGAGATGGCCGGGTACGACCGCGGCGCGGTCGCCCCGACCGGCGCCGGCGCCACGTCGGGTGCTCGCGTCACTGCGGTGCTTGACGGGATCGGCTGGCCCGCCGGGCGGCGGAACATCGACACCGGCACGTCCACGATGGCGGCAACCGACTTCTCCGGCAACGCGCTCGACGAGATGCGGAACGTCGCCACCGCCGAGGTGGGGGATCTGTGGGCCACCGCCGACGGGAAGATCCGGTTCCGTAGCCGCTACAACCTCTACACGGCGACGGCAAGCCGGACCGTCCAGGCAACCTTCGGCAGCAACCCGGCCGCCGGCGAGCTGCCCTGGGTGGGCCAATTGGGGCTGTCATACGACCGCAGCACGCTGATCAACGTCGTGCGGGCGTCCCGGCCGAGCGGCACGGTGACCGAGATCGGCGACGAGGTCTCCCGGTCACGCTACCGGGACCGGGCGCACGAAGAACTGAACCTGGCCCTCAACGACGACGCCCAGGTGGCGACGTGGGCGACGTACGTGCTGGCCCGCGACGCGACGCCGAAGCTGCGGTTCACCGATGTGGAGATCGACCCGCGCGCCAACGAGGCGGTCCTCTATCCGCAGGTACTCACCCGTGATTTCGGAGACCGGATCGCCGTGGTGCGTCGCCCGCCCGGCGTCTCCGCGGATACGCGGGAGTGCTACATCCGCGGCATTCACCACTCCTTCCAGGCGCCGACGGAGTGGCAGACCCGGTGGGAAGTGGAACCTGCCGTGCTCGGCAACCCGTTCATCCTCGACGACCCGACGTACGGGCTCCTCGATTCCACCAACGTGCTGATCCTGTGAGGGGCTGATGGGCTTCAAGCTCTGGTCGACGAACGAGCTGGCGACCTCCTCGGACGTCAACACCTACCTCGCGAAGCAGGTAATCGTCGTTTGCACGTCGGGCACCAGGCCTTCGAGCCCGCCCAACGGGATGCACATCTACGAGACCGACACGAAGTTTCTGCTGAAGTACAACGTCTCCCAGTGGGAGGTCGTGGCCGGGTCCCGGAGCACCTATACGCCGGCGTTGACCGCGGCAACGACGAACCCGACGCTCGGCACCGGATCGGTGGCGGTGGGCTGGTGGACTGCCGAGCCGGGCCCCAGTGTCAGCCTGAACTTTTTCATCAAGTTCGGCACCTCAGGCGTGGCCGCGGGATCCGGCGCCTACTCGGTTTCTCTGCCCTCCGGGATCACGTCGGCGCCCGTCTATGGGACGGGGCACGTTGCTGTCGGTCCGGCTCAGATGGCCGACTTCAACACCGGTGCGTTCCAGCCCGGGTCGGTCTTCGTCCCGGCCAGCAGTACGACGCTGAGCCTCGTCGGCGCGGCACCCGTGACGAACACCTATCCGTGGACGTGGGCGGCGAGCGATTACCTCTCGGGCAGCGTCATCATCCCGATCTAAGAGAAGGGCCAGTCATGGCCACCAAAGCGACGTTCAACCTCGCCGACGCCAACGCCACCTTTGACCGGGTCGCCTTTTCGGTTGAGGTCAACGTTCCGGTTACGGACGAATGGCTGCAGGACGTGCAGAACTACTTCGCCGCGAACCTGCCGCCCGGCGTGGCGTGGTCGGCGGTCTACAAGTTCTCGATGCAGGTCCAGGAGGACCGCGAGCTCGACCCGGCCCCGTAGGACAGGAGGCAGCATGGCGAATTGGATTCTGACGCTCGGCCTGCAGAACCTGCGGCGCCAGGTCGATGCGGCGCTCCCCGGCCGGGACAAGGCCTCGGACGGCACGATCGGTGATGCCGCCCACCAGGCCGAGACGAGCAGCCACAACCCCGACGACACCGCAGGCTCGACGCCGGAGTGGAACGGCGACCCGGACTCGACCCCCGAGGTCCGCGCCTGGGACATGGACTCCGACCTGCGCACGCCCGGAGTGACCGCGCAGCAGGTCGTCGACCACATCCGCGCGCTGCCCGGCGTCTCGAACGTCCTGCGCTACCTCATCTACAACCGGAAGATCTACCGGGCGTCGAACGGCTGGGCGGCCGAGGCATACACCGGCGCGTCCGCGCACACCGAGCACATCCACTTCACCGGCCAGTTCACCCAGGCCGCCGACAACAACACCAGCTTCGACTACCGCCTGGAGGATCTCGTGTCGCTCTCCGCCGACGACAAGGACTGGATCGAAGCGCGGCTCGACGCGCTGATCACGAACGCGGCGTGGGCCAGCGGCGGCGGCCAGCACAGCCCCGTGGGTGACGCCGCGCTGAACTCGAGCTACCCGCGCAGCCCCGGCGCGGATCGCACGTACACCTGGCAGAACCTGCAGGCGCTGCAGAGCGACGTCACGGCGATCGCCGCCGGCGTACAGGCCGTCCGCACCGCCGTGGCCCAGCCGGCCACGGTCGATGTGACCGCGCTCGCCGCCGCGCTGGCCCCGTTGCTGCCGCTCCCGGCGGCCGTCACCGAGGCCGAGCTGCAGGATGCGATCATCGGCGCGCTGAAGATCCTGGTCGACCGGCCCGCGGCCTAACGGCCGGTGGACCTGTTCGGCATCCCGGGCGCGGTAGTCGTCCAGGGCGGCGCGGTCGCCGTTCTCATCCTCGCCGTCATCGGGATCTTCACCGGCAGGCTCGTGCCCCGCCGTTCCCTCGAGGATGTCCGCGCGGATCGGGACGCGCGGCTCGCGGAGGAGCGGGCCCGGGGCGACGAGTGGCGGGCGGCGGCGCAGGCTCAGGATGCCCGCAACGACTTACTCTCGCAGCAGGTGGCGCAGCTCCTCGACGCGGCGCGCACGACGAACGCGCTCATCGAAGGGCTCCGTCAGGCGAGTCAGGAGCGGCGCCGATGAGATGGCCATGGAGCAGGGAGCCCGCACCGGAGCCCATCGCGGATGACGTGGACGATGCCGTCCGGGCCCGCCGGCGCGCCGAGGCGGCGCTCGAGCGGGACCGTGCCCGGTCGAAGGAGGTCCGGGACGTCACCGCCGCGAGCCGCCGGCACGGCACCGTGAATCATTTCGCGCAGCTGATCGCTGAGACTTTCCGGGGGTAAGTGGTGGTGACCTCCCAGAACCCCGGGTCGATCTGGGTGAACGCGGCGATCATCGCCACGTTCGCGGGTGCGCTGGTGTTCGTGGCCAGCTACGCGTGGCGGACGCGCGGCGCGTGGCGTAGTACGGCGGTGGGCCGCAACGTGATGGCGTTGATGGCGGTGATCCTGATCGTGTCGGCGCTGGCCGTGTCGGCGATCATCTGGGGTACCGACTGGCCGCACCGCAACGCGATCCGGTTCGTCGCTTGGTCGCTGGTGGCGGCGTGCGTGTGGTGGCGCGTGGTGATCCTGTGGCGCATCCAGCACCGCAAGGAATAGACCAGCGCGCGCACGCAGGGCCCGGCGGTTGGTGGCCGCCAGGCCCTCACGCGCTTGCTTGCCGCACTCCCGCCGTCGCTCGGTAGCGGCCCACCGGGGGGATCCAAGCCCCCACACTCGCCTGCGGTTCGCCCCGTCGGGCCGGCCCAGCGGCTTCGCCGTTCAGCTACCGGCCGGCACCACCCGCTGCCCTCACTGACCCCACCAGCGTGACACCCTGAAAATTCAGGTGCAAGCGCCTGAATATGTGCCACCTGATCCGGTGGCCCGGACTGGCCGAACGGCGGATACGCGCCAGGTCAGCGCGCTACTCCTCGACAAGGCGAAGGGATTCTCCTGATGGACCTAATCTGCGGTCGCGTGATGATGGACGGCAGGGTCGCCGTCGTCGAACTCACTGACTCTGCAGGCGCGTACATCGTGTTGCGTATCGATACCCATGGGCCGCGCCCGATCGCGGTGCCCGAGGTGGGCGCACACTACGACCTCGTGAGTCGGGAGCCGAAGGCCGACTAAGCCTCGGCCCACTCCCCGCCGACGGTCCGCATCCACCGCCGTGCAGTGCCCCGCGCGTACCACTCGGCGTCAGGTCCCGCGTAGACGCACGCGCCCTCCCGCAGGTCCCGGCGTGACGCTGCCCGGCCGTACCGCTCGGCGAACCACCGGCCGTCGGCGAGCTCACCCACGCAGACGTGCGTGACGAACGGCCCGTACACCCAGCCGCACCGCCAGGTCTGATGCCGGGTCGTGCCGTCCAGCCGTGTCAGGTCGACCCGTTCCATCCCCTCATTAGAACGCATGTTCGGAGGAACCATGAACCTCGCGCGCATCAAGAAAGCCATCGCCGCAGCACTCGCCGCCGGGATCGCCGGCGCCCTCGCCTCGCTGCAAGCCGCCGGGCACGTCGACAGCGACACGATCGCTCAGGCTGTCGGGGCCGGTGTCGCCGCTGCCCTCGTCGCCGGGATCGCGACGTACGTGGCGCCGAAGAACGCCGAGCCGCCCGCCGCCTGACCCGCCTCTCGCGGCCGCCGCGCCAACAGAAACGCCCCCACCTCCGGGTGGGGGCGATTCTTCGTGTCCGGGGTCAGCCGCGGTTGGTCACCGTCGTCGAGGGCGAGTCGTCGTCGCCGGTCGCCGTGCACGTCAGGTCGATCGAACCCTGGACCGGGGCGACCAAGGCCGTGGTCAGCGTGTAGTGCACCGTGCCGTTCACCGACCAGCCGTCCTTCGCCTCCCACGTCTCCTGCAGTTCGACGTTGTTCACCGATGCGATGATGCTTACATCCGAGCCCGCGGCCGTCTGGGCCTGCCGCACCTTCCACTCGTTGCCGAACGCCGTCCGGCACGCGCGTTGCGCGGACTCCTTCGACACGCCGCCATGAGGGATCACGCCGCCGACGTAGAAGATGACGCCGACGAGCACCAGGGCCACGACGCCGGCGGCGATGAAGACGATCGCGAGTCCGCCGCGGCGAGGCGGAGGCGGAGGAGTGTAGGTGGCCGGGTCGTCGAGGCTGGGGTCGTAGGTCATCGCGGGTGTCCTGATCGCTGAGTGATGGGGCGATCACAGGGTGAGGTATCGATGCAACCCGGTCAATCCGATGATCAGCGACGCGTGCTGGATGATCGGCGGGGTCAGTCCGCCTCGACTGCCGTGCCGCCGGCCAGCTCGGGCCGGTGTTCGCGGATCCACGCCTCGACGTCCTCGGCGAGCCAGATCCTGCCCATGGCCAGCTCGTACGCCGGGTCGGGGAAGCCTTTCTGGCCGATGATGACGGCGGTGTGCTGGCGGGAGAAGCCCAGGCGGTCGCGGATCTCCTGCTGCCCCATGAGCCGGGGAAGCTGCCGCCGATCCGCCATGTCTGGACGCTATGTGTCGGGCGCCTGACAGTACGCCATTTGCATGAATACCTGTCACTGTGACATGTCAGCGCGTAAAGTCCACGGCTTAGGCGCTCCGGGTCGGCTGGCACTGCGGCCCCGGCCCGGAGTCCCGCCCTTCGACCGCAGCGAAGGAGACGTCATGGACGACGAGAATTGGCCGCTGACCAGCCGGGCAATCGAGGAATCGGAGCGCGCCAGCAACGGCGACTACGACCTCACGGATGAGACCGAGCCCGGGCGCGGCAACAGCCTGCTACGGGAACTGGTGGCCCGCGGTGACCTCGAAGAGGTGACGCCGGGCCGCTACTGGGCGTCGAAGCTGCGCCCGGACCGCGACAAGCTCAGCTAGCGCTATGCGGATCCTTGGCCGGCCGGCGCTTGGCGATCCAGTCCTCGACGTCCCTGGCGAGCCAGATGGTCACGCCGGAGACCTTCGCGACGGGCTCGGGGAAGCCCTTCTCGCGGACAATCTGGTGGACTCGGGCCTTGCTGACGCCGAGGCGTTCGCGGATC
>Ga0207675_100003118_pt1 | contig 16261 bp, 14 predicted proteins | sample KBSSwiS42_FD_184305 | JGI IMG/M metagenome (GOLD analysis project Ga0207675, IMG submission 184305) | Switchgrass rhizosphere microbial communities from Kellogg Biological Station, Michigan, USA - KBS Switchgrass S4-2 (SPAdes) (version 2) | ecosystem: Host-associated > Plants > Roots >... | reverse complement strand
CCCAACCCGCGAGACACGCGTAGAGCGTCACCAGCAGGCCACCGACACAACAGCCAAACCAGGCGGTCCCGCTACGCGCGAGCAATGCGGGTCGCGACCGCGCAATGGTCCGGCCGAGCGCGACGCCCAACGTGGCGACGATCGTCAGATGCAGGCCGGAGATCACCATCAGGTGTACCGTGCCGGTAGCGCGGAACAGCGACCAGTCGGCCTCGTCCATCAGGCCGGCGTCGCCGGTCAGCAACGCGAGGTCGATGCCTCCGTGATCGAGCGGAAGCGCAGCGTAGCGCTCGCGAAGCGCGAGCCTGAGCCGATCCCAGTTCCAGTCCGAAGCCGACTCGCCTCGCTCGCCATATCGCACCGAATTGAGTCCAAGATCGCTCGCGTACGCGTCCTTGAGGTCGGGCCATCCGGAATAGCCGAGCTGTTGCGCCAGGCGCACGAGTGTGGATGGTTGCACGCCGGCACGCTCCGCCAGCGTTCGCATCGAGGCGATCACCACCTCGTTGGGATGGTCGACCACATACCGCGCCGCCTGCTGCGATATCGGACGCAGCGTCGGGAAGTGCTCCAGTAGTTTGCCTTTGACCGTCATTGCCATCCTCTGCAACACTTCGGGGCGCGCTGGATCGAATGTTACAAGAGGCGGGTGGGTGGTCGCGGCGGAATACAATCCGACAGTGACGATCGGAGGTTCGACATGAGCGCGTCCCAGCCGGAAGCAAGCGGGCCCGACCTCACGCTGGGTGTCGCCACCGACACGCTCGCCGATGGCACGATGCTGCGGGGACACGTCGGCGAGGACGCGGTGCTGCTCGCGCGACGCGGCGACGAGTTCTTTGCCGTGGCCGCCACCTGCACTCATTACGGCGGTCCACTTGCCGAAGGCCTCATGGTCGACGACACCGTGCGCTGCCCGTGGCACCACGCGTGCTTCAGCTTGCGGACCGGGGAAGCGGTGAGGGCACCGGCGCTGGGCCCCATCGCGTGCTGGTCGACCGAGGTGGATGGCGGCAAGGTCTTTGTGCGAGGGAAGGCTGCGCCGGCGCCGAGCCGTCGTGTCGTACTCGCGCCGGGAGGTCCGCAGAAGATCGTGATCGTCGGCGGCGGAGCGGCCGGCTTCGCCGCCACCGAAATGCTGCGTCGCCAGCGCTTCCAGGGCGACGTCGTGATGCTGAGCGACGACGACGCGCCGCCGGTCGACAGGCCGAACCTGTCCAAGGACTACCTGGCCGGCAACGCACCGGAGGAGTGGGTCCCGTTACGCGACGACAGCTACTACGCCGAACAGGGAATCGATCTGCAGCTGAAGACGAACGTCGCCCACATCGACGCAAGTGCGCGCGAGGTTGTTCTCGAAAACGGCAGCAAGGTCGCATACGATCGGCTGCTGCTCGCGACCGGTGCCGAGCCGGTGCGCTTGTCGCTGCCGGGCATGGACCTGCCGCACGTGTTCACGCTGCGCACGCTCAGCGATTGCCGCGCCATCATCGCGCGGGCGGCGACGACACGGCGCGTCGTGGTGATGGGGGCAAGCTTCATCGGCCTCGAGGTTGCCGCCGCGCTGCGCACGCGCGGGATCGAGGTCCACGTCGTGGCGCCGGAGAAGCGGCCGATGGAGAAGGTGCTGGGCCCGCAGTTGGGGGACTTCGTGCGCAGCCTGCACGAAGAGCACGGCGTGATCTTCCACCTGGAGGATACCGCCACGGCTATCGATGCGCGCCAGGTCAAGCTGAAAAGCGGCGGCGCGATCGACGCCGATCTGGTCGTCGCGGGTGTTGGCGTGCGGCCACGCGTTGGGCTCGCGGAGAAGGCGGGCCTTGCAATCGATCGCGGCGTGACGGTCAACGAGTATCTCGAGACCAGCGCACCCGGAATCTTCGCGGCGGGCGACATCGCGCGTTGGCCCGACCCGCACAGCGGTGCGGCGATTCGCGTCGAGCACTGGGTGGTCGCCGAGCGCCAGGGCCAGACTGCCGCGCTCAACATGCTCGGTGGCCGGGAGAAGTTCGACGCCGTTCCGTTCTTCTGGAGCCAGCACTACGACGTCCCGATCAATTATGTCGGCCATGCCCAGTCGTGGGACGAGTTGGCCATTGACGGCGACATCGCAAAGCGCGACTGCGCGGTCCGATACAAGCGCAATGGCCGCGTGCTTGCCGTGGCCTCGATCTACCGTGATGCCGAAAGCTTGATGGCGGAAGCCGCGATGGAGCGCGAGGCGGCGCAGTGATCCAGCAGCGTGGACGCTAGCGAACGCAATCGGGCGGGCTGCGCATGCACAGCTGCATGCGTGAAGACTCCGTCGGTCCACATGCCGAGGCTGTCGCAATTCGATTGCGCATCGTGCGCAGTTTCGGACACGGGATCCGCATGAGATGAGAAAGCTCTACGAGATCGGCGGATTCCGGCTGGACCCGGAGGCGCGGGTGCTGACGCATGGTGGCGAGCCGGTGGCGCTCGGCGCGCGCGCGGTCGCCGTGCTCGCTGCACTGATCAGCCGACCTAACGAGTACGTGGCGAAGGCCGAGATCATCGATGCCGCGTGGCCGGGCCTGGTGGTGGAGGAGGCTAATCTCGCCGTGCAGATCTCGTCGATCCGGCGCGCGCTGGCGCGGGTGCCGGGCGGCGACGGCTGGATCGAGACGCTCGCGCGGCGCGGCTACCGTTTCGTGGGACCGGTGGTGGCGCTCGCGGGGCGCGAGGCGGCAGCCGCGAAGCCAGCCGACCGGGGACGCACCAATCTGCCGCAGGTGCTGACGTCGTTCGTGGGGCGCGAACGGGAAATCGCGGAGATCAAGCAACTCTTGCCGGCCACGCGCCTGTTGACACTGACCGGGACCGGAGGCATTGGCAAGACACGGCTGGCGCTGCAGGCCGCGGCTGAGGTGCTCGACGCTTATCGCGATGGCATCTGGTTCGTCGACCTCGCTCCGCTAACGGATCCGGCGCTGGTGCCGAGCGCACTGGCGCAGGTGCTGGGGGTGAAGGAGGCAGTTGGGCAGCCGCTGCTGACCACGGTTGCCAAGCACCTGCGCGGCAAGGAGCTCCTGCTGGTGCTGGACAACTGCGAACACGTGCTGGGGGCGAGCGCCGACGCAGTGGACACGTTGCTGCGCGAGACCGCGCAGGTGAGCGTGGTCGCCACCAGCCGCGAATCACTGCATGTCGCGACCGAGCGAACGTATGCGCTGGGCGCGCTGCCGGTGCCCGATCCGAAAGCGAGTGCGGCGACCATCGCCCGTTCGGATGCGGTGCGGTTGTTCGTCGACCGTGCGCGGCAACAGCGGCCGCGATTTGATCTTGTGGCGCAGCGGTCGCGGGCGGTGGCGCAGATCTGCGTGCGGCTCGACGGGCTGCCGCTGGCACTGGAGCTGGCGGCGGCGCGGGTCGCGATGCTGCCGGTGGAAGAGATCGTGCGCCTGCTCGACCAGCGCTTCCGGCTGCTGAAAAGCAGCGGCGAGTTGCCGCGGCAGCAGACGCTGCGCGCGATGATCGACTGGAGCTACGAGCTGCTCACTGAAGCGGAGCAGCAATTGTTCGCGCGGCTGTCGGCGTTCGCAGGCGGGTGGACGGTGGCGGCGGCGGAGGTAGTGGCTGCGGACGCGGCGATCGCCCGCGATGACGTGGTGTATCTGCTGATCGCGCTGATCGAGAAGTCGCTGGTGGTCGCGGACGAAAACGGCGATCGATACCGGATGCTGGAGACCATTCGGCAATATGCCGGCGAGAAGTTGGCCACGAGCGGAGACGCCGACGCGGTGCGTACACGGCACCGCGATTACTTTCTCGCGCTGGCGGAGGAGGCGGAACCGAAGCTGAAGGGTGCGGAACAGGCCGAATGGTTGCGGCGCCTGGAGGAGGAGCACGAGAATCTGCGGGCTGCGCTCGAGTGGTGCCTCGTGGCGGCGCCGTCGAACGGCGCACTTCGGTTTTGCGGGGCGCTCCAACATTTCTGGTGGATGCGTGGACACCTGTTCGAGGCCCGGGCGTGGTGCGCGCGGGCCTTGGCACAGGCAGGAAGCGGGGAGCCGACGCGGGAGCGAGCGAACGCGCTCAGCGCGGCCGGCGCGCTCGCTTATCTTCAGGCCGATCTTGCAGACGCGAGGGTGCGGCACGAGGAGAGCCTTGCAATGCGCCGGGAACTGGGGGATCGGCGCGGCATCGCCACCTCGCTCAGCAATCTGGGAGTCCTGGCATCGGGTCAAGCGGACTTTGCCTCTGCCGGTAGGCTGTTCGAGGAGAGCCTGGCGATCCTGCGGGAATTGGGAGACGAGTGGGGCATCGCCATCGCGCTAGGCAACTTGGGGGCTGCCGCCAACGAGGCGGGGGATTACCCGACTGCCAAGTCGCGGCACGAGGAGAGCCTGGCCATCAAGCGGAAATTGGGGAATCGGTCGGGTATTGCCAAGACGCTGGACAGCTTGGGGAGCATGGCGCAGGCACAGGGCGACAGTGCGACCGCCAAGGCGTTCCACCTCGAGAGCTTGGCGATCGCGCGCGAACTTGGAGACCCGGTGAAATTCGCCATCGCGCTGGGCAACCTGGCAGCGGTGGATTGCGATCAGGGCGACTTCGTCGTGGCTCGGGAGCGATTCACCGAGAGCTTGGTCCTCCTGCGGGAACTCGGCGACAAGCGAGTCACTGCCTCCACGCTGGAGGGACTGGGCGTGGTCGTCGCGACACTGGATGGGCCCCTCCAAGCGGCCCGCATCTGGGGCGCAGCCGAGCGACTTCGAGCGGAGATTGGCTCGCCGCTGGCGCCGGGCGCCAAGGCGCGTTACTACCCCCACGTCGCCGCGGCCCGCGCGGTCCTGGGCGATGACGCGGCATTCAGCCATGCCTGGCAGGAAGGTCGTGCGCTGACGCTCGAGCAGGCGCTGGATCTCGCACTGGCAATCCGCTAGGCCCCTCCGGCCCCACGAAGCCGTAGCTGCCCAAGGCCAGCCGCGGCACCCCGATCTCGTAGCGCCTCGCCGTCCTGGTGGCGTTCAGGCACGCGCGCCTCGAACGCACGCCGAGTCCGGCTCCCCGATGAACTTTTAGGGTTTCTTAAGGACTCCGCCGGCACGGCAATTCAACCTTCATCCCACGCCAACTCTCAATTGTGAAAGGGAACAAGGTGAACGCCATGCTGACCAGTGAACGCGAAAGACTTGTTTCGACCATGTCCCACGAGCCTGCAAGTGCGCTTGGGATAGTCGTCAAATATGGCGGTTGCGTCGCCCTGGCGGCGCTGCTGATCGTGGCCGCCGTCCGCGGGAATGAGGACGTGGCGGGCGATGCACGCGGCCACGCGGCACCTTCCGCATCGACCGCCAACGCATCCAGCGCAGCAGCACATCGGAAGGAAGTGTTCGACGCGAGGCGCGCGCGCTTTGCGGCCAAAGCGTCCGGTCTCGACGCCGCCGGAATAACGCCGATCACGCGTGCCGAAGCGTTCGCGCCCGGAACACCGGGATCTTCGGACCTCGATCGCTCTGCGTCGCCAACTCAAAGCCCGTCGCTTGTCTCGCACCCTTAATCAAGGAGGATCGCATGAACATCGTTTACGCCCTCGCCTTGGCCACGGCCATCGCCTCGTCCCAATCCCTGCATGCCCAAAGCTGTTCTGGCGGCGCCGACGGCGGCATGGATGCGACGGGCAATCAATGCATCACTCATCGTACCGATGCGGCGCTTGCGGCATCGCCTGCTGCGATAGCGCCGGTCGAGTCGATCGGGACGAATTCGTCGGACCGGGCGCGACTGCTCGCGATTCGCCTGTCAAAGCATTCGCTGCCGCAATTCCGGCGGGCAACCCTGACGCGACGTTCCGCCACGGCGGTCGTTGCGCCAGCGACGACGGCGTTGAGCGACGGCACCTCCAGCGCGACGTGTTCCGGCGGCGGTGATGGTGGCATGGATCCGACTGGCTGCCAATGCAACGAGTAACCGCCGCGATGGAACGTGCGTCCAGGTCGTCCGGTCCGATCCAGGGCCAGCTCCTGCGACTCAGCACGCACCGCGAGGTCGCGATCTACCTTCGCGAAGGCTCGACCTGGATCGCGGACTTCGTCGAAGGGCACGGCGTGCTGGCCGATGTCCATACGTGGCTCCGCTTCAACTGCGGGACGCCGGCGAACGCATACGCTGCGCGCAGGGCTGCACTCGAATCGGCATTTCCGCTGACCGCGGAGCTCGTTGCGCGAATCGAACCACTGCATCAAGACGCCGTTGCACGTCGGACGCGATCGCAATTCGTCAGATCGAATTTACACATCGTCCCGATTCGTCCGCTGCTTTGTCATTGGGCGGCATCGGCATTCACAACAAGGGAGCAGGAAGCATGCTTTGGGATGTTCTCAATTCCACTTCAGGACTGATCCTGATCGTCTTGACCATCTCCTTGGTGGTCGCCGGACTAATGAAGGGCATCATCGGCGTCGGAATGCCAATAGTGGCCCTTCCACTGCTGTCGATGCTTATCGATGTGCGTGCAGCCGTGATGCTTTTGACGGTGCCGCTCATCCTCAGCAACATACCGCAGGCCCTCGAGGGCGGGCGGACGCTTGAATGTTGCAGGCGCCTTGTTCCAGTTCTGCTTGGGATGATGCCGGGCATTCTCCTGGGCGTGACCCTTCTCCTGAACGGCAATCCCGCGACCACCAAAGCGATTGCCGGCGGTGTGATCGTCGTTGTTGCCGGACTGACTTGGGCCGCGCCAAAATTTCAGCTGCGCGAAAGCCTTAGATCGCCCGTTGGTGTGGGCGCAGGATTCGCCGGTGGTGTGCTCGGTGGAGTCGCAGCGTTGCCCGGGCCGCTGGTCTTTACTTATTTGCTGGCAAAGGGCCTGCATGGCAAGGACTTCACCAAGGAGGCATCGCTCTTCCTCGTCCTTTCGTCCGCGCTTCTAGCATTATTCCTGGCGTCGAGCACGACGTTCAATGGGGCCGACTTGGTGATTTCCACGAGCGCCTTGATCCCGGTAGCGATCGGGATGTTCTTCGGACAAAAGCTGCGCGAATTCATCCCGGCTGATGCCTTCAAAAGTGCAGTTTTGGTCATTGTGCTGTTGTCCGGCCTGGGGATTATCTTCAAGGCGTTCATCCCGCATTGAACGCCTGGCCCGCATCGCGGCGTTTCAGACATTCTGCGCAGACGCGCCCGCGCCAGTTCCGCCAACGGGCATCCCACATCGATTCCTCCAGAGGCCGCACGCGAGCGTCAGGGGTGCGGACCTCTTTTTTTTCTACTCCTCGGCATCACGCCAAAAGAAAGATCGGTTGGCCGCAAAGTCCGTTTGTATAGAATCAGCGCTTGGATGCGTGCAATTGCCCCGCTTCCGGACGTCGATACGCAAGATAGGTTACCCAGAGCGTCCTTCCCGAAACGCCCGCTTCCGCTGAAGTCCATCGAGTCACACAGGCTTCCCGACATGACGCATCACGCACGCGCGCAATCCGGTGTCCGTTGGATCGTCCCGGTGCTTCTTCTCTGGAGCCTGGCAGTGCCCGCAGCGCACCCGGAAGTGCAGCCGGCGTCACAGGCGACGGCGCTTCTGGTGTCTGCGACGAACGCGCCGCTGCGCGTGCTCGGCAGCGACGGAATGGAGCATCTGGAGTACGACCTCCTCATCACCAATGTCTTCACCGCTCCGCTCACACTGACCAGCATTGAAGTCACCGGCCCGAATGGGCAGGTGCTGCTGCGATTGGCGGGTGATGCGTTGGCGGGAAAGTTGGAGCCGGTCTTCTACCCCGTTCCGAACGCAAAGCCGATTTCCAGTATCCCGGTGGGCGGGATGGTCGGCGCGGTCATCGATGTCGTCGTACCCCCTCGCGAGGCGCCGCGGCGGATCGGCCACCGCATCACCTACGAGCTTCCGTCGGATACGCCTGCGCTCAGTCTCATCGCGAGCCGTGCAATAGCCGGTCCCGAATTGACCGTGGATCGCCGTTCGTCGCTCGTCATCGCGCCGCCATTGCGCGGCAACGCCTGGCTGAGCGGCAACGGCTGCTGCGAGGCGCGGTCGGTGCACCGTTCCCCGCGGATCGTCGTCGACGGCGCGCGCTTCGTCAAACCCGAGACGTTCGCCATCGATTGGTTACGACTCGTGGACGGGCGGCTATGGGCAGGTGACGGCACGCGCAACGAACAGTATTTCGCGTTCGGCGCTGAAGTGGTCTCGGTCGCCCATGGGACGGTCGTATCCGTTCGCAACGATATGCCGGAGGAGATGCCGGGGCAGACACCGGTGGCTGTCAAGGGGCCGGGCGACTATCTCGGAAATCACGTGGTCGTCCAGATTGGGCGTCGCGTGTGGGCGGTGTACGCGCACATGCAGCCGGGCAGCATTCCCGTCCAAGCGGGTGAGCGTGTGACCACCGGCCAACGGCTCGGCCTGCTTGGGAACAGCGGCAACAGCACGCAGGCGCACCTGCACTTCCAGCTCTCGGATGGGCCCGATTACCTGACGTCCACGTCCTTGCCGTTCGTGTTCGACCGCTACACGCTGGTCGGCACGGCCGAAGTGGAATCGAGCGAGACCGTCCCAGGTTCCCCCGCATCGCCGACGCTGCGGGTCATCGGCACGCCGCGCACCGAGGCCGGCACCTACCCGCTCGTACTTACCGTGCAGGATTTCCGCTGAGTGAAAGGCTCAAGGGTCGAGCACTGAAATGGAGTAGATTCGGCTCGACAGTTCCTTGACTCCCGAACCTGCGTCCGTGACGGCAAACTACAAATTCGGTCGCTTCGAGCTTCGCCCGGCAACGCGACAGCTCCTGGTCGACGATCGGCCGGCGCCGCTGGGCGACCGCGCATTCGATGTTCTGCTCGCCCTGATCGAACGACGCGAACGGCTGGTCACGAAGGAGGAGTTGCTCGACCTTGCATGGCCGGGACTGGTCGTCGAGGAGAACAACCTGCAGGTGCAGGTGTCGGCATTGCGCAAGATCCTCGGTAACGGCGCCATTGCCACTGTCGCTCGCCGAGGTTACCGATTCACGTTGCAGGTCGGGGCTGAGACTTTGTCGCATCCGACGCCGCCCCTTGAAACGCTTCCTGTCGCAGACGTTACGGACAATCCTTCGATTGCCGTTCTGCCCTTCGTCAACACGAGCGACGACACGGCCAACGAATACTTTGCCGACGGCCTGGCGGAAGAGCTGCTCAACGTGCTGTCGAAGATGCGCGGCTTGCGCGTGGCGTCGCGAACCTCGGCGTTCAGCTTCAAGGGCGCGAAAGTGGACATCCCCACGATGGCGCAGAAGCTCAACGTGGCGACGATCCTCGAAGGCAGCGTACGCAAGGCCGGCAACCGGGTGCGGGTCAGCGCGCAGCTCATTCACGTCGCCACCGACTCGCACTTGTGGTCCGCGACCTATGACCGGCAGCTCGAGGACATTTTCGCCGTGCAGGACGACATCGCACAATCGGTCGTGAAAGAGCTGCGCGCAGCGCTCATGGGAGAGAAGCCGGATGCGGCCGCGAGCGCGGCAGTCAGGGCGGAGGTTGAAGCCGCGGCGCGAGGACGCGGAGACAACGCGGAGGCTTACCGGCTGTACATGCAGGCGAGTTTCCATAGCGACCGTTTCTCGCCGGAAGACTTCGCGATCGCTGTCGAAGCCTATCGTGCAGCGTTGAAGCTCGACCCCGGCTACGCGCTTGCGTGGGCGGGACTGTCGACTGCGTACGCCAACGGCACTGGTCAGGGGTGGCTCGGGACCGATCTCGATGAGGGCTTCCGTCTCGCCCGCGAAGCCGCCGGGAAAGCGATGCAACTGGCTCCCGATCTTGCCGAGGCCCACGAGGCCCTTGGCGTGATCCGGTTCGCAAACGAGTGGGATTGGAAGGGCGCGGAGGCGTCTTTCGCCCGGGCGCTGGAACTCGCGCCGCACAACATTCGCATCATGCGCAACGCGGTGTTCATGCTCCACGCACGGGGTCGGTATGACGATGCGATCGCGCTCCTGCGCCACGCCGCAGAGCTCGACCCGCTTTCCGGCGAAGTCTATTGCTTTCTCGCGGGAAGCTGCCGGATCGCCGGAAGACTCGATCAGGCGGAGACGGCGATTCGTAAATCACTCGAGTTGAGTCCGCACGGCGGGTTTGGGCATTACTACCACAGCGACATCTGCCTCGCCCAGGGGCGGCTCGACGAGGCGCTCGAGGCGGCAAAACGCGAGATTCACAAAACGTTCCGGCTGCTCGCGCTCGCGAACGTCTATTACGCGCAAGGGCGGCACACCGAGTCGGACGCAGCGCTCGAGGAGCTCGTCACGACCCTAGCGGACACGGGCGCCTTTCAGATCGCGGAGGCTTTCGCATACCGCGACGACAGGGATCAAGCCTTCGCCTGGCTCGAGCGGGCCCGCGCGCAACGCGATGCGGGCATGAGCATGGTCCAGGCCTCGCCGAGCTTGCGCGGGCTGCACGACGATCCGCGCTGGCGACCGTTCGTAGAGAAAGTGGGGCTTGCCGACTGATTGGGGCGCAAGCGCTCTTTGACCGGCAGTCAGCACATCCGGAGCAGCGGTCCGTTGCGAAGCAGATCATCGTGGGCTGGCCATGCCAGCGTCACAGGTCAAGTCGCGGATACAATGATCCGACGTATCGAATCAAGGTGAATTCAACCGGCAGAGGGATCGGATGAACAGGCGTGGATCCGTACTCGCGCTCCTCGCACTCGGCGCGGCGGCCCGGCCACTTGGAGCCAAGGCGCAGCAAGCTGGGAAGGTGTACCGCATCGGTTATCTCAGCGCCCCCACCCGCGCGTCCGTAGAGCCGGGGCTCCAGGCATTCTTGCGCGCGTTGCGTGAGCTTGGCTGGGTCGAGGGCCAGAACCTCATCATCGAATACCGATGGGCCGAAGGGAAGGTCGAGCGACTGCCCGATCTCGCAGCCGAGCTAGTCCGCCTCAAGGTCGATGTGATCGTCGCGCCGGCCGGATCAGCTGCGCTGGCGGCCAAGAATGCTACGAGCAGCATTCCTATCGTCATGATCTTTCCAAGCGATCCTGTTGAGATGGGGCTTATCGCCAGCCTGAGGCGGCCAGGGGGCAACGTTACTGGTACCACCTTCACGCCGGGTCCGGAGATCTTCGGCAAGCAGCTGCAGATCCTGAAGGAGGCAATTCCGGGCACTTCCCGAGTGGCCATCCTCTCGAACCCGGCAGACCTGTCATTCGCACTTCAAATAAGAGAAGTGGAAGCTGCCGCCCAATCGCTGCGCATCCGCATTCAGCACGTCGAGGCACGAGGTCCGGAGCAGTTCGATAGCGCCTTCGCCGCAATGGCGCGAGAGCGGGCGGACGCGCTTCTGGTCAACGGGACCTCGACGTTTCTGGCGTTCCGGGCCTCGCTTGCTGAACTCGCGGTGAAGGGGCGGCTACCGACGATGTATAGCTTTCGCGAAAACGTCGAGGCAGGCGGCCTCATGGCTTACGCGGTGAACATGCGAGACTTTGTCGAACGCGCTGCTCCCTATGTGGACAAGATCCTCAAGGGCGCGAAGCCCGCCGACCTCCCCGTCGAGCAGCCAACGAAGTTCGTGCTGGTGATCAACCTGAAGACGGCGAAGGCGCTTGGGCTCACCATTCCGCAGTCGGTGTTGTCGCGCGCCGACGAGCTCATTCAATAATCGAACCTTCCGGGTCGTCCGCGGCGTTCCCGTAGCAGTGTGCGGCCGCCAACGAACTCCAGCGATGAACGTCTGCTCTGGTGAAGAACGAACGGCGCGTCAGCTCGAAAGCCGTTCAAACGGGCATGGATCGCTGATTCTTCTTGCACACGTCAACTCGATGAGTCACCAGTCACATCGCTTTCTGCACGGCGCCTATGATGGATCGGCACGATTTGTCAGCACTGGGTGTGCAGTGACTGATAGCGTTGCACCTGGTAGCACGGCGCTGCAATTTCCCCGTCGCGCGAGGCGATGGGCGAGTGGCGATAGGGTGAAATCGCTACGGGGGCGCTTTCCAGCGGTCGTTGATCGGTGCTTGCCGGCCGACACTCGGTGGTCGCCGAAGCGGCGAAGCCTTCTTGGAGGCGTAGCATCGCTGGACTTCCGATCGTTTATGGGATGATTCAATGATGGATCGGCGAACGTTCATTGGCGCCATTGGGAGTGGCCTGCTCGTCTGCAACCGCATCGCCGACGCGCAGCCGACGGGCAAGGTCTGGCGCATCGGAGTCCTCACGGGCACTGCTCGTCCGCCCGACGGTGCCGTTTCAGCACCCCTGCGCAAGGCGTTGCAAGCGCTGGGCTACGGCGAGGGCAAGGAAATCGCGTACGAGGGACGCTGGGGCGAAGCACACAACGAGCGGCTTCCAGCGCTTGCCGCCGAGTTGCTTGCGCTCAAGGTCGATGTGATTGTCACCCTCGGAGGACCGTCGGCTGCAGCCGCGAAGCAGGCGTCCTCTACGACTCCGATCATTGTCGTCAACGGCGGCGATATGGTGGAAACCGGCCTTGTCGCCAGTCTCGCCCGGCCGGGCGGCAACATAACCGGCATCAACGATCCGGCGACGGTGCTGAGCGCAAAGCGTCTCGAGATCCTGAAGGAGGTCATGCCCGCGGCAAAGCGAGTTGCGGTGCTCTGGAACGCAGGCGACAACGCGATGACACTGCGCTATCGGGAGATCGAGAAGGCTGCGGGAGTGCTGCGCATGGGCATCGAGCCGCTCGGTGTGCGCGAGCCTGATGACTTCGACGGCGCGCTGACAGCGATGAGCCGCACGCGCCCCGACGCATTGATGATGGTGACCGATGCATTGACCTCCCTCAATCGGCAGCGAGTTATCGACTACGCCGCGACGCACAAAATTCCTGCGATGTACGAGTTCGCTAGCGTAGTCCAGGCAGGCGGGTTAATGTCATATGGCACCGACCAGGGCGAAACCCTGAAGCTCGCGGCCGATTACATTGCCAAGGTTCTCAAGGGCGCGAAGCCGGGGGATCTGCCCGTAGAGCAGCCGAATCGGTACTTTCTCGTCATTAATCTCAAGACCGCGAAGGCACTCGGATTGACGGTCCCGCAATCGCTGCTGTTGCGCGCGGATGAGGTCATTCAGTGATGGATCGCTCCGGGTTGTCCCCAGCCTTCGCGCGGCACACCGGTCGCCGGGTAACTTGATTTTTCGACGGCTGCTTTGCAGAAGTCCACCGACTGCCAAGGGTCGAACCGCGACTGTCGACGATCAAGCCGCTCACGGTCAGTCGCTGAACGGCCACAACCAGTCGTAGCGCTTGCTTCTCCAAAGCGGTCGTCCGCGTGGTTGACTTGCCCTTATTTGGCACGTAGAAACATGGCGGCTACTCAGCGAGGAGGTCGCTTGAATCGGATCGCGGTCTTGATCACCATATTCAGTGTCTGCGCCTGTTCGCCTTCGGCGCCGCCGCCCTCGACTCCACAAGTCCCCGCGCCGGTGCTGTCGTACTTTGACAGCACGGGACGTGACGACGTGCTGTCCGGTGGCGTGAAGCTGATCCCGGTAACCACGCCCAAGGGAATCTTCAAGGTCTGGACGAAGCGGACGGGCAACAACCCCAAGATCAAGGTTCTTCTCCTGCATGGCGGCCCCGGTGCCACGCACGAGTACTTTGAAGCCTTCGACAGCTATTTTCCGAAGGAGGGCATCGAGTACTACTACTACGACCAACTTGGCTCGGCTTTCAGCGATCAACCGAAAGATCCGAGTCTCTGGGACCTTCCGCGCTTTGTCGAGGAAGTGGAACAGGTACGTCTGGCCCTTCGCCTGGATTCGAGCAACTTCTACCTAGTGGGCCACTCTTGGGGCGGCATCCTGGCCATCGAGTACGCGCTCAAGTACCAGCAGAACATCAAGGGCTTGGTCATCTCAAACATGATGGCCAGCGTTCCCGCCTATGTGGAGTATGCCGAGAAGGTACTGATGCCGGCAATGGACCCAAAGGTCCTGGCCGAGATCAAGGAAATCGAGGCGAAGAAAGACTACGACAACCCGCGCTATATGGAGCTGCTGACCCCGAATTATTACGCGCTGCACATCTTGCGGATGCCTCCTGACCAGTGGCCGGACCCTGTGAACCGCGCGTTCGCGCGCCTGAACAAGGAAGTCTACATTCCGATGCAGGGACCGAGCGAAATGAGCGCGAGTGGGAAGCTTGAGAAGTGGGACCGCTCCGCGGATCTGGGGAAGATCACCGTTCCAACGTTGACGATTGGCGGTCAGTACGACACGATGGATCCAAGGTACATGGAGAAGATGGCTGGGCTCTTTGGAAAAGGGCGTTACCTCTACTGTGTTAACGGCTCCCACATGGCGATGTACGATGATCAGAGGACGTACTTCGACGGGCTGATCAAATTCATTGAGGATGTGGACCAGGGGCGGCTCTAGAGATGGCTACCTGCGTGGCCATTGCGTGAGATGAGTTCATTCATCGGCCGCGATCAGTGTGCGCGAACGTTGGTGGCTCGCCTGATCGAGTTCGTGGCGGGATCGAACGGCTGCTCTTGCAAAGTGGAGATGTCGGCTCAGGGTCGGAAGTGGTCGTCAGTCCATGACACCATTCGGCCAGAAGCGGTAGTTCGCTCGCGTCACCGGAACCGTCGTTCAAAACCCTACCTGCGTCCGGCGTTGCCTGCCGATAGTCGAACCGCATGGCCGCCGGCGCCAGTGGGTCGAGCCAACGCCGAGTGACTGGACTATCATCCACACCTTGATCGTAATGGATGCCTTGCGCGCGACTACCTTCGCTAGAGTAATGGTGGAGGCGCAGGACGCGGCGACTGCCGGAGCTTGAGCAATGCGAACGATTTCTATCCTCTGCTTGATGGTCGCCGCCGCCTTGCTGGCGTCGTGCGGAACGACAGCGACGACCATTGTGAGCCGCCAGCGACTCGACAAGGACGCCGCCGGTAAGCTTGCATACGAACGCGTAGCCGTTACCTCTTCGGTCCGGCAATTTACGCAGGGCGATCTCGATCAGTTGAGGGATGCCGTGCTTGCGCGCGTGCCGCAGCCCGTCGACGGCGGAGTGCCTGTGACGCTTCAGCTCGCGGTCACCGATTACAGCGCGCCCGGCAGCAAACTGGTCGTTAGGGTACGCGTCATGGACGCCGCGGGTAGGTCGTACGCGCAGTTCGACGTTTACCAGACCGCAAATACCATGTTGGGCGCGGTCGACCAGCGCTCGTCGGACATCAATGCCGTTGCCGACGCCGTGGCGCGATCCCTCATGGCCATCTCTGCGGCACCTCCGGCAACCGTGGATGCACGCAATTTTGGCTCATGAAGCGACCCAATCGATCCCGCGTCCGTGCGGTCATCCCCCGGCGGACAATCCATCTACCGGGATGATTGGCTGACGCGGTTCGATTGGTTCATCCATGCTGCACCAACCCGGAAAAAGCCCCGCATCAAAAAGGCTGCACTTGAATGCGTTTCCCCGCCAAAGGAGAAGTGCCCGTGCTTATCTCGTTGTCCTGAAGATCTCTGCTGCTACTCTTCACCGTTCCTTTGAACTCATTGCCGTCGGGGCCGAGGCTTAGCTGAAGGTTGTTTCTGTTAACCCCGATCCATTTTCCGCTCTGGTCAAACGAAAAGGCGACATAACTCGCGTTGTATTGGTTTGGCCCAACGAGCTTCCACGCACCGTGCCCGCCACTGAGAACTGGATGCGTGTCTCCGCTCCGGAAGAACGTGCCGTCGGAAGAAAAGGTCAGCAGGTTCTTGCCGACGCCTCTCGCTCTGCTAACCGTTACTTCCCATGCGCCAACTAACGTTGGGCCGGTAGCTACCCGCGAACTTTCCGATGTCTTTGATTCCGGACTCGCGCAGGACGACAAAACGGCGGCACTCGCAATGACCGCAAAAACGCGGATCGACATACGTTCTCTCCATTCGAGGCAGGTTACGTTCTCCGGTGAACTATGCTCGCATCATCACCTTGTCGCAACGACAGGCTCAGCGAATGCCGCAGTCCGCAGAGTTTGGTCATTGCAGTGTACGGATGGGGCGACCGGGACCGTTGACGATCCGGCGGCTCGCGGCCACAAGCGGCCATTCGCTGGCGGGAGTGAGCCCCGAAGCAAGTCGTGTTATGGTGAAGCTTACTGTCGTCAATCGGATTCGGCGGTGGAACGGCGGATGCTCATTGCCATGCCGACGTGCGAGTTGCTTGCGGTTGCGGGTAGGCTTGGTGCACAGCCCGATGCCGGCGTCGCGCGGGTCGCGTTCTCGTCGGCGGGGTCAACCCTCGCTCCGCACCTTTCTACGTCGCGTTCGAGCAACGC
>Ga0207675_100003116_pt1 | contig 16263 bp, 15 predicted proteins | sample KBSSwiS42_FD_184305 | JGI IMG/M metagenome (GOLD analysis project Ga0207675, IMG submission 184305) | Switchgrass rhizosphere microbial communities from Kellogg Biological Station, Michigan, USA - KBS Switchgrass S4-2 (SPAdes) (version 2) | ecosystem: Host-associated > Plants > Roots >... | reverse complement strand
GCTCGGACGGTTCGGGCTCGGACGGTTCGGCGGGCCGCTCGACCAGGCTGGGCTCTTGATGCGCTCCCGAGGACCGCGGATCCGCGTCGGTGGGCACAGAGGGTGGAACGACCGCGGGCGCCTCGAGTGCGGAGGGCTCTGCCGTTGCCGTCCGTTCCGCTGTTCTCGGCTCCGCGAGCGAAGGTCGAGACCAGCCCGGCATCGGCTTCACGGAGGCTGGCTCTACTGCCCGCCGCAGCGCGCCCACGCCGTACACGGCCGCTGCCGCGCTCGCGGCGAAGAGCCCACCGGCGAGCAGCAAGCGCTTGGGCGACAGCCGCGACCTCGGGCGCGCGTGCTGCGCCAGGAACTGTCGCTCGACGCGATCGGCGAGCAACAGCAGCTCATGCCCGGAGAGCGGGCGAGCCGGCCCCGCCTCCGCGTCGAGCAACGGCAACAGCGGTGAACCATCCTCGTCGTCGGCCGCGTCGGCGAGCGCCGCGTCTGGTAGCTCGTCGCCGCGCTCCCCGCCCTCGAGGCCTTCGCTGCCGGCAGTGCCGCCGTCCAGGCCGTCTCGATCGTCGCGAGAGCGGGTCATTCCGCCCTCCGAGCGCCGACCACCTTGGGCTCTCTGGTGAGTCGTGCACGCAGGCGCTGGCGGCCGAGCCGCAGACGACTGCGCACCGTCTCTTCCGGCACTCCGAGCTCTGCGCCCATCTCCGGAACCGTCATGCCGAGCACGTAGTGAAGGACGAGGGCATCGCGTTGCGGATCCGGCAGGGTCTCCAGCTCTTCTGCGAGCTGGCGGCGGGCGTAGTAGCGATCCGGCAGCGTCGCAGGGTCAACCGCGAGCTCGCTGGGATCGATCGCCGACTCGAAGCGGCGCGCCCCCGACTTGCGCGAAGCAAACACCCGCCGCACGACCACGCGATCTGCCCAGGAACGGAAGGCACCCTCGCCGCGATAGCCGGGCAAGCCTTGCAGAATGGAGAGCAGCGCATCTTGACTGAGATCGTCCACGTCGCGGTCACCCCGCACCAGATAGCGCACCAGGTTTCGTACTCTGGGGAGCAGGTAAGAGACCAGCTGCCGGATGGACGGCGAGTGACCCCGGGCAGCCTCGAGCGCCAGCGTCGACCATTGCTCATCTTCCGCCTCCCGATCTTTCACGCTCGAGCAGAATCAACCAATACGTTCTCTGCAATCAATGGACTGAAGTATGGATCCGGTCATTCGGGTCAATTGAACGTGATCGGTACGGAATTTCGCTGACGGGTGACGGGCCAAATCGAGCGCTGAGCAAGCCGGCCAGCGCAGCGGAGCGGCACCGCTAGCGGCACTGTAGGTGGAATGACGCCTGCTCCGCCGGAGAAATTGCGGTAAATAGGGGCCATGCGTCGGCACTCGTCGGGCTGGCTGCTCGCGCTCTTGGGCGTCTGTCTGGGAGTTTGCTCGCTGGTCGCGCGCGCGGCATGGGCCGACGGCATGTATTGCGGCAGTCGGCTCATCTCGGTCGGCGACACACTGTATCAAGTGCGCTCCGTGTGCGGGGAGCCGGACGATGCGCAGCGGCGCGTGGAGACGCGAACGGTGCGGCGCCGGGTGCGCGTGCCCTGCGCGCGCCATCAGAGCCAGGGCGGTCAGTGCGAAACGACGGTCGAGCACTCCACCGACGTGGTGGTCGACGACTGGACCTACGATCTCGGTCGCCAGCGCTTCATCCGCTACCTGACCTTCCTCGACGGCCGGCTCGCGAGCGTGCAGACGGGCAGCTACGGCTCACGCGACGATCGCTGAGGCCTTCTCGCGCGCTGGTGTTGCTTTCACGCGCGAGGCGCGCTGGTGTTGCTTTCACGCGCGAGGCGCGTGGTGCTGCTCGCGCTGCTCGCGGAGAAATGGCCGATCGACGTGCTCGGCGATCAGCTCGATATCGCCCGGCCGAACTCCAGTGCTCAAAAAATGCGCGCGCCAGCCCGCCACGACCTCGGCCACGCGCTCGGTCTCGGCTCGAGCCGCAGCCGGCTTCAGTCCGAACTGGCCACACATCGAGAGCGCGTTGTCGAGCGTGGCATCGGCGCCGTCGGCACCGACGCGCATTTGCTGATAGCCGAGCGCCTGCCCCGACGGCAGCACGTCATACGCCGGTGACAGCTCGTACTGACCCGCATCGTTCACGAGCAGCGCGTGGTTCTTCTCGTGATCGTCGGTGTTGTCGATCAGGATGTTGAAGACCATGCGCCGGAACAGCTCGCGCATCTGCGCCGCGTTGCGGTCCCCGGCCACGACTCCGCGTCGCCGCAAGAGCTGGGCAAGCTCGGGGTAGCCGAAGGCCTCGCCCGCGGCCGACAGCGCCACCTTTGCGGACAGCGCGTGCAGCCGTTCGCTGCCCCTGCGATCGAAGCGCTCGATGGCAACGGCGTGCCCGTGCGTCAGGCGAATGGGCAGCGAGCGCGCCACCGCGATCTCCGCGCGAGCGGCCAGCGTGAGCGTGGCATGCTCCACGAGCGGCGCGTCGGTGGGGTCGCCGTCGGCGAACTTGACCACCCATTGCTGGCCGGCGATCTCCAGCAGCGCTTTGGGACGCGCGCCGCCGAGCGTGACACCGGGGGCGATCAAGCGCTTGAGCGCCGGTTCGACAGGCTCGTTCGCGAGCACCTGACGCACCAGCTCCGCGATGGCTTCCGTGTCCGCGAGCGTGGGCAGCGGACCGAAGCGCCGCGGCAGATACTCCGCTTCGGAGCTGGAGACGCCGAGGGCGCCGAAGCGGTCGTCTCCGGCGAAATACAGGTACTCGAGCAGCGACAACCGCGGCGGCTTGTCGAGAAAGCGGATCACCCGCTCGCCCCAGCGATCGGGCCGTGCATCATCCACGGCGCCCACGGCGGAGTCCCTCTCGCTCGGCAGGAACTCCTGCCCGGCGAGCAGCGGCAAGTCCTCGCTCAAGGCAAAGCCCTGCTCGACCCAGCGATCGGCGTAGCGCAGCGACACGCCGCGCGAGCTGCGCACCAGCTGGAGCTGGCCCACCAACACCGGCTGCGCCGGCTGCGCGAGCCACCAGAGAAACAGCCGATCGCGCGGCACGTACGCGCCGCTGCGCTGGGCCGCGCTCATGATTTCGGCTTTCTGCCGAGCCGGGCGCGGATCGACGCCGCGGAGCGCACCGCGCGCCGCTCGCTGGCGCGCCGCACGTCCAGCTCGAGCGCGCCCTGATCTTCCTTGGGCTCGGCCAGCGCGGGCAGCGCCTGCGTGCGCCCGATCAGCCAGAGCGCCGTAGCGTAGACGCCCATCGCCACGCTCGGCTCGCCGTGCTCCATGCGGATCAAGGTGGGGATGGAGATGCCCAGGCGCTTGGCCCAGAGACGTTGCGACTCTTTCCGCCGCACCCGCGCGAGCGCCAGATTCTCGCCCAGCCTGCCCAGCGCCTCGGCGACCACGGGCGGCAGGGACGCGAGCGAGCCGGCCGGCTTTGACATGATGCAAAGTATAGCTCGAGGCGCCATTTGATCAAATATATGTTTCTCCTGGCTCCACGCGCGCGGTATGGCAGGCGACGTCTTCAGCTGCGCGCTACCGGCGCGCCACTCCGGCAGGGCGCGCTCCTGGCGCGGGGCACGCTCCTTGCTCGGGCCTGCCTTGCAAGGCTGGCGGCACCCGAAATTGTGCCAGTGTGTGTCACCAGCGCGAGTACCAAGGAGAGATCACGATGAAGACGATGGAACCCTTCGCGCAGGCGTCTCGCCGCGTGAAAAGCGGAGGTTGGCGGATTGCGCTCGCGGGGTTGAGCCTGATGGCCATGGCCCCGGGCGGCTGCAACTGGGGGGACTTGCTCGACGCCCTCCTGCCAGGCTCGGGTGGCGGAGCGCACGGCGGCGGAGATCATGGCGGCGGCTGCGTCGTCGATGGCGAGCGTCATGCCGTCGGAGAGAGCTTCCCGGCCTCCGACGGCTGCAACACCTGCAGCTGTAGCAGCAATGGGCAGGTGGCATGCACCCTGCGCGCTTGCGTCGCCATCTGCGGCGGCATCGCCGGCCTGACTTGCCCGTCGGATCTGTACTGCAGCTTCTCCGAAGAGGCGCAGTGTGGCGCCGCTGACGCCACGGGCATCTGCCTCGCGAAACCCGACGCCTGCACCAAGGAGTTCCAACCCGTGTGCGGCTGCGACGATCAGACGTACGGAAACGCCTGCACGGCGGCGGCAGCCGGTGTGTCGGTCGCGTCGACCGGCGAGTGCGCGGGGGGCACGGAACCGAAGGTCTGTGGCGGCCTGCTCGGCCTCGGCTGTGACGAGGGCGAGTTCTGCAGCTTCCCGCCAGAGGCTCAGTGTGGCGCCGCGGATGCTACCGGCTCGTGCGCGAGGAGACCCGAGGCCTGCACGTTCCAGTTCGATCCGGTGTGCGGCTGCGACGGTCAGACCTACGGCAATGCTTGCTCCGCTGCCAACGCGGGCGTGTCCGTGGCCTCGGACGGCGAGTGCCAGGGACCGGCGACGCTCCAGCTGGGCGATAGCTGCGGCGGGTTCGTTCCGGCGAACGCGCCGACGTGCGCGGAGGGCTTGTTCTGCCAACACCAACCGGGTGCGCTCTGCGGCGCCGCGGATGCGCCCGGCGAATGCGTGGCGGTTCCGAGCAGCTGCCCTACCCGCAATCGGCCCGTCTGCGGCTGCGACGGGGTGACGTACCGCAATGCCTGCGAGGCTGCGCGAGCCCAGGTCGGGATCCTGGACAACGGCGCCTGCCGGTAGCGCGAGTCCGCGGCCGAGAGGGGGGGATCGATCCGCAGGAGGGGGCGACCGCGCAGGCAAGCCAGCCGAGCCGCTGCCCGCCCCCTCCGGCACGCATCAATCAAACTTGATCAAGCTGCCTAATTAGATCAATTGTATGTTACTTTAAGGGCGCCGGGGGCCGGGTGTCGCCAAACTGTGCCACCAGCTCGCGCAGGTCAGCGGGCGCGAGCTCGAACTCGAAGATCGCCAGATCTTGCCGCATGTGCAGCTCGCTGGTCGTGCCGATGAGCGGCACGATGCCGATCTGAGTCAGGCTGCGAAAGAACAGCTGCGCCGGCGTCACAGCGTAACGTTGCGCCAGCGCGCGCACTTTCGCGTGCGCCAGAATGGCAGGATTGGCGCTGAGCGTCCAGAAGCTCTGATACAGCATACCTCGCTCGCCACAGAACACGCGGATCGAGCGATCGTAGTCCGTCTCGGCGTAAAAGCGATTCTGCACCACCAGTGGCTTCACGCGCGCTGCCGCGGCCAGCGCCTCGAGCTGCGCCAGGTCGTAGCAATTGCTGATACCGAGCTCGCGCACCACGCCGCTGTCGACCAACGCCTCGAGCTCGCGCCAGACCTGCAGCGTGCGCTCGAAGGGCGAAAGCGGAGAGTGCACGACCAGACAGTCGAGATAGGAGGTCTGCAGGTTCGCGAGCGAAGCGGCGCACGACTGCCGCACCTGCTCCGGCAAGCTCGCCTTCGCGTCATACGGAACGCGGCGCGGGTCTTGCCCTGCGAGCGGCGTGAATTTGGTCTGCAAGTACAGCTCTGCGCGCGCCATGCCGGCCGCAAGCGCCCTGGCCACGCCGGCTCCGACGCCCGCCTCGTCGTAGTGCTTGGGCTGGCACGCCGTATCGATGCCGCGAAAGCCCGTGCTCAAGGCGCGTTCGACGAGCCCCGCGGTGCGCTCCTTCTTCCACGCCGTGCCGTAGATCAGGCGCGGCACGCGCGTGCCACGCGCCGAAACCAGAGCGTTCACCGTACCCACCCGCACAGCGTACACCATGGGCCGAGCTTGTCGCGCGCGCGGAAACGAAACGGCAACCAGCTGGGTCGCAAAAGTCCTCGCCCCCTGCAGCGCACGCCACGAGCCGCGACATAGAGTCTGGACGGCGCCCAGTTCGGCGGTGCAAGCCCGGCGGCCCTGCGCTAGCCTCGCGCCATCGGCGTGAACGTCGAACGGGATCTTCGTATGCACCGACCGCCGCTCGAACCCGACGCTCTCTCGCGGACACCGCGCCTGCACGCACCCCTGCTGTGGCCGCCGCTGCCCCGCGCGCCGCTGCACCGCGCGCCGCTGCCCCGGGCGCTGCTGCCCCGGACACTGCTGCTCTTGGCCCTGCTCGGCTGCGGCAGCTCGACTGCGCAGCCCGCGCCCGAGGCCAGCAGCGGCACCGGCGCTGGCAACGCGCTGCCGCCAGCGAATCAGAATGAGCCAGTGGGCATGCCGAGCGGTGGTGGCTCCCCTGGCGGCGCTCCTGGCAACGCGCCCGCAAATTCCGGGACCGAGAGCGCGGAAGCTCCGCCACCGACGCAGCTGGTCGCTCCCGAGCCGAACGCCGCCGCAGCCGGCCCTGCCCGGCTCGAGCTGGTCGAAGCGACCATCGCCGAGCTCGAACGCGCGCTCGAGACGCGTCTCGTCACGCCTGCGCAGCTGACGGGGCTGTATCTCGCGCGCATTGCCGCGTACGACGGCGCTGGGCCGCGGCTGAATTCCATTCTGGCTCTCGACCCCGCCGCGAGCGAGCAGGCGAGCGCGCTCGGCACGAGCTGCGAAGACGCCGCGACGCGTGGCCCGCTCTGCGGCATCCCGGTGCTGCTCAAAGACAACATCGATGCCGCCGGGCTGCCCACGACAGCGGGCTCGCTCGCGCTCGCCGGATCCGTGCCGGCGGGCGACGCGTTCCTCACGCGCAAGCTGCGAGCCGCGGGTGCGATCCTGATCGGAAAAGCCACGCTCACGGAGTTCGCGAACTTTCTCGGCAGCAACATGCCATCCGGCTACAGCTCGCTCGGCGGCTATGGGCTCAATCCCTACGATCCGCGTGCGTTGCCGGGCGGCGATGGCCGCCCCGTGCTGACTCCGGGTGGCTCCAGCTCGGGGCCCGCGATCGCGGTGAGCGCCAATCTGGTCGCCGTGGCGGTGGGCACCGAGACCTCCGGATCGATCCTCAGCCCCGCGAGCTCGAACGGCATCGTCGGCATCAAGCCCACGCTCGGCCTGGTGAGCCGCGCCGGCATCCTGCCGATCACGGCCGACCAGGACACGGCCGGTCCGCTCGCGCGCACGGTGCAGGACGCCGCGCTCTTGCTCGGCGTGCTCGCGGGCTACGATCCGGCGGACCCCGCCACCGAGGCGTGTCGCGAGCCCAATACCTGCTTGCCGGACTACACGCCGTTTCTGGATGCGGGCGCGCTCGCCGGGGCGCGCATCGCCGTGCCGCCGTTCCCCGGCGCGCGGCGCGCCGTGATGCAAGCCGCTGTGGACGCGCTCACGGCGGCCGGCGCCGACGTGCGCTCGATCGCCCAGCTGCCGGTGCAGCGCGGCGCGTGCGCCAATGTACCGCCCGGTGCGGGTTGCTCCACGGTGATGCTCTACGGCTTCCAGCGCGATCTGAACCGCTACCTCGCCGCGATCCCGAACGCCCCGGTGGGCTCGCTGGCTGCCTTGATCGCCGCCAACAATGCCACGGCGGGCGCGCTGAAGTATGGTCAGAGCCTGGCGCTCGCAGCGCAGACGCTGGACGTGAGCGCCGGCAGCGCGGACACGCTGCGTTACCAGGACGATCGCGCCCGCGACCTGCAAGGCTCCCGCGCCGCGCTCGACGGCGTGTATGCCGGCGCCGACGGCAGGCTCGGCAGCGACGACGACGTGGACGCGCTCTTGTTCTCGGAAAACGGCGGCGCCGCCACACCGGCGATGGCCGGCTACCCCAGCATCAGCGTGCCGGGTGGCCTGGTGGCTGCGACCGCTCCCGTCGCCAACGCCTTCCCCTCCGGCGTCACGTTCTCGGGTCCGCGCTTCAGCGAGCCACGGCTGATCGCGCTCGCCTACGCCTTCGAGCAAGCGACCCGAGAGCGCACGCCGCCCGCGAGCGCGCCGGCGCTGCCGGGCGACACCGTGCAACGCTAGCCTGGACTTTCGCAGCTCTGGGGCTCGGCTCCAGTGCTCACGTTGCCTGGCGTCGCCGAGTGCCCGCGGCGTCGAGCCTCCATCCGGGTCTGCGTCGCGATGTGCTCGGAGGTCCTTGGTGCAGAGCGTCTATTCGAGTGCCAGCACGAGGATACTCCGCGGCGGCAAGGTGACGTCCACGCCGCCCTTGGAACCGGTCAGCTCCACGGTCGTCGGACGCACTCGATTCGGCTCAGCGAAGGTATTGTGGGCGTCCAGGCTGTCGCCCGTGAGCATGCGTCCGCTGGCCTTGCTGATCGGGCTCGAGCGATCGATGTGGACCTGCTCAGCGTCGCGCGGGTGGGTGTTGACCAAACCCACGTACAGCTTGCCGTCGCTGCCCAGGGCTGCGGTGGCGCTGATCTTGGGGATGCTTTGTGCGCCTTGCCGATAGTCTGCGGCGCCGCGCACGGAGACCGGGACGTGGCGCGCGCCCTGGAAGGGGCGGTACAAATGAAAGGCGTGGTAGGTGGGAGTGAGCAGCATGCGCTCGCCATCTGTGAGTATCATGGCCTGCAACACGTTGATCATCTGCGCGATGTTGGTCATGCGCAGGCGGTCGCCGAATTCGTGAAACACGTTGAAGTTCAGGGCCGCTAGCACCGCATCGCGCAGCGTGTTCTGCTGATACAGATTACTCTGCGAGCCGCCCTCGGCCGAGTCGTACCAGGTGCCCCACTCGTCCAGGACGAAGCCGACCTTCTTCGCCGCATCGAGCTGGTTCAAGACACGGACGTTGTTGGCCAGGATGCCGCGGATCTCCAGCGTGCGAAACAGCGTCGAGAACCATTGCTGCTCGGGAAATCCGAGCGCCGAACCTTTGTGGTCCCACTGTCCGGTGGGTATCGTGTAGTAGTGATGGCTGATTCCCTCCAGACGCAGCGTCCACGACTCTTTGACATGCTCTAGCAAATACTGAGTCCAGTTCGTCTCTTTGTTCCGGCCACCGCTGGCGATGACGACGGGCTTGTTGTCTTGTGGCGTCTTGATGAAGGTCGCAAAGTGCTTGTACACGCTGGTGTAGTACTCGGGCGTCATCGAGCCACCGCAACCCCAGGTCTCGTTGCCGATTCCGAGGTAGTGCAAGCGCCACGGCTTCTCTCGACCGTTCGCGCGGCGCAGGTTGGCCAGGGTGCCCTTGGCGTCGGAGGTCATGTACTCCACCCACTCGGCCATCTCCTGCGGGCTGCCTGTACCCACGTTGATGCTGACGTAGGCATCCGCGCCGAGCTGCTCGACCAGGTCGAAGAATTCGTGCGTACCGAAGGCGTTGTCTTCGACCACGCCGCCCCAGGATGCGTTCACGGTTTTCTTGCGCTGGTCCCTGGGGCCAATGCCATCCTTCCAGTGGTATTGGTCGGCAAAGCAACCGCCAGGCCAGCGCACGACGGGAACTCGAAGATCCTTCAGGGCGCGAAGTACGTCATTGCGCAGGCCGTGCGTGTTCGGGATCGAGGAGTGTTCGCCTACCCAGATCCCGCCGTAGATGCCGCGCCCGAGGTGCTCGGCGAACTGGCCGTAGATGTTCTTGTTGAGGGTGAAGTCAGGTTTGCTGTCCTCCAACCGGATTCGTGTTTCCGCAGTGGCGGGGCTACCCAGCAGGAGAAGGGCGAGCAGGCTCGAGACAAAGGATCTCCTGACCCCGCGCGCTCTGAAAGACCTCGTTGATGTTGTCTTCTCCGTCCGCACAACGGCTGGCATCAAGCTGCGGGCGCCCATCGGTCTCGCGGTCATCGACCGACTCGCTTGGCTCTGGCAGTCCAATCCACGAGATGCAGACTCACCTCGGCGTTCTTGCTCAGCACTTCGAAGTCGCGTTGATTCCGAGTCGCCAACGGCATCTGCCGGGCCACAGCAATACCCGCAATTAGAATGTCCCCCAGTTTCTGGCGCTGCGCGCGGGAGCAGGTCGCCCATATGGTGCTCGAGACTGCGGCGGCATTTTCATCAAACGGCAGCACAACAGAGTTCTGCACGAGTGCCTCGAACGCATGCAGCTGCCGGTGAAAGGCTTTTCCTGCGCGAATCGCTTGCCGATAGCCGCGAAGGCGCTCGAAGACCGTCACCGAGCTGATCGTGAACCGCCCAAGCGCTCTCAGGTACGTCCGTGCATGAGTGGCGACGCTAGCATTCCCGCGGCTCAGTTCCGACAACGTGTCGGTATCCAGCAGGACAGGTTCGATCTCGCTCACCAGCCGGCCCCTAGCGGTCAGTGGCCTTCAACTTGCGTTCGATCAACCGAGCATCCGCCGGTGAAATATCCGCCATGCTGGCCGTTGCGAGTGCCAGGATTTCCGCGGGACTCGGTGCAATATCCACGTCCTCTCCATAATGACGTCGGAGCAACGCGATCACCTGGCCCTCGAAACTTCTGCCGCATCGTTCCGCATCACTCGCGATTTGTTGCCTGAGCCCTGCAGAGAAGCGAATGGTTCGTGCAACCGTGGAGTCGGATGCTGTCGCGGATCGTGCCACACCAAAAAAGTACCAGATTGGTGGGCATGGCGCAAGGGCCCCTGGAACAATGGTGGGCCGAGCTGCCAGAGCCGGTCGGCACCCGCCCCGTGCTGCTACTGTCGCGCGCTGGCTCTTATCAGTATCTGAGCCGCGTTCTGGCCGTCGAAGTGACAAGGCGCGTACGCGGCATAGTGCAGGAGATCGCGCTCGGAGTGCGCGAACGGCTGGCGCCGTCGGTCGCCGCTAGGCCGGCCGGAGGCTTCCCAATGGACGCTGGCTGGGCTCTCTGGTTCGCTCCGAGCGAGAAATGAACCGATGGATGTCCATTCCGGGATGCGCCAGCGTCATCCCATCAAACCTGCAACGAGCAGGCTTTGAAATGGGAGGCCTCATGGCGAAGTTCGCGTTTTTGTATAGAAATTCAACCGATCCGCAGGATCAGCCGTCCGCCGCCGAGATGCAGGCGGGCTACGCGCAATGGAAGACCTGGATGGGCAAGTACGCCAAGGAGATCCTCGAACAGCCCCCTGCGCGCTCGGGCCCCAAGCCGGGCGGTGCAAGGGCTGTGTGCCGGGGCGGCGCGGTGACGGACGGACCGTATGTCGAAGGCAAAGAGGTCGTCGGCGGCTGGTCGTTCATCGAGGCGGCGTCTTTGTCACGGGCCATAGAAGTCGCCAAAGAGGTCCCTATGTTCGCGAGCGTCGAAATCATCGAGGTCACGACGTTCTGATATGTCCACGCCCGAGCTTCCAGAGCATTGGTTTCGCCGGGAGCTCGGGCGCTTGGTCTCGATTCTCTCGCATCGCTTCGGCGTCCATCGCATCGAGCTGTGCGAAGACGCCGCGCAGACCGCCCTGCTGCAGGCGACGCGCTCGTGGGCTGCCCAGCTGCCCGACAACCCCGGATCCTGGCTGTATCGCGTCGCGCACAACTACGTGCTCGACGAGCTGCGCCGCGAGAAGCGAGACCAGCGTTACCTCGCTGAAGTGCCTACCGACTACGCGCAGCAGGAGGTCCAGGACGACGTGCTCCGGCTGCTCTTCGTTTGTGCCGATCCCGCGATCCCGTCCGAATCGCAGCTCGTGCTCGCGCTGAAGACCCTGTGTGGCTTCAGCACGGAGGAGATCGCGCTCCGCCTGTTCCAGAGCCTCGACGCCGTTCACAAGCGGTTGCAACGCGCGCGCTCGCGCCTACGCGAGCACGCAGAAGTGCAAAGCATCGATCCGGAGCGTGTGTCGGGCGTCCTGCACATGATCTACCTGCTCTTCAACGAGGGCTACAGCTCTGCGCAGCCCGAGCGCTTGATCCGCCGCGAGCTTTGCGACGAAGCGCTGCGCTTGGCCCTGATGCTGAGGGAGGAGCCCACAGGAGCGCTCCCGGAGACGGAGGCGCTGGTTGCACTCATGTGCTTTCACATGGCGCGGTTCGACGCTCGCTTGGACGGATGCGGGGGCCTCTTGCTCCTGCAAGAGCAGGATCGTTCGCTCTGGGATGGCGCGCTCGTCCAGCGCGGGCTCGCTCACCTGGTGCGATCCGCTCGCGGCGAAACGGTCTCGCGCTATCACGCGGAGGCGGGGGTAGCGGCGGAGCACTGTCTCGCTGCATCGTATGCAGCGACCAACTGGGCGGAGATCGTTCGGCTCTACGAGGTGCTGGAGCGCGTCGCTCCGTCGCCGCTCAATGTGCTCAATCGCGCGATCGCGCTCAGCGAGTGGAGGGGCGCCGAGACGGCGCTCGCTGAGCTCGAGGCGTTCGAGGCGCCGAGTTGGCTGCTCGACTACTACTTGTGGGATGCGACGCTCGGCGAGCTTCATCGGCGGTGCGGGCATCGCGAGCGCGCGCTCGTGCACACGCAGCGTGCGTTTGCGGCGGCGCCGACGAACGCCGAAAAAGCCCTGCTCGAGCTGCGCCTGAAGACCATCGCCGTCGAGGCATCGATCCCGTCCGAAGAAAAGTGAGGGCCCGAGTGTCCATCTGCGGCTGCCCCAGCGTCCTTGGATCAGGCCTGCGCTGGAGCAGGTCAACTGGAGGTCCCCCATGAAGTCTCTATTTCTCGATCGAAGTGCTGTAGCGGATAGCGTGAACGATGGCGCGAGCAAGGCGAGGACGATCGCCTACTGGTTGGCGACCGGTGTCGTCGTCTTCTGCATGACGGGCGGCATTTTCGAGCTGTTGGCCGTCCAGACCACCGTGGAAGGGATCATGAAGCTCGGCTATCCGGGGTACATCATCCCAGCCCTCGGGCTCGCAAAGGTCCTCGCCATCGTCGCCCTGCTGTGGCCGGGTCTGCCGCGCCTGAAGGAGTGGGCGTACGCCGGGATCTTCTTCAACATGATGGGCGCGCTGGTCTCCCACGTCGCGCACGACGACGCCGCGTGGACCATCGTCGTCACCGTCACGATCGCGGTGATCACATTGGCATCCTGGGCGCTTCGTCCGCAAAATCGGCGGCTCGGAGAGCTTCTGCGACCCGCCGAGGTGGCGCGGCGGTGAAGGCAATTGCAGCTTCTTCGGCATTCCACCCAGCCAGCGCCGCGTGAGCGTGCCCGCGCACGTGATCCTGCGCGTGAGCGAGGGACGGGTGCAGGAGCTCCTGGGCGTGTTCGACGAGCCCGGGCTGTTGCACCAGATCGGCGTACTGCCGGGCGGCTGAACTGGGGAAAGGAACCCCGTCGAGGCGCCGGTTCAGGTCGCACCAGGACATGGCGGAGCTCGAGCCGTATCTGGACAAGCCCGATGCTCGACGCTTATGGTGCGAGCCTCGGGCTGCTGCGGGGCTGGCGCCCGAGAGGAGCGGACATGGCGAATCGCGAGTCGAAGGGTGTGCGACAGCAATGGAAACGATGGCTCCGCAGCATCCCCGCCGTGGGCGCCTTGCTCACTGCCTTGGCGGTTTCGAGCGCGGCTCACGCCGAGCAGAGGCCTCGCCTCGCCTCGCTGGAGGACTTCGGCAAATGCACGAACGCCTGGGACGCCGACACGTGCTTGGAGGCCCTGCACGCGTACGTCAGAGCCCACCCCGCGCAAGCCTTTGATGCCGGCAAAGTGGTCACGCTGAACCTGAATCACTGGGCGGCCATCCCCTTCTTCGACCAGGCACTGGCCCGCAAGGCAGACCCGGTGCGTTGCGGCGAAGCGCGGCTGGCGCTGGCCGTGACGTCGGCGCTGGCACTGCCCAGCGACAGCTATGCCAAGATCGTCGGAGCGGCGCGGAGCCTCGGCACCAAGTGCTGGCCGCAGCTGCAAGCTCCCCTGACCCAGGCGCTCGAAGCGGGCGATGCCAGCGGCTACCTGATCGCGAACGCGTGTCCGCTGCTCGCGGAGAAGAAGCAAACCAGCAAGGCGTGTGAGCAGAAGCCGGAGAACAAGGCGCAGCCAGCTGCCGCGCCGCCTGCCGCACTACAGTGGGATGCGCTCGATCCCAAGCAACTCGGAGTGGAGAACAGCGCCAAGGTGTATCGCGGCGACGAGGGCCGACGTGTCACCTTGGTGAAAGTGAAGGGCAAAGACTACTACCTCATCAAGTTCGAGGGCTTTCGCGGCCCCTGGAACGGCAAAGTGGTGCTTCACAAGGAGAGCTCCGCGGGCAGCGGTTACGACTACTGGACGCCGCTGGGCAAGGATCGCAACGTCAGCCTCGTCGCCCGCAAGAGCTATGGCAGCTTCACGTATGAGGTGTACCCCGAAGGGGACAAGGGGCCGTTCTACGTCGGCTACGACGAAAAGGGCAGCCAGGCCGCGAGCGCCAAGGCCATCTTGAGCGAGTTCGCGAAGTAGGATCGCAAGCTCTCGTGCGTCAGCAGGACGCCGACTTCTGAGGACCCGACGGCGGATGCAGAACTCCCCTGAGGTCTCCGAGTCCGTCGCCCCGCGTGGCTACACGTTGCGCTGATGCAGCGGCGCTGTTCGAGCGGGCAGGGTGGCGACTCTCCCGCTTCATCCCCACTCATGGCCCGACGGCGATTGCCGAGGCCACCGTCTCCTGACGCCACGACAGAGGTCGTGTGTTTGGGGCTCCTGATGGGCTCGGAGCCGCGCCGCACCGAGCTCATCAGGATATGCCCCATCTCCGTCCACACTGAGACGCAGCACTCCCGCCCGGGAGCTCTCGCCCCGTGCCTGAGTAATGAGGCGTGACTACAGGTCGCCTTTGAAGGTAAAGCCGAGCGTGACGTAGGGCACGGCTCGAGGTGTTTCTTGCCCGGTGCGGTAGGGGTGGTGCAGCCACCAGCCGATGCTGGCGAACACGAGCGGCGCGTTGAAGGCTTTGGCTGAATTCTCTTCGAAGAAGTTGTAGAGGAAGAGCGGGCCCAGGAACTGGATGGGAGTGATTTCCCGCGCGCGCGCCTCGTTGCCGGTTACGGCGGAGTCCGGCAAAAAGGCGTGATAGATGCCGTAGCGCAGGCCCGCGGCAAAGCCCGTGGCCGGGCCATAGATGAGTTGTGTCTCGTTCGAGACGAGCCAGCCCTCGTTCGGCAACAACATGTCGTAAAACAGGTCGAAGAAGAGCGGGTCTTGCCCACGCAGGCGCATGTGGTTGTAGACGAAGTCCGTTGTCGAGACGACCGTGAGCGGGCCGATGCGCGCTTGCAGATTGGGCTCGAGTGTCAAGCAGCCGCCCGTCGTTGGATAGCTCTGCGCCGTGCGCGCCTTCAAGCCGTCGTCGCTGAAGTCTTCGTTGATGCTGTCGAACGATTGCAGCGCGTCGAAGCTGCCGAAATAGCCGACCAGCTCATAGGAGGCGACGAGCGAGAAGATGGCGAGCGGCTGGATGTCGAAGCGCACGCCGCCGCGCGCGTACGCGGGCGTCAGCCAGGTGATCGCGTGCAGCGCGGCATACGTGCGCTGCAACAGCACGTTTTCTTGCGGGCCGAGCAGCGGCACTTGATAGCCGAGGCGCAAGAACGTGGAGAGCCCGAGCGGGTTGTAGCGCACGGCGGTCAGGCTGCGGTAGGTAAAGCCCCGGTGGACGTACGGCTGTTCCGGCGCCGCGGGCCGCGCCGCGGCGCTGCTGGGCTCGTGAGGCGTGGGGGGGCGCTGCGCGAAGGCACGCGGCGCGCTGCCCGCGAGCGCAGTGAAGCAAAAGAGCTGAGCTGCGCGGCCTGCTCGGCGCATCCAAGCGCTCTTGGCACGAGAGCCAGAGACGGAAACCCAGCTCGGCCTGCAGGTTGCGGGCGGCCGCTGAGACTCGAGCCTGATCCGCATGGCCCTATTCTCCACAGGGGGTTGTGGGTGTATACGTCGACGGCTCCGGCCAGCGCCAGCGTGGCTCCGAGGGGCCGAGGCGAGCTCCAACGCGATGGAACGAACGATCGGAACCGCCTGCATCCTGCTGCTTCGAGCAGCGCTTCGTGAAGCTCACGTAATCTGACCGTATGCGCAGGAGGCGGCGAGGGCAGGGGGAGGCACGTTGGAGCCACGCTGGCCCTAGCCGGTCTGGCTAGGTACCGCCAAGGCGCGTGCCCGCGAGATCAAAGCTAGTCTCCTTGGGCGGAGCCAAGGCGCTCGGCTCCAGCCGCTTCGGCAGGAGGTACTGGACATTGAGGTCCAGGATGGGCTGGCTGGCAAGCTGTCCTGGCTGGAGCTCCGCAAGCGCCGCTTCGAGAGCCGGATTCTCCCTGCCCGTGATCACCTCGACGACGCCGCCACAACAGAAGCGTTGCTGAAGCTCTCCGAAGAGCGCCGGTTCCTCGCGCAGAGCGGCTGAAAACTCGCTCGCTTGCCGGAATACGGCCGACTTGGACACCGGCTCCGAATCGGCCTTTTCGGGGTCGAAAGGCCATTGAATGCTGGTCATCGCGTAGCGCTGCCGGGGCGGATCTTCGCCCCGCTGGATGATCTGAATGCCAATGGGCGTATCCACCGGCTTCGCAATTTCGCCCTTTTG